>Ga0070754_10000251_pt1 | contig 53944 bp, 52 predicted proteins | sample VirMetDEL_Sep_01_FD_75181 | JGI IMG/M metagenome (GOLD analysis project Ga0070754, IMG submission 75181) | Aqueous microbial communities from the Delaware River and Bay under freshwater to marine salinity gradient to study organic matter... | ecosystem: Environmental > Aquatic > Marine >...
ACCCGAAGATCTTCGCCGGTGGCGACATGGTGCGTGGTTCCGACCTGGTGGTGACGGCGATCTTCGAGGGTAGGAACGCCGCCGAAGGCATCCTCGACTACCTGGGCGTCTAAGCTACTGCGCTCGGCCATGCTGCGTTGAAAGCAGGCTCGGAATGCTCATGTACAGCTCGTACACTCCGCTTCCTCGCCAGCTTTCGCCTTGCCTGACCTTCGCTCGTTACGCTTAGCCGTTGGGGATTTGCCCGAGACAAATCGTCGCGATGGACAAAAGGCACGGCACTCGCCGTGCCTTTTGTTTTGCGCTCTGCGAAAATGCCCGCACTTTTTTCGCCGGATGCCGCCATGACCGCCCTGAAGAACGACCGTTTCCTTCGTGCCCTGCTCAAGCAACCCGTGGATGTCACGCCCGTCTGGATGATGCGCCAGGCCGGTCGCTATCTGCCGGAGTACCGCGCGACCCGGGCCAAGGCCGGCGACTTCGTGAGCCTGATGAAGAACCCGGAGCTGGCCTGCGAGGTCACCATCCAGCCACTGGATCGCTACCCGCAACTGGATGCAGCGATTCTGTTCTCCGACATCCTCACTATTCCCGACGCCATGGGCCAGGGCCTGTATTTCGAGACGGGTGAGGGGCCGCGCTTCAAGAAGGTGATCAGCAACCTGGCCGACGTCGAGGCGTTGTCAGTGACGGACGCCGAGAAGGATCTGGGTTACGTGATGGATGCCGTGCGCACCATTCGTCGTGAACTCAATGGCCGCGTGCCGCTGATCGGCTTCTCCGGCAGCCCGTGGACGCTGGCCACCTACATGGTCGAAGGCGGTTCGTCGAAGGATTTCCGCAAGACCAAGGCCATGCTCTATGACAACCCGCAGGCCCTGCATGCGCTGCTCGACAAGCTGGCGCAGTCGGTCACGGCCTATCTGAACGGGCAGATTCTCGCCGGTGCGCAAGCGGTGCAGATCTTCGACTCCTGGGGCGGCGCGCTGTCGGCAGCGGCCTATCAGGAGTTCTCTCTGGCTTACATGAGGAAGATCGTCGACGGCCTGATCCGCGATCACGACGGTCGCCGTGTGCCGGTGATTCTGTTCACCAAAGGCGGCGGTCTGTGGCTCGAATCGCTGGCTGAAACCGGCGCCGAAGCGCTTGGTCTGGACTGGACGTGCGACATCGGCAGCGCTCGCGCTCGTGTCGGTGACAAGGTCGCCCTGCAGGGCAACATGGATCCGGCGGTGCTCTACGCCAAGCCGGCGGCGATTCGCGCCGAAGTGGCGCGCATCCTGGCGGCTTACGGTGCCGGCAGCGGCCATGTGTTCAACCTTGGCCATGGCATCACCCCGGAGGTCGACCCGGCGCACGCTGGCGCCTTCTTCGAGGCGGTGCACGAGTTGTCTGCGCAGTATCACCAGTAAGCCGTAGCCTGCTGGCGACCAGGCCAAGCCTGGCTGCTAGCGGTCCCCGTTAGGCGGCGGTGCGGGCGTCAGGCGCTCCTGCTTCTTGCGTGGCGGGATCAGGCGCACGTTGATCACACCGTCCGTCGTGCCATGTTCGAACAGGCTGTCGCTGGGTTTGGGTTTACCGCCGAACAGCGACGGGTTGCAGGAGAAGCCCACCGGCTCCAGCGGAATGCCGCGTGGGCTGAGATCCAGCTGGCCATTGCCGTTGCTGTCCTGGAATACCTGTACGGCGTAACGACCGGGCGGCAGGGCGGCGATGCGCAGCGGCGTTTGCGTTCCCTGCAGTTCGTACAGGCTGGGTTGCCAGTTCTGTTGGTCGGCCGGTACCAGTGCCAGATACAGGTTTGCCTGATCCGATGTGCCTTGCACCTCGATCAGCAGGTCGCCTGCCTGGAGCGATTGGCAGGCGAGCAGCGGAACCAATAGGCAAACTTGGCATAGGCGAGTTACGGTTTGAAGAAGTCTCTGTGGCATAATTCGGCCATTTTGCAGGGAATGCGCCACGAATGCGTCATGTTTTAGTCGTCCATTTTTCTCAGACTGGCCAATTAGACCGCTTGGCGCAATCGGTCTGTGCGCCGCTGCGCGAGTGTGACGACATCCAGGTGGATTTCCTGGCGCTGCAACCGGCCGAGCCATTTCCCTTTCCCTGGCCGTTTCTCGGTTTCTTTCGCATCTTCCCGGAAACCGTGCTGATGAAGCCGCAGCCCTTGCTGCCGCTGGCCGTCGATGCCGACAAGCGCTATGACCTGGTTATCCTGGCCTATCAGGTCTGGTTTCTCTCGCCCTCATTACCCTGTACCAGCTTTCTCGCTTCGCCCGAGGCCGCTCGTCTGCTGAAGGACACGCCGGTGGTCACGCTGATCGGTTGCCGCAACATGTGGCTGATGGCGCAGGAGAAGGTCAAGGCGCGCCTGCAGGCGCTGGGTGCCCGGCTGGTCGACAACGTGGTGCTGACCGACGCCTGCGGTACCGCCGCGAGCTTCCTGGCCACGCCGCTGTGGATGTTCACGGGTCGGCAGAAGCCCTATAGCTGGGTGCCGCGTGCAGGTATCGACGAGCGGGAATTGGCGGCGGCCAGTCGCTTCGGCGACGCTATGGCACGCCGCCTGCGCGCGGATCGATTGCCCATCGAGCAGCCGATGCTCGCAGGCCTTGGCGCGGTCAAGGTGGATGAGAAGCTGATCGCCAGCGAGAAGGTTGGCAATCGCAGCTTCACCCTGTGGAGCCGTCTGTTGTCGGCGCTTGGCCCGCAGCAGAGCCGCCGACGCGGCGCCGGCCTGGTGCTGTACATCGTGTTTCTGATCTGCCTGATCCTGACTGTGGTGCCGATCACGGCTGTTTTGAAGAAGTTGCTGGCACCGCTGTTCAAGGCGCGTATCCAGAAAGAGAAGGCCTACTTTGCCGGCCCGTCCGGCGAGTGAAGTGACCCTGAGGTAAGACCGTGGTAACCCCTGTATTCATCAACCGCATCAGCACCTGCCTGCCGCATGAGCCTGTGGACAACGAGCAGATGGAAGCGCGCCTGGGCATGGTCGGTGGCAAGCCGTCGCGTGCGCGTAGGCTGGTGCTGCGCCGTAATGGCATCCAGCAGCGCCACTACGTGATCGACCCGCACACGGGCGAGCCGAGCATGAGCAACGCCCAGCTCAGTGCCGAGGCCATTCGTGGCTTGCAGGGCAATGGGTTCGAGCTGAATCAGCTGGACTGCCTGGTGGCCAGTACCTCGTCGCCGGATCAGGTCATGCCGGGGCACGCGGTGATGGTGCACGGCGAACTGGGGAACCCCTCCTGCGAAGTGGCGACCACTGCCGGCATCTGCTTGTGCGGGATGACGGCGCTGAAGTACGCCTGGATGAGCGTGGCCAGTGGCGAGAGCCGCCATGCCGTGGCCTGTGGCTCCGAAGTCGCCTCGACGCTGATGCAGGCGCGCAACTTCAACGCCGAGTACGAAAGCCGCGTCGATGAGCTCGAGAGTCACCCCGAGATCGCCTTCGAGAAGGACTTCCTGCGCTGGATGTTGTCCGACGGTGCCGGCGCCGTGCTGCTGCAGGATCGCCCCAACGCAAGCGGCCTGAGCCTGCGCATCGACTGGCTGGACATTCTCTCGTTCGCCGACCAGATGCCGCCCTGCATGTATGCCGGTGCCGACATGCAGGATGACACCTTGCGTGGTTGGAGCCGTTACGACGCCGACGAGCGCGCGAAGCATTCGGTGATGGCGATCAAGCAGAACGTCAAGCTGCTCAACGAGAACATCGTCAAGTACACCGTGGAGGAGGCGCTCAAGCGCATCATGGCGCGGCGTGAGCTGCGCGTGGCGGACATCGACTGGTTCCTGCCGCACTACTCCTCGGAGTTCTTCCGCGAGCCGCTCGCCGTGGGCCTGGCCAACGTCGACCTGCCGATCCCCGTGGAGCGCTGGTTCACCAACCTCACCAGCAAGGGCAATACCGGTGCGGCGTCGATCTTCATCATCCTCGAGGAGCTGTTCAATGGCGGGCGCTTGCGCAGCGGCCAGCGGTTGCTCTGCTACGTGCCTGAAAGCGGGCGTTTCTCCAGTGCGTTCATGCACCTGACGGTGGTTGGCGATGAAGCTTGACGACGTTCCCCAGGACCCCGGTTCCGCCTATGGCGGGCACAGCAAGCTGCTTTATGCGGTCGACGACAGCGGCCATTACCAGGGCGCACAGAGCGTCGGCTGGGATCCCGAGTCCTACGCCACGCAACTGGCCGTCGCCGAGCTGGAGGCGCAGGAGGCCGAGGCCCTGGCGCTCTGGCAACGCGGCGAGCTGTCGCCGCTCAAGTGCCTGATGTACCGCTACCGCATGGACGAGCCGGCGCTGGCGCAGATCACCGGTCTGTGGCAATGGCGCCTGCGCCGACACTTTCGCCCGCACATCTATCGCCGCCTGAGCACCTCGGTGCTGGCGCGCTACGCCGACGCCTTCGGCCTGACCGTCGACGAGTTGCGTCGCTACCAGAGAGGGTTGCCATGACCGCGTTCCAGCACCGCCAGAGCGCCCACTGCGAAAGTGGCGTCATGGCCAGCCTGCTCACCCATGCCGGTTTGCCGATGAGCGAGCCGATGGCCTTCGGCCTGGCATCGGGCCTGGCCTTCGCCTACCTGCCCATCGTCAAGATCGGTGGCATGCCCTTGATCGCCTATCGCATGCCGCCGCGTCACCTGATCAAGACGCTGAGCAAGCGTCTGGGCGTGCGCCTGACCAGCCGTACCTTCGCCAATCCCGAACAGGGCCGCGTCGCGCTGGATGCGGCGCTGGACAGCGGCCGCCTGGCTGGCCTGCAGAGTTCGGTGTTCTGGCTGCCGTACTTCCCGCCGGAGATGCGCTTTCACTTCAACGCGCACAACCTGCTGGCCTATGGCCGTGAGGGTGACGAGTACCTGCTCAGCGACCCGGTGTTCGAGGAGCCGGTGCGCTGCGCCAGCGCCGATCTGCAGAAGGCACGCTTTGCCAAGGGGGCGCTGGCGGCCAAAGGCCTGATGTACTACCTCGACGATGTATCGCTGGAGCAGGACTGGGAGCGCCTGATCCGTCAGAGCGTGCTGTCCACCTCGCGCATTCTTGACGGCATGCCGCTGCCGTGGATCGGCATTCGTGGCATCCAGCACCTGGCCAAATGCGTCGAGGCGCTCGACCCGGCGCAGGCCAAGTACAACCGCCTGTACCTCACTCATATCGTGCGCATGCAGGAAGAGATCGGCACCGGCGGTGCGGGCTTCCGCTTCATGTACGCCAGCTTTCTGCAGGAGGCCGGCGAGAAGATCGGTGATGCCAACCTGCAGGCGGCTTCGGAACGGCTCACGGCCGTGGGCGATGATTGGCGCCAGTTCGCCTCGGCCTGCGTGCGGGCCAGTCGCAGCAAGGGTGAAGCACCTGACTTCAGACCGATCGCCGAGATGCTGCGGGGTATCGCCGGGCAGGAGCGGGCGCTGATGAAGGAGCTGGGCGCCTGGGCCAAGCGCAAGGGATGAGGTTGGTGCTCCTTGCTTGGTGAGAGGCTGTCTGTGCTGGGCTGAAGCGGAGCGTCGCCCGGCCGACCTTGCCTTTGACCATGGCAGTGTGAGGCGATGACCGGGGTAAGCGTCGTCCACCCTGCAACTCAAGGCGGGTGGGCGCTGGCCCACCAGGATCACCAACACATTCGATCATAGCTGCAGATGCAGGACGTCGGTTTCTGCCGTCAGCTCGGCGAAATCCTCTGCTTTGGTGGGCGCTTCGATCAGCACTGCCTGCGCTTGAAAGTCGCCGTTTTCGTCGATCACCACCAGCAGCGCCTGATTGACCAGGCCATCACCGAGATCCAGTGCGGCCAGCGCCTGGAGTTGCTTCCAGACGTTCGGCCCGGCGCCGATGAAAAGGTTAGGCCCTTCCAGCCCCAGTTGCGCGGCGACGTGGAAGCCGGCGGCGTTGCTGACGCTGTTGACGAATTCGAAGGGCTTGGGCTGCAACTGGTGCACGCACACGCTGTCGAGCAGCGAGCCCATGGTGGCACGCGCCGGATGGCGGGAGGCCAGGTATAGGCCGCAGTCGCTGCGCACCTTTGCCTTGAGTGGCGCGGTGCACAGCAGGGCCTGCAGAATCAGCCGGTCGATACGCCGCGGCGGTGTGGCCAGCCACTGGCCCAGCGCGGCTTTCAGCGCCTTGTCGGAGCAGCTCGCCTGACCGCGTACGTTGCAGGCCGCGATGACCGGTTTCATGGGGTTTCTCCCGCGCAGCCCTGCAGCACCAGGCTGGCATTGTTGCCGCCGAAGCCGAAGAAGTTGGCCAGCAGCAGGCTGCCTGGCTCGATGGCCAGTGGTGCGCCATTCAGGGGCAGCAGAGCCTCGTCGGCATAGTCCAGGCCAGGCAGATGGTCGAGGTTCTCCAGCAGCAGCAAGGTTTCGCTCAGGCCGCAGGCGCCCAGGGTATGACCGAGCCAGGGCTTGAGCACGCACAGATGAGGCAATGCTGCGCCGAACAGCAAGCGCACGCCATTGCTCTCGGCGCGGTCGTTGGCGCCGGTGGCGGTGCCGTGCAGTTTCACCAGGGCGATCTGCTCGGCAGTGGCACCGGCGCTGCGCAAGGCCTCGCGCATGACCCAGTCGATATGGCTGCCGTCTTCGCGGGTGGTGGTCAGGTTGCTGGTGTCGCAGGCGCTGAAACCGCCGAGCAGCCTTGCCAGTGGGGCGGTGCCGGGCTCGCGTGCGAGCAGGGTGGCGGCATAGGCTTCGCCAAGAATCAGGCCGTCGCGCTCCGGGTGAAAGGGGCGATAAACGCCGCTCGAGCTGGTCAGGGCGAGTGCTCCGAAGCCTTGCTGGGCGATGGCACTGGGCGTTTCGAAGGCCAAGACCAGCACGCGTTCATACAGGCCGGCGGCGAGCATCCGTGCGCCATACAGCAGGCCGTTGGCGGCGCTGGTGCAAGCGGTGTTGAGGGTGAAGGCGTCAGCGAAGCCCCAGCGTTGCTGCAGCGTGCGGGCCAACAGGTCGAGTGTGGTCGAATGCTCCGCACGAAAGCCGCCTTCGCGTGCCACCTGCGCTTCCAGGTCATTGATGTCGAGACTGGTGCTGGCAACGATCAGCAGGCAATCACTCAGGTCCTGTGGCGGCTCGGCCAGGGTCTCGCCGATCAGACGATCGAAACGTTGGTCGAGGCTTTCGTCGTTGTGGCCGGTGCCCAGGTAGGCACGCGGTTGCTGCAGTTCGTGCAGCAGGAACGACGCGGGAGTCGCATGTGCCCCTTGGCGCAAGACGTTGCCGGCGCTGCGCAGGTCGGCACCCAGCGCACTGTGCAGGGCGCCGCGTTGCAGGTAGATCGGCGTCACGGTTTCTGCCTGATAAAGGCGGCGATGCTGGCGATGCTATTGAGGATGCGCCGGCCATCCTTGGCCCCTTCGATGCGCACGCCATATTGCTGCTGTAGGGCCAGGGACACTTGCAGGGCATCAAGGCTGTCCATGGCGATACGGCTGTGCTGGCCGAACAGCGGTTCGTCGTTGTCGATGCTCTGCCAGTCGATGTCGTCTTCCTTGTCGCACTCACGGATCAGCAATTGCTTGAGTTCTTGTTCTAGTAGTGTGTCGTCCATTGCGTTTGCTGCACTCGTTTGCGAAACAGGAAAAGCCCGCCAGCGCCCAGTACCAGGGCAAACAGCAGAAGGCGGGCGCAGTCGGGGGCGATGTCGGCCAGATTTCCCTGGCCCACCAGCAGGGTCAGGAAGGCGTCCAACGCCCAGCTCATCGGCGAGACTTCTGCCAGTTGGCTCATGGCCTCGGGCATCACGCTCTTGGGCACCATGATGCCGCCGATTGCGGCGAGGATGATATTGAGGCCGCCGCCGAGCAGCAACGCCTGTTCACCGCTACGCGCCAGTGCCGCCAGCAGCAGCCCCAGGCTGCAAGCGGCCAGGCTCAGACTCAGGGCCAGCAGGGCATAGCCCAGTGGCGCGCCGGGCAGGCTCAGGCCGCTGAGGCCGAGCAGCGGCAGCACGTGCACGCCGATGGCCAACAGCAGGGCGAACTGCAGCAGATTGATGACCAGATAGGGCAGCAGTTTGCTCAGCACCAGGGTGGTGGGGCTCAGGCCCAGCGCGCGGAAGCGCAGCAGGGCGCCGCTCTGTTGCTCGCGCTGAAAACCGCCAGCCATCGGCAGGGCGACGAAGAACATGCCGAAGATCAGCCAGGCCGGCACGCTCAACTGGCTGGCGTTGGCCTTGCCGCTGAGCTCGCCGCTGGCCAGCAGTTGCCGTTCGCTGACCTGGCTCTGGGTGCGCTGGCTGATCAGTTGCCAGCGCTGCTCGGTGCTCATGCTCGGGTCCAGCGCGTCGCTGTCTTGCAGGTAGGCCAGCAGGCGGGTCTGCGCCAGGGCGATGTTCAGCGCCGCGCGCAGGCGTTGGCGAGACTGGCCATCGGTACGCGGTGCAAAGCTCAGCGTCGGGCCGACGTGAGGGGTTTCCAGCAGGGTGTCGGAGAAATTCGTGGCCAGGCTGATGCGGGGCAGGGGCGCGTCGCTGCTGGCGAGCAGGTGGCTGCCCGGCAACTGTGCCTGCAGCGCGTGCTGGAAGAACGCGCTGGCCTCGCTCGGGTGCGGGACCTCGACCACCAGGTCCAGGGGCGGTGGCTGATCGCGCAGGTAGTTGGACAAGGCGGCCGCCATCAGCACCAGAAACAGGATCGGCATGATGAACAGCACCGCCAGCGCGTGCGGGTCGCGCAGCAGCAGCAGGCATTCCTTGCGGATCAGCGCCAGCATCGGGCTCACAGGCGGCCTCCGTTGAGGCTCAGGTAGAGCTGTTCCAGGGAGGGGCGGCCGAAGCGCAGCAGACTCGGAGGCACCGCTTGGGCAGCGATGAACTGAGTGATGGCCAGCAGTTGCTGGCCGTCCAGGTTGGCGATGCGCAGGCCGTCGGGCAGTGTCTCCGCGTCCAGCTGCAAGCGTGCAAGCAATTGCGGCAAGCCGTCTGGCACCCGCTGCGGCCACTCCAGCAGCAGGCCGTGTCCGCTGTCGAGCAGTTGCTGTTTGTTCAGGTCCAGACGCACCTTGCCTTCGTGCAGCAGCAGGATGCGCCCGGCGACGCGCTCAACCTCGTCCAGGTAATGGCTGGTGTAGATCACCCCATGGCCTTCGCCAGCCAGGTGCTCGACGGCGTCGAGCAGCAGTTGCCGGCTGGCTGCATCGACGCCCACCGTGGCTTCGTCGAACAGGTACAGGCGTGCCGGTTGCAGCAGGCCGATGGCGAAATTCAGGCGCCGCTGTTCGCCGCCGGACAGGCGTGCGGCGCGCCGCGACAGCTTGTTTTCGAGGGCGGTGCTGGCAATGCTCAGGTCCAGACGCTGGCGGCGCTGGACGCCGCGCAGGCGGTACAGATCAGCGAACAGCGCGAGGTTCTCGGCGACCGTGAGCTCGGCGTAGAACGCCAGTTGCTGGGGCACCAGGCCCAGGCTGCGCGGGCCGTCCCAGCGGATTTCGCCCTGCTGCAGGGCGAGGGTATCGCTGAGCAGCGCGAGCAGGGTGGTCTTGCCGGCGCCGTTGCTGCCGAGCAGGCCCAGGCATTGGCCTTCCTGCAATTGCAGGTCGATGTGCTGCAGGGCAGGGCTGTCCGCGCCAGGGTAGCGGTAGCTGATGTCATGTAGCTCAAGCATGGACGAGCACCAGCAGCAGTTTGCCGTCCAGCACCGGCTGGCCGCCGGCCTGGATGGCGAAGGCGTATAGCGCGCCGGCCGGGCTCAGGGCCTCCTGCCGGGCGCTGACCAGCAGTGGTTCGTCGCGACGTGTGACCGAGTGCAGATGGAGCTGGGAAAGTTTGCCGACCAGGGCCATTTCGATGGCATCCGCTTCGCCGTATAGGGCACCATGTGCGGCGCAGAGCTGGGCGGCGGCCTCGAACAGCAGGCAAGGCGAAGCATCTTGCCCAAGTTTTTCGAGGTGCTGCCAGGCGCTGAGACCGCGAATGGCCTTGGCATCGTGATCGAGCAAGGCATCCAGCCAGAGAGCGTCGCCCTGGTGCGGCAGCAGTGTGTGCAGTTGGGTGCGATCCATGGCGAGCGGTCTGGGCGTTTCGGGCGACGCAGTGTAACAGAGGCAAGGATAGAGGGAGGATGGGGTGACGATGTGGCAGTGGCTGGCTTTTGTGACGATCAGCGCGATCCTGATGGGTATTTCCTGGCGCACGCTGGGTAATGTGCGCAGTCACGGGTTCTATCGTTTCCTCGCCTGGGAAGCGATGCTGGTGATGCTGGTGCTCAACGCGTCCTCATGGTTCGGCGACCGGAGCGAGTTGAGTCAGCGCATATCCTGGGTCCTGCTGAGCCTGTCACTGGCGGTGCTGTTCGCCGGGATCTACCAGATGCGCCGCTTCGGCCAGGCAGGTGAGCAACGCCAGGATGATGAGCTGTTCGCCTTCGAGCGCACCTCGCAGCTGGTGACGGGCGGCATCTTCCGCTATATCCGTCACCCCATGTACTGCTCGCTGTTGTTGCTGGCCTGGGGCATCGCCTGCAAGCGCATCGATGGGTTGATCGTGCTACTGGCGGTACTGTCCAGCGTGCTGCTGTGGTGTTCGGCGCGCTGCGAAGAGCGCGAGTGCCTGGCCTATTTCGGCGATGCTTATCGCGACTACATGAGACGCAGCTGGATGTTCGTGCCGCTGGTGCTCTGAGCGCTCAGCGTTCGCAGCACTACTGTCCGCTCTGCTGTTCCAGCAGAAGCTGTCGATAGGCGCGTTGGTAGTCCTCATAGCCGAGCTTTTGCTGCTGCAGGTCTCGCACTCGTTCATCCAGGCTCTTGCGGGGAGCAGGTGTCGAGCCGGCCTGCGTGGCCGGTGGGGTGGCGCTGCTCAGCTCGGCGCTGGCCAGCAACTCGTCGATGACCGGGTCGATCTTGCTCTTGGTGCCTTGCCATTTCATCAATGACAAACCGCCTTTGCCGCGCAGGTGATAGTTGGCCTTGGCCAGCGTTTGGCGCCGGGGGCCGAGGATGGTGATTTCGGCGGTGGACAGATACGGCGCCATGTCCCATGAGCGGCGGGCGGTATACGTCACCACGTAAGGGCAGTCGGCCCTGGGTATCTTCGAATGAACCTGGGTTTGAATGCCGTGCCGGGCGAAACCTTCCTGCAGCACGGGCACGAAGTCGCTGACCTGAACTTTCGGATTCTCTTCGATGCACATCTGGTCGGCAGCCGCCTGCAGCGGTGTGACCCGGGTTGCGGTGCAAGCGCCGAGCAGGGTTGCCGCTGCGAGCAGGGGCAGGACCAGGCGTAGGTTCGACATGGCGGGGCTTCCTTGCGTGAAAAGGCCACCTTGCTGGTGGCCTTTGCGTGAGCGTGCGGGTGTCACTTCACCTTGGCGTACTTGGCCTTCAGTGCAACGCCAGCCATGATCGCGCCGGCATGGCATTCGTACTTGCTGTTGTCACGGTATTCCTTGTTCTTGTAGTTGCTGGCCAGGTCGACCACGGCGTTGGCGCCTGCGGCCTTGGCCGAGTTCTGCAACTTGATCAGCGCCGATTGCAGGGCCCAGCTGCAGGCTGCTTCGTCAGTCTTGTTGAAGGCATTGGTCTTCTGGCTGGTGGTGACGTTGGCGTTGATGATCTGCGCGCCAGCCGGGATCTTGTTCAGGAAGAACTTTACCGAACCATCCAGGCGACCGGCCTGAGTGGCTTCGTTGACCACCGACTGGAAGTCCAGGAAGTGAGCGGTGTCGCGTGCCTGGCTGAGGCCTGGCAGCAGAGCGACGGAGAGAAGTGCGGCAGTGGTCCAGATTTTTGCTTTCATGGTTATCTCCTTGAATATCACTGTGTGTAAGAACTCGTTCAACGTCTGCTGCGCATGGGCCTGTTGCACTCACGAACCGGCCATTACCAACCAGGCACCTGCTAGAAGGACGCCCTGTTCAGTTGCTGCTGGATGCTGCGATCCAGATTATGAATCCACTTGTTGTAGTTGCGGTGGATCTTGCCGTTCTTGTAGCCGAGGTTCTGGCTGTCGCGATAGCGATTCGAGTAGCTCGTGGCACTGTAGGGAATGCTGATCTCGGCCTGATGGCTGCGGCGCTGGATCAACGCCATGATGTTGCCGCGGTCGGCCCGCTCGACGGTCCACTGGCGGCTTTGCAGCGCTGTGAGAATGGCGCGGCGCATATCATCCTCGCTGCGAACTGCAGCGGGTGGTGTACGGTTCTCGACGTTCATCACCGGTTTCGAGGTGCAGGCTGCAACGCCCAGCAGCAGGGCGGCGATCAGGGAAAAACGGCTGAAACGAGACATCATCCATGCTCCTTGTCAGTTGAAAATCAGTGCCAGCGCTTGAAGATCAGCGAGGTGTTCACGCCGCCGAAGGCGAAATTGTTGTTCATCACATACTCGTGGCTCATCTGGCGGAACTCGCCGCGCAGGTAATCCAGCTCGCCGCAGGCCGGGTCGATGGCGTCCAGGTTGTGGGTATGCACGTAGCTGTCCGAATTCATCATTTCGATGCTGAACCAGGATTCCAGCGCCCCGCAGGCGCCCAGGGTATGACCCAGGAAGCTCTTCTGCGAGCTGATCGGCATGCGCGGGCCGAACAGGTTGCTGGTGGCCTGGGTCTCGGCGACGTCGCCCTGCTCGGTGGCGGTACCGTGACCGTTGACGTAGCCGATGGCCTGGGCCGCCAGGCCGGCGTCGTCCAGCGCCAGTTGCATGGCGCCACGCATGGTTTCCTGCGCTGGCTTGGTGGCGTGCTGACCGTCCGAGTTGCAGCCGAAGCCGACGATCTCGGCATAGATGGTGGCGCCACGGGCGAGGGCGTGCTCCAGCTCTTCGAGAACCAGAATACCGGCGCCTTCACCGATCACCAGGCCGTCGCGGCCGCTGTCGTAGGGGCGTGGGCTGGCGTGCGGCGTGTCGTTCTTCAGGCTGGTGGCGTACAGCGCATCGAAGACCATCGCCTCGGTGGGGCAGAGTTCTTCGGCACCGCCGGCGAGCATCATCTTCAGGCGCCCGAACTTGATCGCCTCGTAGGCGTAGCCGATACCCTGGCTGCCACTGGTGCAGGCGCTGGACGTGGGGATCAGGCGGCCCTTGAGGCCGAAGAAGATGCTGATGTTGGCGGCCGTGGTGTGCGGCATCATGCGGATGTAGGAGTTGGCGTTGAGGCCGTCGGCCACCGAGTTCAGCAACATGTTGCCGAATGCCTTGACCTCTTCGGTGCTGCCGGTGGACGAGCCGCAGGCGACGCCCATGCGCCCGTCGGCGATGCATGGATCGCCGAGCAGACCGCCGTGCTCCAGGGCGCGCTCGGCGGCGAATACCGCCAGTTTCGCCACCCGGCCCATGCTGCGGGTCTGTTTGCGGTTCCAGTGCTTGGGCTGGACGAAGTCGTCCACCGGGCCACCCAGGCGGGTATTCATTTCGGTGAAACGATCCCACTCGTCCATGCGGCGGATGCCGCTGCGGCCTTCGCGAAAGGCCTGGGCGATGCTCGGCCAGTCGCTGCCCAGCGAGGTGATGCCGGCCATGCCGGTAACTACTACACGTTTCATCAGCACAGCCCACCATTGACCGCGAGAACCTGACGCGTAATGTACGCCGCCTCGCTGGACATGAGGAAGTTCACCGCGCCGGCCACTTCCTCCGGGGTGCCCATGCGGGCCGCGGGAATCATTTTGAGGATTTCGTCCACCGGGACCAGCTCGTCGAGAATCTCGGTATCGATCAGGCCGGGCGCGACGCAGTTGACGGTGATCTTGCGCTTGGCCAGCTCGATTGCCAGGGCCTTGGCGGCGCCGATCACGCCGGCCTTGGAGGCACTGTAGTTGACCTGGCCGCGGTTGCCGATCAGCCCCGAGACCGAGGTGATGCAGACGATGCGGCCCGCTGCGCGGCGGCGGATCATCGGCATGGTCAGCGGATGCAGCACGTTGTAGAAACCATCCAGGTTGGTGCGCAGCACCTGATCCCAGTCGTCCTCGGACAGGGCCGGGAAGGCGCCATCACGGGTCAGGCCGGCATTGCACACCACGCCGTAGTAAGCGCCATGGGCTTCGATGTCGGCTTCCAGCGCTTCGCGGCAGGCCGCGCGGTCGGACACGTCGAATTGCAGGATGCGCGCCTGGCGGCCGAGTTCGGCGATCTGCGTCTGCACGGCTTCGGCTTCATCGCGGCGCGAGCGGCAGTGCAGGACCAGGTCATGGCCCGATTGAGCCAGGCGTAGGGCGATGGCGCGGCCGATGCCACGGCTGGAGCCGGTGACCAGAACGGTGGCGGCAGAGGTGCTTTCAGTCATGGGATCGCTCTTGCAGATAGACCGCCGGTTGCGGCGGGCGGAACACATTGAGGCGGGCTTCGGCCTGGATGCCGGGGCCCTGGAGGTGGCATTCGAACACGCCCATGCCGTTGTCGTCCTGCAGCGAGCACAGGGCGCGGATGTGCAGCTCGCTGCCAGCCGGGAAGCGCTCGACGTTGCAGCTGTACTTGCGCGTGCCGAGCAGAAAGCCCAGCTCCACCGGCAAGCCGGCGCGTTTGGCCTGGATGCCGGCGAATGAGGCGATGGCCTGCGCCATCAGCTCGATACCGGTCCAGGCTGGCAGGCTGCCGTCGCTGTCGCTGAGCAGGCCGTCAGGGCGCACCGTGAGGCGCACCTCGATCGCTTCCGTGTCGCAGCTCAGCACTTCGTCGAGCAACACCATGTTGCCGGCATGGGGCACCAGTTCGGCGACGGGCCACAGTTTCATGGTGCATCCCCCAGAATCAGCGCGACGTTGTTGCCACCAAAGGCGAAGGAGTTGCTCATCAGGTGACGACCCTGGGCACGGCCCAGGCGGGCACCGGCCCGGACCAGTTCCAGCGGCGCCAGCTCGGGGTCGGGCTGGCCGTCCCAGAGATGGGGTGGCAGCAGGCCGTCGCGGTTGTACTCGCTCAGGGTCAGCCAGCAGAAGGCTGCTTCCAGTGCGCCGGCGGCGCCCAGGGTGTGGCCGGTCATGGGCTTGCTCGACGAGCAGGGCAGGCCGGCAGGAAACAGGGCGTGCACGGCCTTGCTCTCCATTGCGTCGTTGTGTCGGGTGGCGGTGCCGTGCAGGTTCAGATAATCGATGCGCTCCGGCGTCAGGCCGGCGTTGCTAAGGGCCTTTTCCATCGCGCTGCGGGCACCCAGGCCGTCCGGGTGCGGGGCGGAAATATGGTGGGCGTCGGAGCTGGCGCCGCCGCCCAGAAAGGCGATGGGGGCAGGCTCGCGGGTCATCAGGAAAAGGGCGGCGGCTTCGCCGATGTTGATGCCGTGGCGATTCACCGAGAACGGATTGCAGGGTTCGGCCGACACCGCTTCCAGCGAGGAGAAGCCATTGAGGGTCAGCCGGCACAGGCTGTCCACGCCCCCGCAGATCACCGCGTCGCACAGGCCCATGCGCAGCAGGCGATGAGCGCTGAGCAGGGCGCGGGCGCTGGAGGTGCAGGCCGTGGATTGGCAGTAGACCGGGCCGCCGAGCTTCAGCCAGTCCGCCAGGAAGTTCGCGGGTGCGGCCATTTCCTGTTGGGCGTAATCGTATTCGGCCGGCAGTGCGCCTTCGTTGACATGGCGTCCGATGTGCTCGCCTGCCTCACGAATCCCTGAGGTGCTGGTGCCCAGTACCAGGCCGACGCGATGAGCGCCATGGCGGGCGATGGCCGCGCGCAGCTCGGGCTCGATCTGCAGCGCTGCCGCCAACAGCAGCTGGTTGTTGCGGCTGTGCGCGGTCTCGAAGCCGGGCGGCATGGCGGGTAGATCGGCATGCACGGCGCCTACCGTCAGGCTGCGTTCGTTGACCCAGCCGTCTTCGGCGCGCATGCCTGAGGTGTCGCCGGCGAACAGCGCATCGGCGACCGCCTGCTTGCCTTCGCCGAGAGCGCAGAGCAGGCCGAGTGCGTGGAGATAGCCGGGGGTGGGGGCGCGGGACATCAATCGCTTTCTTCCAGGTTCAGTGCACGTATCCGGTAGTTCAGGCCGGTCTTGCCAAGGGTGAAATCCACAGGGCCGTGGTAATCGATGGTCCAGTCTGGCGCGAGGCGGCGCTGATCATCGTTCACCTGTTGCCAGCTGCCGGCCGGGTAAGCCTGCAGCGCATCGCTTCGGCTCAGGGCGAACAACAGCGCGGCGAACAGTTCGCGGGCCTCGGCATTGGGCGGCAGCAGGCCGTCGTTGCGCCATTGCCCGGCATCCAGTAGCTGACGCGCTTGCGGGATACCCAGTGGGTCCATCAGTGACCAGCGCAGGGCCGAGCCCTCACGCTGCACCACCAGCAGCCAGTCCTGTCGCACCTGTGCCTGTTCGCGCTGGATCTGCAGGCTGAGTGGCAAGGGCGCGACCAGTGCCGGTGGCGTTTGCGGCACAGGCGTGTGTGCGGCGCAGGCGCCCAGCAGCAGGCTGGCGGCGAGCAGGAGTATGCGTGGCATCACGGTTTACGCGCCACTACGTTGAGCAGCGTTTCGTCGCGTTGACCGACCGGCTTGGGTCGCATCAGCCCCCAGCGCTCCAGCAGGCCGAAGTCCTTGGAGCGGCTCCACCACAGGTAGGGGTAGGAAATACTGCTCTGGTCGAACTGGAAGCCCTGCGCGCCGAGCATTTCCAGATACTGCTCGGCGCTGCGCTGAACGTGCATCGGGTGGCGGAACAGCCAGCGGATCACCCAGGTATCGATGTAGAACTTGGTCGATTCGGCCAACAGCAGCCGGCCGCCCGGTTTGAGCACGCGCCAGAACTCGGCGAGGGCTTTCTCCTGCTCCACCAGATGGTGCAGCGTCTGGTGGCAGAACAGCAGGTCGACACTGGCGTCGGGCAGGTCGATGGCCGCGCAGTCGCTGGCGATCAGCTCGACTTCGAGACCCTGACGCTCGGCCTCGCGGCGCGAGCAGTCCAGGCTGTGCGGGTCTGCATCGAGGCCGATCATTCGCGCTGGTGAGAACGCTGCGTCGAGCAGGCCGAAGGAGCGCCCCTGTCCGCAGCCTGCGTCCAGCAGGACTGGGGCGTGCGGCAGCGGGCCGTCTATCAGACGCACCAGATCGTTGATCGCAACCCGCAGCACATGGTGCTGCCAGACATGGCTTTGCAGGAACCAGAAGCCGAAGCGGGTTTCTTCTACGTAGGTGGGCGAGACGGGGCGCAGGGCGTTCATCGACGATCCTTGTTTAGAATCTATTTACGGGCTAGCGAGCTAGAGCCATACAAGGCAGAAGCAGGCGAGGAAGCGGAGTTTACGAGTTGTAAATGAGCATTCCGAGCCTGTTTCTAACGCTGTAGGGCCGACGCGCAGCTGATTGTAAATAGGTTCTCAGTTTTGGGCGCAAAGCTCTGCTAGAACGCGCAGGCGCCGGCGAGGTTCGGAGACATAGGGATTCTTACCGTCCCAGGCGTAGCCGGCAAGAATCGAGCTGATCATGCGGCGAATTTCCGGGGATGCCTTCTCGTAATAGATCACGTCCTGGAAGGAGCCCTCGTACCAGCCTTCGACGTAGACGCGGAAGGTATCCACGCCGCGCTTGAGCGGGATGGCGAACTCGTTCTCCCAGTCCACCGTCTCGCCGCCCAGTTGGCGATGCAGCAGCCCTGCGGCCATGCTCGCCGATCGCATGGCGATGGTCACGCCCGAGCTGAACACCGGGTCGAGGAATTCCGCAGCATTGCCCAGCAGGGCAAAACCCGGGCCATGCAGGCTCTTGACGTTGGCCGAGTAGCCGTTGATTTCGCGTGCCGGGGTATCCCACACGGCATTGCCCAGCACCTTGCTCAGCGACGGGGTCTCGGCAACGAACTGCTTGAGGCAGGCGTCGAGATCTTGCGGGTAGTTCGCGTAGTGCTCGGCGGCGCAGACCACGCCCAGCGAGCAGCGGCCGTTGCTGAACGGGATGGTCCAGAACCACACGTCGCGCAGGGTCGGGTGGGTGGTGATGAGGATCATCTCGCGGTTGAAGCCCGAGGCCGGGTCGATGTTGTCCTCGATGTGAGTGAACACCGCGCGGCGCACCGGGAAGGCCGATGGCGTGTCGAGATCGAGCAGGCGCGGCAGCACGCGGCCATAGCCGCTACCGTCGAGGACGAAGGCGCATTCGACCTGGTACTCGGCGCCATCGGCCAGGCGGCGTACCGACAGGCGCGGGCAATCGCCGCTGAAGTCGGCGGCGAAGATTTCCTCTTCGTAGCGAATTTCCACACCCTGGCGCTCGGCTTCGTCGGCCAGCAGCTTGTCGAAGTCGGCGCGGATCACCTGATAGGTCGAGCCCTTGCCTTCGGTGAACTTGTCGCGGAAGTCGAAGCTGGTGTAACGCTCACCCCAGGCGAACGCCGCGCCGTGCTTGGTCTGAAAGCCAGCGGCCTGCACAGCCTCGAGCATGCCGGCTTCCTCGACGAAATCCAGGCAGTGCGACAGCAGGCTTTCGCCGATGGAGAAGCGTGGGAAGCGCTGTCGCTCCAGCACCAGCACGTCATGCCCTTGGCGTTTGAGAATGGCTGCCGCGATTGCTCCGGACGGGCCTGCACCGATAACGACGATCTGACGCTGTTCGATTTCAGGAGATTGCATGACGACTTCTTCGCCTCAAGGTTGTGGGCATGCCCGGCACATCGTGCGCCAGGTTTGATGGGGAGTGGTTAATACAGGTCCGATCATGTCGACTGCGCCTCGGCTTGCCTGTCGCTTGCCCAGGGCGCGAGGAGGAAGCTGAAGATCAGGCCGATGCTGATGGTCAGACCGAAATTGCTCACCGCCGGCGTGCTCGACAGCGCCAGCAGGCCGAACGACAGCCAGGTGGTCAGGGCCGACAGCAGTGTGCCGAGCAGGCTGGTGGCTGCACCGCCGACCTGCTCGCGGATCAAGATGGCGTAGTCCACGCCAATGGCGGTGACCAGCAACAGGCCGAACAGGCTGAACAGCGTCAGCGGCTGGCCGAGCCAACCCAGGCTGGGCAGGCTGGCCAGCGCCGCCAGCAGCGACACCGCCAGTATGCGAGCGGCGCCGCGTGCACCAAAGCAGCTGCATAGCAGGGCGAAGATCAGCAGGCAGGAGGCCAGCTTGAGTTCGGCGGCGCTGACCTGGGTGGCCGCGAACAGGCGATTGAGCTCGCCGAGGCGGTCGACCAGTTTCACTCCGTCGAGCCCGGCGGCCTGGGTGGCCAGCAGGCTGCTGTCGCTCAGACCTTGCAGGCTGATCAGCCCGGCGACCTGTCCATCTGCCGTATTGCCCAGCCAGAGTGGGCGCCAGGGTTCACTCAGCGGTGCGCCGAGCACCTGCTCGATGCTCAATGTGGGCAGGGCTTGCAGCTGCTGCGTCTCCTGCTCGATGGCCTCGGCAGGGATGCCCAGTTCGGTGAGCGCGGCGCTGTGGCTGGGCAGTGCGGCGAGCGCCTGGCGCAGGCTTGCCTGCTGCGTGGCTGACGCGATCAGCTGGCTCAGCGCCAGATAGCTTTTCAACTGACCTTGCGCCACCAGCTTGTCCAGGCGCTGCCCGAGCAAATGCTGGCGCTGCAGCAGTTGCTCCTCATCGTCGCCACGCACCAGAAAGAACTGACTGGTCGGTTGCATGCCGACGATCTGGCTGATGGTTTTCGATTGCTCCAGCAATTGTGGCGGCACGCTGGCCCACTGGCGCAGGTCGTCCTTGTGCGAGAGCTGCAGCACGCCGCCTGTGCAGAACAGGGCGAAGATCAACAGCAGCCAGGGTGTTGGCACCTTGCCCAATAGGGCTTCACGCCAGTCGAGCAGGCGCTGCGCCAGAACATGGGGGCGCTGCCAGGGCCGAATCTCGGCTTTGCCGAGCAGCGTTGGCAGCAGGAACAGGGTACTCAGGTAGGCGCCGAGCAGCCCGGCTGCCGAGAAGATCGCCACCTGCTTGAGGGCCGGAAAGGGCGTGAAGGCCAATGCCAGATAGCCGATGACATTGGTCAGCAGCGCCAGGGTCAGGCCCGGCAGCGTAGCGCGCAGGGCACGCCAGCTATCCCAGGGTTGCAGTGTCCAGCTCTTCGACAGCAGGTGCAGAGGGTAGTCGATGGCCACGCCGATCAGGCTGGCGCCGAGTACCAGGGTCATCACGTGGATATGGCCGAATACCGCGACACAGGCCGTCAGCCCGGCGAGCACTCCCACGCCGACGGGGACGAAGGCCAGCAGTATGCGCAGCCGACGAAACACCAGCAGCATCATCAGCAGCGCCCCGGCGCTGGCAAGGCTGCCCATCAGGCTGATTTCGCCTGTGGCCTCGCGCTGGCCATGGGCGGAGTACAGCAACCCGCTACTGGCCAGAAGCTGGCCGCCACGCGCCTGTACCTGGTCGCGGGCCTGGCTGACCAGATCGTCCGCCGCCAGCGCCAGGTTGCCGTCGAAGGCATCGGCAGTGGTGCGGGCGCGCAGCAGTGCCCAGGTGGTCCCCTCGCTCTCGGCGATCAAGGCGCCGCTGAGATCGACCTGAACGTTGTGCTGATGGGGCAGGCTTTTCTCTACCAGGGTGCTCAGGCCGAGCAGGTCGTCATTGGTGGCGACCACGCCCTGGCTGCGGAAGGGGTCGAACAGATCCTGTACGCGTCTGGCAACGAAGGCACTGGGGTCGTCGATCAGCAGCTGGCGGTCGGCTGCCGACAGCAATGCCAGGCGTTGTTCCTGCAGTTGCTGGCGTATGCCGGCCAGGTCGGCTTGTGGATCCCACTGCACCTTCTCGAACAGCGCCTGCTGTTGCCAGCGCTGACCCAGTTCGGCAGCCAGCGCCAGGGCCTGTTCGCGTTGCGGGTGGCTGATCAGCACCAGCAGTTCGCGGTTGAGCGGCTCCTGCATGCGTTGCACGGCCTGCTCTTCGAGCGCGTCGGGTCTGCCGCTGGGCACCAGCTCCAGCAGGTTGGCCGAAACGGGCGCGCCGCCTCGCCACTGCCAGGCAGCAACGACGACGAGCAGGAGCAGGGCGAGCGGGAAGAGCCGTGAACCCCAGTATTCAATTCTGGAAGTCATGTCGCTCCGCATCGCTCAGGGCTTGCCCGGGCTGGCTGTCCTCGAGGCGCAGCACGGTGCTGTCGCCCTGGGTTTCCTGCAGCTCGATGCGCTGCACCAGGGCGCCACCGCTGATGTGGATGGCGTTGAAGACCTGCTTGAGCAGGACGCTGCGCGGCGTCAGGTCGAGCGTCCAGGCCTCGGCCGAGCCGCTCAGGCTCAGCTCGAAGTCCTGACGCAGGCCGCTGCTGTCACCCTTGAGCACGGCGAGGAACAGGCGATTCTGCTGGGCACTGGCGCTCTGCTGGGCGACCAGCTGCCAGCCCTGTTCGCTACGTCGGGCGATGCCCTGCGCATCGATGCGGTAGTCCTGCTGCAGTGGGCGTTCGAGCAGCCAGAGCAGGCCCTGGTCCCTGGCCAGGATGAAGCGGCCGCGGCTGGTCAGTGGTTGCGGCAGGGCACGCAGGTGCTTTTCCTGAATGAAGTGACCACGCACCACCTCGGGTTTGCCAAGTTGCGCGCTGAGCTGGTCGAGGTCGAACGCCAGCGCCGACTGGGCAATGCCGGCCAGCAGTAGCCCGAATGCAATCCGCGGCATCCTGAGCGCAACACGCTTTTCGGATTTCATCCGGGCTATGCATTCGCAGCCTGCCAGGACGGCGCTGAGCAGGCGTCTCACGCGATGGCCCTCTGCACGGCATCGATGAAGACCTGCGGCGAGTTGAACTGCATTTCTCGGGTGGCGATTTCCACGGCCACTTGCACGGTACTGCCACGGGTCATGCGTTCACCGGTCTCGGCATCGCTGATCAGGTAGTTGATCTTCAGGCGGTTTTCCCACTCCACCAGATCGGCGCGCACGACGATGCGCTGGCCGAACTGGGCGCCGCGCACGTAGCGCAGCTGCAGGTCGATCACCGGCCAGGCGTAGCCGGAGTCACGCATCTGCCGGTAGTTGTGGTCGAGCTTGTCGAGCAGGGCGCAGCGCGCCTGCTCGAAGTACTTGACGTAGTGGCCGTGCCAGACGATTTCCATCATGTCGACGTCGTAGAACTGCACCTGCAGTTCGATCTGCGCCTGCAACACGCCTGATTTACGCATACAGCCCCCAGTGCTGGCTGCGGATGCGCTCCAGGCACAGGCGCAGCTCGCCTTCCAGGGCGCGGTCTTCGATCACCGGCGGGAAGTCACTGGCCAGTTGCTCGCGCATGGCTGCCAGCGGTGCGGGAATGTCGCGCTTGCCGGCGCGCTCGCGCAGCCACACGCCCTGGTTGGCGGCCAGCAGGGTGGCGGCAGCGACCTGTTCGGTCAGCTCCAGGCTGCGCAGCGCATCGCGCGCGGCGATGGTGCCCATGCTCACCTTGTCCTGGTTGTGGCATTCGGTGGAGCGCGAGAACACGCTGGCCGGCATGGTGTTCTTCAGCGCTTCGGCGGTCCAGGCGCTGGCGCCGATCTGCACGGCCTTGAAGCCGTGGTTGATCATCGCGGTTTCCAGCGGTGCGCCGGACAGATTGCTCGGCAGGCCGTGGTTGTAGCGGCTGTCCACCAGCAGGGCGAGCTGGCGGTCGAGCAGGTCGGCGACGTTGCCGATGAGGTTCTTCAGGCTGTCCATGGCAAAGGCGATATGCCCGCCGTAGAAGTGCCCGCCGTGCAGGGTGCGCTCGGTCTCGGCATCGAACAGCGGGTTGTCGTTGGCGCTGTTGAGTTCGATCTCGATGAACTGGCGCAGCAGGCCCAGGCTGTCGGCCAGTACGCCAAGCACGTGCGGCGCGCAACGGATCGAGTAGCGATCCTGCAGGCGATGCAGGGGCGGCAGCGGCGCTTCGACGGCCAGGTCCTGGCGAATCCAGGCGGCGACCTGGGTCTGCCCGGGGTGCGGCTTGGCGGCGAACAGGCGCTCGTCGAAGTGCTCCGGGTTGCCTTCGAGGGCGATCACGTTGAGTGCAGTGATGCGCGTCGCCAGTTTCAGCAGATAGTCGGCGCGGGCATAGGCCAGGCAGGCCAGGGCGGTCATCACTGCGGTGCCGTTCATCAGCGCCAGGGCTTCTTTCGGGCGCAGGGTCAGGGGCGTCCAGCCGAGCTCTTCATGCACGTCGGCGGCGCTGCGGCGTTCGCCCTTGTACAGCACCTCACGCTCACCACTGAGGGTGGCGGCGACGTAGGACAGCGGGGTGAGATCGCCGCTGGCGCCGACCGATCCTTCTTCCGGGATCAGCGGCAGCACGTCGTGATCGATGAACGCCTGGATGCGCTCAAGCAATTCCACGCGTACCCCGGATACCCCATGGCACAGCGACTGCAAACGGGCCGCGAGCACCGCGCGGGTGCTGGGGGCGTCGAGCAGTTTGCCCAGGCCGCAGCCGTGGAAGGTGAACAGGTGCTGCGGCAGTGCCTCGACCTGGTGCAGCGGCACCGCTACCACGCAGGAGTCGCCATAGCCGGTGGTGACGCCATAGATCACGCCTTCCTTGTCCAGCAGGGTGTCGAGAAAACGAGCGCCCTTGGCGATCTTTTCCCGGTAGGCCGCGTCGTTCTGCAACTGGGCTCGGGCCTGGCGTTGCGACAGGGCTACGATGTTCTCGATGTTCAGCGGGCGCTCGCCGAAGATCACCGGCTCAGGCTGGTATGTCGTCATCTCGCTTCCAGAAAGGGTAGAAGTTGAACCATTGGTTGGGGGCGTCCAGGCAGTGTTCGCCCAGGCGTTGCGCATAGCGTTGTGCCCAGTCGCGGATCACCTGGTCGCGCTCGCTGCGCTTCCAGGCCACGGCATCGGCGAAGTGTTCGAGGCGCACCTGGTAGCGGCCGTCGATTTTCAGGCAATGAATCAGTTCCACCGGGCACTGCAGCAGGCCGGCCAGCAGCCAGGGGCCCTGAGGGAAAGCCGCCGGCAGACCGAGGAAGTCGACCTCGACACTGCGCCCGCCGTGCAGGGGCACGCGGTCGCCGGCAATCGCCAGCCATTCGCCGCGCTCCAGGCGCTCGGCCAATTGCAGCATGATCGCGGGGTCGAGTTCGCTCACCTGAATCAGGCGCAGGTGGCTGGCGCCGGACTCACCCAGCAGGCGGTTGAAGCGCTCGGCATGCTTGGTGTGCACTAGGACGTTCATGCGTACCTGCTCGCCAAGTTCGGCCAGTGCGCGGCAGACTTCCAGATTGCCCAGATGGGCACCGACCAGAAGCCGCCCGCGGCTGCCGTCGTGCATCTTTTCCCGCAGCTTGTCGGGGTCGTGCAGTTGCAGGTGCTGCAACGGCAGGTGGCCATTCCAGGCGTCGAGCTTGTCCAGCAGGCTGTCGGCGAAGGCGAGGAACTGACGTAGCACCGAACTTCGGCTCGGGCGCAGTTCGGGGCGTGCGCTCCAGGCTGCCAGGTTGTGCTGGTACTGATGGATGCTGGTGCGCGCGCTGCGGCCGAAGATGTAGAAATACAGGACGATCAGATACAGCAGCGGCGTCAGCGGACGGCGGCCAAGTCGGCGCACGGCGGCGACGGTGAAACGCATCAGCAGGAAGCTGCCGCGCTCCTTCTGGCGAGCCCAGTGATCCTTGTGTTCGGCAGCGCTCATGCAGCCAGCCTGCGCCAGAGAATGCGCGGTGCACGCAGCAACATGCCGAAGAACAGGCGGGCATGCATGCCGGAGATCAGCAGGTTGTCGTGCCACAGGCGAAAGTGTGAAAGGCCGTCGGCCGGGTAGTGCACGCGGGTTGGCAGCCAGTGCATCGGCTGCTCGCGCCAGGCCATGCGCACCAGAATCTCGGTGTCGAAGTCCATGCGCCGGCCGAGCTTGACCGTGTCCAGCAGTGCCAGGGTGGGCGGCAGCGGATAGATGCGAAAGCCGCACATGGAGTCGCGGATCTGCAGCGACAGGCAGTTGATCCAGACCCAGACGTGGGTCAGGTAGCGGGCATAGAGGCGCGACCTGGGTACGCTGGCATCGTATTGCGGGTAGCCGCAGACCATCGCCTCTGGATGCGCTCGAGCGGTGTCGAGGAAAGCATCGATGCTGCTCAGGTCATTCTGACCGTCGGCATCGACCTGCAGGGCATGGCTGTAACCGAGGCGCGCGGCTTCACGCAGGCCGGCCATCACCGCGCCGCCCTTGCCCAGGTTGCTGGGCAGGCGCAGCAGGTGGACGCCTGACTGCTGCGCCAGTTCGTCCATCACGGCGGCGCAGGTGGCGCTGGAACCATCGTCCACCAGCAGGCAGGGCAGCCCAGCGCGGTGCAGTTCGCTGACCACGCCAGGCAATGGCCGCTCGTGGTTGTACACCGGAATGACCGCGCAGGGTTTGAAGCCAGATTCAGCCATGGGCCGGCTCCAGCAGGATGCGCCCAGAGGAACAGGCCGCTTCGCCATTGTGGTAGGCGAAGTAGAGCTTGCCGCGCTCGGTGTCGAAACGCAGGGTGAGCTGCAGGGTGTCGCCGGGGCGCACCAGTTGCTGGAACTTGAGCACTTCCATGCCGGCGAAACGTGGCGGCAGGTCGCTGATCAACTGGCGCGCCAGTTGCTGCGCCCAGTCCACCTGGACCACGCCTGGTAGTACCGGGGTCTGCGGGAAGTGGCCGGTGAAGTGGGCAAGATCCAGCGGTACCTGCAACTGCAACAGCCATTCGCCGTCGCGCGTTTCGGCGCTGACGGGCTCTACCCGAGTCGGCCGTGGGGCGCTCAGCAGGGCGTCGACCTGGCTCTGTGGCAGTTTGCCCTGGCTGCTGTAGGGCAGCTCCAGCAGCAGGCGCCAGCGGCGTGGCAGGGCGATGGTTTCGCAGTGCTCGGCCAGATGTCGGCGCAGGGTTTCGGTCAGCGTGCGGCGACCCTGGTTGCGCAGGGCGTGTACGCCACCCGGGCTCAGGGCCAGCACGGCGCCGAGAAAGGCGCGGCCCTCCTGGATCACCCCCAGGCGAGCGTCGGCAACCCAGTCGTGGCCGGTCAGCGCCTGCTCCAGCATGGGCAGGGAGATGCGTTTTTCCTCCAGCTTGACGATGCGGTCGAGCCGCCCGCGCAGGACGAAACGACCGTCGTCGCCGATCTCGGCGGCGTCCGCGCTCTGCTCGACATGCCCGGCGGGCAAGTACGGCGAAGCGATGCGCAGGGCGCCGGCTGCATCGAGGCTCAGCTCGACGCCCGGGAAAGGCTGCCAGGCGCTGTCGCCCTGACGCCAGCCGATGCCGCCGGTTTCCGAGCTGCCGTAAATTTCCGTCGGCCATTGGCCCAGGCGCTCATGCAGGGCCTGCGCGGCCTCGGCAGGCAGGGCACCGCCGGAGGAGAACAGCTGTTTGACCTGGCTCAGCGCCGGCCAGTCGAGGTTGTCGCCCATGCGCTTGAGCAAGGCCGGGCTGGCTATCCAGGCGAAGTCAGGAGCGGCGCCAGCCTCTGCGCTCGTACGGCCCCTGGCGATAGCCAGGCTGGCCTGCTGCAGGTCTTCAGGGAAGGGCAGGGCGCGGCGGTATAGCGGTCGGCCGGCGCAGAGCGGCCAGAGCAGGCGAAACAGCAGGCCGTAGATATGCTGGCAGGCGACGCTGCCGAGGATGGTGGCCTGGCCGAGGTGCTCGCCCCACAAGCGCTCCAGCCCCTCGACCTCGTTGGCCAGTTGCACCAGGCTCTTGTCGATCAGTTTGGGCTCGCCGCTGGAGCCCGAGGTGCACAGGGTCAGGTGGCAATGCTCGGGCAGCAGGCGGGCGCCTGGCAGCGGCTCCGCGTCCAGCCCGCTCAGGTCATCCAGCCACAGGTCGACCTGATCGGCCAAACGTTGGCGCGTCTGCGCCTGGGCGTCAGCGGGCAGCAACACCTGCACTCCGGCGCGCCAGGCGCCGAGCAGGGCGATGGCCAGTTCGCCGGCATCCTCCAGATACAGCGCCACGCGTGCCACGCTTCGCGCCTGCAGGGCGGCGGCCAGGCGCAAGGCGCGTTCTTGCAGCTGCGCATGCTGCAGGGTCGGCTCCAAGGCCACCTGCCGGTCGGGCCGAGCCTCCAGCAGCAGATCAGTGAGGGGCAACCAGGTCATTCGTGTTTCCTTACCTGCTGGCGGATCAACCATTCGCCAGCGAACAACAGGCCGATCAGGCCGTAAGAGATGAATCCGGTGTAGAGCGTCCACCAGGAAAGCGGCGCCCACATCGCCAGTGCCATCAGCAGCACGGTATTGCCTAGGAAGAACAGCGCCCAGACCTTGGTCACGGTGCGGGTGTAGCGCACGGCGATGTCCGGCAACTGCGGCTCACGCAGGCGGGCCAGGCGCTCCACCAGCGGCGGGCCGAACTTCAGGCTGAGGCCGAACAGCGCCAGCAGCATCAGGTTGAGCAGTACCGGGTACCAGCGCAGCAGGGCCGGCTCGTCCGCGACTGCCAGCAGCAGGCAGAACGCCAGCGCCGCCACGGCCAGCCACAGGCCACCGGGGCGGCGACGTGCCGTCAACGCACGGGCCAGCCAGAGCCCGCCGAGCAACGCAGCGAACACACGTGGCGACCAGTGTTCCATGCCGTAGTAGACGGCGAAGGGATAGAGGATGCCGGCGATCAGCAGCAGCAGGCCAAACAGGCGCGCCATGGGGTCAGGCTTGGGCCTGGGGCGCGTCGTTGATCAGGCGGTATACGGCTTCCACCACGTCGCCGACGCTACGTACGCTCTTGAACTCCTCGGCCGCCAGCTTGCGCCCGGTCTGGCGCTTGATATGGTCGATCAGGTCGACGGCGTCGATGCTGTCGATTTCCAGGTCTTCATACAGGCTGGCGTCCAGGGTCACGCGCTCGGCGTCCAGTTCGAACAGCTCCACCAGGGCGCTACGCAGGGTGACGAAGATTTCTTCGCGGCTTTGCATCTGGGCTAATCCTCAAGCGGCTTTCTGGGCAGAAACGAACGCAGCCAGGCTCGCGACATTGGCGAAGTGCTTGCGGGTGTCCTTGGCTTCGGCGTCGATCTTGATGCCGAAACGTTTCTGGATGGCCAGACCCAGTTCGAGCGCGTCCACCGAGTCCAGGCCCAGGCCTTCGCCGAACAGGGTCTGCTCTGCGCCGATGTCGTCGGCGCTCATGTCTTCGAGGCCGAGGGCGTCGATGATCAGGTTCTTGATTTCAAGTTGCAGATCGCTCATCTGAGGCGAGCTCCTTCATAAAGTGTTGATGCAGATGGTCGTTGAGCTTGCGCGAGGCAATCGGCAACGGGGCCTGCTCGGTGAATTGCCGCGGATCGATATCCTCCCCGACCCGCAGGCGAAAGTGAAAACGGCGCGACGGAATGCTGTACCAGGGCTCGGCCTTGGTCAGGGTGGTGGGGGTCACACTGATAACCACTGGGGTCACCACGCTGGCGCCGCGCACGGCGATGGCGGCTGCACCACGGTGAAATTCCGGGTTGCTGCCAGGTACGGTGCGGGTGCCCTCGGGGAAGACGATCAGGGTTTCGCCGTTTTGCAGAGCGCCGGCGGCTTCATCGAGCATGTCCATGCTGCCGCTGTTGCTGATGTACTGGGCGGCGCGAATCGGCCCGCGCATGCAGGGGTTTTCCCACAGGCTCTGCTTGACCACGCAGTTGGCGTCGCGGATGAAGGCGATCAGCACGACCACGTCGATCAGCGAAGGGTGATTGGCGATCACCATCTGCCCGGGGCGGCCAAGACGCTCGGCACCCTCGACTTCATAGGTGAGCACGCCTGTGCGGTACATGAACTGAACGAATACGCGAAAGGTCCAGCTGACCACCGCCCGGGCGCGACTGCGGCGGCGCAAGGTGTCGCCGGGCAGCAGGCTGAGCAGGGGGAAAACCAGGACGCGCAGCAGCACACCGCCGACGCCAAACAGGGCGAAGCTCAGTGCGGTGGCGACGAGCCGCCATGCGTAAGGCGGGCTGTATTGGCTCAGGCCTCGTTGCGTGACCAGGTCCATTGACGGTGTTTCCAGTTGTGAGTCAGCGTTCGCTGCCCGCCATGGAAGGCGCGCAGCAGGTTCAGGGGGTGTGGCCAGGCGGCGGGTAAGCCAGAGACGGCGGGCGCGAGGCTCAAGGTCCAGGTTTTGCCCGGTTTCAGCAGCAGAGCCAGCGCGTAGGAGAAGGGTACGTCATCTATGTAGGGCGTGTAGAGGTCGGGCGGCAATTCTTCGGCGATCACAAGCAGCACCGCCGGCGCTCCTTCGGCCAGCAGGCCGCTGGCTTCGACCATGGCCTGCTCAAGACCGTCTCCGGTCGCCGCCATGGCGGTCATTTCGCTATCGTCGGCGCGCAGGATCGACCAAAGACCGATGATGGCGTTGTGTACCGACAGGCTGAACTGGGTGGGCGACAGCGGTTCGTCTTGCGCCAACTCGGTGAGAATGTTCAGGGTGCGCGGAGTTTCGCCATGACGCGAGGCGAATACCATCGGCAGAGGACCTTGCCCTTCGGCGAGCGGCCAGGCGACATGGAACAGCATCCGCGCCAGCCGGCTGAGGCGGCGCCGTTGCATGGCGGGAAGAAAACTCACGTCCGGTTGTTGTTGCTCGTCGCGCACGACCACAGGAGCGCTGCACCAGGCACGCCAATCATCCTCTGACTCCAGGCCGGGGGCCCAGGCGCGCAATCCTTCGATGTGGAAATTCATAGCACGAGGCTTTTCGCCACTCCGGGCATACTGGTGGGCACGACGATACGCCTGAAGGCGTCGCTATCAGTCAGTGCCATGGCATAGTGCCGGTACTTGTTCGGTCGGGCATTATCTAGATGCGCGCAGGACTGTGCAAACATTGCGCAGCTTCTTCTGATAGGCGGATGATGGCGATGTGGTCTACGTCTCGTGCCTGTCATGGCCTTTGCATAGAATTCGGAACATTCCAGATCAGGGAGAGCAACGATGCGACGTGTGGTATTCAACCAGAAAGGTGGCGTAGGCAAGTCCAGCATCGCTTGTAATCTCGCCGCAGTGAGCGCAGCTCAGGGCTATCGCACGCTGCTGATCGACCTCGATGCCCAGGCCAACTCGACCCACTACCTCACCGGCCTGACCGGCGAGGAAATCCCCATGGGCATCGCCGACTTCTTCAAGCAGACGCTCTCGTCCGGGCCGTTCGCCAAGAAGGGCAAGGTGGATATCTACGAAACGCCATTCGACAACCTGCACGTGGTCACGGCCACCGCCGAACTGGCCGAGTTGCAGCCGAAGCTGGAGCAGAAGCACAAGATCAACAAGCTGCGCAAACTGCTCGACGAGCTGGCCGAAGACTACGACCACATCTACCTGGATACGCCGCCGGCGCTGAACTTCTACACAGTTTCTGCGTTGATCGCCGCTGATCGTGTGCTGATTCCCTTTGATTGCGACAGTTTTTCGCGTAATGCGCTGTACGGCCTGCTGGCCGAGCTCGAAGAGCTCAAGGAAGATCACAACGAGGCGCTGGAGGTGGAAGGCATCGTGGTCAACCAGTTCCAGCCGCGTGCCACGTTGCCGCAGCAGTTGCTGGATGAGCTGATCGCCGAAGGTCTGCCGGTGCTCCCGGTGAACCTGATGAGTTCGGTGAAGATGCGCGAATAGCACCAGGTGTGCACGCCGCTGATCTATCTGGATGCACGGCACAAGCTGACGCAGCAGTTCGTCGAGCTGCATGATCTGCTCAACGACAGTTGAGAATAGAGAAGGCGCCTGGAGGCGCCTTTTTCTTGGGCTGCTGCCTCTAGCGCACCACGAACACGTCGCATGGCGCCTTGTGCAGGAAGTGCTGCGCCAGGCTGCCCAGCAGGGCCTGGGAGAAGGCGCTGCGGCCATGGCTGCCGAGCACCAGCAGCTCGCCTCGACGTGTCTTGATCTGCTCCTGCAGGCTGCGCAGGATGCCGCCTTGCAGCACTTCATGACTGAGTTTCGGGCCGCCCGCTGGCAGCAGCTGCGCTTCGTCGTGCAGTAGCTGATCGATCAGGCCTTGCTGAGTCTGCAGCTGCAGTTCCACCTGCTGCGGCGTGCCCTTGTCCGGCTCGAACACGTGCAGGGCGTGCAGCTCGGCATTGCCAGGCAGCAATTGATACGCCTGGCCGAGTGCGCTGCAGGCGCACAGGGAGAAGTCGATAGCGGCCAGCGCCCGCTGATAAGGCTGGAAGTCGTTACGTGCTACCAACAGCAGCGGCACGGTGCAGCGGCGGGCGATGCGGTCGAGGCTGGTGCCGGAGAAGAAATCGTGGCGTTTCTGGTGCCCGCCCAGTACCAGCAGGTCGCAGCCACTGTCCTGCACCTGTTGCAGCACCACTTCCGAGGGCTTGCCGCTGAGCATGCGCAGCTCCGTGCCTGGTGGGGCGTACTGGGTCAGGCTGCGATCCAGTGCCTGGCGTGCCTTCTCGTGCTGCTCGCTGCCCTGGCTCGGGTCGAGCACATGCAGGAGGGTCAGGCGGGCGTTGTGCTGCTGGGCCAGCTGAGTGGCGCGGCACAGCGCCATGTCAGCGGTGTCGCGCAGGTCGTGGGCGATAAGAATGTGCTTGAACATGGTGACGGCTCTCCTGCCGATACCCCTCGGCAATTTTATTGTGCCTGTTCAGATAGCCGCTCTTTTGACCTGTGGCAAGGTCAGGGACTGTTACCGATTGCGAATGCTGGCAGCGGCGCCATTGAGCGTAAACGCAATTGGTAGTGGCCGCGACTTTCTGCGACCACTTCGCCGCTGCCGTCGGTCAGTTGCAGTTCCAGCACATACTCGGCCTTGCCCTGCTGGCTCGCTTGCTCTTCCAGTCGGGCGATTTCCTCGGCCGCGAGGCGCGCTTCGACCCGGATGTCGCCCGTGGCGGGGCGACGAAAGCGCAGGTTCATTTCCTTGATGACGGGATAGAAGCGCTGGGCGTCGAAGCTGCTCAGAAACAGTGCGCCGCCGGGAATTTCCGCCAGGGTGAACAGGGCGCCGGCGTACATGCTGCCGATATGGTTCTGGTTGCCTTGCAACGGCATGCGCAGGCGGACGAAGCCAGGCTCCAGCACTTCGGCCTTGAGGCCGCTGCGCTTGACGAAGGCGATCTGCTCTTCGGTGAGTTGACGGGCGATTTCCACGGGCAGGGGCATGACGGACTCCTTGAGCGGGCGTCAGGCCAGCTTACGGCTTGCTCGTCGCCGTGCAATTGACCGCAGTGGCCGCCGTCACTGACGCAAACGCTCAAGTGGCGTAGCCCGGATACAACCCGGAAATGGCTGGCGCCATGATTCCCCGGATTGCGTCCGGGTTACAGAAGTACGCTAGATGCCCTGCTGGCGCAACCAGGCCTGCAGTTGCGGCAGTGGCATGGCGCCGCTCTGACGCGCGACTTCGACGCCACCCTTGAACAGGATCTGGCTGGGGATCGAGCGAATGCCCAGTTGCCCGGCCAGATTCGGGTTGGCTTCGCTGTCGAGCTTGCCCAGGCGGCAGCGGCCTTGCAGTTGCACGGCGGCCTGCTGGAAGGTCGGGGCGAAGGCCTGGCACGGGCCGCACCAACTGGCCCAGACATCCACCAGCAGAGGCAGGTCGCCCTTCAGCTGGCTGGCGAAGTTGGCTTGGCTGAGGGTAATGGGCGCGGCCGGGAGCACGTCGGCCTTGCAGCGGCCACAGCGTGGCGTGTCCGCCAGGCGTTCGGCGGGAATGCGGTTGAGCCCGTTGCAGTGCGGGCAGGGGATCAGTAGGGGATCGCTCATGATTCGGCTCCAGTGGCAATGACACCTATCTGGAGCCGAAGCGGCGGCTTTTCAAGCGATCAGCCGCGCGCGGCCTCGAGTGCCTGGGTCAGGTCGGCGAGGATGTCGTCGATATGCTCGATGCCGATGGACAGGCGCACCATGTCGCGCGGTACGCCGGCCTTCTGCAGTTCCTCGTCGCTGAGTTGGCGGTGCGTGGTGGATGCCGGGTGGCAGGCCAGTGACTTGGCGTCGCCGATGTTGACCAGGCGTACCACCAGTTGCAGCGCATCGATGAAGCGCGCGCCAGCTTCCTGGCCGCCCTGGATACCGAAGGACAGGATCGCCGCCGGCTTGCCGCCGAAGTAGCGCTGGGCCAGCCCGTGCTCGGGGTGATCGACCAGGCCGGCGTATTTGACCCAGGCCACCTGTGGGTGATCTTGCAGGAACTGCGCGACCTTCAGGGCGTTCTCGGTGTGCCGCTCCATGCGCAGGGCCAGGGTTTCCAGGCCCTGCAGGATGAGGAAGGCATTGAACGGCGACAGCGCCGCCCCCGTGTTGCGTAGCGGCACCACGCGGCAGCGGCCGATGAAGGCGGCGGGGCCGAAGGCTTCGGTGTAGGTGACACCGTGGTAGGACGGATCGGGCGTGTTGAGCAGCGCGAAGCGTGTTTTGTGCTCGGCCCAGGGGAATTTGCCGGAGTCGACCACGATGCCGCCGATGCTGGTGCCATGGCCGCCGATGTACTTGGTCAGCGAATGCACGACGATGTCCGCGCCATGCTCGAAGGGGCGGCAGAGGATCGGCGTGGCCACGGTGTTGTCGACGATCAGCGGCACGCCATGGCGGTGCGCGGCCTCGGCCAGGGCCTGGAGGTCGACGATGTTGCCAGCCGGGTTGCCGATGGATTCGCAGAACACCGCCTTGGTGCGTTCGTCGATCAGCGCTTCCAGCGCGGCGATGTCATCGTGCGCGGCGAAGCGGGTCTGGATGCCGAAGCGTGGCAGGGTGTGGGCCAGCAGGTTGTAGGTGCCGCCGTAGAGCTTGGCCACCGAGACGATGTTGTCGCCGGCTTCGGCCACGGTCTGGATCGCGTAGGTGATGGCGGCCATGCCGGAGGCCACGGCCAGTGCGCCGACGCCGCCTTCCAGCGCTGCCACGCGTTCCTCGAGCACGGCGTTGGTCGGGTTCATGATGCGCGAATAGATGTTGCCAGCCACCTTCAGGTCGAACAGATCGGCACCGTGCTGGGTGTCGTCGAAGGCGAAGGAACTGGTCTGGTAGATCGGTACGGCTACGGCCTTGGTGGTGGGATCCGGATCGTAGCCGGCGTGGATGGCCAGTGTTTCCAGTTTCATGCGCGCGTTCCTTCTGGGCAGATTGAAAGGATCGCAGCATGGAGAATGCAGCAGGGCCCGGTCAATGCGCTGGAGCAACGAAACGGGCCCTGGGTTAGAACGTTGTATTGGGCGCTTATGCCTTAGACCGGTGTCAGCGGGAAGAACCAGGGGATGATCATCGTCGCGACGCACCACAGCAGCAGGTTCAGCGGAATCCCCACCCGCATGAAATCGGTAAAGCGATAGCCACCGGCGTTGTAGACGAAGGTGTTGGTCTGGTAGCCGATGGGGGTGGCGAAGCTGGCGCTGGCGGCGAACATCACCGCGACCACGAAAGCGCGCGGATCGACGCCCAGGTGTTGCGCCACGCCGATGGCGATGGGCGTCACCAGTACCGCTACCGCGTTGTTCGACAGCATCTCGGTGAGGATCGAGGTGAACAGGTAGATGAAGCTCAGCATCAACAAAGGGCCGGCCCACGGCAGCCAGCCCATCACGTTCTCCACCAGCAGCTTGACCAGACCGACCTTGTCCATGGCGATGCTGATGGCCAGCATGCCGAAGATCAGGCTGAGAATTTTCCAGTCCACAGCCTTGTAGGCGTCTTCCACATCCAGGCAGCGGGTCGCCAGTACGGTCACCGCGCCGATGATCGCCAGCCCCTCGATGGGCATCACGCCGAAGGCGGCCAGCAGCATGACGGCGAGGGTCGAGATGATCGCGATGGGTGCCTTGTCGCGGCGAAAGGCGCGCTCCTGTACGGCGTTGAGGCTGATCAGCTCGCCGTTGTCGGCGAAGCGCTTGATCTGCGCGGGGGTGCCCTCGACCAGCATCACGTCGCCAAACTGCAGCTCGAAATCGTCCAGATTGCCCTGCACGTTCTCGTCCTGGCGATGCACGGCGAGCACGGCGATGCCGTAGCGCGCGGTGAGGTCGAGGTCGCGCATCGGCCGGTGGCTGTAGCGTGAGTTACGCCCGACTATGGCTTCGGCGAGGATCACGTCGTGGCTGCTGATGGTTTCGAAGGCATCGCCGCGGTTGAAACTCAGGTGGCCGCTCTCGCGCAGCTCCACCACGTCCTTGACCTGGCCATGCAGCACCAGGCGGTCGCCACTGGCCAGCAGCGTTTCCGCGCCGGGTTCGGTCAGCTCCTGCTCTTCGCGAAACAGCTTCAGTACCTGCAGGCCGCTGCCGCCGTTGAGGTGGGCCTCGTGCAGGGTCTTGCCGATCATCGGTGAGTCGTGCGGCACCAGCAGTTCGGTCATGAAGGTGCGTGACAGGTCGGGGCGCAGCTGGCGTGACAGCGTCTCGCGCTCCGGCAGCAGGTGGCGGCCGATGGTCAGCAGGTAGAGCATGCCGCACGTGGCCATGACCAGGCCGACACCGGTGATCTCGAAAATGCCGAACGGCGCCATCCCGGCTTTACGCGCCACGCCATCGACCAGAATGTTGGTCGAGGTGCCGATCATGGTCAGGGTACCGCCGAGGATGGTGGCGTAGGACAGTGGAATCAGCAGCTTGGACGGCAGGGTACCGGCGCGGCGGGCCAGCGCGATCGCCACCGGAGTGAGGATGGCGACTACCGGCGTGTTGTTCAGGCAGGCGGAGACCACCAGCGCGGTGACGGTCAGGCCGGTGAGCACACGAATCGGGCTGGTGCCCACCAGATTGCCCAGCCAGTTGCCGAGGGCGTCGATGCAACCGGTGCGCTCCAGCGCGGCGGAGAGCACGAACATGCAGGCGATGGTCACCGGCGCGGAGTTGGACAGCACACTGAGCACTTCGCTCGGCGTCAGCAACTGGGTGACCAGCAGCGTGGCCACGGCAATGGCCGCGACGATGTCCGGGCTCCACTTCTCCCGGACGAAGGCATACAGCACCCAGATCAGCAGGGCGCCGACGAATAACAGGGGGAGGGAGTCCCAGGGCATGAAGATCCTTGGCAGCGAATCTCGTGTGAGGTATCGGCACGCACTGGGCGGCCTGGCTGGGCGCCAAGATAGAGGGGTTCTCTTAGATAGTCTAAGAATGTTTGGGTAGATTGATATGCCTTTTCGATTTAACGGATAAGCGATATCGAGGCCTGGAGAGACGCTTCTCTGCCCGGGTTGAAGCCCGCCAGATTGCGCTCTCGATCACGACGAACAGCTGATCTCCAGGTGCTTGCCCCACTCCGGCGGACGCTCGGCATAGCGCTCCATTCCCGGCTGCTCGTCGAACGGACGCGACAGGACCGCGTGCAGCTCGCGCAGCGGAGCATAGTCGCCCGCCTCGGCGGCTTCGATGGCCTGCTGCGCCAGATAATTGCGCAGGATGTACCTGGGGTTGACCGCGTGCATGCGCGCCTGACGTTCGTCTTGTGCGCCGCCTTCCAGCGCGCAACGTGCCAGGTAATCGATGCCCCAGGCGTCGAAGCCGGCCAGGTCGACGAAGTCGTCGCGCACGCTCTTCAGCGCCTCGGCGGGCGCCTGCTCGCCGAGACGGCGGAAGAACAGCGTGTAGTCGGTGGCCTTGCCCTTGTCCATCAGTTGCAGCAGGCGCTGGACCAGCGCTTCGTCGTCGTCCTGGGCGCTGGTGAAACCCAGGCGTTTGCGCATCAGGTCGAGGTAATGCGCCTGGTACAGCGGCAGGAACAGATCCAGCGCTTCACGCAGTGCGTCCACGGACGCGAAGGGCGTCATGGCCTGGGCCAGCGCGGCAAGGTTCCAGTGGGCGATCGGTACCTGATTGCTGAAGCTGTAGCGGCCGGTGTCGTCGGAGTGGTTGCAGATGTGCTTGGCGTCGAAGTCGTCGAGAAAGGCATAGGGGCCGTAGTCGAAGGTGATGCCGAGGATCGACATGTTGTCGGTGTTCATCACGCCGTGGCAGAAACCATAGGCCTGCCAGTGGGCGATCATCGCTGCAGTACGCTCGATCACCTCGCGCAGCAGGGCCACCCAGGGCTCGTCCTGTTCCAGGCACTGCGGGAAGTGGCAGGCCATGACGTGCTCGCCCAGGGTCTGCAGTTGCTCATGCTGGCGCGTGTAGTAGAAGTATTCGAAGTGGCCGAAGCGCACGTGGCTCTGTGCCAGGCGCAGCACCATGGCTGCGCTTTCGCGCTTCTCGCGCCACACCGGCGTGCTCGAGCCGGTGACGCACAGTGCGCGCGAGCTGGGGATACCCAGTGCGTGCAGGTGTTCGCTGGCGAGAAACTCACGGATCGAGCTGCGCAGCACGGCGCGGCCATCGCCCATGCGTGAGTAGGGCGTCATGCCGGCACCCTTGAGGTGCAGGTCCCAGTGCTCGCCGGCCTGGTTGACCACCTCGCCCAGCAGCAGCCCGCGACCGTCGCCCAGGCGTGGCGTGTAGCCGCCGAACTGATGCCCGGAATAGACCATGGCGCGCGGCTCGGCTTCTGGCCACAGCTTGTGCCCGGCGAACAGCTCGGCGAACTCGCTGCGTTGTGCTTCGGCAGGCTGCAGATCGAGCAGGGCCATGGCCGACTCGCTGACCACTACCAGGCGCGGCTGCTCGATGGGCTCGGGCAGCACTTCGGTGGAAAACGCGTCACCGAGGCGCGCGAAGCGGTTGTCGAAGGTCAGCGTGTCGAGGCTTTTCACGGGGATTCCTATCTGTTTATGGGGCAGCAGGCGGCGCAGGTGGCTGCTGCACGCTGGCGGCACCGGCAGCAGCGGCTTTGGCCAGATCCTTCTGGTCGAGTTTGTGCTCGCCGTGCTCCAGGTTCTTCACGTAGACCTCGACCTGGCGGAAGGCGATGTTGATGTTGTTTTTCGGGAACTCGCGGTCGATGAACCGGTTGATCTCGTCGGTGGCCGGATTGCGGTCGCCGAGGTCACGCACGTGGATACGCAGTTCGTGATCCAGCGTGCTCTCGCCAAAGTTGAGGAAATACACCAGCGGCGCCGGCTCCTTGAGCACCCGCGGGTTTTCCTGCGCAGCCTGCAACAGCAGCTTGCGCACCAGGTCGAGGTCCGAGCCATAGCCAACGCCGACCTTGAGGGTGACGCGGGTGACCGTATCACTGAGCGACCAGTTGATCAGCTGGCCGGTGATGAAGGTCTTGTTCGGAACGATGATTTCCTTGTGATCGAAGTCGGTGATGGTGGTGGCACGAATGCGGATCTTGCTCACCGTGCCGGACAGGTTGCCGATGGTCACCACATCGCCGATGCGCACCGGGCGCTCGAACAGGATGATCAGGCCGGAGATGAAGTTGGCGAAGATTTCCTGCAGGCCGAAACCGAGGCCGACCGACAGCGCGGCCACCAGCCACTGCAACTTGTCCCAGCTGACCCCCAGCGTCGACAGCGTGGTGACGATACCGATGGTCACCAGCGCGTAGGACAGCAGCGTGGTGGTGGCGTAGGCGCTGCCCTGGGCCAGGCGCATGCGTGACAGCACCAGCACCTCCAGCAGGCCGGGCAGGTTGCGCGCCAGGGCCACGGTGATGGCGACGATGATCAGCGCGCCGATCACGTCCATCAGGCTGATGGGTACCAGGGTGGCAGTCTCGCCAGTGCCACTGCTGTACTCGTAGAGGTTGACCGTGTCGAGGTAGGTGAACACCCCGATCAGGTCGGCCCAGACCCAGTACAGGCAAACCAGGAAACCGCCGAGCAGGGCCAGGCGGATCAGGCGCAGGGACTGCTGGTTGACCTGCTCGATATCCAGGGTGGGTTCTTCCACGGGCGCTTCGCCGTCGTGGCCTTCCTTGCTCTGCGCCTGGCGTTTGGCCAGGGCGCGCTGATAGGCCAGGCGCCGGGCTGCCACGCTCAGGCCGCGCACCAGGGTCGCTTCGACGATGAGCAGGATAATCAGCAGATAGAGCGTGTCGATCAGGCGGTCGGTGAGCTTGAGGGCGGTGTAGTAGTAGCCGAAGGCGACCGCCCCGATCAGTGCCAGCGGCAGCAGGTTGAACAGTACGCCGACACTGGTGCGCAAGGCCGAGGTGTTCTCGCGCAGCGGGGCGCTGAACAGCAGGTGGAACAGTTGCCAGGCCATCAGGGCGTAGCAGCTCAGCACCACGGCGATGCCGATGACGTCGTTGGTCAGGCTGTCCGGCTGATGTTCGGCAATGCTCACCACCGCCACCAGGGCCATCACCACCAGCCCCAGGCGGCGCATGTGCTGGCGGAAGAAGGCGACATTGGCCGGTGGCCAGTGGAAGTGCAGGATGGCAACGCCATCCGGGGACAGAATCCGGTGCAGGGTGTAGAACACCAGCCAGGCTTCGGCCATCTCGTACAGCGCGGCGCCCAGATAGAGGTTCTGTCCGCGGGCATCGTGCAGCAGGGCGTAGCCGCGCAGCGCCAGGAACAGGGTGACCGGCAGGGCCAGGATCAGGTTCAACCCCAATGCCATGGGGGTATGCAGCTGGCTGTCGTGCTTGTAATGGCCGATGTCACCATGCAGTGCGCCGAGCTTGCTGAACAGGTACTGGCGGCGCCAGAGAATCAGTGCGCAGAGCAGGATCAGCGGCAGAAACACCAGCGGGCGCTCGATCAGGCCGGCGCCCAGCTCAGTGATGGCCATGCCCCAGGGCATTTCGGAGAGTTGCTGCTGGAGATGACGCGGCGCCGCCTTCAGCCATTCGAGATCGAGCGGCTTGTTGCTGGGAATCCAGAACATCTGCTCATCGATGGTCGCGCGCAGGCTGCTGGCGGTGCTCTGCAACTCCTTCTGATTGAGCTGCAGGGTGATCGACTCGTTGAGCAGCGCATTCAGTGAGCGGTTCAGGCGGTCGAGCAATTCACGGCGCGTGTCGAGCTGCTCGAGAAGGGCCTTACGCAGTTCCTTGGTGACTTGTTCGTCTGGCTGATTGGTCAGCAGGTTGTCCACATAACGACCGGGGTCGCTGATTTCGTCGCGCTGTTTGTTCAGCTCGAACTGGTACAGGCGGATATCGGCAATCTCGTCGGCGAGCGAGCCGTCTTCGAGTTTCAGCTTTGGCAGGGCCTGCTTTTGCTGATAGAGAATCTTCGACAGCAGCAGGCTGCCCTGCAGCACGCTTATCTGTTCGTCCAGGGCCTGATCGGCCTGTGCCAGGTTGTCTAGTTGCTGACGGGTCTGTAGGTTCTGCTCTGTCACGCTGTTCAGGCGATCGGTCGAGCGCAGCAGGTAGTCGGACAGCTTGAGATTGAGCGTGCTCTCCTTGGCCAGTAGCTTGTCCGAGCTGGCGCGCTCGGCTTCCAGTGACTGCTCGGCAACGGTCTGCTCAGATTCGGCGCGGCGGCGTTCGTTGATCCGGCTCTGCAGTGCCTGACGGTCCCGCTCGGCGCGGTTGATACGCTCCTCGAGCAGGGCGCGCTGGGCGCCACCCAGGTCCTGCAGCAGGCTGTTACCGGCCAGCTCCTGGCGTCGTAACTGGGTCTGCGCTGCAAGCAGCGCCAGCTCTGCATTGAGTTGGTCGCGGCGTTCCGGGATCAGCGTCTTTCCGTCGTAACGACCGCTTTTGAGCGCGTCATTGATGACCTGGCTGCGCGCCTGGTTTTGGCTGATCTCGGCTTGCGAGCGCTCGGGGCGGGTCTGCGCGGTGATGACCAGGCTGTTGGCTTCGATGATGGCCTTGTTCCACTCACTGAGCTGGCTGGAACGTTCGGCGAGCAATTGCTCCAGCTGAGCCAGGCTGGTGCGCGCGTGACGCTCTGCGATCGGCACTTCAGGGCTGGCCTTGAGCCGGCTGAGTTCGCGTTGGGCCTCGCTGATCAGGCGCGGCGCCTCGTCCAGCTGCTTGCGCAGATCACTGAGGCGCTGCTCGGCGGCCTGCCGGTCCTGCAGCATGCGCAGCGTCTGCTCCAGGGTTTGTTTGAGCGCCAGTTGCTCGGCTTCCGGCAGTTTGCGATCCGCCAGGCTGTCGAGACTCTGCTGCACGTTCTCGGCCTTTGGGGGCTCATCGGCGAATGCCGGCGCGATGCCGAGGCACAGGGCAAGCAGGATGGCAGCTAGAGGGAAGCGCGACAGGGACATGATCGGATCTACTGAGTGAGCGATGGCGATTGAGTGGCACGTGGCACAACGAAGACGCGGGCCTGGAGGCCCGCGCTTGGTGCTGATGCTAGCAGAGTCCTAGCGGGGAGTTTCCACCCGCAGGCTAGAAGTGCAGCCCGGGCCCCGGGCGTGTGCCTTCGGGAAATCTGACGCCGACCTTGCGTATCTTGTTCCCTTCCATGGCCGCTACGGTCCAGGTCAGGCCCTGCCATTCCACCTGGTCGCCGACCACCGGTTCGCCGCCGATCAGATGAGCGATGAAGCGCCCCAGCGGCTGATTGCCTTCAACGTCCTCGGTCTTGAGGCCATAGAGTGCGGCAACCGCGTTCAGTTCGGCATCGCCTTCCAGCACGAAATCACCGAAGAAGCGCAGATCCTGACCCCGCTTGGGTGCCTGGCTGAACAGCTTGCCGAGTGCGGGCAGGTCGTGCTCGTGACCGATCACGCACAGCAGGTCGCCGGCCTCCAGACGCGTACTGCCGGATGGGTGAAGCAGTTCGCGACCGCGAAACAGCGCGGCGATACGGGTGCCCTCAGGCATGTTCAACTCACGCAGGGCCGCGCCGATGCACCATTTTTCCGCCCCCAGGCGGTAGACGAACAGCTCCCACTGGCTGGTCGGATGCACTTCCAGGCCTGCGCGTGAAACGGGCAAAGGCTCTGGCGGAACCGTCACCCGCATCAGCTTGGCGGCCAGTGGCAGGCTGGTGCCCTGCAGCAGCAGGGAAACGATCACGATGAAGAACGCCACGTTGAAGAACAGCTGCGCGTTGGGCAGGCCGGCCATCAGCGGGAACACGGCGAGGATGATCGGCACCGCGCCGCGCAGGCCGACCCAGGCGATGAAGATCCGTTCGCGGTCGTGGAAGGCGCGAAATGGCAGCAGGCCAAGGAAGATCGACAGCGGCCGCGCGAACAGAATCATCCACAGTGCCAGGGCCAGCGCCGGCAGAGCGATGGGCAGCAGCTCGTGCGGGGTAATCAGGAGGCCGAGTACCAGGAACATGCCGATCTGAGCCAGCCAGGTCAGGCCATCGAGCATATGCAGAATGCCGTGGCGCGAGCGAATCGGCCGGTTGCCGAGCAACAGGCCGCACAGGTAGATGGCGAGGATGCCGCTGCCCCCTACCGCAGTGGTGATGGCGAAGATGATCAGGCCGCCACTGACGACCAGCAGCGGGTAGAGACCGGCGGCCAGTTCCATGCGGTTGACCAGGTTGAGCAGCAGCCAGCCGCCGCCCAGCCCCAGCAGCGCGCCTAGGCCGAACTGCTGCACCAGTTGAATCGGCAGGTCCCAGCTGAAGCCGGTCTGGCCGCTGGCGAGCATGGCGATCAGGGTCACGGTGAGGAACACGGCCATCGGGTCGTTACTACCCGACTCGATTTCCAGCGTCGAGCTGACCCGTTCGTTGAGGCCGCGCCCGCCCAGCAGGGAGAACACCGCCGCCGCATCGGTGGAGCCGACGATGGCGCCAATCAGCAAGCCTTCCAGCAGGGTCAGGTTGAATAGCCAGGTAGCAGCGAGGCCGGTCAGGCCGGCAGTGACCACGACGCCCACGGTGGCGAGCGATAACGACGGCCACAAGGCCACGCGGAAGCTGGAAACCCGCGTACGCATGCCGCCATCGAGGAGGATGACCGCCAGCGCCAGGTTGCCGACCAGGTAGGCCAGGGGATAGTTGTTGAAGACGATGCCGCCGGGACCGTCGGTGCCGGCCAGCATGCCGACGCCGAGGAAGATCACCAGGATCGGAATGCCGAAACGGGTACCGAATGCGCTGACCAGAATACTGGCCGCTACCAGCAATGCGCCGATCAAGAACAGATTATTGATGGCGCTGGCATCCAACGGCGCATACTCCTGGCTGGGTCATCGGGTGCGCCGTTATGCATGGCGCGTGCCAGGGATTCTAACCGTAGCCTTCGTACCGCTGTCAAAAAGGTTATTACATTTTTCTAGATTGCCCCGGAGCGCCCGTGTTCGGTCGCCCCGGTTTCAGAACCAGGCGTCCTGCATGCCCAGGCAAGTGTCGTCGCGGGCTTCGAGAATGGCCAGGTCGTGGTGGCAGCTGGGCACTTCCCAGGTCAGGAAGTAGCGCGCGGCTTGCAGCTTGCCGCGATAGAACGCCTGTTCCTCGGCATTGTCCGCCTGCGCCAGGCCCTGCTCGGCGCGAATCGCCTGCTCCAGCCAGCGCCAGCCGATCACCGTATGGCCGAATACCTTCAGGTACAGCGCCGAGTTGGCCAGGCTCTGGTTGACCTTGCCGCTCATCAGGTCGCCGAGCAGGGCCAGGGTCACCGCTTGCAGGCGCGCCAGCAGTTGCTCCAGCGGCTGGCGCAGGGTCGTGAGCGACTCGTGCGCGCTGGCGCGCAGGCAGCAGTCGTTGATCAGCTTGAGCAACTGCTTGAGCGCGGCGCCGCCGTTCTGCGAGACCTTGCGGCCGAGCAGGTCGAGTGACTGGATGCCATGGGTGCCCTCGTGGATCGGGTTGAGGCGGTTGTCGCGGTAGTACTGCTCCACCGGGTATTCGCGGGTGTAGCCGTGGCCGCCGAGGATCTGGATCGCCAGCTCGTTGGCCTTGAGGCAGAACTCCGACGGCCAGGACTTGACGATGGGGGTGAGCAGGTCGAGCAGTTCCAGGGCGCGGGTGCGCTCTTCGGCGGTTTCCAGGGTGTGGGTGTCGTCGAACAGTCGCGCGGCGTACAGGCCCAGGTCGAAGGCGCCTTCGACGTAGGCTTTCTGCGTCAGCAGCATGCGCCGCACATCGGCATGTTCGACGATGGAAATCTGCGGGCTGCTCGGGTCCTTGCCGTCCGGCTGGCGGCCTTGCGGGCGGTTGCGGGCGTAGTCCAGCGAATACAGATAGCCGGCGTAGCCGAGCATGATCGCGCCCATGCCGACGCCGATACGCGCCTCGTTCATCATCTGGAACATGTACAACAGGCCGGCATGCGGTTTGCCCACCAGATAGCCGACGCATTCGCCGTTATCACCAAAGTTCAGCGCGGTGGAGGTGGTGCCGCGCCAGCCCATCTTGTGGAACAGCCCGGCCAGGGTCACGTCGTTGCGCTCGCCCAGGCTGCCATCGTCGTTGACGTGAAACTTGGGCACCAGAAACAGGCTGATGCCCTTCACCCCGGGCGGTGCATCCGGCAGCTTGGCCAGCACCATGTGCACGATGTTTTCGGAGATCGGCTGGTCGCCACCGGAGATGAAGATCTTGTTGCCCTTGATCCGGTAGCTGCCGTCGGCGTGCGGCTCGGCCTTGGTGCGAATGTCCGACAGCGAGGAGCCAGCGTGCGGTTCGGTCAGCGCCATGGTGCCGAAGAAGCGGCCGTCGATGATCGGCTGCAGGTAGCGGGCTTTCTGCTCCTGGCTGCCGAAGGCTTCGATCAGGTTGGCTACGCCCATGGTCAGCATCGAGTAGGAGCTGGTGGCGATGTTGGCCGACTGGAAGTGGGCGAAGCAGGCCTGCGACAGCAGGTTGGGCAGTTGCATACCGCCGTGTTCGAAGTCGCGGGTGGCATTGAGAAAGCCGGCCTCATGGAAGGCGCGCAGTGCCGGTTCGACTTCCGGGATCAGCACCGCGCCGCCGTCGACGTACTGCGGCTCGTGCTCGTCGTTCTTGCGGTTGTGCGGGGCGAACAGCTCCTCGGCAATGCCGCGTGCGGTGTCGATCGCCGCGTCGAAGGTCTCGCGGTTGTGATCGGCAAAGCGCGGACGCTGGGTCAGGGCTTCGGCGTCGAGCACTTCATAGAGTTCGAACGCCAGGTTGCGGGAGCTGAGCAGGGTCTCGGACATGGAACGGGCCTCCAGATGATCAGTCGAGTCTAGGCAGCGGGTAGCCCGGCTGCCCAGCATCATCAGTCATGGTGATAAAGCGCCACATCACCCAGCCAATTCCAGCACCGTAGGAGCGGTTTCAGCCGCGAACCTCAACCTCGAACGAAACCCCGCGCCAGCTCACGGGTCAGCTCGGCGGCCGGCATTGCTCGGCAGCTCGCGATGTTCTGCCCGGCCCACAGCGGCGAAAAGTCCCCGCTGCCCTGCGCTTCGGCAGCCGCGCGCAAGGGGGCAATGGCTGCCGTCGCCAGTGGGAATGCGGGTGCTCGCTCGCTGAGCGGCCCCAGCTCGCGCATCAGGCGGTTGACGATGCCGCGAGCCGGGCGCCCGCTGAACAGGTTGGTCAGCGCGGTATGGCGTGCCGCTGGGCTTTGCAGGGCGGCGCGGTGCAGGACGCTGGTGGTGGCTTCCGGGCACAGCAGGTAGGCGCTGCCGACCTGCACGCCGGCCGCGCCGAGGGCCATGACCGCGGCCACACCCCGGGCGTCGCTGATGCCGCCGGCAGCGATGACCGGCACCGACAGCGCATCCGCCAGTTGCGGCAGCAACGCCAAGGTGCCGAGCTGACGACTCAGATCGAGGTCGAGAAAGTGCCCACGATGGCCGCCCGCTTCCAGCCCCTGAGCGATTACCGCATCGACGCCGCGCTCCTGCAGCCACAGGGCTTCGTCGAGGGTGGTGGCACTCGAGAGAATCGCCGCGCCGCTATTTCGCACCCGCTGCAACAGGGCTTCTTCCGGCAGGCCGAAGTGGAAGCTGACCACGGCCGGACGGAATTCCTCCACCAGTGCGGCAGCCTCGTCGTTGAACGGCAGGCGCCCTGGGCCACTGGCGATGCTGGCCGGATCCACGCCCAGTTCGTCGTAGTAGGGGGCAAGCGCTTCGCGCCAGGCGGCATCACGCGCCATGTCCGGCAGTACAGGCACGTGGCTGAAGAAGTTGAGGTTGAACGGCCGCTCGGTCAAACCGCGCATGGCCTCCAGCTCCTGGCGCAGCGCGGCAGGGGTGAGCATGGCGCAGGCAATCGAGCCGAGGCCACCGGCCCGGCTCACGGCGGCAGCCAGGCGGTGGTCCTGCGAGCCGGCCATCGGCGCCTGGATCAGGGGCAGTTCGCTGCCGAGCAGATCATTCATGAGCATGGGATGTGTCCCTTTCAGTGGGCGGTGGGGGCGGCAGGCGTGCGCCAGGTCCAGAACAACGACCATAGCAGTGCCAGCGCGCCGATCGAAAAGCTGCTGGTCAGGCTGTAACCGGCGGCAGTCCAGTGTTCCACGAACCAGGGGCCGACCAGCTGACTGCTGCCGTAGAGGCTGATCAATAGTGCTGCCAGACGCGGCCCCTGGCTCGGTTTGAGCGCGCGGGCGAGTCGCTGCGTGAGCAGGACGGTGCCCATGAAGGTGCCGCCGACCAGTACGGCGCAGCCCAACACCCCGATTGGTCCGGGCAGCAGTACTGGCAGGGCGGTTCCCAGCAGTTGCAGCAGGTAGTTGGTTTGCAGGGCACGGCGGTCGCCGAGCCAGCCACCGACGTGATTCCACAGGGTGGCGGAGATCAGGCAGGCCAGTGCGGTCCACCACCAGTTGCCGATCAGCAGGGGGTGATCTGGCGGTAGCTGTTCGCGGGCCAGGGCGGGCAGGAAGGTCAGCGGCAGGATATAGCCCAGGCCGGCGCCCAGATACGCCAGTAGTAACGGCAGGCTGTTGCGGTCGATCAGCCGCCCGTGCGTGCTGGCCTGAGTCATGGCAGGTAGTTGCAGCGCCAAGCCTCGCAGCATTATCGCGCTGAGCAGTGCCAGCGGCAGGGCGAACAGGGCCATCGGAAGCCAGCGCATCGGCCCCTGCCAGGGGCTGAACACCACCAGCACGCCACATAGCAGCATACCGCCGCCCAGGCCCAGGTAGACCAGGCCACTCAGCGCCGTGGCCTGACGCACAGCCAGCCATTCCAGCACCAGCGCCGGAGCAAGCACGAAGACCACGCCGTTGCTGATGCCGTTGCCTAGACGCAGGAAGGCGAGCATATCGATGTCGCGAGTGAAGACCTGAGCCAGGGTCAGGCCGGCGTTGATCAGCAGTGCTGCCGGCAGGCCCAGTCGCAGTCCGCGCGGGTTGGCCATGGGCAGCGCGAGCAAGGCGCCGAGCAGGTAGCCCAGGTAGTTCCAGGTGGCCAGCTGGGCACCTTGTGCCAGATTGAACAGGCCATCGTCGAGCAGCAGCGGCAACAGCGGGGTGTAGGCAAAACGCCCCAGGGCATGCACCGCCACCAGCGCAAGGGCTGCGGCGAGGATGGCCTTGAAGCTGTCGCGGTCGAGTGTGAACATCGTGCCTCCGGTCGTGCTGCGCACCTTAGTCGTTGTCGCGAATTGAGTGTTAGTGAAAAATAGTGCTGATGGTTTTCACTTTTGGTGATGTTTATGGGCGCCTGGCAACGACTGAATCCACAGCTGCTTCGCTACTTTCTGGCGATCGCACGGGAAGGCTCATTGAGCGCCGCAGGCTTGTACTTGAGTTGCGTGCCGTCGAACGTCTCGGCGCGCCTGCGCCAACTGGAGCAGCAGCTGGATGCACGGTTGTTCATGCGCCAGGGGCAGCGCTTGCGGCTGACGCCAGCGGGGGAGCGCCTGTTACCTCATGCCGAACACCTGGAGCAGCTGTGTCGGACGGCCTGGCGCAGCGTGCAGGAAGACATCTGGAGCGGCGATCTGCGTCTGGGCTCGATGGAAACCACGGCGGCAGTGCGTCTGCCGGAGCTGCTCGCGGCATTTCATCAGCGGGCACCGCGGGTCAACCTGCAATTGAGCACCGGACCGAGCCGGCGCTTGATTGAGGGTGTACTGGCCGGTGAGCTGGACGCAGGCTTGGTCGGTGGGCCGTTCGAGCATGCGCAGCTCGAATGCACGCCGCTCTGGCAGGAGGAGCTGATGCTGGTGCTGCCGCCTGCTCAGGATGCTGCGGGGCTGGAGGGGCGAGCGCAGACGCTGCTGGGATTCCCCGAAGGCTGTCACTACCGTGAGCGTCTCGAGCGCTGGGCGGTCAGTCGTGGTTTGCAGGTGGCGGCGCGGCAGAGCTACGGCTCCATCGACGCGATCTTCGCCGGTATCGCTGCCGGCATGGGCATAGGCCTGTTGCCACGCAGCCTGCTCGAAAGCCACCCGCGCTTGCATCTGGTGCAGTATCAGCCCATCGCCCCTGAGCTCGGCGCGACCACCACCTTGCTGGTGCGTCGTCGCGACGCCGGTGAGCATCCGTCACTGGCCCTGTTGCTGGAGCTGATGCGCGCGCAAAGCCCGCTCAACGGGTAACAGACCGTTGAAGAACGTAGGCGATGGCAACGCACGACTGCATGGATGCAGGAGGTAGAGCGACGCAGGAAGCCAAAGCCGAGGTAGTTTTTCGACGGTCTGGTAAACTTGGCGACCGCTTCGGAGACCCCCATGAACTACCGCCACGCCTTCCACGCCGGTAACCACGCCGACGTACTCAAGCACCTGGTGCTGACCCGCCTGCTCGCCCTGCTGTCACGCAAGGAGGCGCCTTTCGCCTACCTCGACAGCCACGCGGGCATCGGCCTGTACGATCTGCAGGGCGATGCGGCCAGCCGCACCGGTGAGTACCTGGAAGGCATCGCGCGCCTGTGGCAGGCCACGCAACTGCCGGACGCCGTGGAGGCCTACCTGGAAGTGGTGCGGGCGATGAACCCGGATGGCGAGCTGCGCTATTACCCGGGCTCGCCCGAGCTGGCGCGCCTGCTCAGCCGCGAGCAGGACCGTCTGCAGCTCAACGAGAAACACCCCGAAGATGGTCGTCTGCTCAAGGACAACATGCGCGGCGACCGCCGTGTGGCCGTGCACCTGGGCGAGGGCTGGCACGTGCCGCGAGCGCTGATGCCGACCCGCGAGAAGCGCGTGCTGCTGTTGATCGACCCGCCGTTCGAACAGGCTGACGAGCTGCAGCGCTGCGTCGAAGCACTGAACGAGGCCCATGGGCGCATGCGTCAGGCCATCGTGGCGATCTGGTACCCGATCAAGGACGAGCGTCAGTTGGCGCGTTTCTATCGTGACCTGAGCAAGAGCACTGCGCCCAAGCTGCTGCGCGCCGAGCTCTACGTGCATGCGCCGGACGATGCCACGCGGCTGAGCGGCTCGGGCCTGGTGATCAGCAATCCGCCGTGGGGCCTGGAGGATGAACTCAAGCAGTTGCTGCCCTGGCTGGCCAATGCGCTCGGTCAGAGTCAGGGCGATTGGCGTCTGGACTGGCTGATCGAAGAAAAACCGGCTGGCTGAGCAGCCGCCGACCCGGGTTCAGCTGCGTTTGTCGCTGGGCTCGATGTGGTAGCTCAGGTTGCGCCGCGGGCTGAGGTATTCCAGCACCTCCAGCGGTAGCTGAGAGGGGCGCAGGCTGCGGTCGATGGCCAGTTTCGGCTCCTGCGTGAGGTCGACGATCAGTGCCTCCTGCTTGGGAACGTCGGCGTCGTAGAGAATCAGCGTCGGTTTCAGCGCCTGGGTCGGGTTGATCCCCAGCACCAGCGCATAGCGCTCATCCTCCAGCTGCACCAGGCTGCCCGGCGGGTAGATGCCCATGACGCGGATGAAGGCTTTCAATGCCACTTCGTCGAAGCGTTCACTCTGCTGCTTGAACATCAACGCCAGGGCTTCGTGCGGGCTCAGGGCCTGGCGCGGATCGAGCGGGTTGCACAGGCCGTCGAAGTGGTTGGTGATGGCCACCAGGCGGCTGAGGCGGGCGATGCCGGCTTCGCGCAGTCCACGGGGGTAGCCGCTGCCGTCACAATGCTCGTGGTGCTCGTGAATGATGCGCAGCACCTCGTCGTCGAGCATCAGCTTATGGCCCATGCGCAGGCCGAAGTCGGTGTGCATCTGCAGCAGCTGTTGCTCCGGGCGGGTCAGCGGTTCGGGTTTGAGCAGCACCTTGCTCGGCACTTCCAGTTTGCCAATGTCGTGCAGCAGGGCGCCGAGGCCGAGGCTGTGGCAAGCCTCGCTGTCGAGGCCGAGCTGGCGACCGAGCAGCAGGGACAACACGGTGACGTTGAGCGCATGGAAGTAGCTGTCCTCGGCGGCCTTGCCGGTGATGCCATGCAGCACCACGCCGGGGGCGCCCAGCAACGTCTCGACCATCTCGCCGACGATGGCGCCGGCCTGGCGCATGGCATCTTCCGGGCGGCTGCGCAGGGTCTGGTTGAGCGCCTTGATGCGCTGACTGGCCTCGATGAAACGGCGGTCGACCTCGGCCAGGCGGCTGCGCAGATGGCGCAGTTTCTGCGCACGTTCCTGGCGCGCCTGGGTTTCCGGATCGAGCGGCGCTTCTTCGACCGCAGGCGCGGTGATCGTGTCGACCAGAGGCAGGGGCGTGCTGTCGCTGCGCGCCGGGTCGTAGCGCAGCTGTTTCAGGTTGAGGGCGCGCAGGGCGCGAATCTGTGCTTGATCCTTGATCTTGAAGTTGCTGAAGGCGAAGTCGTGCTCCCACCAGCTCAGATCAAGGTGAACGTAGAGACCGATGCAAAGCTGATCAGGGACGATGGTGGGGAGAGGGGCAGGCATGCCGGACTCGTCGATGGCTGGCTATTGGCCTGCAGTTTAGTCCGCCTGATGGCTTAAAGGCATCAGTTGTTCAGGCCATCACATCGATGCTGTTGCCCAGATTGGGGGGATTGCTGGGCGCACTGGCCGGTGCGGCCGACTGTACCAGGCCGGTGATGTTGGCAGCTTGCAGCTCCAGCGTCTTGCGCAGCAGCAGGAGCGACATCTGCGCAGAGATCTGCGCCGATGCCTGGCTCGATACCTGACTGGAAATGCTGCTCAGCTCCACAACCCTTCACCCGTGCTCAAGATTCAGGGGGTAGACATACGCCTGTTCCGCCCAGACCGCAATAGCCGTTGGGGTTCTTCGCCAGGTACTGCTGATGGTAGGTCTCGGCGTAGTAGAAGGTCGGCGCGTCGGCGATTTCGGTGGTGATGCTGCCGATTCCCGCCTTGTCCAGCTCGGACTGAAAGCGCGCCTGACTGGCCAGGGCAGCGCTCAGCTGCGCTTGGTCCTGGCAGTAGATCGCCGAACGGTACTGGGTGCCCTTGTCGTTGCCCTGGCGCATGCCCTGGGTCGGGTTGTGCGCTTCCCAGAACACCTTGAGCAGTGCCTCGAAGCTGGTCTGCTGCGGGTCGAACACCACCAGCACCACTTCGCTGTGCCCGGTCAGGCCGGAGCAGACTTCCTCGTAGGTGGGGTTGGGCGTGAGGCCGCCGGCATAGCCGACCGCGGTGCTGAACACGCCGGGTTGCTGCCAGAAGCGGCGCTCTGCCCCCCAGAAGCAGCCCAGGCCGAACACCGCCTGCTGCAGGCCGGCAGGGAAGGGCGGTTTGATCGGGTTGCCGTTGATGTAGTGAGTGTCGGTCACCGGCAGCGGCTCGGCGCGGCCCTGCAGTGCCTGTTCGGCCGTCGGCAGGGCATCCTTGTTGACGAGAATCTGGGAACGCAGAACCATGGCGGTCTCCTCGAAAATGGCTAACTGGTGGACTACGCGCAGTGTGGCGTATTACGTCCGTTGGTCGGTCTGGCGACTGCTCTCGGTGTGCGGCCGGCAGGGGTAGCGGCGCAGACTGTCGATCAGCTCGCGACCGGGAATCGGTCTGTCGAACAGGTAACCCTGGCCGACGTCGCATAGCTGGCGGCGCAGGAAACCGAGCTGAGCGCCGGTCTCGATACCTTCGGCCACGACCTTGAGCTTGAGGTTGTGGGCCATGGCGATCACGGCAGAGGTGATCTCCATGTCGTCCTGGTTGTCGGGGATGTCCTTGATGAAGCTGCGATCGATCTTGATCACGTCGATGGGGAATTTCTTCAGGTAGCTGAGCGACGAATAGCCCGTGCCGAAATCGTCCATGGCCAGGGTCAGGCCCAGGCTTTTCAGGCGACCGAGTTGGTGGCGGGTGTCGTCGGTGGCCTCCAGCAGCAGGCTTTCGGTCAGTTCCAGCTCCAGCAGCCTGGGGTCGAGCTGTTCCTCATGCAGGATGGCGGCAATCGAGCCGACCAGGTCCGGGTCGGAGAACTGCTTGGGCGACAGGTTGATCGCCACCTGCAGATTGCCCAGGCCGATGGCGGCGATCTGCTTGCTCATGCGGCAGGCCTGACGCACCACCCATTTGCCGATGGGGATGATCAGGCCGGTTTCCTCGGCAACGCCGATGAACTGGTCCGGGCTGATCATGCCTTTTTCCGGATGCTGCCAGCGCAGCAGCGCCTCCATGCCCAGCAGTTGCCCGCTCTTGAGACATAGCTTGGGTTGGTAGAAGACTTCCAGTTCGTTCTGGGTCAGGGCGCGGCGCAGGTTGTTCTCGACGAACAACTTGTAGTTGGCCTCGGCGTTGAGGGCTTCGGTGAACAGTTGCACCTGATGCTTGCCGTTGGCCTTGGCCTTGTGCAGGGCGAGACCGGCGTGCTTCATCAGGGTTTGCGGGTCGTCACCGTGCTCCGGGGCGATGGCCAGGCCCACCGAGCCGGTGATGCTGATCAGCTGGTTGTCGACGAACAGCGGCTTGTCCAGCGTCTGCAGCACCTGGTGGGCGACGTGCAGGCCGCTGTCCTGATCGCAGCCGTCGAGCAGGATGGCGAATTCGTTGCTGGCGAAGCGTGCCAGGGTGCCCTTGGCGCCCAGGCTGTTGCGCAGGCGCCTTGCCAGTGCCGAGAGCAGCTTGTCGCCGGTCTGGTGGCCGAGGCTGTCGTTGATCCGCTTGAAGTTGTCGATGTCCACCAGCAGCAAGCCCAGCGCCTGCACATTGCGGGCGAAGCGCTCTTCGAGGCTGCGGATGAACGACGGGCGATTGCCCAGGTTGGTCAGGTTGTCGGTGTAGGCCAGGCGTTCGATGCGCTGCTGCGCCAACTTGGCTTCGGTGATGTCTTCGTAGATGCCGATGTAGTGGGTTAGCTCGCCGTCGTCGCCGTACACCTTGGAGATCGACAGGTGGCCCCAGTAGGGCTCCTGGTTCTTGCGCCGACTGCGAAACTCGCCCTGCCAGCTGCTGTGCTCGGCCAGGCTCGAGTCGGTATCGAAGAGCAGGTCGCTGAGATTGTCCAGCGCAGGCAGTTCGGACAGGCGATGGCCGCAGACCTCGTCGCTGCTGTACAGGGTGATGGCGGTGAAGCTGGGGTTGACGTACTCGACCCTGCCGTCGCGGTCGACCAGCAGGAAGGCACTGGCGCTCTGCTCGACAGCGCGCTGGAACAGGTACAGGGCGTGAGTGGCAGTGCGCTTCTCCTGGTTGATCAGCACCTGGGCGAACTGGTCGGCCAGTTCGCCGGCGAACGCGATCTCGTCGGCCTGCCAGAAGCGCTTGGGGCCGATGTGTTCGAGGCAGAGCACGCCGACCACTTCGCCTTCGATGCGGATGCTGGCATCCAGCGTCGAGGTGATCCCCTGCGGCGTCAGATAACTGGGAGCCAGCTCGCGAGTGCGCCGGTCGTGCTGGGCGTCGTGGGCGTCGATCGCGCGGTCGCTTTGCAGGGCCTGCAGGTAGTGCGGAAAACTCCTGGCGTCGGTCGGCGCCTGCTGTTCGTGCCGGCCCAGGTCGCGACGGTACAGCGCCACGGACTCGAGGGTGTTGCTGCGCAGGCTCCAGATCCCGGCACGAGCTATGCCATAGACCTCGCAGGCGGCCTGGGTGATGAGTTCGGCAGCCTCCTGGCGCGGATCGCTGGAGACATAACGCTGGCGCGCCAGGCGCATGATCAGTTGCTGCTGGGTATGCGAGCGCGCCAGGTGCTTCAGGTGGTCGTCCTGAGTGCGCTGATAGTGCTGCAGCGAGCTGCGCAGGTTCTGGTTCTGTGTCTGCAGCTCTCGCTGATCCGGGGCGTAGCCATCGAGGCTTTCGTCGGTGATCAGCAGATAGCCACGCAGCAATTGCCGGTTGCGCTGTTTGAACGGCTCGCCGAGCTCGAGCAGATTCAGCGGGCCCTGAGGCGTATGCAGGGTGTAACGCACCAGGTAGTGCGGCCCCTGTAGCAGTTGTTGCTGGATGGCATCGTGCAGGCGATAGCGTACTTCGGGCTCCATCAGGCTGGCGTAAGGCGCGTCCACCAATGCGCACAGGTCCGCGGCGCTGATGCCGAGCTTGCGCTCGCAGGTAGGATCGAGAAAAAGCAGGGCCCAGCTTGGTTCGTTCAAGCGCTCGAAACGCAACATGCCGAGCCGCGAAGGCACTGGCAACTGCGTCACAACCTCGGCTGCCGAGCGGGTGCCGGCATCGGGATGGCTTTTCATTGGGCGTTGGGCTTCCAGTATGCTGACCAGGCGAGGCATCCGTTCTCGGTACAGG
>Ga0070754_10000262_pt1 | contig 52805 bp, 49 predicted proteins | sample VirMetDEL_Sep_01_FD_75181 | JGI IMG/M metagenome (GOLD analysis project Ga0070754, IMG submission 75181) | Aqueous microbial communities from the Delaware River and Bay under freshwater to marine salinity gradient to study organic matter... | ecosystem: Environmental > Aquatic > Marine >...
CCTTAGATTTGACGCACTTGAGGCTAAGCGCCCAATACCAAACGCATAGTGTCGAGCGATATCTTCGTCTTTAGGGATCTCGCTATTTGTCCCGTCCCGATAAAAAACTACGTCATCCAAAACACAAGTTAAAAAGCTAGGTGAGAAAGACGTGTTAAATTCATGCTCGTACTCAATTGTAACATTAGTTGAAGGTACCACTGGGTCAGTAAAAGTTAAAGCATTACCTGTAAAAACACCAGTGCTGTAATCTAAATTGCCAGTACCGCTCCCATAAAGAAGTCCAGCCCCGTCATCCTCTAAGATACCGTCATAAGCTGGGTAGGATAAGCCCCCGCTGTCAGCTGGCTTTAATTTAGCAATTATTTTGACGTTATTTTTCTTTATAGGAGTGAAGGACAAATTTGTTACAGCGACAGTTTTATTAGGGTTTGTATTAGGAGTAAATTCTTTTGTCTTTTTTATAGGTTGATAAAGCGCACCCAAGACATATTGAGCCGAACCATCAATAGGAATGCCTTGGCCAGCAGTCGGAGAAGCTACGCCGTTAAAACTGTAGTCGTAATTATAGGTAGCCGTGATGGCAGAGCCACTGGCAGGTGCAGTTGTCCATGTGGGCGAAGTAACCCACTTGCCGGTAGCAAGTGTCAGTTGCCCACCAGAAACATCGCCACTTATAACACCAGACGAGTTTACGGTAGCAACCATTTTTATTCCAAGGGCTGTGTATGCCTCTAATTTAAAATTATCTACGCTAGCAGCCGGTATCGGGAAACCACTGAGTTGGTTTAGTGTAGGACTGGCACTGCCATCACCAGTACCAACTATTTCATTATCGGAGTAACCGATATAAGAACCAATATTCTCTGAGTAAACTTCACCATCAAGGTGAAGGTAGGCGCTGTTTGTCGCGGGTTTTAAGGTAATATTTATCAGGTGCCATTGCCCATCCGCAATACTGATTGGCGGATTTTTTTCAGATATTAAATTAATTCCTGAATTGCCTTCAACATATTTGACTTTTTTAACTCTCTCTAGAGTTACACTAGCTGGGCCGCTCGGTCTGCCATCGTAAGGGCTACGAATATCTAATCTAGGCTCTCCGGTTAATGAGTCTATATAGAGGTTTATTGAGTGTAGTCTTTTACTAGAAGTTAAGCTGTCGTATAGGTCTTCCCAAACTAAGCCCCAAATAGTCCCACTAGCGTTTACCTCAGGCTTTACCCAGATAGCCCAACAGCAAGCTTGAGCGTTTGTACTATCACTTAAAGCTATAGCTTCAGTAACTGGGATGGTTATGCAAGCTCCGTTAGAGCCTGCACTTAATTTAGTTCCAGTAGCTTTGCTGGTGGCGAGGTGCCCAGCCACGTCGCGTTCTGTGTAATCGTTGTAAAACGCCTCTATCGGTAACTTGGCTAAATTGAATTTAGACAGCAAGTATTTGTGTATAGGAGCTAACTCCTCCTCAGACAAAGCTTTGTCGTAGACCAGAATCTCAGCGATGTCGCCCTCAAAAGGTTCACCACTTGAAGCCTTATACGCACCTGCATACTTCCACTGAAACGTATCTACTGCTGCTAAACCGCTTGTAACTTCTTGCTGTTTAACTCCATCTAAATAATGAGAGATTTTTGTTGCTTCCCTTCTAATCGTAAAAACATGAAGGGTCTCTCGCGGGCTAGTCGAGTAAGCATCAAATGTAATTGTTGCTGAAGTTCCATTATCTAAAAATGTGTACTTTAATTTGTCATCTGTGTAGCTATTAGCATTAGTACTGTAAGTAATTGCTTGTTTTTGTGACGAAGTTTCATCCCCAATAAAAGTATAATCAGCACTTGCGGAGTGTAAACCAGTCGGCCTAGCCACAATAAATATTGTGTGCTCTGATCCTAAAGACATTGCCGAGTCTAATTGGGAGTAAGAGTTGTTAGCACTTGTATATTGAAGGACAGGATAAGCAGCAGTGTTTCCATCCCTTTGTAAGAATGCAGCGATTTGACCATCCCCTCCAATGTAATTATTTTCTTGCCGGTAGTACCTTGCTGTAATCGGGTAACCAGAAACTAGAGGGTAATCAAAAATCGCAGTAAGTGAACCTGAGCTATGCCTTACGGTACCTACTGAAGGCCCGCCGCTTGAATTGTAAATATTACCAGTTTCTGCACCGGCCCCGTCTCTTAGGGAAATCGTTGTACCACTGGTATTTGTTGAAGGACCAACTGAACCACTAATGGCTGGCTGAGTTTTTATTTCCCATTTAAAGTCGCCTTCGTAACTTGAAGGCAAGTAACCTTTGGCTACAGGGTTACCTGAAACTGAAGAGTTATTATAACGAGTAGCTATCCAAGGCAATAAGTAAGGTTTGGCTGATTGGACAATATTAGTACCGGCACCACGGTGTGCATAGATCAAAGAAGCAATATCAAATGAACTACCCCAATCTGAAACTTCAATTACACCTGTTTTGTAATTAATTGTGCCAGTCACATTAGCAGTGTCAGAGGGGTCGCGACCTTTTAAAGTGCCATCTCCTTGATCGTACAGTGTTTGTACAATGCCGTCAGTAGAGTAGACAGAGACGCCAGCGGCATGTGTGCTGTCAAGGTTCTCGACTAATGTGATTGCGTTGCCGGTAATACCGCCGGAAGCAATCACTGCCTCCTCTTCAGCAGCAGTACCCATTGCAATGCTTATAACGTCACCATCTGCAAAACCAGTAGAGCTTGTTACGTTTACCACGTTTTGACCAGAATTAGCCGTGGAGGTTAATGTAGTTCTAGTTACAGTCGTGCCAACGACTCCAGCACCTGAAGATGTTCTGGAGTCAGTGTAGTTACCGTAACTACGACTAATTGCTATACCATCAGTGGCCCAATCAGTCCCTTCAGCCCCAGCTGCCGATGCTGGTTTTACAACATAACCGGGTGGAAGCCGTAGTCTATACAAACGATCTGCTGTAACAGCCCCTTCGCGTGTACCTCTGCCAATTACTTCTACTGACTGAGGTTCGCCAGCATCGATGTACTCGTAATAAGCTCCGTCATTAGTAGAAATATAGACCTTAAAATACTCAGCGGACTGGGGTGCTTTAGGTATAGTTAATGTCAAGCCACCCAAGCCACCGTATTGAAGCGGATCTACAGACCCAGTTTTATGTCCACGCTCTCTAACAATTGGGGGTGAAAGAGCACTTTCACCTGCGCTATTAACCCAAGTAATGGAAATAGCATACTTGTTTAATTGGTTTATTAAAGAGTTAGTGTAACTACCAAGATTTTCCCGATAGGTGTACTTCATGAGGTTGCGGGAAGATGTTCCTCCACTGCTCATCTTGAAAGACGTGGTGTCTCGTAGGTTTGCGTTTGCGTAATCAGATGAATAGTACTTACCGTCAGTACCACCTTCGATTGTGCGACCTACGTTCTTTAGGGCGACCTCTCCATCAGCGTCAGTTAAAGCACCCCCGGCGTTGCTTTCATCTGGTTCGTAGGTGGCACTATTTCTAAACCTACCCGTGATAATCTCTAGTGCTGGATCAGCTTGACCATCAACTTTGTAGTAGTAAGGGACTGGGTCTAACTTAATATTAGCGTACTGTGTGTAGTCTGAAATACCGGGGCTTTCAGTTACTTGAATAGACGCTCTTGGAGGAGCAGTACTTAACTCTCTAGTGATAACCCCAGCAGTTGTAAGTGGAGAGGGTTTAAACTTATCAAGTAAATCATAAGGCTGCGAAGGGTTTGGTAAAGCAGAAGCCTTACCACTTAGTACAATCGAACCTATTTTAATGTTTTTGCTACTTAAATTTAGTTCAAAAAATTTCTTTAAACCGTCTCCAACATCAAAGTATTCACTTTTAGAAACCAAAGTGTCTAAGGTAAACAATTGGTACGACGGGTTAGAAGTACCACCGTAAGTATCTATTTTAGATGGAACGATACTTGTACTTTTCCAATCCGTAGAATTGGTCAACGTAGTATTGTCGTCTATCCAAGTATCGACTTCGTAAGTAGCCCAAGCTTTTACATTTGCGATATCTAAAGCAGGCCCAGTAGTGCCACTATAGACCAACCGCATTTTTTCGGTCGAAATTTTAAAAGTGTTACCATTTACAAGAGATAAAACTTCGTATGTTTTAGGCGCGGCCTTTGGGTTGTAAAATATAGGAGGAATGTAATCGTTAGGGTCCACGAGAGTGGGCACAGATACAAAGCTATCGTCTACTGGAGTGGCTGCATGATCTAAAGTCTGTCCACTAACATTTAATACGTAAAGAGATCGGCTTAGCTTTTCTGCACCGCCATCACTTAACTTAACTAGTGGACCATTATCTACAAAAGCACCATCAAAAAGTTTGATAGTACCACCACCCTCTAAGTTTAAATAGAGAGATAAAGTACCCGGAACTATTCTATTAGAAACGTAGGCAGCTTCAGTACCCGGCAGGAAGAGTGTGCTGACAGTTGGTAGTTCTATTTCCACACTAGCTACGTACTTTGAAAGCGACTCACCAAGTAGATAGTAATAATCGTATATGTTTGAAGTAGCCTCTACCATCGCCCAAACATTTGGATCGGCACCTAAAGCTAAAGCCTCATCTCTGGTCTTTAAATTAAGTTTTTTAGTCGTGACTAGCTCGTTAGTGACTGTACTTCTAAATGGACCAACAAGGTTTTCTCTAGAAAACCAAGCCCGCACGTTTAGAGGGATTTCATATTTAAGCGATAAGTTTTCTTCTAAAACTGATTGTTGAGCAGCAGTAAGAGGCTGACTGTAAACAGCTAATTGTGATATTGCCCCTTCAAAGCCATCAAAGTTAGCCCCACCGGTAACCCAAGAAGCTTTAACGACTGACCCACCCGGAACCTCAAAGTCCCATGTAGGGGAGGCAGAGTACGACCCGCCTATGTGGCTTAACTTACCAGTTGCGTAAACAACTCGACCAACAGCGTCCCCACCAAACGACCCGTCCGCATTACCAGCTGCCGGGACATCATAACTATACTGCCTACGAGTACTTGTGCTTGAGGCTTCTTCAATAAATTCTGTGGGGATAAAGTCTTCACCATTGTCTGGGCCCACATAAAGAATTAGGCTATAAGGGACGACGGCTGAAGAAGAGATGACTTGGTTGTAGTAGTCGTAAGAAGCTACAACGTTAGTACCGGCTTTTAGCTCGTCAGAGAAATTTAACCGGTCTTGCGCTCTATAGGTCACTTTAATTTCGGTGCTTGTAGCTACACTCGTCGGCCAGTACGGACTGCCTGAGGAGCCTCCAGCATCAGTAACGTCACCACTGGTAAGGTTTACCTTACCGACGATGGAGTCGTCTGTGATAGTCACTGCCCCAGCTGAAAGGCCTTCTTTAATTAAAAGCTCTTTACCGCTAGTAGTTGAGATGTAAAGACTTGCGCTAACCGCACCCGCAGGCAAAGTAGCAACAGTCGCTGTTATAGCATTGTTGCTGCCAGTAATCCCTTGGCTTTGTCGAGACGCACCTATACCAGTAGTTTTACCTTCGCTATCTTTATAAACAAGGGTGACATAATAGGTAGTACCGGCAATTAATCTGCCGCCGGTAGTTTGTGCCAGCCCAACTGCATTACTTGCTGGGTTATTTTCGATTAACTTGGTAGTACTTTGAGTAGGTGCTTGCGTAATGGTGCTATAAATGTTGCCACTTACATCAGTGTAAAGTTTTTGTGAGCCTGCTTCAAAAGTAGCAGTCGCGTACTTACCCAGAGGGACTATAGGTGCATAAGTTAACGTTGAAATGCTCGGGTTATTGGTATTGTTGCCGGACCCTACAGATTCCGCACCAATAATAGAAGTTATAGCAATGTGTGCTACACTTGTGGCAGGTGAAAGCCCAGACTTGACGGTAGATAGAGAGCCAGCCGCAACACTCCCAGTCATATATCCGTTACCACTATCTTGCATTGTAATCGATGCACCAGCAGTACCACTTGCGTGGCTGTCGGCTCTAGTAGCCGTCACCGTAAATGTTCCGGGTACTAGATCTCCACCTTGACTAACAGGCTCAGACACACTAGTAGCGGCTAACAGCCCTGTCGTAGATGAGTCACTACCACCTACTGTACCGATTGTTTGCGATGAAACGGAGGCTTTAGTGGTGCCATCTAAAAGGGGCCTAGTAGTCCCGTTGCCGTGTGCAATTAATGAGTAGTTACGCACGGGGCTCGAAGTGCCATCGTAACCACCAACATAAGTAGCGGTAAAGGTAGCGGTAGCCGAAGAAAGCGTTTCTCCTGTAGTACCTCCACTACCAACAACTTGGCTGCCGTTTACGTAGAACTTTACTTTGTCGTTACTACTAGTAGTTGTGAAAGTTCTTGTAATATTATTTGTAGCAGCCTCTGGGTACGGAGTTGGCCACGTTGGCGATGTCGTGATCACCCCAGTGGCGTAGTTTATTGACCCACCGGCAGAAGCTCCCGTGCTTTTCACCATAAAGGCACCAGAGCCATCATCGACTAATGTAACAGCGCCAGCAGTCGTGGTCGTTAGTATGACAGTGCCGGGAGCAACATTGGCTGACAAGTTTGGAATGGTAGGAGTAGCAGTACCATCACCATTGGAGGTTGCAGATGTAGGAGAATCTGGAGTACCCCTGCTAACTGTTAAAATAAACCAGTTGTCTTCTTTATCAAGGTATAAGTCTTTTAAACTAAAAGGGACTTCTACAGTAACCGCCGTACCGCTATTATTAGCAGTGTACTTAAACTTACTATTAGGACCGTCGTACCAAATTCTACTTTTGTTAGTGTAGTCGCCTATAATTGTACGCTCGCCATCAGCACGGTTAAATCTAACAACCGTTGAAATAGTATGACTTACGTACAAAGGCTTAGAACTGCCAAGAGTTAAAAAGTTAGCACCGTTAAACGTAATATATTTTGGAGTGGCCCACTTTTTGATATTGCCTAGTGCGTCTCTTTGCACAGGGCGTGCGCCACGGACTGTAGAACCATTAATAGAAAATTTGTCTAACCAATAAAGCTTTGATGTTTCAGAAACTCTAGAAAAGGGGTCATAAACAGGATTCTGATTATTTGACGTGGTCGATCCAACTAAATTATTCCCAGACTTGCTTGGTAAGTCAGAGTAAGCCTGATCAGACCACTCGGTTACTTTATGTGTAACGTCTGTCGTTACATCCGAGTCACTACCTAAGTAGAACAGCGAGGGTCTTGGTATTGAACTGGTGCCATTACTAAGGTCTAGTAGATTAGACTGGAATACAGGAAGGCTTGTATTGACTGCGCCCGGAATAAATTCAAAATTTAAGTCGTTCAGTTCGCCGGTAAGATAGTTTAAAGTTGCTGATATAAAGTCGGCTTTATAATCGTAAGTTGCAGTTGCGTACGAACCTAACTTAATGGGTGACTTAAATTGTGCAGAACCTTTACCGTTTTGATAATCAATTGTCCCGAACTCGACTCCGTTTCCGTCTACAAGTACCCCTAAACCATTGTCAGTGAGTCTCATACTCACATCATTTATGGAGGTAGCATTGACGCTAAAAGTTCTAGGAATTATCAACCCGTTCATAGATTGAAAGGTAAAGTTTAAGTCAACCCCATTGCCTTGATAAACGCTCTCATTAACTGAGCTTCCGCGTCTACGTAGTGCACCTAATCCATCATCTACTAGGTTTTGCCCATTTACTTTGACCGAAACTGAACCATTTATTATTGGAGTCTTGGTTAAAGTGTAATCACCAAAAAGGCGTTGCCTTCCCCGCGCTGTAGCAAGTACTTCAGTAACACTGTTGTACTTGCCAACTGATTGACCGTTAGCACTGGTGTCAGCAGCAATTAGACCAACAAAAGACCTACCGTAAGAAGCTGCGTTATAACTAGACGTACCGTAAGCATCCGCAGCTGTGCCCGCTGAGTAGGCTAAATTTATTGGTTCATTTAGCTTCCAATAAGCGATTGAGCCGTTGTGGTAATAGTCAGCGGTTATATTAACTCCGCTTGCAACAGACGCAGGGAAAGCCAAATTATTGTCACCAGCACTACTGTTGTTAAAGACACCCGTAGCATAGGTAATCTTATTAGTAGTACCGATTGACTGCCCAGCCTCGTCTACCACAGCACCTTCGGTATCATTTGTCGGTATGTCTACTAAGACTTGAGCCCCAGCAACAACCCTTACGGTACCGGGGCTAACTGGCCTGTTAACCAGAGCGGTTACTGTCTGAGTAGCATTTGCCCCAGACGTTGTGGCTAGCGCCTCGTCTTTAATTAAGATAACCGGATCGGTATTATTTGAAGCTGCGTAGTCGTCGTAAGTAATATGGAAAATGTCAACTTCAGCTTCGCTTGGAGCATTGCTACTCTCAGTACTTGATGAAGCAACACTTTCTCGTCCAAACCAAACAGTGCCCGCAGGATGGACTTCTTCTATTTGAGAGTGGAAGAGAGAAAAAGATATATCCCCTCTAACTTCATAAGTACCCCAACGCCAATACACCCCATCTTCTAAGTAGAACCCATCATCTAATCGACAATTCGAGTCTAAGAAAACAAGTTTGTCAAATGGAGTAAACACACTGGCATTAGTTGCGCCCGCACTGAGAACAACCCTTACAACAGAAGCTGGGGTGCCTTTAATTGCATAAACATCTACAATCTTTTTTAACTCTTGGCGCTGGGCGGCTACACTCTTACTCGGTACCCAAGTGTAGCCGACCAATTTGCCAAGACTAGGTAGAAACTGCTCTGGGCAGTTTTCTACCCTTGATAAGTATGGAAGCGCCTTGGAGAGTTCCAAGACACGGTCCATCTCCGCTAAACCTACTCGGGTAAGCGAAGTAACCACTGCAAGTGCATCATCGTCTAGATAAAAGTCGGGTGTATACGTCGTGTACATACGACGTTGTACATCACCCTCATAGACGAGGAGATGACTTGCTAGGTTATTGTTGGCCAAGAGTTAAACCTCGCCGTCATCAATCGCTTTGATCATTTTTAGAAGGTCTTTTGCAGCGGCTTCGGCACGCCGACAACCTTCTTCATTGCCGATCTTTTGCATTAACTTCATCTGGACTCGGGTTTGTTGGAATTCGACTACCATGCGACGACGGGTATCTTGCCTAATTAAGGCCATGGACTCATCGCTTAGACTAACGTCCGTGTTATCAAACTCACCTTCAAGGTCGAGTGACTTTTCTAGCTTTTCAAGGTTATCTGCTGACATAAATATCTCCTTGTTAAATTATAAATTAAGTGTATGAGCTTAAAGCGACTCTTTTCCAATTACCAGTGCCTGCCCCCTGCTCAACATAAATATGGCTTTTAGTTAGTATGACACCCTCACCTCGCCTGTTTACACTAGTACCGCTAGGCTTGTCGCTATCCTCAGCAACATACCCGGTAATAACACGCCCATGATTTGGGTTAGTAGTGTTAGCGCGAGAGTAAAATAGACTACCGACAGAGTCCACCCAAAGTTTACCAAAATCGTCACTTGGCGTAACATTTAGAAGATATAGTCCAAAGCCACCCGAATAACCAGTCTTCCTAAGGCCAAAACTTACTACAGCGTCTGTTAAAGCATAGGTATCAAAAGTTTGAGTGGTTGCAGGGTACATCCTAAAAGCAGTAATTGCTCCTGTATTATTATAAAAATTTGCCGTTGTTGCTAAGACGCTATTCCTTAACCTAAAATCTAAGCGTGCACTCCTCCCTTGGCCTAGCCATTTTTCAGTGCCTAAATCTTGTTGGACCGCGTTCGCGCCGAGGGTGCCCAGTGTTGAGGTAAGGCCTTGGTCAACAGTCATGCACTCAATAGAAGCAGCTTGTTTTGGGATTTGAGTTTCAGTACCTGAAAGTGTCCACGAACCTGCCCATGGGTCAGCCCAAGAAATAAGGCCAAACCTAACTTCAGAACCAGTTAAGTCGTTATCGGTCGCACTTCCGGGCGCGAGGGGTGTGGTCCCAGACGAGTAAAGTTTAATGGGTGGGTAGAAGTTAGATAGTTCAATCGTACCGGAATTAAGTTTACCCCCAGCAACGTTTGGGGACGGTTCCACATAAGGCGAACCTATAGTACTTGACCCACTACCGTGAAGGCATAAAGATGGGCCATAAGTAACCTCTACTATTGGTTGCGGGCCTGTAGTAGACTGTTGAACTTGAGTACCATGACTACCCGACTGTGCGTCAGTAACCCCCCCAGAAACAGAATTCCAAACTTTTTGAGCGTTGCTTGCTACTATGTTACCAGTGTTACTGAGCCTGAGACGCTCACGTATATAGGTATCAGTAGCCCCATATCGAGTATAAAAAACTAAGTCTCCTGAACCATAACCAAAAGTACCGTCTGAAGGGCTATTTGCTTGATTAGAAGAGGTTAAAATACCACGAATAGCTGCTGGTGACTCGCATATTTCTTTGTTACTAGCTTGGTTAGATAAGTGAGTAAAATAAATACCACCCCCAGCAGCGGACTCCGCAGACTTCCCACCCGGCTGTGTGGAAGTGTCGGTTACAACAATCATTCCACGTCGAGGCCCGCCGGTATCCGATAAGAACTGGAAGCCACTTGCGTGGGGCCACACATTATCGCCTTGCTCTGCGTCAGAAAAGTTACGACCACGTACTTCTAAGTTACCGTAGACTTTTTGCTCAGGGACAGAACTTCTAGAACTAGTAGATTGAGCAGTTCCAATACCAACCCTAGTAGCTACACCAGAGGTAGTCTGGTTAGCTGATAAAGAAGTTGGATAAAAATTAGCACTGCTTGCACCAGAGTTTAAGCTATCGTCTAGAAAACTACTGACACCAAGGTGAATGTTAGCGGTTCTATAACCTTGTACAGCCCACTGAGATTCACCAAAAGTTGTCGCTGCGGCTGAGGCTATAGGTTCAACTGATATAACTCTACCCGGCATAAAAATATTAGTCGATGAAGGAACATCTCCGGTAGCGTTATTTGAAAACGCTATATCTAGTCTGCCAGCAGAGTAAGTCTGTGTGATTGTGTTTGGCTTTCCGTTTGCCGTAGTGCCGTTGTTAGCATCTTGAAACGCTAACTGTGTTCCAGAACCAGTAGCAGTAGAGTACAAACGAAGTCCGCTGTACATGTTGTCTGTTGACTCTAATTCATCCTTATTACCAATAGTCAAAGGGTAATAGTCTGTGCCAGACGATATTGAGTCTGCTGGGTCAGTGTTAATGTAACTTCTACCATCACCACGAATTTTTAAATAGTTACTGTAGCCGTCTGATTTAACTTCAATGAAGTTATAGTCACCATCCCCAGCAGTGCCAGTAACAGAACTATCAATTTTAAGGACAGTGCCGCCAGTTGGGTTTGTATTGGTGTTTTTTAAGTAAGCAGCGGCAATGTCATTAGTATCTGGGTTCTCAACAGTAACCCTTCCTAAGCCATTCATTGGCGTAGTTAGAGTCGTTTTGTAGCTCGAACCCACGTACAATCCACCTTTTAAAGAAAGTAGCTTATTCGCCCCAAAAGCAAAATATGAAGAGTAAGAACTAGAGACTCGACTACCCAAAGATAAATAAGTTTCAGTGTTGTTGCCAAAGCTAATAGTAGCGACTTCTTTACCGCTGTCAGCAGACCCACCACCTCCAATTATTAAGTCGTTGGCAGTTGCTGAATTAGAAGTAGCTCCACCAGTAACTTTTAATCCAGCAGCGTTACTGAAAGTATAAGCACCCGTAACATTCTCGTTGTCAGCAACCCTAGCTAGCAAACTGCCGTCAGTTATATTTGACTCTAAAATGCCAGTAAGAGAAGTGCCTGAATGCGTATGGCCCGGATTACTAGAGTTTGCATTAGTTAACATATACTCAATTGAGTCTGTAACCGTACTACCTGTCACCCCGACCTTATTTTCGATGGAGGCAATTGCTGTTTGAAGTGTATTTACGTGAGTTGCTTCAATAGTCTGACCATAAACTTTTGTAGTGAAACTATCTAAACTACTAGGATAAGCCATTTAAACCACCTATACGTAACCATCAAATTCCAACGACACACTAGTAAGGCTGGCATACTCATTGGAAGCTATAACCATGTCGCCAATTGGCTCAGAAAGGTTTACGGAAGCAACGCCCTCAACATTTTGTATGGCGGTTATTATTTTAGAAAGTGCAACATCGGTCCCTAAATTTATGTTTGAAGTAGAAGCATCTGTCATTGTAAAAAAGCTGTTTAAGGCTGTAACAGCTTGCGAAATCACAGTGACTTGGTCGTAATCGCTGTAAACGGACACTTTGCCTTTAACAGTTACATCTTTTTTCTTTGGGCTCTCGACCTCAAATATTGTCGCATTAACGCGGTTCTTTAAAAAAGCTTCGCGTACTTTAGCGTTCAATGCATCAGAAGCTTGACCGTTTTCTCCAACAACATAAGCCTTCACCATAAAGAAGGGTAGACTACTGTCTTTATTACGGTCAATTACAAGGGCTTGTAAAACGCCACCAACGTCAAGAGCAATAGCTTCCCAATCACCAAGAGTTACCGCACGACGCATAGTCTTAAAGACTTGTGGGTACCTTCTACGAGCCCTTTCGATAGTCTCGTAGTCAGTACCGCCCGAAGATGGTGATGTATTAGTAACGCTAAGAATAGCATTATTACCGTTTGCGTCTTTAATTGGGTCTAAATTAGTTAAAGTGTTTGCGTTTGCATGCCCACCAATACCAAGTGTGACTAAATAGCTTACTAAAACTTTAGCACCTACGGGTGGTATTGCTCCCTCAACTCCATCACCAAATTCAACTAGTACGCGCCGGTCTGACGTATAAACAACACGGAAAACTCGGTCGGTGTTTATATGTCCAACAAAAGTATTATTCGTGGCTTGTGACCAAATAATATTATCTACTAAGACTTCTACTTGTCCGTTAGCAATGTTTTGTCTAGGTAAAATTACCGCAAAATAAGGCTTGCCATTTGAAGATATTGACAAGTTTGACCAAATACCTTGAACAGCAGGCACTACAACACTTGTATCTGAAGACCCAAGAACAGCAGCTGAACTTGTCGCAAAAGCAATTGCTTCCGTAGTATTACTGTTAATAACAGTTTTTCTAGGTACTGTTACTCCTACAGTACTTGTATCACCCCTAGTAATGGTAACATTTACTACTTCAGGTACGGGATTTTTTGGCTGGTACCCAATTAGTTTCAGTAAAGAAACAAGGCTTGCTCTTTCTTCTAGCGTATCAATGTAAGATTCAGCCGCAGTTCTGTCTAAGGTAAAGTTAGACATTTCTGCTATAGCGGCCCATTGATCTAAAAGAAACCTACCTTCATTACTTTCAAGGAAGTCGTTTACGTTAGGTAGGCTTTGGGTAGCATTCTGTAGATTGGTTCGGATGTCCGCGAGTATAGTAGCAAATTCTCTACTGGTATATGCAATTGAAGTAGCCATAACTACGACCTCCCTGCCCTAATTAGGACAAAGGTGTTCGTATCTATTTGAAGCCGCATACCCACGTCCTCACCAACGGTGAGGATCATGTACTTAATATACACTGTAATTGTACTTTCTTTGATACCTGCGCGAACATCTAGAACTTGTATCCTTGGCTCCCATAAACGAAGCGCCTCCCAGATGTATTGCTCAGCCATAGTGGCTGTGGCATTGTCAGCGGGTTGGAATAGTACTTTCCAAAGATCACTACCGAAAGTAGGAGCAAATAAACGTTGCCCCTTTTTAGTTAAGAGTATAGTTATAACAGAATCAAAGATTAGGTCTTCTTCCAGTTTTATTTTTGGGTATGGGTAAAAATTAGTAGGCAAACCAATACCTTTAAACGGTATCTGTTCAACACCTCTATCTGTTATTACTAATTCAGTAGTTGGCATCTTAAGCCTCTAATACCTTAGTCCCCTGCAAAAACTTTAGTAGAAGCAACGGATATTACCCCACCCGCAGAGCACTTGTCCGAAAGCCTTAAGACTTTCTTACCTTGAGCAAATACCGTCTGAGTGGTTGCGATCAACTTGCTTCCATCAGCAGAACAAGTGTCCCCATCCACACCTATTTTTTTCTTTTCGAGGAAGACATTTGGTGCACCCACAGAGACCACTTTCCCAGTACTCCCGTTTGAATGCTTAATAATATCGTCTTCCCTTGCTACTCCTTTTAAAGCCATCTTGAATTCGCCTTAACTATATATAAATGACGCCTTACCTAAATTTTGAGGGTTTTTTAACTTACGGGTTTAAGTAGATTTTTTTTCCTTCTAGTACTACTTTAGCACCACCAGCAGCTTCTAGTACGACCGTACCTTCACTTATCTCTAAATGTCCCGATGGGTCGTTACCACCGGGAGGGCTCGCTTCTTCTATCCTAACCGCTTTATTATGCTGGCTAAAGGCCATGATATTAGCAGTCCTGCCAACACCTTCCTCCCACTTGCTTTCATGTGCAGCTATTTTTGCCACCCACTCCTGCTCGTTAGTGTACCTATAATAAGCGTAAATAGGCTCGTCTTTACCGGGGACTAAAGGTATGCCTGTAGTTGGGTGTGGAGGGCCTTCCCATTTAAGTGCACCCACAGTACCAGTGCTGTAGTTTAGCAACCCAAACCCGTCACCAGTTAAGTACCCCTTAGAACGGTCTTGCACCCTTAAAGGTATTTTTATCCGGCGTTGATAATTTGCAGTTATTTTAGAGCTTGGGCCGGGGATTATATTCCAATCTGGTGGGTTTTTTATCTCACCAGTCTCATAAACAATATAGCCACCCACAGGGGTTCGATTAGCATCATTGCTTACAAAAGCATTTGAGCCATCGTCAATTAGACTAATCTCATCACTAAAAGCTTTGTAAGTAGCAGTTATTTGGGTACCGCTAGGAATAACCTTTGCCCATGTAGGCATTTCAATAATTGTCCCGTCTTCATAACAAATCTTACCACCAGCGGTAACTGTTTCAGCTACTTCAGCCTCGCCACCTCCCGGCAAACTGAACGTGCCTTCCCCGTTCTCACCGACAGTATCAAAAAGACCTTGATCCCCAGCTTTTAAAAATACTGAACCTTTAGAGATGTTAATCTCTGAAAAGTTATTTAATCTTGGCCTATTGGTACCATCGCCGGTTCCAAGGACTTCATCTTGAACCTCAATACTTTCAGTAGCATTTAGAACTAAGGTTCCCGGCACAATGTCTGGGTAGTCTAATTGCTTTTTAAGTGCAGGCTTATTTCTACCGTCAGCACCAAAAACAGGATTATTTAAAGCTTCATTCTCTACACCTTGATCAACATCGACAGGCTCGCTATTAGTCCAAATGGCTACAGAACCCGGAACGATCTTTCCTACTGAAACACCACCAGCAGGTAACGCTTCTTTAGGGTTATTACTAGCGTTAGAGTCTGCTTGAGTTATAGCACTGCCCTCAGTAGCCCCATGCGCCAACAACTCAAGCGGAGGTTGATCTGTCCCATCCCCCGCACCTACTAGAATAGGTATTGGTGGGCCTACAATAACCTCACCCTCACCAAGAAGAGACATCTTCCCGCCAACGGCGTCAATCTCAGCAACGCCACCATAGTTACCGTAAGCTGGCGTCATATTGAAAGATTGATCAGACAAACCCTGCAAAAAAATGCCTGCCTCTGCGTATACGTTATCTCTTTCATTAAAAGGAATGAAAGAAGTCAACTTTTCTTTAGTGTCACCCCACTTCTGGTAAATAAGTTTTTCATCTCCAGACTCAGTCCCTTTGTTCCTAAGGGTGCCTGCACCCCGCCTATTCCAGTTTCCTTTATTTTTTTCTTCATTAACTGGACTTAAGAAATGTAAACCTTGGCCTAAACGGTCAACAATAGTTAACTCTTCGCTCTCAGCCTCATCTACGGCAAAGATTGAGTGGCCCCTAGTGGTGCTTGCATAAACACGGACAAGAGGCTCAGCAGTTTCTTTTCTTTTAGCGAAAGACTCTTCTGGGGCGTTGTTGCCTTCCATCTTGTAGTAAGCCAATGAATTAGAACCAACGTCACCAGAACTGTCGGGGAGCGGTAAAACTCTACTGCTAGCAAATTCTGTGTCTTTGGTTACACTAGCTTTTGTTGGTAAATCTTTTTGAAGTACGTTAGGATCTCCACCCCAGACCTCTTGTTTATTTAAAATTGCGTGAATGACGCCTAAGTAAACAGGGTACTCATTATTACCTTGCCGAAAAGCAACTATTACAGTAGATCCGACCTCAGGTACAACAAAAGTACCGGGCATTGCACAAGGCCATGCCCAAGGTAATGCCTCCACGGGAGCTTTAGCGCTACTCTCTGGGTAACCCGGTAATTGAACCCCGGTAAGGTCATTCTTTAACGGGATCCTTACCTTCACCCTGCCAAGATTAAGAGGATCGGCTGTGTAAGCTACTTTGCCTTCGTATAGTCCTTCGGAGGTTGTGCTAGAAGACCTTTTCTTTATTTGGCCTACAGCAGCTGGTAACTGAGACGCTAAGCTCGGATCATTTCGATCTAGTGGCACAATTAACCCTGTCTCCAGATATCAGCAATAATTACGTCACCAGTTGTCGGCGCTTGACCAAAAGTAATAATGGTACCAGAGACTGTATACTCGTTGGCACTATTTGTAGTCGAATTTACTTGTTTAAAACGTATTCCGTTTACATAAACAGCAACTTTATTATTATCTGGTTGATAAATAAGCGTAAAAGTTTTGTTTGCGCTGTCTGGTGCGGGTGTTACCGAAGTGTTGGGGTGCGGTACTAATATATTATCTTGGTCCACAATAACGTCGTGGTGGGATACAGTTAGTGAACCGTCTATGACTGTGTCTATTCTAATGCGACCGGGCTCAGCGTAAAATTGAACCTGCCCGTTAACATCAGTCACTAAAGGCTGCGGGATAAGACTTGGAAGGTCTCCAGATACACTGGTGTAAACTTTTTTTTGTAAACCAGACCCTACACCGTTAGGACCAATAGCGTAGACAAAGATATTTACAGCATTAGCTGGGACAAGCGCTTGTTTTACATTTTTTGTTGCTACATAAGTATATGGATAAAAAGCCATATTAGCCTCTTCTACCTAGTGTTTAGATTGCTGGAAACATTACTTTTAGATAAAGAATCTGTACCATTATCTAAAACAGCATTCCCGCTTGTAAATCCGGGCGACTGTAACGTATTCCGCATTAAATCTAAATACGTTAAATACTCTCCCCCTTGTATTACGTGTCTAACTTCCATCACCATCCACTTACCAGAAGTGTAGTGTAGCCCGCGTGCGGAATAAAGTTCTTTTGGAGCTTCAGGTCTATTAAGAAATATAGATCCAAGGATACCTTGAGTCGAATCAACTAGGTAATCCCAACCCAAAGCATCACCAGAACCTGCGGGGTTAAACACCTCGATTGAAACATCAATAGTGACACCTGCACGGATAGTCGGATCACCTAAGACAACCATCTGTGCAGACAAGGCAGCTAATGAACCTGATTGCCTGAATGATTGAGCAGCACCCTTCTGTTCACCGGTATTTTTATCGGCGCTGCTTCGATACACCTTTGGAGCAACTGTTTTTTTCACAGGCCCTTCTGGTCCATCTTCTTGATACTCAGTCTCTTCAGGTAAAGGTGTCCCCGGCAATGTATTGCTGTTTGAGTCACCGGGTGTAGCAGTCGAAGAAATGGGCTCATTACTGACCATATCAGTACCAGCGAGAACGGAAGTCACGCCACCGAAAAGAGCTACTAATTGACCATTGACGACAGGCTCAAATCTTAATACGGTCCCATTTCTAGATCGAGTATAATAATAAGAACGTGAGGCAGGCGATGCTAAGTTTGGTGGGTGAAAATGAAGAGTAGAGGGTTGCGTAGAGCTATCTAAAAAGGCGTTATAAGCAGAAGAGTCGCTTTGTTCAGACTCAGCATTCGGAGCGAGTGTTTCTCTAATGAAGGTAATATCATCCTTACCTGATTGTACTACAGGTCTGTCTATTTTAGTATTGCTGTCTAAAGCATCGTAAGACTGTAGCCTTTTTGTTTTTTCAGAGCAGACCTGCCACCCGTGTTCTTTACATATTGTCTCAACGATACCTAAATTATCGCCGGTAGGGATTCCACCACCTTGCTGCCCACTGGCGATTACTTTACCTTCTTTATTATTGGTTTCTTCTTTAGTGTAGGTTCTTGTTTTACTTTCTAAACCCGCAATCGCGGAAGCGTCTGCAAATACTAAGTCTATCTCTACACCATAACCTAAAAATCTAGGTTGGTAGTTTTGTAAGTACATTTCTCTACGAGGTGCGACTAATTTAGCTAGAGGATCTATTCTTCTTTCTTCCTCGCCCATACTGCCCGGAAAAATGATACCAAATATGCTCTCGTCGTTTATTGATTCTTCTACTGAGGGCGCATAACCAAAAACTAGTTTAACGTTATCTAGTGCGTTAAACTGAGAGGCAGCAGTTCTTATAGCAACGTCTGGGTCGTATTGAGGATTACCCACAGAGTCTTGATTGACTGTAGAGGAACCACTAACCGCCTCAACTATAATGTCCCCACCTGTATCAAATAAGCGTGCGCGGGCCGTGGCTAGTCCACCGAGTCTTTCATGAAATTCAAAATAAGTTAGCCACTTTGGACGACCATCAGAACCTGCTGCTAGCTCCATACTTCCACCTTCTTTACCTGTGTACTTGATTGATACGTAAGGAGAGTAAGGAGATCTTGGGATATAAGCAGGCGTTGCCTTGTCAGATTCAGCAGAGGTTTGATTCTTAAGACTTTCATCTAACAAAGTACAAGGAAAAGCATCTCTTATCGGCATCACACTTGGGTCAGGTGGAGTTGGTTGTTCGGGCAAGGAACCACCTTTTATTGCTCTGTATTTTTCCCAAACTGAGTCTACGTAAGCTTGATTTTTATAACCCCCAGCAGTCACCCCTATGATATTCCCTGCGTTATATGCAGCTAAGTAACACGGGTAATCACCACTAGAGCATCCAACAATCGGCCCGCGCTGAGCTAAGTACCGAGTACCGTACTTTATTGACAACTCAGGGCTAGCTAATGCAGGAGAGTAATTTGCATTACGAAGAGGATCTCGAACTAAATCCGTAGGTGAGTACCCGCCATCATAAGCAGCCGCTAAGCTAGTCTGCATTGGGCCATGGGCGTAGTGGCTTACGTCCCAATTATAAACGTTCGCAGTTCCACCTTCTTGCAGGAATACAGCTTCTACAAAGTCAGGATCTAATCCATTCGCTTTGGCTTCTTTTTCGATTAAAGCCCTTGATGCGGCGTCGGCACGTCTCATGGTTACTAGAACATCCCACCAATAATACCATACACCCTACTAAAAGAAGGCACACGTAGCATACGACCTACTTCAGGTTCCATTATCGGGTTTTTAATCTCATTAGCTAAAGCAATTACCCACCACAGAAGAGGGCTTTGATACTTTTCTAATGAAATTAAGTCCAACCTATACTCTTGCCCTGCTTGAACTTTATGAAAAGTATCTTCTTTTGAAGGTGGAAATGAGTACTTGTTATATGGAAATCTACCATAAGAGGGCCCAAGCTCAAGGTATAAAGAACTCCTTTGAAACCTAGAAGTTTTAGGTAGTGCTAGGTTCCAAGCAGCAGAGACTTTTTGTTTATCCGACAAAATATAACCTTAACTAAAATATTAAATCAAACGCTGCGCCTATTAAACCGCCCTCAGATTTGTTTAAGTAACGATCTTGTGCATTTCTAACTTCTCTAGTCCCCGGAGGAGATCCTGCAATATTTAAGTTAGTTTCTTGTAGTGACACATCAACTTGTGCCCAAAAGGGGTACATAGAATCAGTTAGTAGAAAAGATAGTGGCACGTCAAATCCCGGTGGGACGTAGTCTAGTATCTCCCCCGGATCAATAGAGCCACCGATTTCTATACCAAAAAACTCTATTGCTGCTGATAAAACAGGGAACTCTTGAGACGATGTAGGTGCTTTGCCCCAAGGGCCATGGTACCTCACATCTACACGGGTACAAACACATCGACTACTTAGCCAAGCACCAACTTGCAATACCAACGTCGGGGGGACTTTCGGTGTATTTGCTTCACTATAATCAGGGTAGACCCAACTCCGAACAACACGTATTGGGTCTATTACATCTGCTTTAGGGTCCGTTGTAGCAGCAAAAGTAAGGGGAATATTAAAAATTCTCGGACTCGAACCAGCATAACCAAGTACCGGCTCTGATCTACCTAAGATAGGAGTGTTTTGATAGTTTGCAGTTTTACTTTCAGTAAACATTTGGGGCATGTATTTAAAATTAATACGGTCGCCGGTAGTTAAATCGAGTAAGAAAGCATCGTCGTTATCTGATACCGTGAACGTAATTGGGCCAAAAGAAATTGATCTGTCCGACATCAGTTAGCCCCATTACCCATATGTTGTAGCTGAGTGGCAGTAGCAGATGGGTTCCCTCCAACCCTAGTTGCATTATTTTGACTTTCAGCAATGCGTACTTGGGTTGACGTTTGATTTTCTACAGCTGATTGGACACCTTTCATCGCTTCAATCAACTCGGAGTTTTCTGAAGTCCCATCTACCTGCTGCAATCCGCTTTTACTTCGATGCTCCGCTATCATTTTTTCACGGTCTGACCTTAAAGCAAGGATTTCTTCTTTACTACTGAATGTCCCCTCAGCGATTGGTTTTGTAACCCGACGCATCGCCCCAGACTCTTCATCCCTCTCAAGGAAGGCGTATTCCGTCATCTTCTCTTGAGGCCTGTCTTGTGTCTGGCCTAAAGCACGGTTACCTCGACCGCCGCGCCTCGCACGGTTGCGCCTCGGTCGCGCAAATGGCTCAGAGAGGCTAGCGAATTGAGTGTCAGTTGTTTCACGAACGTTTCCTTCAGCGTCTTCATAACCAAGGATTTCATCGGTATCAGGGTCAATTAAAGGTCGCTCTTTAGTAGTACCATCAGCCCGTGTAGCAGGTGGTGTGCGCGGTTTTGTTTCTTCTTCCTTTTCCTCTTCTCCAGACCCAAAGAAACCTGCTACACTGTCGATTATACTCCCAGCAGTATCAACTACAGCCCCAGTAGCCTCCATCGCCTTTTCAGTGACCGCCATGGCAGTACCGAAACCCGGAATTTTTTGAATGTTCTCGACTATCCAATCAACGACGCTTTTGAAAGTTTCTATTAGTTTGTCCATGACGTTGTCAAAAAATTCGTGTGTTGCGTTAATGCCTTTAGTTACCCCCTCCTGAATCCAATCAGCTATACTAATAATGGTTTCTTTAGCACTTTTAAACATACCCTCCCAGTCTACACCAGCAGCCCACTCCCCTAGACTTGAACCAAGGCTCTCACCAAGAGTTGCACCTACTTGGGCCCCTATCATTGTGCCTATTGGGCCAAAAGCAGAACCTAACGCACCACCTGCGGCACCGCCGACAGCCATGCCAACACCACCACCAACTGCGCTAAATTTATCTTCTTCGGTAGCTTTCGGGTCTTCAAAAGTACTTCTAATACTACCAGCGGCCTGAAGCGCCCCCATACCGAGACCAACAGCCCCTCCAAGCTTAGCACCTCTTCTGAGATTCATTCTAGCCTTCTCACGAAAAGTAGCTTCTCTAGTAACAGTTCTAACAGCATCCTCAGGTAAACCTACATAAGAGCTTCCGGGGATGGGGACTTGTTCCGTGATTGTCTTAGACCCCATGCCAAGGCCTTTTACTAACGCACCCCCACCCGGAAGCTTACCAAGTGCACCAGCAAATTTTGATATTGCGCCCACACTAAAAGCAGCTGCTATAGCGGCACCAATTCCTTTGAGAATACCCGGCAGTTCATTAAATTTATCTGCTATTTTACCAACGATTTCAAATGCGGCATCAATGCCATTTAAAAAGTCTGCTAACGGCTCCCTAACAATATTAGAAATTGATTCAAATACTCGAACAACTTTTGTGAAGATTTTGTTCCAAGCACCCCCTACGGTGTTACCCCACTCTCTCCAGACTTTATCTAATATTTCTCCTCTTTCTTTGGCCTCGGCCATGCGTTTATTGTACTCTTCCATCTCATGTGTAAGAGATGTGCCATTTTCCTTCATGCGTTGGATACCGCCGATCAAAGCTTTTACGTCATCTATAGAGCCACCAAATAACTTTTGAAGGTGATCAGCTGGCATATTAAGTACTAGTTTTTGCGTACCTTCATCCATCTGATCGAGCAGCTTAACCATCCCGGTTGCATCGCCCTTGGCCAGCTTGCTTAAGCCATCGTACAGTTTCCTAGAATCGCCATCGACGGCACCAAGGATTGCCTTAAATTGATTAAAACTTACGTTTAAAGGCTCTATGGTTAGATTAGCAAGCGCATTCGTGAGGTCTTGTGCCACACCATTTGACACCCCACCTACTTCTCTGAAGGTACTCTCTATGACGAGTAACTGGTTCCCTAAGTTTTGTACAGCTTCTTCAGCAACCTTTGGATCTTCTCCAAGTTTAATCATGCTCTCTCTCATTTTAGAGAGGGCCTCTGAGTTCATTCCAATAGACTCAGCCATCTGATCAAAACTAGTACCAAATTGCTGTCTAATAACTACAAAACTATCACCGAGAGACTTAGCCGACTCCTCAGTAGTGACTAATCCTTTTTGCCTAAGGGCCTCTAGTGTTGACTGTGCTTTCTGTGCTTCAACACCAAAAACTTGTCCCATCTTTGTAGATAATTCACCAAAGCTAGTAGCTAGCTCTAAGTTGTTGTTACCCGCATCAGCTGAAATAGCTAAAAGATTATTCATTGCGGACGCTGTCGAGTTAACACCCGCAGCAGCTTTTTGAGAGGAGTCAAAAATTTCGTCTTTAGTCTTGTTGAATCTTTGACCTAATTGGAATAATTGCTCGTCAAGCTCGACGGTTTGTTCAATAAGAGCTTCAATACCAAAAGCAGCTAAAAGGCCAGCCGCGAGGCCCTTTAACTTAGGGCCGAAGTCAATCATGTCAGAGAGCTTGTCGTTAACATCTTCGATGTCATCACCAAGGCTCTCAACCGAAGTGCTGAACATGTTAGTCTCTTTGTTGAGGTCACTAATGCCTTGACGTGCCTGAACAAAGCCCTCGTTCATCTTCTTACGCTGTTTCTCTAGCTCTTGGTTGAGCTTCTGAGCGAATTTGCTAGCGTCTTTAGATGCTGCTCCGGGGATACCTACACCGGGGTTCTTATCAAGTTCTTTTACTAACTGACCTAAAGAATCGAAGGTCTTATTGAAGTTCTTTTGAGTTAAGCCAACCGATTTCTCAATCTCGGTCGCGAGGCCCTTCATACTGGTCTGAAGTTGACGCAACTGGCTCATTGCTTCAGAGCCATCAATACTAACAAGGAACTGCATCCCTTTATCAGTAACGTTTACGCCATTAGCCATAAAAACTCACAAACCTTTGTACACCTATAATAACAGTTACTAGGGGCCTATAGGTGTACTTAAGAGGCCTGAGACGGCCCCTTTTCTGTTTTCACTGTAGAAGTCCTTTTTGGCGGGCCTGTTCCGGGGCCCGGCACAAATTTGGCAGGTTGCCCACCCCTAATGCGGTCTCTAGGATCTTTTGCTCCATACGCCTCACCCTTCATAGAGGGCCTCATTAAGTCATTCCTACCAGACGTAAAGCCATCAGCAGGCTTTCCTGAAACATTACCTTTTGCCTTTTCATGTTGCTCTTTTTCAATATTTCTTTGCTTTAATAATAACTCTAAAAATGCCTTCCTTTCCCAAGGTGGCATTCCTTCAACATCTCCATAAGTAATTCCGGGGACATTGTAGACCAAGGCGAATTCTTCCTCATAAATAGCGGACGCCTCGGTTCCCGCCGGGACGAAAAAACTCAATCTGCATTGGCAGCATCATTACTCCGCTGTATCCACACTTGGGGCACCGGTACTCAATATCAGTATCTACACCGCAATCATTCTCTGAAAGAGCGTTTCGGATAGCCACTCCATCCCTGGCAGGGAGCTTCTCATACAACTCACAGATTTGCTTCATGGATTCAAGGTCAGAGTTAACAATCTCTGCCTCTTCATCCTCTGGGTTTGGGTTAATCGAAACGATCTGTTTGGCAATGCGGTACGTGTAAACTGGGTCACCTTGCTTCTTTGCATTAGTGTTTCGATAAGCCCTCTCAGAGAAACGAGCGATGTCTTTTTCATCACTACCTCTGAGCAGCTTTAGTTTCACGACCCACTTGGAGTACGGAAGTTCTACTTTAATAGGCTCTTCAAACTCATCTTTTAAATAAATAACTGAAAGATCTTCAGGTATCTGAACTTCGTGTCGGGACTTGGTGTTACACCCTTCGCACTGAAGAGCGAATTCGTAATCTTCTCCAAGTGATACAGCGCGGATCGCCATAATTAAATAGGCGCGGTCACCTACTAGAAAGTCATCCGCTTTCATGGTGCCCGCGCCTTCAACGCAACGATTAATTAATGTGTCAATAATCGACATCCCAGCATTAGTACCGGCAGACGCGATCATTTTCTCTTCACGAGTTGTCATTGGCATGATTTGAACTTTGCCGCCAATGACCTGACCATCGTAAAGTATCCCTTTAGATGGTAACGTAACTTCAGAACCTAAACCGAAAATTTCTCTATCCACAGTTATCTCCTTACAGGCCTATGGTTAACAGTTATAAAATAAAGAGGGCCCTACTTATCAGAGCAGGGCCCTCTTATTTGAAAAAGCAATATAGAAGCTTTCTCCTTTAATCAAACAATTTTTACAGAAGTGCTTCTGCTCTATCGTACCTGATCGCTAATTCAATCATAACTTGACCAGGCGATGTCATGTCAAGCCCGTTAGCAGCAGCATTTACACGAATTGGCCAACACCCTAAAAGTTTCCATTGACGCTGAAACTCCGTATTTGTTGCACCGGCAGATTCGTCGTAGTTAGGCGGGAATAATATAATACTAGCTTGTTTTTTGTAACTCGATGCAAGACCAATCGCACCAGTTGCAGGGTCGTAGACTTGACGACGCCATTCAAGCAACTGACCAGCAACGTCCTTGTCAATAAAGTCTCGACAGATTAAACCACCGGGCTCCCAACGAGCCGGACCGGCAACGTACACAATTTCGTTACCATATGGGATAGGAACTTCTTCGTTATAACCTGTAGGTAAAAACCTTGCACGAGTGAGAGGGCGAGTACTTGCGAGTCGGCGTCACCGCCGATACCAGAAACCTCGAAGGACCAGTTATGTTGTCTTTGAGGTTCAAACCCGCCGGACTGCGTGGCTAAATGTTGAGTTGCTCTTGTATATAGTGGCATGACTTATACCCCGTAATTTTTTATATTAAAGAGAGCCGGTCGTTGTCGTCTCAGTGAAATCACTAGTCTGCGAAGTCACAATAAAATTCAAGATGATGATTTCGGCAGTCTTGGTGGGCTTGATAAAAATGTCACCAACAGCTTGGTTCTGCTCAATGATATCAGGCGTGTTAGTTGTTTCGTCCATCACGACTCTGTAATCAACAATACCACGACGAGCTTTTACCCCGTCAAGAATCGGGCTGACGATGTTATTAAACTTACGCCACATGGTCGAATCATTTTGTTCAAAGACAAGACCAACAGCGGCTCTGTCAATTACCCTCCTCAAGAAAATAAGTAAGCGTCGTACATTAATTCTATCCAATGCTGTTGGAAGACGCTGTAGAGTACGCTGTCCCCAAACGACAACGCCTGAACCCCGGAAAGTTGCAATTGGATTGATTGCATTGCCCTGTGAGTACATTGCATCGCGCTCGCCTAAAGTTGGACGGAATTGAGCTTGAAGGATGTTCTTTACAGTGCCACGGTTTAAACCTGCCGGTGCAAACCATTGCTCGCTAGCGTAATCACTTTGAGCAAATACCTCAGCAGCAATTCCTGAAGGTGGGATGTAAAGCTTTTGAGAATTTAGACCATCCATGATCTGAACCCATGGCCAAAAGAGTGCGGCGTAGCTAGAGTTCAGGGAAGTTGTTGGCGCATCGACTAGGCCTGAAACACCGTTGTGCCACTTAATGACACCGTCAGCGCTTTTAATACCACCAGTACCGGCACCGTCTGGACCTCCTTTAGAAGGTGGATCTACTAGTGCAACACAATCACCTCTTTTTTCAGCCACATCAATTAAAGTAGTAACAACTGAAGCAGTAGATACACCGGGCACTGCTAAAAGACTTATGTCTGTAGTTTCAGTGTCTCTAAAGATCTGTAACCCACTAGCTTCTTGGACAGCGTCCTTTACTTTGCCAATATAAAGTGCATCTTTTTCAGCCGTAGTTGCACTAGTTGATGGAAGTCCGTCTAATCCACCAGAAAGACTAATACCTGTAACAGTGTTAGTGTTGGCTGGTAGTTGCTGTCCCGGTAATCTACTTAGTACCCAAGAAGTATTAGCGACATTCGTATCTCCCCATTGAGAAACAGGTATCGACCTAGTCAAACGAAGGTCAGTTATTGTTGCTTCAGTATCCGTTGAAGCAATTTCTTTACTTAAGTAAATATTAACATGGCTAACATCAGTAGCAGAGACTGCACCAGCTTCGACTTGTACAGTAATATCCCCATTACCAGATACATAAGCGCCCGAAGTAGTCCAATTTGATGTTACTTGGATTGGATTTGCATTAGTAGCTACTAATGTTTCGCCGCCATTAACACCTGTAAAAGAGATTCCAACACGAACGTAACCATTTTTTGTAGTAGAACCGTCCGTAGGCGCGTTACCTTCAAACAACCCTATGCCGTTCGTTGCACTGGCAGTAAAATTGTTTCCACTACCTTCTGTAGGGTCAGAAATGAGAGTATTACTAGAATTTAATGCTGTGTTACTGGTCGGAGCACTTATTAAATCTAAATAAATGAAGTCACTGTTATTAACAGTAATTCTTTTAAGTACATCATTACTAGTACCATCAGAATTTTTGTCGTATGGGTTCGATGCAACACCGTCAAAAATTTCTACCTGACTGACTATGGAAGAAGTTACAGGAGATTGTAAGCTAACTGTGTATTTTTTAGTTGGCTTAGTAACACTCGTGTCGCCACCGGGGGCTACGCCTACTTTTATACGATTACCAAGCGTACCTTTATACTTAGCCCAGACTTTGTAAACGTTTGAAGACGTATCGAACGGTAAAGTTGTAACGTCACGAATAGCCTCCATTTGGGCTTTGGTTTGGTTTGCAGCGAGCAAGCCATAAGTTCCACCAGCCTGACGCATGTAAATGTTTGCAGACGGCAATTCAGCGCCGGTAGAAGTATTTGTTAGCCAAGTACCAGTGAACTCAAAAGTTAACTTGTGAGTATCGTCAGTAGGAGTAGATGAAGTTGTTTCTGAGACCTCAGTAGTACCGATAGTGGTCTCACCACCAGCACCATCGTTAAATGTGATAGCAAACTGGAAAGTAGTGTCTGGAGGTAAGAAACCGCCAGTACCTGCTGTACCAGTAGTAATCCCCTGTGCTGTAGTGGGGTTGGGGACATTAATTGGGTTAGATGTATTAGTGAGTGGTGGTGCTACGTTAGTAGGTGTCCCTTTGAGGTAGCCGATAGCTTTGGCTGCCGTAGCAAGGTCCGCTACACGTGCTACATAACAGCGACGGCCTGAGCGTAGATACCTAGATGCGGCATACAGCATAGGGTGAGTAGGGTACTCGTCAGTGCCATCACTGTAACTATCAACTGGAACGCCCGTGTTAGGCCCAAAGGCTTTAGAAAGCTGTCCAGCGCTGGTCACCAAAGTAGGTGCGGTGACAGTATCATCTGGGTCGCCTGCAATAGGGCCCCAAGTTGCAAAACCAACTACCCCAAAAGGCGTATCAGCAAGAGCGGGGACGAATAGCGACTCGTCAATCTCTCTGACGTATAAGCCGGGGCTTACATAAGATGCTGGCATTTTAAGATCTCCTTTACTGTACTAGCAACGCACCTTAGCGTGAAAGACAGTCTTTGATTCTAATATCAAACTCTTTTACGAATTTTCTTTGCAGTTTTTCCGCAAACTCAGAGTGCCGGTTTGCGAATTCTGCTCCTGTTGGCCCCCAATGCGGCCTTGGGGGAATATTACGAGAAACAGAACCTCTCTCTAAAACAACCGATAACCAACCATAAGTAAAATCTGACATTTTCTGGTTACGAACCGTCTTCGTAGAAGGCTCAACTATGTACGTTACATTAACATCATCTATACGAGGTAAACGGACCTTGATCTCTTTTAGGTAATTTCCAGAAGCGATCAACATTCTATTATCTAATCCTAGCTTTTCTTTTCTCGCTGCATAAGCCCGGTTAAGAGGTTTCCACGCTGGGAATCCATTACCACCGTCCTTAAATTTTTGAGCTTTTACATTCTTTACGAGGGATGCTTTGTAACCTTCAGCAATAAATCTTCCCTCCCAGACAGCAGCGTCCACTAAGGCACGCTTAAAAGCCTTGTTCATACAATCGAAAAAAGCGTCAAGTTTCATTACTTAACTCCACGTCCCATCAGGTCTGTAATCAGGGGGAGGAGTTTCAATTGTATAAGTAGCTAAAGTAGCGTTTGAAGAAGTTTCAATAAGTCGAATTTTATTAGTGTGCACTACCCGGTTACGTGTAGTAAATTCATCAGGGTTCGTACCACCATGAGGAATGTCAGACGGTCTCTCGAAAGCTTCAAACATAAAGGCTTCTACAACACACGGAATCGTGTACCTGTAGTATCGAAGACCCTCACCGGATTCTATGTCAGAATTGTCTTCAATCCTGCTAAACTTTAAAGTAATAAAACGATTTCCCCAAGGGTATTGGAAATCAACTTTTATTAAACGCACGGGGTCTGTATAGTACAAAAACCATTGTATGGCGTTTTGTATGTCATTACGAAGTCTAGCAACAATATCTATTTGATAGTTAAGGTTCCAAGGACGCGGATACTTGCTGCGTATGGACATCTTTTTTTCTTCGTCCCACCAGTTTACACCACGAATAGTATTCGTGTTGTTGCGAGACATGTCGATGTCCATGGTCGTACGAATCAAAGACACCTGTGGCGTCATGAGCATATTGACGGCACGTTTAGTATCAATCGTACCGTCGTCTGGATTCGTTGGTATGTCGAAACCGAACGGGCGATCAGGCGTAGCTACGTGGTAACCCAACGTGTGACCAGACACGACAATTTTTTTCTTCATCCAATTGAAGAGTGCCTTGTCGTAAATTTTAAGAATTTCTTGACGCGCCATACAGACTTACCCGCGTGCCTGTTAAAGGGAAAAAGTTATACTATCCTCCATTAGGATAGGTTTATTTTACCCTTTCCAGATAGTTTATGTGTGTCACATATTATCTAAATGGGGTTCGTTTATCTGGTATGCCAACAGGCATTTGACTGTTCCAGAAGCGGGGGCCTTCGTACCCAGAGTACTGACGGTCTACTGAACCAACAACTTTGGCTGAAGTTCCGGTAGGTTTTCCAATTTTTTTCCAGCGCTTAACAATAGAAACGTAATGATCATCACCAAGTAAATTATTGCTGTCCCTGCCGTAGTTATAGCCCTTCCAAGTGTCGCTCTGTTCGTCATAACTAATAAGAACAGGATACTTAGATTTAGGCCCGTAAACCTTATATTGAGAAAGCCCGCTTTTATTCGGGAGTTCTTCTATCCGGTACACGCTTTCTTTAGAAGAATTTCCTTCATTTAAAAAATTCTTCAAAGAATCAGTCCCAATACCTACATCCGTAGGCCTAAAAAAGTTTTTGTCGTAGTGCTCCCAAGTAACTTCCTGAAGGCTATTAGAGTAGCCAACTTTGACACGACTACCGCCAGAGCGGAAGTACCAAGAGCCGTCACTATTGTTGCAAATGTTCCGCGTGAAGCCGTGCTCGAATAAAGATTTAGAAGTCTTTACTATTAGTTCAGAACGCTTCACTCTTATACCCACCTTCGTTGATGACGTACGCACTGCTGCTGGCAGGGTCGAGGACAAGACTCTGGCCGGGAGAGCTTCGATACCAAAGCCACTCCAGAACCTTCGGCAACCTGTCATTGAACGTCCGACCATAGGGAGAGAGTCGGTGCCTCACTGCATGTGCCAAAACAGGACGCTGGTGTACCGTAGAGACGCCTCCAGCGCTTATTTCGACAGAGTCTGGGGTAATACACTTGAAGGCCACGCAACCCTGCTCATTGACGCTTACGGGGCCTCCGGGGACTCTAACGTAGCCCATCTTGGTTTGAGCCTTAACCCCGTTCTCGTTTGAAATAACCGTCTCATATGGAAGAGGGTTTCCCTTCCTAATCCTCTTTGCGACTTTCTTAGCCGCCCTTGCCTCTAAGTCACGCTTAGGGTCAGACTCATAGGAGACGGTCTCAGGCTCAATATTGTAATCGGGGCTGGCCGACAACGGAGAACCTCCACCTACACCGCCACCACGACCATCAGCGTCTGGCGAGAAGCCTAACCCTTCGCGTATTATTTTAGTACCCTTCTTTGTAAAAAGCTTACGTGGCTTCTTAGGAGTAATAGTCCGTGTAGCGGATAATCCAGTCTTAGTAGTAGCACCACTAGGGTGTTTTATCTCACCACCCTTAAATTGATTGGTTGAACTACGCGCTTTTTGTCTTCTAACTTTGTCAGTTTTAGGGTTCTTTCCCTTCTTTACGTTAATTCTAGGAGGCCTAGTAAGAATTTTAGTAAAGAAGTTTACAGCGAAGTCAGCAAAGAAATAGTCCAGATTTGACAAGGTTGACTCTACACGAGTAGCAACTGGTTCTATATGGTACTGAGACTTTAAGAGTGCTCTCAACTGAGCTACATCTTCGGCTGACAACTTACGCGCACGCACAAAGTCAGGGAACGCTAAGGTTCCAGCCCTTGTACCAAACCTATCCGCGTATTCTTTCGCTAGGGGAGACATCCCTAAGGGAGACACCAAGCCTACGCCTACTGAAGTAGAACCCGTCATCTTTGCCTCAAAATACCACTGACTTTAAAACTGCACCTATAAACCCGGCGAGAGTTGCAGCCGCTACCATTAAACTTGTTAAAGACCCTGATTTTTCTTTTAAGAGTACAAACTCCTGAGCTAAATTAAAATACTTCTCATTTAGCTCCTTAACTTCAGCGGAGTGCCGCTCTAGTTCTTGAAGAACTAATTTTTCGTACTCATCCCACCTTGTCTGTGCGTCACTTCCCATGCTGATATAAGACTAGCACAGAGTGCCATCAGGTTGTGCCCAACGAGACTGATTTGCGAGCATCAGTTTCGTAGGAATGTTTAAGTTTAACAAGGCCATCTTCTGGTGAATCCGTGAGTCTAAGGTCTACTTGTAAGTACATCCTACGAAGTGAACCGTCATAACATTTAACATCAACTAGAAGAGGCCTTGAAGATCCGTTTTGGTTCTCAGGAGCACGGACTTTCTTCAAGGCCTCTTTGTCTAGTATAAAATCGCCTAACGGCTTACCTACAAATTGATCTTTTTTGTAACCAAGTACATTAAGCTCATATTCACTCGCCCATAGAATCAAACCGTCTTCATCGACGGAATGAAACATTACTTCGAGACTGTCGAGAAAGTCTTCCATCTCCATAAGACGACGGAAGTCCGACCTAACCCTACGACCAAGGGACTTAACGCGCTCTAGTTTATCATCCTTACCTATAGGGCGTCTGTATTTTTCTCGGGCGAGCATAATTACATCAGACTTTAGTCTTCGTTATGTTTTGATTAACTATTTCACGAATACCGACGCCAGCACTACCAAGGACAGCACCTGTGGCTGCACTATCAATACCAAACCCCTCGGCAATTCCTGTAATAACCATACCGATAACAGGGGCGAGGATTGGAAGGAACTGGGTCGGGATTTGCTCCACGAACCTCTTTAATAAAGAAATTACAATTGGCGTTAGTACAGGGACAATTGCAATTACTAAGCTCTGAGCTAAATCAAGATTTACACCGTCCATAATATTCTCCTTTTATCTAATTGTATTTTTCTTAGGCCCTTTAAGGGCATGAACACCAACGAATTTTTCTTTTCCGTTAGTGGTTACGGCAGCAACCGAGTCCCCCTTAAGCCCCATCTGACCAGCATGTATGCCGGGGATCATCCTACTATGGGAAACACTGTCTGAACTTTTACTCATTCTCGGTAAAGTTTCAGTATTCCTTCCTTTTTCATCACGATCCCAATCACTCATTGCGTCAGCAATTGCGTTTTCAACTCCTCTTACTTGAGCATATCTAAGATTTACGTTTGTTATGTCTGCGCTACTAGTAGGATGGTTTGGAGTCAAATTGAATTTTTTATAATGATCCGAAAGTTTATCCGCAGCAATTTGATCCGAAGGTCTTAACATTATAGGACGTTCAACGCTACCTTTGCTGCCAAAACTAGTAGTGGAGTTCTTACCTTTGTGTTTATCGATCATGCTACTAACACTAGCACCAGAACTAACTGCGTCTCTAGCGAGCTTATAGCCGTCCCTTAAACGGTCTAAGTCTTTTTTTGCGCTTTTATATGCAGCGTGCCCAGCTTTATAGCCAGCTTTAGCTGCACGAAAAAAATCTCCAACTCTAGTCTCTGCGATCTTAATACCTGAAACTAGGTCTTTAGCGCTTTCTCCGTTTAATTTAGCTTCAACCATTTCTTTGAATTTTTCCATGATTTATCCCATCTAAGAAAACTTGACTATCTCCGAGAAAGCTTTTTGATGTGCGCTGTCAATTTCTTTGTTCAGGTATTCAAGAAGTCTGCCTTCGTCACCAACTTGAGCAGCATGCTCACGCGCCTCATTTGCATAATCCTCACCGTCACTATACAAAGAAATACGTTTTTCTTTGTCCGCAGCGGCACTAGACAACGTATAAGCAGCAATAGATAAAGAACCCCACCTAAGAGCAGACTCAAATTCTATTTGAGCATGGTTCTTTTGTTTCAGTTCTTTTATTGCCGACTGAACGTCTAAGCCAACAGGCTGCTTCTTCTTAGAAACAGCCCTACGGAACTGATCAGCCGTGTCTAGTTGTTTAGGCATTTATTACTCTTAATTAACTCATCTGGTTTAAGAAATGCTTAGCGGTGCCATGGGCGTCGTCAAGATCATCAGTATGATAGTCGCTATCTTTTCCATGAGGAGAACCGTCTGGGTTGTAAAACTTAACCCTGTGTTCATCCCAATCTAAGTCCTTATAGAATAGACTTTTGCAGTGTGCCCTTTTTCGCCCGTGTGGGTCTTAACCAAGCGGAGTCTAGATTCTCCTAGAACCCGCCCGCCGGTACCCATCAGCTTCTTCGCACAATCGGTGCTACAAACGTTGGCCGTGGCCGAGGGGGACAGGGCAACGAAGTAGAAATCACCTCCGCTGTGCATGCGGTTCTCGCAGTCGCCACCTTGACACCACCAGTGCTTGCCCTGAGTTACCTTACGCTTTTGGGCAAACAGGGTCTTCGCAATTGCCTCATTTACCTTACTTGGAAAAGGGAGGCTATTCTCACCCTCCTGAGCCATCTGAGGCCCATCTGCTACAGCAGAACGTCTAACACCCCTGTCAGCATCTCGACGCAGTCTACTAAGAGTATCTGGCCTAGTATTAGGATTCATTGCAACAGCACGCCTAACATCCATGTCATTATCTTGACTTAATAGATGAAGAACATCTGGGTGAGTACGGTGGTCCGTTGCAGCAGCATGTCTAACATTTTTATCAGAATGATGTGCTGCACTTTCACCTAGAGAAGAGCGTCTACCACCACTAGAAGGATTTTTAAATCCTTTGGGTAGCTTTAAAGGAGAGTTGTTGGGCTCGTCGTGGAAATTGTCTTTACCACTAACCTCGTCATCTGGCACCCACTCCAATTCACCACTAGTGAGATCTAAAAAGCCTTTAGTGGGAAACGGCAACGAAGACTTTTTAGATCTTTTTATTTCACTTAGAGAAGAGCGTCTATTATAATCCTCCTGAGCCATCTGAGGGCCATCTGCTGGGGCTAGTTCAGCACCAGTGAAATCACGACGACCGTAGCCTTGTAGAAGGACACGGAACATAGGGGCGGTCACACCAGTCGGGTAGTACGCAAATTCAACTACACCAACCTGACCTACTACATTTTCCTGTGAACCGGATGGGATTCCACGGGCACGGAGTGAATTGGACTGAGGGTCAATACCGACGATGCGGACCATCTTACCAGCCGCACTAGGCATTTCTTCGCCAGCTAAAGGTGCGTCTTCCGCAATCTTTTTGACTTCACTCTTATCAAGAACACGGGTTACACCATTCTCGCTCAGCGCCTTGAAGCGACGACCAAACACATCAGCCTGCTCAATTGCGTACTGCCTGCCTTCAGCATCAACAACTCTATCGCCAATGTTGATGGAGTCGCCAACAGTTAACGAGCCTTCAATTGTCTTACGAAGGATATCGCGGGTTCCAGTAACGGGGCGAGCAACAAAAGATTCCTCAGCAACCTGCTTGGCAATCGCTACCTTCCCTGCACGACCTCCGAAGTCAATTACGTACGAATTGTCATAAACTTCTGCAACCACACCCTTAACACCGCTACGGATATAACCGCTAGCTAGTGTGATGGTGCTAGTCGCTTCGACATTCTCGTTGACCTTAAAAGTTTTTGTTTCCTTGATGCCGCCAAACGTTTTCCTATTCATTTCGTAAATTTCCTTGAGTCGTTTTGCTCTGAAATTCATAGCAGTCTCCTTTGAACTAACTCTATTTGAAGAGTTTAGCGAATTTTTACCGTACGCATAACGGTCATTGTAGTAATTATAACGAATGGCCCCAAAACCTTCGTTTATGTCATCCCAATAACTCATGAGATCACCCTCCGACTATCAGTCGGGCATTTATGGCATTGGTGCCCGATGGATTTGTTACTTGCACACTACTTAAAGTAACACCCCTTAAAATTGTAAGGCTGTTGCAGGCGATAGTATAAGCACCGCCACCAGCATCAATTATTAGGTTTACAGTAGACCTACTTGCGGGGATCAAAGTAAGTTCTTTTATTGAGGCAATTCCGGCAACTGTGTATGTCCCGCCTGCCGCCAGCTTTAGCTCTAAATCCTGTAACTGGGCTAAACTAGTGAACGTGTCGAAATGAGTGACGTAATCAAGCTCATGTGTATCAGCCCGTTCTATTTTACCAGTAGTGCGTAAGCTATAAGTAGAAGCCATCACGCACCCCCCATAACTATACGCACGTTGGCAACAGTAGTAATACTTGTATTAGATATGACTAACCCAGTTATGTTGGTGTCACTAAAAACAAATTGTTTGCCAGTAATCGCAGGTGAGCTACCACCAGCAGTAGTAAAAACAATAGAAAGTTTTTGATCGGAGGTAACTACGAGAAATGTTGCAGTTGTAAAAGGTAAGCTGGGAGTGTGTTGATAACCTGCATCAGGACTCTTCGCTAATGAAATAGTCTCTACGCTATCTTCAGTAACAGCCAAAGAAGGTGCAAGCGTGAATAGATCGACTATGTTAGCGGTGTCCGAACGTTGTACGGCACCTGAGAATGCTAATGTAGGCATACAGATGTTTCCCGATTAATTACTACGGTTGATCATTTCCCATGCAATTTGCTCTTCTGGGCTCCGACGTTGTTCTAGATTAGGTCGGCTTTGAATTGACGCCGCTTCAGAAGCCTCAGGCTTCGTCATATCTCCAGCGTCCCAGAACGCTAAAAGTTGTTTTATAAATACTGCTAGTAAGTTAGGTGAGTTCACTGCGCTTCTTACTGAGACGTAAGCATCAGAAATCGCACGGTGCTCTTGTAACCAAGACTTTATTTCTTCTAACTTTTCTGCTGAGATTTCCTCAGACTCTAACTCTTTTACGTAATTGCTTAAAATAGGGCGAAACTGAACCTGCTCCCTTGCATCAGGGATACGGGCCGAAAGACCAATCATCTCGCGAAGGTTTATATTCATTACCTTCTTCATATTAGTATATTCTCCTACTCATTTAAGTGAGTTAGTCGTTGATTGCCATACGTTCGGTGACAACTATAATGTCAGCAGTGCTTGTACCTAAACAACAAATGTCAGTACCACCTTCAAATTTAAAGCCTGTTTGACCACAAGTTTCAGGTGTCCCTGCGGCTAGCTCGACGCCATTTGTACCAGTAGCTGGACACGTATAACCACACGCAACAGCATCGTTGCTACAATTACCAATAAATACAGACTTTCTATTTGAGTAGTTGCCCGGAGAGATAAGAATAGATGCAGTACCTATATCTAACTTGATCTCAGAAGTACTAAACGGGGACACTGTCGAGTAGACAAAAGTAAAACTGCCGCCATCAGTACTTACACACCAAAGAGGTAAAGTGCTCTGCAAAGTCGTTGTTGTGGCAGTATTAAACCTAATTTGACCAGTTACTACGTTTGAGTCCGTTTGAGAACATGTGACTGGACTACTCCCACTAACTAATTGAGCCGTAGCTTCGTATCTGTTTTGATTTGCAGGCACAATTAAGGATGGAGTACGACCGACTGACTTAACCTCACTAGCGCCCGTTACTTGGGCCGTAGACGGGTAAGCTAATGGTCCCAGTAAAAGTGCCGAAATTACTACAATTTTTATTGTGTTAAGGTTAAACAAAAAAGCCTCCAAGTTAACTCTGGCTAGGGTATGGTCTAGCATTAATCTTATCATGAACTGGGTTGCCTTGAGGGTCTACAGCATACAGTCTACGGTTATCGAAGCCACTTTCCCAAGGTTTTGCCTCTATTTTCATGTTATCCACAGACGCCCTTAACGCTTTAACTGGGTTGCTGCTGGAATAAAGAACTCCGGGTCCACCGTTCATACACTACCTCATTAACTAAATAATATAAATAATTGGTACAGCGTATCTAACGTATCGATTAATAGATTTAAGCTGTGGACCTCTAAGTCCAGCATCATGGAAAAAATTATATCTATAATTCGGCTAAAGATTTCTGACGAATAGTGATACATTTATTATACTGTATTTATTTTTTTACTCTGTAAATGGTAGGTACGATTGCGTGATCACCATCGTAATTTGAACCTTCCCAATCCTCTTCTCCGTTTAAATCTGGAGCAGAATAACCATCAAAGTGACCTGCTGCCCTAGCAGTGCCAAAATGCTGTCGAGCTAACCCGCTAGACCCTCTTTTTATTACGGAACGTCTTTCTCTTTTAGCGTCATTAAATGTGTCAAATTCACCGTGGTACTCACCATCTACTCCTTCTGGCGAGTGATAAAGTCTATACTTTATAATTGCTTTATCGTTTGATTCATTTAATTTCGTCTTAATTAATTCGTCAGCGACTAAAAAACTGCTTATACTAACCTCCCGTGATGACCCATTTTAATCCTAGAGACTACATAGTTGTGGAGACGTTTAATTTGAGTATGGTTATCGTAATCATCGTGATCATCTTCTGGATACTTACTTGGATTTTTTGAGATGTCATTTAGTAGAGAACTAACTTCTTGTTCAGTAGAACTATCTACATGACCAGTAGATGCAAGAGCATATAAAGGCGACCATTGACCACTATGCCACTGACCCGCTATTTCGGAAGCATCAGAGTGGTGGATTTCACCGCCAAAGCCATCGTCGTAGTAACCAGAGTGGTCATCTGGGATATTAGCTATACCCTTATTGCTACGACGATTGGCTCTCGCAGTATCTCTAGCTTTTACGTATTTTGGGTAGTCGCTCACGCGAGCCTCGCTCAATCGAGATTTAATCAGTTCATCTGCTGGCGAGTAAGACTCACCGCCGCCACCATCGCCACCACCGCCCATGTCGCCACCGACATCCATGCCACTCTCGTCGCCGTCGTCATCACGGTCATCTTCATCATTGGATCGATCACGCCAAAAACCGGCCCACGGACCAAGACCACGAACTGGCACCTTCTTCGACCCTAAAGTCCCCACCATAACTTTCTTTTCATTAACTTTTTTCATTTATTTATCTCTGTCAGAATCTTTAGTAGTCTTATGATTATGCTTGCGCGACTTTACACGTTTTCTAAATTTATTAGCTTTATGTAGAGCGTACGCGGCACCTAAACCGACAGTCGCTGCGGGTGCTACATCACCAGCAACGTACCCAACCTTAGAACCTAAACGAGCACCTTTAAAACCACCAGTTAACCCGCCAATTGGTCCACCTATTGCCGCCCCTATGCCAGCACCTATTGAACCACCGATGCCTGCACCAATGGCTCCACCGACTAAACCTTCATTCAGTTTTGCCAATATTAATAAGTCTGCTTTCATGTCTCTTCCTGATTTAGGTTCTTGGCTTAAACGTATCGACGTATGCTATATGACGTTCGCCCGCACTCCGGTCCCCACACCACTCGCAAGGAGTCCTGCTAAATTCGTCATACCTATCACCTGTGCCAATAAAGCGTATACCGTTACGAGAATGTCGTGCAGTGGCTGCTGTAATCTCTGCATCTCTCGCCTTCCATCGCTCAGGCTCAAAAACCTGATCAAACTCAGAATGGTTACCAGTTCCGTGATGAAGCAGACAATCTGCACAGACCTTGAACTCTTCAACACCTTCTTCAATTTCTAAATTCTTAGTTTTACTTGACTTTCTAGCTGTTCTACTAGCTTGTCGCTTTCTTAATTTTATAGAGCTACCTTCTCCGTCTATAGATTTATCCTTATAGCGTCTTGCAGATTTCGATATTGGGCTGGTTTTTTTTAGAGCTTTCATCGACAAAAAAACCCTCACTAATTGCTTCGAGCATTTGTTTTATGAGAGAATCTGCACGAATTTGTAAGTTTTTGGCACTTTAATACCCATTTTTAAAAATAATTAGCGTAAGCTGCTTTGTTTAATTGTAGCTATCAAATTTAGTGGGACTTGAGTATTTGTAATGTAATCAGTAAACTTAACTGTAAGTATCTCATAATTAATACCCAGATACTCAACTAAGTCACCAGTGCTAGGTTCTACATTTAATTCGGCATTTATCCTGTTACTAAACAGACAAGCGGCTTCATGCTCTTCTTCAATCCCATAGCGTTTTAATAGCTTCCTTTGATCGCCAAATATTAATAGGATTGGTACAAGTACAGGGTCTTTGTGAACTGAAGCGCCAACTGACTCCGCGTACAGATCATCGACTACCGTGTTCGTTCTGTCGAGTTGCCTGTAATTAACTGGCGGGTAAAGAATCCTAAACTGCTCAGCATTCATTTTTAAAAGTACTTCCACATCCCTCTGAGAAGTACCTATAGGAGTTATTACGTAATTCGTTTGAGGGGTGTCTTGAATGAAGTCTCCCGTAGCCAATTAATTATCTCCCGCCGTATGTATGGACGATAAAGCATCGTCTAGAGACCTTACACCAATCCCCTTCTGAAAAATCGATCTACGGTTTTTTTCAGGCTGTTGATAATGGTGCCATCGAATCCCATACTTTGGATCACGATAAGTAAAAACAGAATGACCCTTATCATGTACGTACCAACCATCGCCTTTCTGTACTATCTCTTTCTCATCATCTGGCATGTAATGGTAGCGTAAAAGAATACCTTCTAAAGCATCTTTTAAACTAACCTCATCAAGGCGACCTCGAAGTCGTTCATTGATGAGTACCTCTGCTAGTTCTTTATTATCCACGCCCATGCTCTATCTCGTGGAAGCCACGCATTCGCCCAACTTAGACCTAATCAACTTCTCAGCGCCCGTATACAAGTCTTCGTCAGGATCACTACCATCATCGTTCGTGTAGTCAGCGTCGCGTGGAAAGTCGCTCCAAGAAGTCAAAAACTTGACTACCGGACCAGTAAATGAACCCTTCCCGCTAGGTATTGATGGTAAGCGTCTACGCTTCATAACATCACCTGAATATTGGAAGAGGAGGAGTTCTCAATCTCAAATCTTCTTCTGCCATTTGAAGACGACGCTCTCCTTCCATTACTAACTCACGTCCATCTAACATCTGCTCGGACTGTGCGCCGGGTACACGGAACTTACGACGGACTCTACCTACAGCTATCTCTGCTTGAGCAAGGACATGCATTCTAACCCAATCAACGTCATCCTTAGGTATTGAGTGTAGATCCCGTGGGAAAGCAGATGCATACGTTAGAGTAAAAGCTTCATCAGGCTTAGGGTAAATACGGAGTGCGCCATCCTGCCACTCCCAGTCGAACTCACTGGAAAGGATCCTAGTCGCCTCTGTAAAGTATGTATAGTCAACCATTAACTCAGATATATCTCTGTATGGGTAACTGTAACGGTACCCAAATATATCCAATCGAGGCCCTGAGCTAAGCATTAATGGGGCAATAGGGTCGATTCTTGGGATCATTACTTCTACGATCCCATAACCAATAGTGTCTCGCTGTGGGTTATACTGTTGGACACCAGCGTAAGCTGGCATCGAAAACCAGCGAATCTTTGGGATCAACCTAGAGTACGTTTCAAGGCTTTGCTCTAGGAAGAAGTGGAGCATGTCGTCAGTTATTTCAACTTCAACGACGGGCCAACCGAACATCGACTTGACGTACTGAAACACAGCTAAGTGGTCTACTTCTTCCGGCTGTATTAGTGGTGTTGGGTCGGCCATTTAAAATACCTTAATTTAAAGAACTTCTACTATCTTCTAATTCTATTGCTTCTTTATTTTCGGGCTCTTTTGTGGGCTTACTAATTCTATTTTTCCTAAAGACTTCCTCGATTGATTTCCCAGCTAGTACCTGATCAAGAGCCTCTTTAATACTATCCAACTTTTTACTCCTATTAATTGAACAAATAAAAAGGGGGGGCAGAGGCAAGTGCCCCTGCCCCCCTTATGGGTAAGCACCCTATTCGGAACTATGCCCCAAAGACTCCGCGACCGTCAGTGATTCCAGTAATATCTGTTGCGGAACCAAAGTTGTCGTTGGTGAAGGCAGAAGTAGCCTTGCCAGCCTTGGCAGCAAGCTGTGCCAAGTTACCAATCTGACCGGTGACGTAGAAGAGGCTATTGATAGCTTTCTTGCCGTACTGCGTGGCCAGACCCTTACGGGCGACGAAGTCGTCAAGGACGATTGTCGGGGTGGTGTAGAGAGGAATGTAAGGAGCATACACGTAACCAGCCTCTAAGAAGCTAGCTCCCTTGTAACCCATGACGAAGTAATCGTCCTGATAGAAGGGATCCTTGTAGATGTCCCACATTCCATTGAGGCGACCACAGCGGTACGCACCCTTGGTAAGGCCATTTGGCATACCGGGGTTTGCAACGAAACCGGGTAGGGTCTCAACAACCGTAGCAACCTTCTCACCGCAGATGATCCAGTTGGCACGTCCACGACCGGTTGCCTTGTGGATCAGGTTCGATCCAGTTACGAAGGCATCGACAATCGAGAGCTTGTGCTCGGTGTAGCTGTAGTAGTTGGTATTTGCACCGCCACCGGGATCAGTGTTCCAGTAAACGGAACCGGCACCAGCCATGCGCTGGAGATCATAGATGATCTCACGGTCAACCTCGAACCGAATGTCGGCTGCAACTGCTGCCGTCAGTTCGACCTCAGCCTCAAGCCCGTGGAGCGAGCGGAGGTTGAATGCTGACTCAAGCGACCAGTTCGTACGCAACTTGCGGGGACGGGCCGAAATTGGTGAGTGGTTGAGGACCAGATCCATCTGAGGAATGTTGGAATTGGCCTCAGTGTTGTACTGGTAGCTAGCCGTTACTGCTACACCAGCTGCAACTGGTTGAGCAAAGGTAATAGCTCCACCGCACTGACCACTCTCATAATTAATGGTCTGGGCACCGGAAATGTCACCAACAAGGTTACCATTACCGTCATCAGTGATGACCTGAGTACCGTCTGTGAACTGAACGGTGCCGGGGACGACTGGGAGGTACGAAAGGGTTGGGGTGCCAGCACCACCAGCAACCCCAGTACCAACGCCGACCTGCTCTGAGTCAATGCTAGGTGACGAATAGTCTGGGTTGTTTGCGCCACGGGCAACCGACGAGAATGCGGTATCGCCACGTCTTACGCTTCCCTTGTTGGAACCGTAGACCATGTCCATGTAGAACACGAGGCTGACGGGGCCAAGCATTGGTTGGACCGAAACGATCTCGTTGGCAATCAACTCAGGGTAGATTGCACGAACGAGGGGCATGGCATACTTCTGAAAATCGCCAACTGCGACAGCCCGTGTCGTTTCGTCAAGGTTTGCAATATATCTCTCGGTATTCTCAAGCATGACAGCCAACCCATAACGAGTGTCGTCATTCTCGATTGGAGCCGAAACATCTTCACAAAGGTCACGCCACTTAGTCTCAGAGAGATGACGCCCGACGCTAAGGAAGTTGTCATGGACTCCTGACGAGTTCATGTCTTCCACGAGTGCATTAATGCTCATTTAATAACTCCTTTTAGAGTATGTCTCTCATGCACCAAGGGTGCGGCGCAAAATGCGTCGGGAGAGATCTTGATTTAAAGTGTTGGCTTCTTCCGCAATTGCGAAAGCTTTTTCACCAGCAAGCGATTGCTCACTTAGTTGGTTCATATATGTCGGTAAACTGCCATCCGACTTAAATTCACTCTCCTCGTTGATGTACGAGGCCTGAGGAACAAAAACTTCCTCATTGAGAAGACCCTTGAGGGTATTTTAGCGATGAGATACTTCCTCGACGGAGCGACACTCTGCGAGAATAGGACGGAGACGCTTGGAAAGCTCCTCAGACTCATTCGCGAGAATGCTGTCAATCTTCTCAATGGTACCACGGCGACGAACGCGCTCGATGGTTTCGGCAAGCAATGCTTCAGCCGCCTCAGCACGCTCAACCGACTCGTTGGCAAACTCAAGACGCTGTAGAAGCTCTTCAATAACTTCTTTGGAAGCATCGAAAGCCTGACCAAGCGTGTGGTTTTCATCATACATCTCGGGACCAGTTGGAATTTCAATGCCTTCCTCAGCCTTGAACGCTTCCAGCTGGAAGCGTGCATTCTTAAGCTGAGAAACAAGCTCTTCACCGACTTTGTCCGAAGCAGCGAGCCTATCTGCTGCTTCTGAATTCTCGGCATTGAGATTGTCAATTATGGCTGCCGCCTCAGCGAGACGGCTTTCCAACTCTTCCCGAACCTTTTCGACTTCCCGACGAACTAAGTTTTGAACCTCAGGATGTTCAAGAGAGAGTTCCTGCATCTTTTTATCCTCCGCAACCTCATCGTTAGAATGATGAGGAATGGTTGTTGTTACATTATTAGGCGCGGCTACTGATACAACACTTGCTGGTACTAATACCAAAGGATTGCTTGTCGAAGTTTCAGGCAAGCTTGATACCGGGAAAACCTTTGGACTATCACCAGAAGCAATACGAACGTCAATAGTTTCAATCATACTATCAATGGTCGCTTTATTGTCTAGGTTTTCCCCAGACCGCACCTCGGCTAAAATCTTACGATAACCCTGAAGCTCTGCTGCGCTACAAGCTGGCTCAACGAGCCGCTCTACTGCACTAACAACGCTTTCAGAAATCACCTTGGGGTAGGCCCCCGGAGTGCTTGGGTCAAGAACATGATCAAAAGTCTCTAGACGAAAATCATCGGAAACTAATTGCTCTTCATTCCCGCCACGAACACTTCCCTGACCTCTTGAAGAGACACCTAGTTGCACACCAGCACGGTAGAGTTCTTGAAGAATCTTACCTTCCGGCGTGTTAAGTGCCTCCTCTTCAGCCATTACGTGAGTGTGAGGACCACCGTTGGCCTTACACACGACACATTCAGGCTTATAACCTTCATCCATCCACACCTTTGTAATAAGGTGTGAGACGTTAGAAAGTCGAGTCTTACCGTCCGCAGGATGGCCAAGCTCTCCGAGAACTAAACGTGACCCAAGCCTACGGCTAAAGTCACCATTCTCAGCTAAGACCTTCTCCCACAAACCACGAGGGTAGACTCGTCGGTTACGATTTTTCGTATCCGATAGCTGGTAAATCCCCCTTAGACGCAGACGACTACCGTCACCAGCATCTTCGATGATCTCGTAAGGAAAGACCTCAGACTCGACTAGATTCTCCATTATAAGAACCTATACCTACGGCACCGTGACAGCGATAATAGCGCCGATCACATCCACGTGAGCCACACGTGCATTAGAGTCCCAATGGATAACCTTGCCAGCACCGTCGTGAGGGGTATCAAGCATCTGACCAATCTGAACATCGGCAGGAGCAGCGGCAGGCTCAGGAGCAGCTTCAGGAGCAGCTTCAGGAGCAGCTTCAGGAGCAGCTTCAGGGGTAGCCTCTACAGGCTCCTCAGCTACTACTTCTTCTACCTCTACGGCGACTTCCTTTGCCTTTTTATATTTAGGCATTAGAAACCCCCCCTTGAACCAACAACCCCACGAAGGGCAGTGATCGTGCTCATCAAGGTCTTAGGCTGACCAGCATTAACTAGCTTAGACCAGTCAACACGGTACTGCTCAGGAAGCCACCGTGGCGGCTTAGCAGCGAGACTACCGTCATCCCCCCACGCAACATGGGCAGCAAGATCCTTAATCTGGGCTTCGTCAAGTTGACGAGCAAGGTCAACGTAGAACGTTGCCTCTTCAAGTGCGGTTAAGGTCTTAGGCTGATTGAAAGCCTCGACTTTGCGACGTGACTTGTCGAGAAGAAGTTTCTTCTTACCCTCGCCACCTTCGGCATCATCACCTTCGCCGTCATCATCATCCTCTTCGTCGTCGCCTTCTTTCTCCTGATCGTCTTCCTGTTCTTGCTCACCAAGAGGTAGCGCACAACGTGAACACGTCACATCCTCTTCGCTTACAGTAACACCACAGAAACCACAGTAAGGGTCTTCTGCCTCAACTTCAGGAATAAAACCTTCAGCAGTTAACTCTGCTTCCGGTGCGGCGGCAACGAGAGGCTCTTCGGCTGTTGTCCACTCTTCGGGGAGAGGGAGTAACGACTGAAGCTCTTCTCTAGTCATGCCATTTCCTTTCTGCTGGAGAGGGGCAGCACATACGCTGCATTTACCATCATATGCGGGAACGTCCACATGATGACAGTTTTCACATGCAACTTTCTGTGCTGCCCCTTCCGACATTTGTTTACCTATCTACCAAAGACAGATTAGTTAGAACCACCGTTGGCGTTAATAACACTGAAGTAGGCTACGTCAATGACGCCCAGATCGTTGTTACGCTCTGTCTTAGTGCTTGGAGTCATGATAGCCTGCGAGTCTGCACCTGCGCGAATACGCATCTCAGCAGGAAGGCCCCCGGGGAAGGTAAGAACCTTCGAGCCGAAGCCTTTCAACACAGCACCATCAGTGGCACCGATAAACTGCGTGGCTCCCTCTGCGTTGGCCTTTTCTACGAAGACTCCAACTTCAACCGAACCAAGGTTGGAAATAACTGCTCCCGTAGGAAGGTCTGCACGACCGTTGCTCATACGGGCGAAGTTCTTGAAGAAGTTCTTCCCACTAGCAACTTCAGCTGGGCTATCAGCGAATGTATCAGCTTTGATAACGACTGTATGAGTGTCCGTTACAGCGTTCGCGACAGTAAAGTTAACTGCACCTAAAGCGTAATCGACAGGTACAGTACCTGAGGTTGCAGAGACTGCGCCCGATGGCGTCCCGCTAAGTGTGCCGGAACCAGTTGGGTCCAAAGCTACAGCAGTACCGTCGTTAATCGAAACCGTCAGTGAACCGGGTCGAATTGGGCTATTCTTCATTACGACACGTGTACCAACAGCATGGGCGTTCTGTGTCTCGGTAATGGTAACAGCTAGAGTACCAGAACCCACCTCAGTTGTGAGGCCAGAAGCGGTAACTTCCTCTTCTTTGGACGTTCCCGGCGCAATAATCATTGTACCCTCAATAAAACCATTACGCTGAGTAACAACTAGATTAGTTGTGTGTCCTGCGGCAATTGCTGTCGTTAGCTTGGCATCACCAGTCGAGAAAACGGTCTGAGAACCGGTCGCTGCGGTAGAGCTAGAGTTCATGGGGATACTAACCGTTGTACACTGTGGTGCTGAGACCAATGCTCTTCCATTATTAGTCATTGAATTTCCTCCCTCTCCCCTTTAGGAGAGTTTTACCGCAATAGCGGTATTTTAAATTACGTGATCTAAGTCCCTTTTAAGGGATTCAGCTAGATCTCTAATTGTTCTTGCCTTGTCTTCAAAGGGCTTCAAATCAGCATGCTCGGTATTAACAATAAGTCTAACAACAGCATCCATGTTTGATATTGCTTCAGCTATCAATGATTTAACCTTTTTTACATCCGAGTTTGCAAAATAGGGGTGATCTGGACCAAGCGTAGTTTCCCAAAGCACCTAAACCTACTCCATTCTCTCAGAAAAATCGGTACTCTTGTAAGCCCCTTAACGTATTTACTTCCTATAAAGGTTAATTAACAACTTGAAGGAAGTTGTTCAGTGCGACATGCGAGCAACCCACGGAGGATATTGTCCCACATGTCCCAAGACCCTTGCGAGTCAATGCGGGCTGTACCCTCATACTGAGCCCGGTTATCCTGAGCCATTTTGACTAGATCATTCATACCCTCGGGGTCAGCACCACGTACCTGATCAGCAATTCGTGAGATCCAGTCAGGGCCAACGTAACCGTTGTAAGAGCCAATCTGCCCAGCGATCTGACGGAAAGCAGCTTCCTTAGCCGCCTCTGAGTCGAAGTCGTCTTGACGATCTTGACCTAAATTATCCTCAACCACGGTTAGAGGGTGTGCACCGGTAACCACCTCATTAACCATATCCTTAAAAGTACTCATTGTAGATTCTCCTATTTTAGCTAGCAGAGAAAAGACGATTTGCTACGTCAGTCAGATTTGACTCTTAAAGAACGAATCAATCCCCCTACCCATAGAATTATCACGTGGAGGCACTACCTTGTAAGCCACGCGGTCATTCAAGTCGATATTCGCGATGCGAAAGTTAGCCATCAAAGAAAGGCCACGATCAGCCAGTGCCTCGGCGTCGTAATGTATTGCCCTTGCGGGTTTAGGACCATCATTATCCAGCATATGGTCTTTAATTATACGCAATACTGAGATGCGTAGTGGGTCATAACTCTCAAATTCTTCTACATGGTCTGGATACATGTATAAATAATACTCGTACTCATCTACTCTCTGCACCTGAATAATGTTAGGCTCAGTAGGCCTAACCTTGTCTTCAGGTGAAGAAATAGCTTCCGGGGTCGGATCCCAAAGTAAAATGTCACTCACTGCGTGCACCATCTATCCACAACTTGAGGGCACTGGCAAGCTGACCCTTACTACTACCGCAGGCTGCAACGTCTTCCGTCACAGGGTTGCGTATTTCCCAACCTACACAAGAATTCGATGTAAAATAATGCAACACTACACTCAAACCGCCGCGTTTAAATGTGTGGGTAGCGAAACGCGGTACCAACAAATTTGTTTTAATGTAACGGAAGCCATGTCTATTTAGTAAGTGTACCAGAGGTAAAAGTGAAGGTGCGCTTAAGTATTCATGTGAGTCGTCTGGTTCAGTACGAGTGAATATTGAAACAATTGCACTCGACGTTCCTGACAAAACGACAACCTCAATAAACCTGTAGAGCCACTATAACACATTAAGTTTAACCATTGCGACTAGTTGCGAATTATAAGCTCTAGACTATTAACTATTACTAGGCTCCAACCGAGTAACGCCACTTGGGTAGCGATTTTGGCAACACGTCGGGCCCATGAACGCCATTAAGAAAGCGCCCGATAATAGTGTGCACTTCATCTATTGCAGGTAGTGCAGCGTGTAGCGAAGTGAACATTGCTAAAGTGAAATAAGGAACCGAAGCTCGATCTAACCATACGTAGTCTACGCCGGGTAAATGTGCCGAACTCAATAGAACTACGTCATCACCAATACTACGATCCGCAGCATCAAAGTCCAACCAGCCTTGACCACCAAGGTCTTCACCTTGATTAACTGGAGTCTTAGTATACTGTAGCGTGTTGAAAGTAGATCCTTTTTCAGTACCTACAATACTTAAACACTGAGATGGATCTAGGTAACCATCACTTAAAGGTAAAGGAGCAGCTGCTAAAGCCTCCTTGGCATTGTCCAAGTAATACTGCTCAATCGCGTAACGCTTTTTCGACCCAGTTGTATTTTTTTGCCAAGACTCAACTGCAAAAACATCCAGTGCTTCCCCACTACTGGACTTTAATGCGTCTTCGTAAGTGGGTAGTAGCTCATAAACAGAAGGAAAAGTACGAGCTATTTTACGCATTTCCTTACGCCCACCGAACGCAGGAGACTGTCCACGAACTAAAGCGTCTACCGCATCTAAAGAACCTCGATGAGGAACGCCAATAAAAACAGCTTTATTGACGACATCTCTCACAGCAATATCGGTCTTTTCCAAGAAGCCTCTAAAAACTAAGCCTCCAAATGAGTGGCAAACAAAGTTATACTTACCATCCCAACTAATATTGGAGTTATCTAGCTTACGGTTTAGGCGTTTTATAAAGTGAGCTAACTCTTGAGCGCTATCTACTAATGATGCTCGCCAGTCGTACGCAAAAGGATAGACTCGCGGACCTAGCTTTCCCCTAAGAGCACTGATTAAAGGCGCGTAGGGAAACTCAAAGATGGACTCAGGGTAATTCAATGTAGTCGCTGAGAAGTCCTCGCCACCATGGCTTAAACCAATAGCGCTAAATTCAATAGTCGTAAGTTGTTGTTCTATGAGTGACTTTATTGACCAAGAGGTAGTCGTTGGTACAGGATATCTATTTTGTATGGAAGTACCCTGTAAGCCGGGAATAACAATCGTAGGTGTCATGAAAGTTATTTTTTTTACTTCTCTGGGTAATCGTCTCGCGTAAATACAGTAACTTTATCTTTAGATTCTTTATCAGTAACAACCTTAGGCTTAGGGCCGTTAGTCTTTACTGGCGGCTCTACTTCAGCCTCAGGCTTTTTATATGACTTATCTTTAGCTCTTTTATCTAAATTACGTTTAACTGTAGGATGTAACATGCTAAGTTTTCTGGGGAACGAAGACTGCTTTCTGGTTTTTGGAAGCGCTTCATCTAGAATATCCGCGCTCTCAAGCTTGTTTTTAATATAATCACTGGCAGAACGCAGTGTGTCTACAACCGGTATGGAAAATTTCCACTTACCATCAGTCTTTTTACCCTTAATCAAGTCCATTTCAATCCCTGATTTAATGACAGATTTAAAAGAAGGGGTTTGAAATAACTGTTGAGTCTTTTTTTCTTTTTTTTGAGCCAAGGCATCAGATAAACTTCTGGGTAAGGCTATTGAAGTACTACTTCTCCAACTTAGACCGGGGTCTTCTTTTTTTGTTCTAGCAAGGTCTTTATTAATTTTATCTACTTGATCTTGAGTTACACCAGAAGCAGGTTCTGGAGTCCCAGTTAATAAAGCGGCACCTAAACCAGCAGATGCAATACCCTTCATCACACCACGTTTAGAAATTTCATCTATCAGGTCAGTGCCATTTAAACTAGCCTCAATAATTGCCTCAACTACAAAGGTTTTGGATTCAGGGCTAAGATCTACAAAAGATTCTTTAATTTTATTGCTAGACATTACAGGTTTACCGCCTTTACCTAGTCTATCAGCGACAGGGTCTTCTTTTCTTTTTCTTTTTACAGCAGCCGCTATCTCTTTCTTTGTCATTTTGGCTGCTTTTTCTCTAGAAAGACACTTAGGCTTGGGTTCTCCGGGCTCTCTAGCACACTTTCCTATGCGCTCGCCTTTGGAGTTATACCGGTCCCAACCGCCACCACCGTGCCCACCTTCTTTTCCTTTACCAAACCACTTACGTAAATCTTCATTTACTAAACCAAGGTCTTCACCTTGGTGCCCGCAACTCCAACACGTAGTCGCACCTTCTATACTATTCAATGTATCCCACTTATGTGGACAATTTGTACAGGCATAGTGAGTTAATTTGTTGTAATTTAAGCCACTACCAGTGTAAGACTCTTCCTTAGAAGACTTCCAACCACCACCTTTAGACTTGTACCACTTAGCCGCCCAACCGTTAGCGTAGGCAGACGGGTACACGTCAAATTTACTCTTAGCTAGAGACTTTGCTCTAGACCAAAGTTTAGGGTTTGTTGGTGTGTTTTTTGCGCCCATTATAGGTTATCTCAATTAATGTTTTTACAATTTTTTATAAGTAAATCTGAGATCATAACAAGCCTCTCTTCTCTAGGGCTTCTTTTGCGGCTCTACTGATATAATCCTCACCATCAGTACTCAAAACATGTAGAGTGTCATCACGAGTCTTTGAGTTTTTTGCTACAGCATACCTGACCCCCGAATCACCATCAGTATGCAAAGCATGTAGAGTGTCATCACGAGTCTTTGAGTTTTTTGCTACAGCATACCTGACCCCCAAATCACCATCAGTATGCAAAGCGTGTAGAGTGTCATGACGAGTATTTGGGTGTATTGCTACTTCTCGTCTGACCTCCCAATCATTATCCTTATGCAAAGCATGTAAATCTTCTTGACTAAGACTATCAATAAAAGGGCTTTTAATTTTAATTCTTGCTTTAGTACTCAACCCTTTTAAAGCCTTAGACATACCTTCTTGATATTTTGAAGCTATTTCAGGTTCCCAACCTTGTTCTTCATCATCTATATCATACAAATGCTGTTCAGATTCTGGATGTGCTGCAAACCTTTCACCAGTTTCTTTGTCATGTACATGGTAGTATTTAGATCCGGGGTGGTTGAATTTATAATAATCCCACATACTAGAATTATCGTTTGAACCCGGTATCTTTGTTTTCCTATATTTATTAGAAACTACACACCAGTCAGCACCTCTACCAAGTATATCCATAGCTCTTTGATCATGGACTTCTCTTACGGTGTACTTGGGATCATCGTGAATGACTGTAGTTCCAGCACCATTGATATGGTCTAGGTCACTCTTAGAGAATTTACCCCATTTGAAGTTGCTCTCTTGAGAAGTTCTAAATGGATCTAGTGCTTTGCTAAGACTATGGAAAGAACTGTAACTACTGATGTCGTGACCGGGTAACTCTACCCCTTGTTTCCTTGGGTGAGGTACTTTGGGGAGTTTTTTACTATGAGTCTCAAATTCTTTTAGGACTTGTCGAACTCTACCTACATCTTCTTGTCTAAACTGTTTGTCCTTGTACCAAGAGAGAATTTGTTGGGTATGTTTCTTGTTCTTGGAAGGACCAGCTTCATTAGCTAGGAAATCAATAATGTGGTGAGGCTCTCGGTGCTTGGCTAGAGTATCGTGAGAACTATCGATGCCGTCTTCATGCTGTTTCTTTAGGAAATCAATACGACCTTCAAAGATGAAGATGGACTCTAGGATAGAGCCTAAGTCATTATTGAGGGTGCTTGCTATGAGTAAATCTGAAATCATAACAAGCCTATCTTCTCTAGGGCTTCTTTTGCGGCGTTACTGACATCCTCATCACGATCAGTACTTAAAACATGCAGAGTGTAAGGATGAGTATTTGGGTTTGATGCTACAACTCGTCTGACAGGCTTATCATCATCAGTATGCATAGCATGTAGAATGTCAGGATGAGTATTTCGGTTGCTTGCTACAGCTTGTTTGACATACTCCACACGATCAGTACTCAAAGCATGTAGAGTGTCATGACGAGTATTTGGGTTTTTTGCTACAGCATGTCTGACCACCCAATCATCATCAGTATGCAAAGTATGTAAAATATCAAGATGAGTATTTGGGTTGTATGCTACAACAGCCCTGACATCCCGATTATCATCAGTATGCATATCATGTAGAGTGTCAGGACGAGTATTTGGGTTGCCTGCTACATCTGTTCTTACAGTGAAACTACGATCAGTATGCATAGCATGTAGGGTGTCAGGGTGAGTATTTCGGTTGTTTGCTACATATCGTTTGACATCCCGATTACGATCAGTATGCATACCATGTAGAGTGTCAGGACGAGTATTTGGGTTTTTTGCTACAGCATGTCTGACCTCCAAATAATTATCATTATGCATAGCATGTAGATTGTCAGGATGAGTATTTGGGTTTTCTGCTACAGCTGTTCTTACAGTGAAACTACGATCAGTATGCATAGCATGTAGAGTGTCATGACGAGTATTTGGGTGTTCTGCTACACGGCGTCTGACATACACAGAACCATCAGTATGCATAGCATGTAAATCTTCTTGACTAATAAAATGACTTTTAATTTTTTCTCTATTACTCAACCCCTTTAAAGTCTTAGACATACCTTCTTGATATTTTGAAGCTACTTCGGAATTCCAACCTTGTTCTTCATTATCTACATCGTACAAATGTTGGTCACTCTCATGATGATTTAGAAACCTTTCACCAGTTTCTTTGTCATGTACGTGGTAGTATGTAGATCCGGGGTGTTCTTCTTTGTAATCATCGAAGTAACTTGAATCTTCTCCAACACCTCGCATAGGAGTGCCTCTATGCTTGTTGGATACTACACACCACTCACTCCCTTTACCAAGTATATCCATAGCTCTTTGATCGTGGACTTCTCTAACGGTGTACTTGGGATCATCATGAATGACTGTAGCTCCAGCACCATTGATATGGTCTAAGTCATCTTGACTGAAATCACCCCATTCCATGTTAGTCTTCTTAGGTCTGAAGCCTTCTAAGGAAGAGTTAAGGTGATGAAATGAGTCGTACTTATTGATGTCGGAGTGAGGTAGTTTCTTCTTATGAGTCTCAAAATCTTTTAAGACTTGTCTAATTCTACCGACATC
>Ga0070754_10000263_pt1 | contig 52771 bp, 84 predicted proteins | sample VirMetDEL_Sep_01_FD_75181 | JGI IMG/M metagenome (GOLD analysis project Ga0070754, IMG submission 75181) | Aqueous microbial communities from the Delaware River and Bay under freshwater to marine salinity gradient to study organic matter... | ecosystem: Environmental > Aquatic > Marine >...
ACCTAAACTTAAATCTAATGACTACACAGGTAGATTTATAGATAAGAAGGGAGATGTTGCATACGATAGTGCTTCTGATTTCTTAGCTCATATGTTTGGTACTCCTAAGAAAAGAGCAATGCCTAAAAAATCTGCAAGAATATTCGGTGGTACAGGTGACAAACTAAAAAGAAAAGATGCAGATACTAAAGGTGCAGGTAAGGGTGTAAAGTTTAAGGCATTTAAGTCAGGCACTAAGGATAAGACAATAGGTAAACCTATTTCATATAAAAAAGCTTTGGAGGATAAATATAAAAATAAGTCAAAGATTTATGGAATGATATATACACCTACTGGTCAAAAATCTAAAAGAAAAAGAACTATGGTTGAAAAGATTTTTGGTGGAGGTCCTAATGAAAACTATAACAGAAAAATAAATGAAGCTAAAAAAGTAGGAAAAAAATTAGCAGGATATGAAATGTTTAAAGAGCATCCTGAATTAATGAAAAGAGCTAGAAAAGAAGATACAACTAAAAAATCAGGTGGTAGTTTATCTTCTGATAAGTATGTAGCTAAACAAATTAGAGGTTGGGGTAAAGCTAGAAAACCTAAAGGATAAAAATGACTAAAGAAAAAAAATGTGATACTTGTGAGTGCTACGAATGTGATTGTGAAGAATGTAATTGTGATTGTCATGAAGAGGAGGTACAAGGAGTACCTATATAAATGATTGAGTTTGTGCTTGTGTTTATGATGGGATTAAGAGTAGTAGACCAGACACAAACTTTTCAAGATATTAATAGATGTTTATATTTTTCAGAGAGATTACACAATCAACCTTCTATACCTCAAAAGGAAGGACCTAACCTACAGATAACTGCATACTGCAAACCTATAAGGAAAAAGTAATGGACCCAGTAACTATATCACTTGCAGTTGGAGTAGCATCTAAAGCATTTAGTGCAATTAAACAAGGTTTTGCTGTAGGCAGAGACTTAGAGCAGATGTCAGGAGACATTAGCAGATGGATGGGAGCAGTTTCAGATGTTGATAATGCAGAGAAACAAGCAAAAAATCCGGGAGTGTTTGGCAAAGTCTTTGGTAGTGGAAGTATTGAAACTACTGCACTACAGGCTTATGCAGCCAAGAAGAAACTTGAGGAACAAAGATACGAACTCAAGATGTTTTTAAATATGACTCATGGACCACAAGCCTATGATGAACTTTTAGAAATGGAAGGTAAGATACGTAAACAAAGACAAGCTACTATTTATAAGCAACAGCAGATACGAAAGCAAATAGGTGAAGGTATAGGATGGTTATTTCTTGTACTTGTAATAGGTGGATTTTTATTATTATTAACAAGTATATTTGTAAGTAAGGCAGAAGCATTTGCAGACACCCAACCTAAAACTTTTATTTTCAGAGAAGAACTAGAATGACACCATGTAGAGGTATATGTAAATTAGTAAATGATGTATGTGTAGGGTGTTATAGAACTATAGAACAAATAAAAGAAGCTTATAAAGTATTACCTAAAAATTAAAATGATTTGTAAGTAATTACTATGTTTGGTATAATAGGAACTAATATGACATTATATAAAAGAATACCATCTGGAGGAATTGAATATCGTGGCAAGAAATTTGCAGGATTTAATAAACCTAAAAAATCTGATAGACCCGGTAAAAAAGGTATGGTCTTGGCTAAAGAAGGAGATAAGGTTAAGCTTATTCATTTTGGAGATTCGTCTATGGGTCATAACTACTCTCCTACAGCTAGAGCAAGTTTTAAAGCTCGTCATGGAAAAAATATTGCTAAAGGAAAAATGTCTGCAGCTTATTGGGCAAATAAAAAATTATGGACTGCAGGAGGTAGCAAAAAGTCTCCTCCAAAAAATCAAAAACATAAAAAATTGGGTAGTGCATAATGTCTATTACAAGAGCAAGCATAAGATTTCAAGTTACCAAACCAAACAAAAAAATAAAAAAAATCAACTTGAACTCTTTGAAGAAAAAAAAGCAACTGAAAATTGGTATAGGTGGCTCTATAAAAACAAATAAAAGAGGTAGAGCATAATGAGTACATCAGGTACATATACATTTTCTATGGACATAGATGAAGTAATTCAAGAAGCTTCTGAAATGATTGGTGGAGAACAGACATTAGGACATGAGCCTAAATCAGCAAGACGTTCCATAAATTTATTATTACAAGATTGGCAGAATAGAGGAGTCATGCTTTGGACAGCAGAAACTTCTGTATTTGATGTATCAGTTAGTACAACAGCATATGACTTAGCTAGTTCTAGTATAGATATTTTAGAAGCAGTTGTCAATAGAGATGATACAGATATACAACTAGAACGTATATCAATGCAAGAATATTTAAAAATACCTTCTAAAGGACAGACAGGTAGACCAACTCAATTTGCTGTTAGAAATGGTAGGGATAATCCTACTGTATATCTATGGCCCATTCCTGAAAACTCTACAGATAAAGTTAAAGTTGAATTAATTAGATACATACAAGATGTAAATAAATCAGCAGTACAAACAGCAGACATATCTAGAAAATTTTTACCTTGTCTTACAGCAGGTCTAGCTTATCATATGGGATTAAAAAGACCGGGAGTAGACTTAGCACGTATTAATTTAATTAAAGCAGAGTATGAAGAAAGATTAAGCAGAGCTTTAGATGAAGATAGAGAAAGAGTTAGTTTATATTTAAGACCTAAGTTAAATATTTATTAATGGTAAACAGAAATAAAATTTATGGTATATGTGACGTTTGTGGTTTTAGATATAATTTAAGTGAGCTAGTTAAAAATAGTTTTGGATTAATGGTATGTCCAACTGATAACGATGGAAGATACGATTTAAAAAATCATCCTCAAAATAAAACTAAAGGTGGGGTTGATAGTGAAAATGTTAAGTTTCATAGACGATCACCAATGCCACCAACAAATGTGACTGTTACAGATTGGTTACCTAATTAATGGCAAGAGCAAAAAATTTAATAGTTGAATGTGACGTTTGTGGGTTTGAATATAAACGACCTTCTATGAAATTAAATAGCTATGGAATGTTAGTTTGCCCTGAAGACTATGAAGGACAGTATGATTTAAAAAATCATCCTCAAAATAGATCACCTGTTTTACGTGAAACAAATTTTATTAGAGATGTAAGACCTGAAAATAATAATGACAGAAATGTATTATGGGAAAATGCTTCTACTAATTGGGAAGACACTAATAATTATTGGAATACAATATGACAACTTTTACTGGTAAGACCATTGCTAATACCTATAAAGATTTATTACAAATAAGTAATAATAATGCAGGTATAGATACGACTCTAAGAAATATTTCTGATGGGGAAGGAACTTCTTCACCTTTACAATTATCAAATGATACCATTAATTTAACAGGTACAATAAAACTTCAAGGTACAACTCTTACAGCTAATGTATCAGCTTTAAATAATATGGCTGACATTACAGGAGCTACAGGTTTAATAGCTGTTAATAGTGGAACAGCTTATGGTAGAACAATAGTTGTTACAGAACCTTTAAGTATAGGTAATGCTAATGGAACAGCAGGTAATCCTACAATAGGTTTAGCTACAACTGGAATAACATCAGCTACTTATGGACCTTTAGGTAAGTTTAATATAGATGGATATGGCAGAGTTATAAGTGTTAGTGTAGCTACTACAGTATCAGCTAACTCTTTTATTGGTGGTGTATTTGATGGTTCTTCTTTAACAATAGAAAATAATACTACAATAGGTAATGATTTAATTGTAAAAGGTTCTACTAACATGAAAGCTGTTAGTGCTACTGATATTACTTTTAATAATGGAACAGCTACAACAAAAATAACATCACCTATTGTTACTGCTACTACAATTAATACAACTAATTTAAATGTTGCAGTGGCTAGTATAACTGATTTAACTGCTGCTAATTTAACATTTACTGCTGCATCTATAGCTGAATTAAATGCAACTAACTTTTTTGCTGTAAGTGCTAATGCAACTAGATTATTTAAAAATGGAGCAGACGTAGCTACAAGTGCTACTGTTGCTGCTTTATCAACCACTATGGCTACTAGCATAGGAAACAGAACATCAGCTATTACAGCTTTATCAGCTACTATGGCTACAAGTATTGCTAATAGAACAACTGCTATAGCAACTAACGTAGCTGCCATAACATCTATTAATACAGTTGTAACAAATTTATCAGCTACTATGGCTACAAGCATAGCTAATCGTACAGCAGCTATAACTTCTATAAATGCTATCATAGGTGATGGAGGTAACTATGCTACATCAGCAGAGCTTCATGCAGTATCTGTATTAACTAAAACAAATTTAAATGCCATAACATCTATAAATACAGTAGTGGGTAATCTATCAGCTACTATGGCAACTTCAATAGCTAATAGAACAACTGCTATAGCAACAAATACTGCAGCTATAACATCTATTAATACAGTAGTAGCAGGAGTATCTGTATTAACAAAAACAAATCTAGATGCTATTACAAGTATTAATACAGTAGTAGCAGGAGTATCAGCATTAACTAAAACTAACTTAGATGCTGTAACAAGTATTAATACAGTTGTTACTAATCTTTCAGCTACTATGGCAACTAGTATATCTAACAGAACAGCAGCTATAACATCTATAAATACAGTTGTTACAAACTTATCAGCTACTATGGCTACAAGTATTAACAATCGAACTACAGCTATAGCAACTAACACAGCAGCCATAACAAGTATTAACACAGTTGTTGCAGCAGTTTCTGTATTAACAAAAACTAACTTAGATGCTGTAACAAGTATTAATACAGTTGTAGGTAATTTATCTGCAACAATGGCAACATCTATTGCTAATAACTCACCTATACCATTTGCTATTGCATTAGGTTAAGTTATACAGTATAATATATTAAGAAATAAGGGAATATTATGGCAAATAATTTTAAGGTATCAGTAGTAGCAGGAGTAGGTACATCACCTGTGCAAGCTTATCTTTGTCCTGCAAGTCGAGAAACTACAATAATAGGTTTAAGTTTAGCAAATATATCAACATCACAAATAACTGTTGATGCAGTATTAAGTATAGGTGATGCAGGAAATGGTGTAGCAAGATTAATTAAAGCTGCTCCTATACCTGTTGGTTCAAGTTTAATTGTAGTTGGAGGAGATCAAAAATTAGTTTTAAATGATGCAGATCATGTAATGATTACATCAAGTTTAGCTAGTTCAGTAGATGTGGTTACGAGTTATTTGGAGATTTCTTAATGGCTTTTTTAGGTAATCAACCTGCAGCTCAATTTACAACTATACCTACTGTTCAAAGATTTAATGGCACTGGATCAGCTACTGAATTTACATTAGATAGAACTGTAGCTAGTGTTCAATCTATAATGGTTTCAGTAGATGGTGTTATTCAAGATACATCTTCTTATACTATTCCTGATGGAGTTACTCTTACTTTTAGTTCTGCTCCTAGTTCAGGAACAGGAAATATATTTATAAATTATTTAGGTTTAGTTTTAGGTACAGTTACTCATCCTTCAACAAGTTCTTTAAGTGCAACAAGTGGTACGTTTAGTACAACTCTTGCTGTAACAGGAGAAACCACACTAGCCACTCATCTTAACATGGGTGATAGTGACATTATAAAACTTGGTGATGGTGCTGACTTACAGATTTTCCACGATGGTAGTAATAGTTATATAAAAGATGTAGGAACTGGAAACTTAATTCTTGCTTGTCAAGATTTTTCACTCACGAATCCAGCTGTTGGTGAGAATATGATAACTGCTGTTGTAGATGGTGCAGTAACACTTTATTACGACAATAGTGCTAAGATTGCCACGACTTCAACTGGTGTTACATCAACAGGAACTTATGTTGGAACATCAGCAGGATCAGCTTCTGCACCAAACTTTGCAATAACATCTGGTGCTTTAGGTGCTAATGGAATGTTTGTACCTTCTGCAAATACACTTGGTTTTGGCTCTGGTGGTACAGAACGTATGAGAATACACTCTAACGGAGTTGTATCTGCTTCAGCAGGGGTTGCTCTAGGTGTAGGCACAGCAAATACTTCATCAAATGTTCTTAACGATTATGAGCAAGGAACTTGGACTGCAACTTTAACAGGAAGTACATCAAACCCATCTACAGCAGTTACAGTAGTAGGAACATATACAAAAATAGGCAATATGTGTTATGCACAATTTCAATTAAGTAATGTAAATAGCACAGGTGCTGCAGGAGGAGCAAGAATTACTGGATTACCTTTTACAGCTAGTGGTTCTCAAGCAACTGGAAACGTAATGACTTATGTACGTTTTACATTGGGTACTGGTTCTACAAATATATCTCCATATGTTTCAGGAACACAAATAGCTTTTTATCAATCAACTTCTAATGGTGGTTGGAGTGAGATAACACATAATGCTGGAACTGGTGCTTATCTATCAGCATCTGTATTTTACAAAACTACTTAGGAGTTAAAAATGGCAATAACAAAAACAACAGAAATAGCAAAAGTAGAAGTAGTCCAAAATTGGGTTATACAAGTAGCAATAGACACAGTTATTTTAGAAGATGATGTGGAAATATCAAGGTCAAGACATAGAACTAGTATAGTTCCTTTTTCTTCTTTAGTTGATGCAGATGGAGTATGGACACATACAGCTACAGATATAAGTAATGAAGAAGCAAGTGTACAAGCAGTAGCAAATGCTATATGGACTGATGCAGTTAAAAATAATTATAAAGTATGGGCAGAAGCTCAAGGGATTATATAGATGGCACTTACTAAAGTAGGTAAAGAAGGTATTATAGGTATCTCAAATTCTTCTGATACTAGTGCTAATAGAATGGTTATAACTGATTCTGGTTACATATTAATTGGAAATATTACAGCACTACCAAGTTCTTCTGTGTCAGGTTTTAGTTTTTCACCAAGTATAACAAGTGTTAATGCTCATCTATCTTCAGCAGGAAGTTCAACTTCTTCTGTTGCACACATTAATTTTTTAAATGGTAATGGACCAGTTGGGAATATTGTTACTAGTGGAGGTGGCACTTCTTTTGGTACATCTTCTGATTACAGATTAAAAGAAAATGTTAATTATAATTTTGATGCAACTACAAGATTAAAACAACTTAAACCTTCAAGATTTAACTTTAAAGCAGATGCAGATACTACAGTAGATGGTTTTTTAGCACATGAAGTTTCAAACATTGTACCAGAAGCTATTATTGGTGAAAAAGATGCCGTAGATGATGACGGAAATGCAGTTATGCAGAGTATAGATCAATCTAAACTAGTACCTCTACTAGTAAAAACCATACAAGAACAGCAAGCTACAATAGAATCATTAACAGCTAGAATTACAGCATTGGAAAATAACTAATGGCATATATAGGTACATCACCTAGCAATGGAGTACGTAGAGTTCTTACGTATACTGCTACAGCTAACCAAACAACTTTTACTGGTACTAGTAGTGAAGGTATTACTCTTACTTATTCTGATGGTAACTATGTAGACGTATATCAGAATGGAGTATTATTAGGAACTGCTGACTATACTGCAACAAGTGGTACATCTATCGTTTTAGGAACGGGTGCATCAGTAAATGATATTATTGTTATTATTGTATATGATGTATTTAGTGTAGCAGATACAGTTAGTCAATCAGCAGGTGGTACGTTTGAAGGTAATGTTACTATGGCTGGTACTCTTGGAGTCACAGGTGCTATTACAGGTACACTTGCAACAGCATCACAACCTAATATAACAAGTGTAGGTACACTAACAAGTTTTAGGTCAACAGGAATTGATGATAATGCTAATGCTTTAGCTATGACAATAGATGCTAATGGTAACATACTTGCATCTACTGGAACTATTACTGCTAATAGAGCAGGAGCAGACCAAAACATTTTAGGAGAGGCAACTACAGCAGGTTATGCTTCAAGACTACAATTAAAAGCTGCTAACTATAGTGGTGGTAGTTATAATGGAATACAATCTTTTCAAGGAGATGCTACACCTGCTTGGGAAATTAGTGGTGCTAGAGCTAATGCTACTAATCAGTTTAAGTTATTTACTGGTGGTACTTTAGTCCAACAATTTGAAAGCAATAGAATGACTGTGCCTCTTCAACCAATAGCAGTCGTTGAAAAAACAACAGCCACATCTGTTGGTAGTGGACAAGCACCAGTAGTTGTATTTAATGAAGTACGTAGAAATCAAGGGTCTATGTATAACACAAGTAATGGTAGGTTTACAGCACCAGTTGCAGGAAATTATATCATATCAGCAGAATTACAAGCTAATGGTCAATATAATCAATTTCATGTTGGTATATATCTTAATGGGGGAGCAATAACACCATTAGATGTTTGGATTAATTTTGGAGATAATTTGAGAGGTGCAACAAGAACATTATCTTTAAATTTATCAGCAGGAGATTATCTTACTGTTAATTCTCATTTTGGAAGTAATTCAGCAACACTTGAGGCTCAAAGATGTCGTGCAACTTTTTACATGCTAGGATAATAGGAGAATAAAATGGCAAATTATACAATAACACTTACAGACACAGAAGACAAAGCCTTGTCTCATATAGCTTATGGACAACAAGACTGGATTGATAATGCAGTTAAAGAAAGATGTCGTGTAGCTATTGAAGATATTATAGCTAGAAATATGGCTCATTGTAATGCAAATGGAATAACAATAGCTACTGGACAAGATGCTCAAGTAGCACAAGCATTTACTTTAGAAGTTGTTAAAACAAATAAAGCATTAACAGATGAACGTAATGAAGCAATGGGTATTTCATAAATGACTAAAGCAGCAGAGTTAGCAAAGATGGGTGAAGTCCTAACCAATAGTCAGATTGGTGGCAGACGGAATATGATCTACAATGGAAATTTTCAATGCTGGCAAAGAAGCACAAATGTAACTGGTTTAGGTACAGCTAGTGGATACTTTACTGCTGATAGATGGAGAATTAATTTAGGTGATACTTCGGCAGGAAGATTTACTATGACAAGAACAGCAGGTGATCCTGATGGTTTTAATTATGGTTTAGTAATTAACTGTACTACAGCAGATACTTCTATTGCAGCAGGTGAGCAACTTCGTATAAATCAAAGATTTGAAGGACAAGATTTACAACAGTTGAAAAAAGGTACGTCAAGTGCTGAACCTACAACAATATCTTTTTATGCAAAGATTGTAGGAAGTGCCACAGACTTTGTAGTAGAACTACAAGATAATGACAATACAAGAAGCATATCTAAAATATTTACTTTTACAACAGATTGGGTTCGTTATTACTGGACAATTCCCGGAGACACAACTGGAGCATTAGATCAAGATATATCTATGTCTATGACACTAAACTTTTGGTTGCATGCAGGAAGCACTCATACAAGTGGCACATTAAACACAAATTGGAACTCAAGAACAAATGCTAATGTAGCAGCAGGGATTGATTCTATATTTGCTAGTACAAGCAATGAGTTTTATCTTGCAGGAGTGCAATGGGAATTAGGATCACAAGCTACAAACTTTGAGCATAGATCATTTGGGGAAGAGAGACAGCTTTGTTATCGTTATTTTTATACTATGAAAGCAGCAACAGCTTTTATGAAGGTAGGTCATGGCAGAGCATATAGTACTTCTAATACAACTGCTACATATCCAGTACCAGTTCCCATGAGAGCTAATCCAACAGGAAGTGTTTCAGCAAACGATGACTTTGGAGTTGCAGGACTTAGTGCAGGAGGTACTACAGGTACTAGTGCAGCAGCAGAAACAATGGATGACTTTAGTAGATTTGCAATTAATATAACAAGAAGTGGTGCAGATATGTCAGCAGGAACAATATATCAAGTTGAAGCAGATAATAATACTGACATGAGAATTAATTTAGATTCAGAGTTATAGAGGCTAGTATGAAAGTAACAAATGCTAAATATTGGAAATATCCTTTAACTGGGAAAGTAACACATATTTATTGTAATATAGAGGGTAGAGCAGAACAACAACAAGTGCCAATAGATAATGGAAATACAGACTACCAAGCAATTCTTGAATGGGTAGATGAAGGCAACACAATAGAGGATGCTGATTAATGAAAATGGGAATACAGCCTGAATTAAAAGTACAAATGGAATTAGAAGCACATGAAAAAGAATGTGCTATTAGATATGAAATGGTTAATGATAAATTAAGTGGATTAGATAAAAGATTGTGGAGAATGGAAGCTATGTCTATGATTGGTACGTTAGGTATAATAGCTTTAGTTGTAACACTAGTTGTAAAATAAAATAGGAAAAGAAAATGGCATCAACATATACATCAAGAATTAGATTAGAAAAACAAGCAGATGGTGAAAATCCTAACTCATGGGGTTTAATACTAAATCAAAATGTTATTGATTTAATAGATGAATCAATAGCAGGATATGAAACTGTATCTGTTTCTAGTGTTGCAGTAAGTTTAACTAATAATAGTGGAGCTACAGACCAATCAAGAAACTTTGGTTTGAAAGTTATGGGAACATTAACTGCTAACGTAACTATAGGCATACCTGCTCAAGAGAAAATTTACTTTATACATAATGGAACTTCAGGTGACTATGATGTATTTATTAAACCTACTGGAGGTACTGCTGTTACTGCAGCTCAACAAGGATTTAGTTCTGTTGTAGCCACTAATGGAACTCTAGTAAATAGATTAGATACAGGATCAGCAAATTCTTTAACAGTAACTGCCAATACTTCTATAGGTGGTACACTTACTGTTGATGGAGAGACTACTCTTAAAACTCATCTTAATATGGCTGATAATGATAAAATTAAATTAGGTGATTCAGGAGATTTAGAAATATATCATGATGCTTCTAACTCATATATAGTTGATACTGGTACTGGTGGACTTAATATTCAAGCAAGTTCTTTTAATTTAAGAAATGCTGCTGGTAACGAAACTGCTTTACAATTTATTGAAGATGGTGGAGTAGACTTATATCATAATAATAGTAAAAAACTTGAAACAACTAATGGAGGAGTTGCAGTAACTGGAATTGTATCAGCAACTTCATTTGCAGGTAATGGTTCAACACTAAGTAATGTAGGTAAGACTTTACAAGTAGTTCAGGCAGGTTATGGTACTTCTTATGCTTTAACATCATCTTATGCAACAACAAATTTAGCATTAGCAATTAGTACTGCTGCTGCTTCTAATAAAGTATTAGTACAAGTTAATGTATATACTGATACAAGGTCACAAGTTACAGATGGTAAAGCAGTATTTAAATTATATAGAGGAGGTACTGATTTAGGTTATATTGGTTCATATGCTTCTGAAGGAGCTAGAACTCAAGCTATGGTTGCTATGCAATTTTTAGATTCTCCCGGATCAGCAGCTTCACATACATATACTTTATATGCAAAAAAAGAAAATGGTTCAGTTGATTTACATGATAGTGATATGATTGCTGAAGCATCTCAAAGTCGTATAACCTGTACAGAGTTAGCATATTAATGTCATCAACAGATTCAAAACTTCAATCATTAAAATTTTTACCCGGATTTCATAGAGAGTCAACTCAATATGCTGAAGAAGGTAAATGGTTTGATGGTAATAGAGTTAGGTTTAGAGAAGGTAAACCTGAAAACATACGAGGTTATTCAAAACATAATTCAACAGTTTTATCAGGTCAAATTAGAGATGTGTTAACATGGTCAGATAATAATACTAAAAAAATGATAATAGCTGGTTCAAACAAACAAGCTTATGTTGAATTAGGAGATGTTATTTATGATGTAACTCCTATTACTTCTATCGTATCTGTTCAAAATATTTTTACAACAGCTAATGGTTCTATAGAAATTGTTACAAGCATAACTAATCATGGAAGATCAGAAGGTGATAGAATTATTGTTGAAGGTGCTGCAGATGTAGGTGGAGTAACTTTACCTAGACTATTACCTTATACTATTACAAGTGTTACTAATATAAATAAATTTACATTTAATGGTCCTACTACAGCAACAGGAACAGCTACAGGTGGAGGTACTGCTGTATCAGTAGCATATTTATTAGATAATGAATTATCTGATAGTATACAAGGTTTAGGTTATGGTGCTGCTATTTTTAATGCAGGTGCTTCTGTAACAGGAGAAAGAGCATGGAATGTTGCAGCTTCATCTTCAGGAATTACCTTTCAAGGTAGCCAATGGAAGTTTGATAATTGGGGTCAAGATGTATTAGGACTACGTAGAGGTGGTAATATATTTTATTTTGATACTGCTGCTTCTATAACACCTTCAAGAATGTTGCCTATTACTAGTTCAACTAATGCTACTCATGTTACAGCTACGTCTGCTCCTTCAAAGTCTAATTTTTTAGTTGTTTCTCCTAATGATAGACATGCTATTTGTTTTGGTACTAATGAATTTTCAGGAGCAGCTTTTAATCCTCTGTTAGTTAGATGGTCAGACCAAGAAGACTTTACTAATTGGACTCCTTCTATAACAACAACATCAGGTGAGACTGTGTTAACTGATGGTACAGAAATTATAGGAGCAACTCGTTCTAGAAATAATATAGCTATATGGACTGACAATGCTATGTATACAATGCAATATGTAGGTCCTCCTTTTATATTTAGTTTTACTCAAGTAGGTACTAACTGTGGTTTAATAAGTCCTCATGGAGCTATTGATTACGATGGTATTTCTTATTGGATGAGTGACAATAACTTCTATGCTTTTGATGGAAGAATAAATAATTTACCTTGTACTATACGTAGACATTTGTTTGGTAATTTTAATAATACAAATAAAGATAAAGTTTATGCAGGAATTAATTCTGAGTTTAAAGAAATTATTTGGTTGTATCCTAAAGCAGGATCAACTGAACCTAATGCTTATGTTATATATAATGTAGAAGAAAAGACATGGGTATATGGAGATTCTTTTTATAGTACGTTTAATGATCGAACAGTATTTAGTAATACAATTACAACAGGAAATACATCTGATACTGCTACTCCTTATCTTTATGATAACGAACCTACAGGTGTTTATACTGGAGATGGAGTAGCTTTATCTTCCTTTCTTGAATCTTCTAAGTTTGATCTAGACGAAGGAGATGATATAATGTACATGGATAAGATTATTCCTGACTATGCTATTGATTCAGGAAATCAAATAGAAATATTTATTCAAACAAATGCTTATCCTAATGGACCATTAACAACTAAAGGACCTTTTATTATTCAACCTTCTACAGAAAAAATAAATTTTAGGGCTAGAGGTAGACAGGTTTCAGTTATTGTTTCAGGAACTAATGATGGTTCTTGGAGATGGGGTGAGGTTAGACTATCTACTCAAAAAGATGGTAGAAGATAATGGCTAACTATCCACAAGTACCTAGCTTTACTTCTTTTTCTACTTCTGAATTAAATAAAATGTACACTTTAATAAGAGAATGGAGTAATCAATTAAGTTTTGAATTAGAAACAAGAGATGCTTTAGTTGATTTTAAACCAGCAACAAATGTATATGCAGTAGTTACTGTTACAGAAATAGGAAGACCTAGTTCAGGTGATATAGCTTATTCTAAAGATGAAGGTAAATTTAAAGGTTATGTAGATGGAACAGGATGGGTAAATTTTAACTAATGAATAAACAAGAATATTTTAATTTAATAAATAATAGTACTTATATTGAAAATATTAATACAGGAACTGTAAAAACAAATGATTATTTTGGTACAAAAACTGTACAAGGTATGGCATTAAACATTGGTTCGTTGTATAATAAGAGTAATGATATGCAAAGTAATATAAGTAATTTTCAATCTAATATGACAAAGGCACAGTCTAATTATACTATGCCAAATAAGGTGAAAAATAATAATGGCATACTTAGTTAATAGAGAAGCTCCTATGAGTGGGTTATCAAATCTTCTTGCTTTAAAAGGTAGGCAAGGTGATACTGAATTAATTCATATGTCTAAACCTGAAGTAAACGTGTTAGAACGTATGGGTAAATTATCAGTTAATCCTCGTACAGGTTTACCTGAAGCTTTTCGTTTAAATGAAAAGATACAAAGTATAGGTGATATGTCTTTAGAAGAAAACTCTGAATCAGCTATGCAACAATTAATTAATTATGGTAGAAATAAATTAGAAAAACTTAATGTAATATCTACACCTAATGAAGGACTACAACAGATAATGCCTAAACCTCCTTTAGAAATGAAACAACCTATGCCACCACAACCTATGCCACCACAACCTATGCCTAATCAAGGTGGTTTATCTGCTATGTTAGCTGAAGGTGGTCAAGGTAAAAGTGGTTACTTTGAAGGAATGGTTGAAGGAGAAGGTGATGGAATGGATGATACAGTTGACTTTAAAGTTGAAGGTGATCCAATTATTAAACGTGCTAAACTAAGTAATGAAGAGTATGTAATGCCAGCAGATAGTGTTGCTATATTAGGTAATGGTTCTTCTGATGCAGGTGCAGAAAAATTAGATGACTTTATAAAATATATAATAAGTAAAGCTTTTGGTACAACAGAACAACAGAATGAAATAAATGCTAGTAAAGAATTGAAGGGATTAGTATAATGGCAGTAGATATAACAGGTAGGTATAGTGTTCCTGATGATTATAAATCAGGGTTAGCTGATGTATTAAAGGAAGCTAAAAATATATATGAAACTAAAAAAGAGTTAGGTTATCCAACTTATACTGGTGATAGATATTCCGGGTTTAATCCTGAAGAACTAGCAGGTATGTCAGGTATTTCTAGTTTAGTAGGTAAAGGTCAAACATATTTTGATCCTGCTGAAAGTTTTTATAAAGGTCAGTCTGATAAATTTAGTGATAACATGGCTTCATATATGAATCCTTATCAACAAGCAGTTATTGATGTAGAAAAAAGAGAAGCAGGTAGAGACTTTGACAAAGGCTTACAGACTATAGGAATGGGTGCAGTAGGTGCAGGAAGTTTTGGAGGTTCTAGACAAGGTGTAGTTGAGTCTGAAGCATTAAGAAATTACCAATCAAAGTTAGGTGACATACAGACTAAGGGAAGTAAGGCAGCTTTTGAAAATGCACAAAAAGCTTTTGAATCTCAAAAGGCTAGAGAAAAATCTGCTGCTGCAGGTCTATCATCTTTAGGACAATTAGCTCCTCAACAAGCTTTAAAAGAATATACAGGTATGACAAGTGTAGGTGAAGCTCAAAGAGATATGACTGATAAAGGACTAAATCAAAACTATGCTGACTATCAATCTCAATTAAATTTTCCAAATACCTTATTAGATAGGTATCAATCAACCTTATATGGTTATCCTTATCAATCTACTGAGGTAGCTGATGTATATAGAAAACCTTCAGGCATGAGTAATTTTATGAACCTTGTAGGAACAGGAGCTAAACTATATGGTATGTCTCAAGGTATGCCTTTTAAAACAGGTGGTCAAGTAGCTTTTGATTCTGATGGTGGTTTATCTGCTATGTTACAAGCAGGTTCTCAAGCTAACAGTGTTAATAATCCTACTTCTATATTTGATAATCAAAAAAGTAATAAGAATCAACTTACTAATAAAGAACAACTTATGCAAATGTTATTAGGTTCATATGGAGATTTATCTAATACAATAACTGAAAGTCAGAAACTTCAAGAAGAAATGGCTAATAAACAATTAGCTAGATTAGATAATACTTCTGGAAACATGGCTAATTTTATTGGTGATGCTTTAATTAATGCAGCTCAAGTTGATCCAAGAGCAGGAACATTTAGTGCATTAGCTCAAGGTGCTGCTGAAGCTACAGAAAATTTACCTAATGTTGAAGAAGAGAAATATAAAATACAACAAGCTTTATTACAAGGTAAGATATCTGCAGCTGAAGCTAAAGCAAAGCTTGCAGGATTAAATATAAAAGGTTATACTGATCTAGCAGCTTTAGGTCAAGGAAAATTAGATGCTCCAATTTTATCAGCTTTATCAAAACAAATAGCTGCAAAAAATAATGTGATGTTTAGTGATGAAAATGGTTTTACACTTATTAATGGACAAGCTGTAGATCCAGCAACTAAAGATTTAATGCAGAAACAATTAAAAGAAGTTTTAAATTTTTATAATCAATCTGGAAATTTAAACGATACTATGAATTATCTTTTTGATTTAAGTACAGTAAAAAAAGACAAAACACCTCCGAATAACATAGAAGGTGATCCTAATATTATTAGTCAACTTCTAAAAAACAAAACAACTTAGGATAATTAAATGGCTATAGCTTTTGGTACTCAAGAGTATGAAGATATTTCTAATGAAGTAGCTTTACTAGCAAAAAATAATCAAATAAAAAATAACCAAGATTTAAATAATTATTTAACTTCTAAAGATGTTTCTATTCTTGATTTTAAAAGAGCAGTTGATGAAGAAGCTACACAAAAAGCTCGTGTAAAAAGTGGTGAAGCTTATGGAACTGTTGCTGATGGTATTGAACTATTTGGTGTAGGTGTTCCTATGCCTTCTAAAATAATAGGTCGTGCTTTAGGAAATATAACTGATGATGTTACAAGTGCTATAGGATCAGGTATAGAACTTACTGCAGGTAAAAAAGCTAGAAAAAATGTAAGTAATTTTTTTGGGGAAGCAGGAAACATTATTAAAAATGTTATAGGTCAAGAAAACACTGATTCATTAAAAAGAACTTTTGATCCTAAAACTAATACAGCAGAACAAGTAGCTAGTACTTTTGCTGAGTTTGCTTTACCTTTTGGAGTTGCTACTAAAACTTTAGGAACATTAGGAAAGGTTGCTAAGATTCCTAAAGCTACTACTAAAGCTCAAAAAAGAATTAGAGATTATTCTAAGTATGGTACAGCAGGTGTAGTAGCAGATGTTTTTACAAGAGATGAAGATGAACAACTTACTATGAATTTAGTACAGATGATTCCCGGTATGGAAGATTCTTTATCTTCTTTAGCTATAGACCCTGATGATTCTTTTGCAGAAAAAAAACTTAAGCAGTCTGTTGATTCTTTAATAGGTCAAATTGCTTTTGGTGGTCTTATAATTGGTGGTATTAGTGTAACAAAAAGTGGCATTAATGTAGGTGGAAAAATAATTTCAAAAACTGATCTTGTTAATAAACTTAAAAAAGGTTCATCTTCTTTAACTAATAAAGTTAGTGCAATAAAAAATAGTAAGATTATGACTCCTATTAATAATAGTGCTAATACTATAACATCTAATGTAAAAGCAACTAAAAATTCTTTAGGTCAGTATATGCAAACAGGTACTGCTAAAAATGTATTAGGAAAAATAGGAAATATAAATAGTTTTTTAGGTAAAGCTTTTACTTCTAAAGCAGGAATGAGTGATCCTTTATTTAAAGCTAATATTCTTAGAAGAGAATATGCAGAAGCTAGAGATATTCTTGCTAAAAAAGAAGCTAAAGAATTAGAACGACTTATAAAAAAATATAACTCTGATAGAGACTTAGTTAACAAAGTTTTACAAGGTGCTTATGTTTCTAATCCAAATAATAATCCTAAGATAGCTAAAGAAGTTATTGACCAAGCTCAAAAAATGAATAAGATGATACAAGATAATACTCCTATAATTAAAAGCTTATTAAAATTAAAGGATGATGATGTATTATCTTTACAATTAGATGCTAATAATGGTACGTATTTAACAAGAACATATCAATTTAGTAGCAATCCTCAATGGACAAAACAAATAGGTAAAGTATTAGATGGTAAATTAAAACCTAACTCTCAAAATAATCAAGACTTAATTAATATAGTTGAAAATGCTAGATCATATATTTTAAAACAACATCCTTCATTAAATAGGGATCAAGCAGATAACATATTAAATGAAATGTTATTAAAAGGCAAAGCAGGAGAACAAGTTAATTTATTTGAAACATTATTATATGAAGGTGTAGGTGGTGTTGGTAAAAAAGTAGGAGTAAGAGTAGGTAAAAAAAGAAAAAATATTGATAAACCTATCTTAGAATTTTTAGGAGAAATAAAAGACCCTACTAAAAATTTTGTAACAACTATTCAAAATCAAAATAGATTAATAGCTAAAGCAAAATATTTAAATGATATTAAAAGTATTGCTGAAAATTCTTTAGGAAGACAAGTTAAGTTAGAAGGTTTATTTCCTTCTCTTCCTACAGAAGTAAGTACTTTTGTTAAAGCAAACATTGCTCCTAATAAATTTATTAATAAAAAATTAAGTGACTTAGAAGCAGTAAAAGAGTTAGAAGGTTTAGGTGTATCTTCTAAACGATTAGGTCTAGATGATATATATACAACACCTGAGATGGGTACAGTTTTTGATAGAGGTTTAGATGTTTTTGGTTTTGAAGGGTCAAAAAATTTTTATTTAAATGGGTTTGCTAAACTTGCAGGTATAGGACAAGCTAATCAAACAGTTCTTGATAATGCTACTCATGTATTAAATGTTTATGGTGCTGCTCAACAAGTAGCTATGAATGGACATTTTTTTAATAAACAAGTTTATAATAATTCAGTAAGTTCTTTAAAAACTGTATTAGAAAAAGCTAAATTACAAGACCCTAAAGCTTTAGAAGAATTAGCTTATTTAAAACAATCAGGATTAATTGATTCTAGTGTTGATGCAGAAATAGTTTTAAAAAATTTAAATTTAAGAGGAACTTCAGATGATATAGTTGGAGAAAAATCATTAGCTAAAAAAATATATGATGTACCTTTTAAAGGAATTAAAAAAACACTTAAAATAGCTTCAGGAGTTTATGGTGGTGTTGATGATGTATCTAAGTTAATAGCTTTAAAAGCAGAAGTAGCTCAATATAGAAAAGCATTTCCTAATTTAAGTGAAAAAGAAATCTTAGATAAATCAATAGAGATAGTACGTAATACAATGCCTTCTTACTCTACTGCAGCTCCTGCAGTTAGACTTTTATCTCGTGTACCTTTAGGAACATATGCTACTTTTCCTGCTGAAATGGTTAGGACTACAAAAAATATAGTAAGCCAAGGAATAAGAGATGTATTAGAAGGAAGAAGAACAAATAATTCTGCATTAAAAAACATAGGATATAAAAGATTAACATCAGCAGCAGGTGTAACTACAGGTTTAGGAGTAGGTATAACAACATACAATCAATTAAATGATGTGACTCCTGTAAATGAAAGAGCAGTTAAATTATTAAGTGCTGATTATTCTAAAAATAGTCCTAAACTATTTCTAGAAAATTTTACAGAAGATAGAAATGGAAATATTGTAGCCAAAGTTATAGACTCAGGATCAATAGATGCAGCTCAATATGTTAAAGGACCTATAAGAGCAATCATAGCTAGACTAACAGCAGGAGAAGAAGTAACTCAAAGAGAATTAGATGATGTATTTAAAGAGATAGGAACTGAAGTTTTAAGTCCTTATTTTTCTCCAAAGTTTTTAACAAAAGATTTAGTATCATTAATATCAGGTTTTGATAAAAAAGGAAATGAAGTTTCTAAAGCAGAAGCTGTTAAAAATTTAGCAACAACTCTTATTTATCCGGGATTTGCAGAAAATATTCAAGCTTATAGACAAGCTAAAGAATCAGAAAAGTTAATGGGAAAAGGAGAAGCAGTTAATGAGTATGGTTTTCCTACTAGTTCTGAAGATCAAAGCACTTTTAATAAGTTTGGAATAAGAAAACAAACTATTAATTTAAATAAACAATTAGGTTATAGTATCTTCCAAGATTTAAAAGAAATAAGAGAAACTAAAAAGTCTTTATCAAATTTATTAAATAGAGAAACTCCTATAAAGGTATTGGATTTAGATGAAAAAAAAGATATAATAAATAAATATCTTAAATTACAATTAGATAAAAAAGAAAGTCAAGCTAGATTATATGATAAGATTAAAGTGTTTGGTGATATAACTTATACTGATAAAGAAAATAATAAACAAACATTAACAGCTTCAGGTATTATAAAATTATTATCAAACCAAGGACTTAGCAAAGCAGATAAAACTACTATGTCTAGTGCAATTAAAAATGGTAGGTTTGTACCTGATACTTTATCAGTTAAAGAAATGCAAAGACTAATACAGACTAAAAAGTTTCCTACTGATGTATTAAGATCAATAGTAGAATACTCAAAACAATTAGAAGGTATCAAATTAAGGGATTATTAAAATGGCAAAGAAGAAAAAGAATTTAGCAGACATGGTAAAAGCTCCACGTAAGATTGACATCAATGGTCAACTACATATGCTTGCATGGATTACAGCAGACGAGGGTAAAGCTTTAAAGTTATTAGGTGGTGCAGGTAAAAAAGGTCCTATGGGTATACCAAGTTTTTATGGTCCGGGTGGTCCGGGTGATGATGGAACAGACCCTTCAGGTACTGATGAAGGTCCGGGAGAGGGTCCGGGAGCAAGTCAAGGTCCTTCTGAAGGTGACGATCCTACAGGAAATACTGATGGTTCAACCGGAGGAGTAGGTGGTAATAGTACTAGTATGGGTATAGATAGCAGTCAAAGTGATATGGAATCGATACAAGCAGGATTAGAAGCCGGAGGTCCGGCTGACATAGGTGGTAATGAAAATGATGAGCTTGAGTTTAAAAAAGCTGTGCAAGCTGTGGCTGAGAAGATACCTGATGAATCTCCATTAACAGATGCTATGAAAGCATACTATGGCAAAGGAATAGGAACATCAACAATAGATATGTCTACTGCTGCAGGTAGAGCAACTAGTCTAGCTAATATGACTAGTCCTTCTACAAGTGCTATAGGTGGTAAGTTCGATCCTGCTACAGGAAGATATATATTTCCCGATGGTAGGATTTTTGATACTGCTACAGGAAAATTCTTACCTATGTCTCAATCTAATAAGATAGAAGGATTAGATTTATTTAGACCTATTGAAGGAGTTAAGTAATGAAATATAAAATGAAAATTTTATTAGATCAGTTAGTTGACTTTGAAGGATTAGTTCTTAAAGTTTACCAAGACCATCTTGGAATAGATACAATAGGTATAGGTAGAAATTTAATTGACAGAGGTATCTCTGATAAAGAACTAGAATTAATGGGTAAAACAATAGAAGAAGTTTATGCTGAAGGTATAACTAAAGAAGATGCATATATGTTAGCTGCTAATGATATTAAAATAGTTGAAGCAGAGTTATGTTATCATCAACCATGTATAGAAGATTTAGGTGAATCTCGTCAAAGAGTATTAATAGATATGGCTTTTAATATGGGTGTTCCTCGTCTTTTAAAATTTAAAAAGATGTGGTCTGCTATACATAAAGGTTCTTATAATACTGCATCGAAAGAGATGTTGGATTCTAAGTGGGCATTACAAGTAAAAAAGAGAGCTATAAAATTATCCTCATGTATGCAATCAGGTGATTGGTAACGTGGTGTCAGTCGAGCAATTTTTAAAATGGAAAGTACTACCAAGATTTATGATGCTTGCTAGTACAGTTATGTCTTGGAGATGTGCCGAATGGTTTATGGATTTAGATTCACCTACTGCAGCACAGTCAGCATTTGTATCTGTGGTTATGGGTGTGATGACAGGTGTATTTGCAATATGGATGGGTCACGAACATAAAGGAGATAAGTAATGTTAACTGCATTAATAGGACCAGTATCAAATCTTCTTGGTAAATTTATAGAAGATAAAGATATGAAGAATAAGTTGGCACATCAAGTGGCAACGATGGCTGAGAATCATGCACAGGAATTAGCCAAAGGTCAGCTAGATATAAACAAAGCAGAAGCTAAACACAAATCAATATTCGTAGCTGGGTGGAGACCCTTTATTGGCTGGACCTGTGGTATTGCTTTGTGTTGGCATTTTGTACTAGCACCTGTTACTATGTTTATATGTGCTTATTTAAATGTTGTTATATTAGAACTACCAACTTTTGACATGGGTTCACTTATGACTGTGCTGATGGGAATGTTAGGACTTGGAACACTCAGGACATATGAAAAGCAAAAAGGATTAACTAAATAAAAATAAAAGGTTTAAATATGATAACTTTAACTAAAGCACAAGATAAAAAAATGAAAGAACATTCTAAGCATCATACAAAAAACCATATGATGATGATGGCAAAACTTATGGCAAAAGGAAGCAGTTTTAATCAGGCTCATAATCAAGCAATGAAAAAGATAGGAAAATAAAATGGCAATCCTAAAAAAGAAAAAATCTAAATCTCCTAAACCTGCTAACCCTTCTTTGTATGCAAGAGTAAAAGCAAAAACCAAAAAGAAATTTTCAGTTTATCCCAGTGCATATGCAAATGCATATTTAGTTAGAGAATATAAAAAGGCTGGTGGGAAGTACGTCTAATGGCTAAACCTAAAAACAGTGGCTTAACTAAATGGTTCAAAGAAGAATGGACAGACGTTAAGACAGGTAAGAAATGTGGTAGGTCTGGTAAGGATAAAAAGAAAAGACCTTATCCTGCTTGCAGACCTAAGAAGATAGCTAGTAAAATTACTAAGACTGAAGCTAGAAAAAAGACAGGACCTAAGATGGTTAAGTGGTCTGTTACTGCTTCAGGTAAAAAAAGAAAATCAAGGAGTGTTTAATTATGTGGTGTGTTCTTCCTGAGATATATTTTCCTCAACAGTTTCATCGTCATCTTCCTCAGAAAAGTAATCAGGAAAAGATGTTTGAAGCAGTGAATAAATTTTATCAAATCCTAAAGTTTGCATAACAAGAACTATATCTGCTTCTAAAGATTCAGTTGTAAACTCTTGTGAATCATCGTTGTTACCACGAACTTTTGATAATAACTCCAAAGCTTTTAAAGCAGAGTTAGAGTGTCCTGAATTTTTAGCTATATCATATTGCTTTTCTAATTCATTAATAACATCTATGTCTGTAGTAATATCAGAAGATAATTCTGCTATACGTTCTATGCAATCTTGTTCTCTTAATAATCTAGAGCCTTGATTGTGAGCAGATGTCTCACTATATCCTGCTTCCTTTGCAGCTCTTGTAGCATTACGATGTAGGACATAGTTCTGACAAAACTTTTCTTTACGTTCATTAAGCTGCAAGAGGATTTATAATATCAAGGTATGATATCTCCTTACCTCTTAATGATTTCTTATATACTTCTGAAACTAAAGTACCTTCACCATGTACAGTGACTGAGAGATCAAGGTCTGAATTGTCAAAAAGCTTTTCACAATCTTGAGCATTAGCTAACAGTTCTCCAGTAGTCCAAAAATGTTTATCACTAGTTTCAACTCTAAAATATTTAGGCTTATCACTAATCTTTTCTTTTTTCATTTGAGGAGTTAGTTCTTTAACTGAACAATCAAAACCAAACAACTCAAAGTTTCTAAAGCCTAAGATGTGAGCTAGTGATATAGTTCTCATAGCAGCACAAGTACCACCAGCAACTAATGTTGTTCCTGTTTTAATACCTGCATTTTTATCAATAGTAATTTTATCTTTTGTACTAGCATCTCTCAATGCATCAGAGTAAGCTTGCCATCCTTTTATCTTTGCATTTTTAGATTGTAAGTATCTAGTAACAGAAGGATCAGTCATAGAAGCTATAAGAAATAAAGTCTTATCATCTATAGTTTTAAATAAATCTTTTCGTACAACTCCATGAGTACTCACTCCTTCAATAGGTCTTGGGTCTAATATTACACAAGCAAAGGGTTGTATTCCATGAGCTAATAATTTAGGATAACTATGTTTAACACAGAATACTTTACCACCACTCTTTAATTTTTCTTTTAAGAGTTTAAAGTTAGTACTACTTCCACCTGATACAACAAAAGCAGTTTCTTTATTTATTTTACCATGCTTTAACCAATCAAAATCTTTTATTAATTTTTGATTAGTGTGTATATTATCTATTATTTCTTGTTTAGGTCTAGAGTCTTTTGGATTAACAACTATAGGCATCCTAGTTAAATCTTTAGGTAATGCAGGTGTTCCTTTTTTATTAGCAACAAAACATATGTGTGTTATACCACCACCAAATACTCGATCAGTACTAGGAAGAACAACCTTGCCATAGGCTTTCATTTCTTTTATAAGTTTATTAACACCCATGTTACTTTCTTTAGGAAGATTTCCTTCTTGATCTTTAGAAAAGTAATCATCAAAAACTAATAAAGAAATCTTTTTTAAATTTTTGTAGTCTTCCTTAACAGTTTCATATGAATGTCCACCATCTATAAAAGCAAAGTCTGCTTTGTTAACTTCTTTACATTTAGGAATAGTTAGTTTACTATCTCCTTTATGTAGTTGAAATGTAAATGTCTTGCCTTTATTAAACACTTCTGTAGCATAATCAGTTAACCTTTTCTTAACTGCTTCAATACTATTATGAGGTTTTGTATTCATTTCATAGTCATCACTTGCTTCAGTAGCATCTTCAAATAAATCAAAGCCTATATAGTTTACTGAATCATGGTTTTTAAAAGCAGCATCAGCCATGTCAATAGCTCTTCCACCATTCCACGTACCTACTTCTACTATATTTTTAACTTTGTAATGCTCTACAATATTACATAACTTTCTATATCTTTCTAGTTTAACATCAGGAGATACATTAGTATTACTTATATTATCTTTTAAGTTTCCTTTATAATGAATAAAATATTCAGACAAAGGTGATTGCATAAATGCTGTCAGTCCTTTGACGTTCTCTGTCATATTATTGACAGCCATACCATGAGCTTTATAGATGTTTAAAAGTCTTTCAAAGATGAAACCATCATGCCATTCTCTATAAGCAATCGTTTCACCTATTGTATAACAACCTCTGAAGTCAGCTAATAAAGAACAAGCATCATGATATTGTAAGTTAAATCCCATGAAGCTAGTTTCACTATAGTCTATATCAGTACGACCAAGATGTACAACACTTGCTTGAGAAGGTAACCACTTATCAACTGCACTAACATCTAATCGTTTACTAGCTATAGTATCAGCATCAATCCATATCAACCAATTAGGTTCTTCTTTATCATAGTTCTCATCTTCCATCATTTCAAAAGCTAAGTCTGTTAACGAGTAAACTTTATGACACCATTTAATAGCATCTAGTCTCCAGTTGTAAGACATCTTACCACCTTCAGTACCATCGTGCTTCTTCATACGTTCCCGATACTCAAGCATATCTTTTACGTCATTAAGATTCCTATAACTAACAACATCACTAGTAGGAGGTTTAAGTTTTGGTAAGTCGAAATCATGGTAGTAAGCAATGAGTTTGAAATGTTTTGGATTCCACTTCTCAACGATACTTTCAAGCATTTTTTTTGCATATGTTTCATATCCATTCTCACTAAATGAGGTTACAAAGGTGTACATTTTATTCTCCAGTTAATAATCCATATGACATATCATCATGTATGGCTTTCCATTCTTCAGCATATTTAACATCATCTTCTCTCTTTCCTATCCATTTAGGAAACCATGGTCCACCTGTAGTAAAGTGAACAAGGTAAGGACTAATGTCTTGATCAGTATGTCCATCTAACCAGTTCCATTCTTCAGACATAGAACCAATCTCTTGATCCTCTAACCATTTAAAGTTATGAAGCCACCTTCCTGATTTAGTATTAACATCATCAACTGTAAGATTCTTATTAGAAGGATGAGAACAATTCCAAAGAACTACACTAGACCAATTTTTTCTACTATAGCTTTGTTGTAACTGACCATCCATCTTCATTGTTTCAGTAGGCATGTAATGATGTTTGATGCAATACAGAGCATACTTAGGATCATTGTATGTATCAAACAATTTTTTTATGTTAGTACGTAAGTATGTATCACTATCCATAAAAAGTGACCAGCCACTGTATAAGCTAATGTGAGGAACAAGAAATCTAGTAAATGTAAAATCAGTACTAAAGGGGAGGTTATCGAATGTATCAATTTTCTGACCATGTTTATTTACCTCAAAGTTTCTACGATACAAACCAAGCCTACGTAATGTGGGCTGGTGGAGAGGTATGATATCATAGTCTGTGTTAAATCTTTCGATAGAATATTTAAGTACATTGTATGCTATCTCCTCTCTCTTATCATAACCTATATAGATAACAGGTCGTTTGTTATAGTTCATAGTCTTCCTTCTTGTCTATTACGAATACGTTTAACATGTTTCCTATAAAAATAATTACCTATCTTAGTAAATATTTTAGATATGTATAATAGTAACCAAGTTAATTTCATTTATCTTTTCCTTATTTTACTAAAAATATTACGTTATGTCAAGAAGAATTTTTTTTCTTAGGTTTTAAATGTAAAATTTCTTTTATGTGTAACTTTCTACCTTTAAAGAATACGATTGTGTTTATACAAGTATTAATGGTGATGGCAATAACTAACCACCACTGCCACCATTGCATTTCTGTACCATCAATCATTAGCTAGAAGTGATGTCAACTATTTCACATGCATCTGCTGTACAAGCTAACTCCCTTCCACCACTAGTTGTATCTTCTTTCTCGTAGTTAGCAAGCTTAGACCAATCAATAGACTCAGGCATTTCATTTAATAGAGCATAATATTTTGCTTCTACTATGTCTTGATAAGGTGCTTGTTGATAAGTGTGTTCACTAAAAGGTAGAAAAGATATGCCCGATACCTCATCAAAGTTTTCATAGACCCATGATCCTACTTCCATCCACTCTTCTTCTTTAACAGAGATAGTAACAGAAGGTTTATGTTCACACCAATGTCTTTGATATAATAACCAAAACTTTAATTGCTGTATAGCAGTCATTTCAGTTCTAGTTATAGCTCCTGAAGGTGCTTTCATAGGGAAACTAAACACAGTAGTACTTTCAGGTTTCATTGCACAAGGTTCACTAGGTATTCCACTGTCTTGCATAAACTGTGTGAGTGGGTCTTTGTTATCACCACGTACAGTTCTTACATAATAAGGATTGTGTCTAGCATGTATGCCTGAAGCACTATCAACTAACTGACTAACTGTACCACTAGGTTTGACACAAGTGATTGCAGTTGACTGAGGAATACCTAACTCTTTAGCAATCTTTTTATTAGTCTCTACTGCCACTGCTTTTAGTTCTTCTAAAGTATCTCCTAATTCGTAGTGATTATTATTAAGTTCTGGACAATCTAAGATACCTGTTAGGGAAACTCCTAACAATCTTTCTTCTTCTGTATTATCTTTCCATATCTTACGTAGATATTTAAAGTCAGTAAGAGTAGATTGAAATGTACCTAAGATGGTAGCCATCCTAACTTTTTCTTTTAAAGATTCTATATTATCTGTAGACCTACAAACAACCTCTGTAAGATTACAGAATTGATATGGTCTAAGTATGATTTCACTGCAAGGATTACATCCAAAGTAATGATTTGAATCTCTTCTTCCATTCTCTTCTGCCTTAGTCTTAGCAGCTTGTCTATTAAAAATTCCTCGTTCACCTGACTTAGACTCGTATAAAGAAAGCCATTCTCTCATGAATGTACCCATCTCAGGCTTACCTTTAAATGCTACAGAGTTATTAGCTAATGCTCTCTGTCCTTCGTTCTCCCACCATTGACCTGACTTAGCATGTCTCATTTGGTCATCACCTAAGTTAGACAATGATATAAGAGCAGACCTACGAACACCACCAACAACTACCACTTCACCAATCTTACACATGATATCGTGACACTCAATAGGAAACAATCGTCTGCCTTTAGCTCCTTTAAACTTATCAATACAGAATTGAAACAACTCAACTAGTGGTGCAGGTCCTGATGCTCTACCACCAAAAGTTTTAAGTCTTGCACCTGCTTGCCTAACTAATGACACATCCCATGTAGGAACTTGACCTACATACAACATAGCAATAAGTTCTCTCAATGCCTTTGCCCAACCCGGTCTACTATCACCAACTTTAATTACTGTTGTGCTGTCTTCAAAGTGTTCATTAACTATAGGTAACTTGTCTACATTCTCACGTTCAACAGAGAAGCCAACACCTGTGCCACACATAAGTATATACATGCACTCATCAAATGAACGAGGACTATCTACAGGTATGTAGCTACAGTTGTAACCACCTACGTGACACCTATCTAAAGCAGGTCCTGAAGTCATTAAGGCTCTCATGCTAGGCATCACACCTAGATTCATAACTTGATCTCTAACCATAGTCGTTAAGGCTCTAGTCATAGTATACTTATAATTCTTTTTTAAATGAAGAGTCATGTAGTCTATGTATCTGTCTACAGTTTCTCCCCAATTTTCTCTACGTTGATCTTCTTCTTTCCATCTTGCATATCTTGACAGAGCTATAAAATTTTGATAGTCTGTAGGTAAATAATTACTTATCATATCTTTCCCCTTAAATTAAAAACGAAAGCAAATCATATCACATAATTAAATGAAATACAATATACTAATGACTTAATACTGCATTAATTCTTTTTCTTACGTACTCGATCTCTCCTGACTTAAGAACTTTAAATGCAAACTCTTTCATGTATTTTGAATTGACTCCAGCATAATCACAAATTATATCAAAGTCTTCAGCAGTTACTCCTATTGAAGCAAAGAACCATGCAGTAGCTCTGTCTCTTTCTAATATAGAATTATCAGGCTCACCTTTATAAGAAGGTTTAGTTGCATCTAGTAAAGCTTGTAATAAAACAGACAGATATAAAGTTTGTTCAGGTGAGCTTCTATTTTGTAGTACTTGTTTCTCAAGCTGAACAAACTCTTTATCTAACATTTATCAAACCATTTGTTAGGTACTGATCCTTGCTTACAGAATATAAATGAATGTTTATCACACCAATCTCCATACGTCATCTTTCCACCTTTGTATAATTTTCTATTAGGATTATCAAATACAAAACGAATGTCTACTTTAGGATGTTGGCTTCTAATAAACAAATGTTTCTTTCTGTCTTCTAACATAAACCTTCCTTTAACTTCCAATATGATTCCATTAGGAAGTATAAAGTCAGGAATATATTTTTTATCTTCTTTCCACTCATAAGAAATTTTAAAAGTTTCATACTCATAAGCTATGTTATTCTCTTCTAGAACACATGCCATATTGTATTCTGAATTAGACCTATACTTATGAGGTATGTCTCTTTTCTTTTTCTTAAATCTAGGCATAAGAAATTTCTTCGACATCAGGTGTCTTATATACCTGAGTTAAATACCTATTTCCATTAGCATATTTAAATACTCTTAGACCCTTTCCATTGTTAGCATCTGACCAACAATCTTTTTTGTATGGACAATAGGCACAACCAATGGATAACTTTTTATTACCAGACTTGCCATCAGCTTCATCAGGATAGCATCGTTCAGGTTTTATATCAGATGCTATGACATTTTTCAAATGCCTAATACGATCAGGAGCATTTATCATATGGATAGAATCTACATTACACAATGCTAACTCACCACTAGATTTATCTACAGCAAAGAAAGCTGCTTCAGTATCCTTACCTTCTTCAGCATAGCCACTAATCTGAGCTATGTAACCAAAAGGATCATCAGTATGTAAGGTATTATCTTTAAACTTTTTAAATGCATAAGGTGAAGCAGACTTTATATCTACTAACATTCCATCTATTCTGCAATCTTTATGTCCTTTAACACCTTCAACAGTTACTTCTTTTTGATTCTCAGTTATCTTATGACCTGCTAACTGTGTCAACAACATAAGTAAGGACTCTAACATGTGTCCATAGATAAATTTTATTTTAGTACTCCCATTAATATCTGTAGGTTTTATATCAGATTTAATATCATACCATAACATTCTATCTTTCTTACCTATTTGAGACATACGTAATGAAGCTTGTGACTTCTCTCTCTGTCCTTCTTTAATAGCTTGAGAAACAGAATCTCTTATGCTATCTGAAAACTGACACATCAAAGACCAATTATCTCTCTGCTCTGTATTGATTCCTTCTTCCAACATAGTATAGATATCTTTTATTAAGGTATCTATCTTTGGGTCTTTAAGTACATTTATATCCTGCATATTATTCTCCTTTAGTTTCTGTAATTGATATAAGTTTTTTAAGATACCACTCAGCTTTCTTTAAGTCTTGAACACCATTCTTATATCTATATCTCCAAAGGTATTTAATTATATTTCCTTGTAGATAATATTCCATACCATCCCCTGTAGCTGCACTGATTGCATCAATACATTCTATACCTGATTGATTGTAATGGATTGGATGATCTACTTCTGAATTTACATTCATTTGCAGTTGTATGCCTTGTTCTTCTTCTAGTTCAAGGGTTTTACGTTTGATATATTCATTGTGTCTCTCCATTTTTTATCTTCCTTTTTAATAAACACTAAGTCTTCTACAGAAGTATAACCAATTTCTTGAACAAAATATACCAACAATTCTCTTAGTTCTTCTAAGTTATCAGCAGTACCTCTTAAGGTAGCTGATGCTTCTGTATCCAGATTATGTTTTGTTAGTTCAAATTTTGTAGTCATTAGTTTCTCCTTAAAATAATAGACAACCCACCCAACTTCCTGTCTATCGTACTGCCTACGTTTTACAAATGTAAGAGCAGTTCCCTTGATAATGGTTACTTAATTTGAAGCACTAACTAAGGGGATATCGTCATCATCAAATGCATTAGATGCAATGTACCCATCATCAATAACATCAAAGTCTTCTCCAGCTTCATACTCGATTAGATTAATAACTTGCATAGCTTGAAGGTCAGCACCTATACCTTTCTTACCTGCATACTCCCAATCAAATGATTTGAATAAAACTCTAACGTCAGAACCATTACCAACATTTACTTCACTTAGTACGTGGTTCTTAGAATCTTTAAGAATAGGTGATTTATTCTTGCTACCATCCTTACGATATACTTTACGTTTGATTCTAACAAAGCTACCTCTGTCATCATCCTTGTTCATAATAGTAAGACCCATCTCTTTAGCCTTCTCTAACTCTGCTCCTTCAACTGCTAAGTCAACCTGCCACACTGGCTCGAATGTTGAGTTAGGTGAAGAGATACTTGCCCAATGGGCTTTTCCTGATAATACTGCCATTTATTTTCTCCATTTAAATTATGTAGTTTAAATACTACTTTCTTGATTGTTATAATTATATACTATATATATAGTATGTCAACTTATTAATGAGTCTCTGCCCAATTATTTCCAATTTTATATTCACTATCCAAAGGACATAGAACATTCAGTTCTTTTTGTACAAGCTTCATAGCTTCTTGAGTTAATCTTCCAAAGCTTTCTGCTTGATCTGTACGAACTTCAAACTGATACTCATCATGTATTGATGCAACAAGCTTATAGTCATAAGACTGTTGTACCTTCTTAGTTATTTGACGTAACCATTCTTTACAAATGATTGCACCTGCACCTTGTAATAATTGATTCATACTAGAGTGCATCTGTCTTATCTTTAGAAGTCTACCATCTAATGCTTTGATGTATCCACTTCTAGCTGCCTTGTCTACTTTATCTCTTAAAGATTTTAAGGCAGGCATGTTGGTCATAAACTTATTAGTAATTCGTTGACCTTCTTTTCTTCCTCCACCTACAATAGAACCTATCTTGTCTGCTCCTGCACCATATATCAAAGCATATATAAAAGTCTTAGCTTGGTCTCTTGTCTCTAGACCTGCAGCTTTTTGGTTAGCAGTATGTATGTCACCATCTACAACCTCATTAATAAACTTTTTATCTCCCATATAATGAGCAAGACATCTTAGTTCTAAAGATGAAGCATCACATCCTAATAATTTATAGGATGAATTACTTGGTATCCAAACTGACCTACACTCTTTACCATAAGGTGAATAGACTGCAGGTATTTGAGCCATGTTTGGTGAGTTGTGTGCCATTCTTCCTGAGATAGCTCTCAATGTCATAACTCTACCATGAACTTTACCATCTTCTTGTACAACATCTATCCAAGAATTAATCTGTGAAACTCTTTTCTTTAGTAATAGATATTGACAAATCTTTTGGGCTTCAGGTATATCAACTTTCTTTAATGTACCTTCATCAACAATAGCATGACCTGTTGGTGTTAAGTTAGTAGGCTTCCAACCTTATTCCATGAGACGTTTAGCTATCTGTTGTCGTGATCCGGGATTAAAGACTTCTACTTTATCTTGTAATCTTTTACCAGTAGCTTCAGAAAATCTTTCATATGTAATAGGTGGAAAAATTTCTTGCATCTCTGTTTCGATAGATGAAGCTTCTTCTTCTAACTTAGCTGACAAACAAGAAGCTTGACTTACATTTAAAGTAAAACCATTCTTCTCTTGTCTATCTACTATAGCTCTTACTTGATGTTCTAAACTTATACACTTAGATGAAAAACTTTTAAGTTTAGTCTGTAAGTATTTGTATAGCTTAGTAGTTAACTTAACATCATTGACACAATAGTTAAGCATGCCTTGAGTATATACAGAGAAGTCATTACATTCTTGCTTTGGAAAACCTAATCTCTTTCCCCAAGCATCTAAAGAATGACCACCATCTATACTTGCATCAGCTAACTGTGATAATATTAAGGTGTCTCTTATTTTCTTCAAAGGTATTTGACTACCTAACAGTTCATTAAGAACAGGTGCATCAAAGGATACTCCATTATGCATCACAAATATATCTACACTTTTAGACCAATTAGCAAAAGAATCTAATGTATCTTTGTGCCATACAACTATCTCACCTGTATCTATATTTTGTGCTACAATGCAGTGTATTACTTTAGCTTTGATGGCATCTGTCTCTATGTCTAATGTAAATCTTCTCATGTCTCTACCAATTCTGCCTTCTCATAAGGTATATGAAAGAATACTTCTCCTTTAGTAATGTATCTTCCATAAGCTTCTTTGACCTCAGATTCAGCTACTATATTATCTTTAATTCTCCAAGCTTTCTTTAGGTCTTGTCTTAGTACATAGAAGTTAAAGAATATATTATCACCTTCCATGTCTTGTATTTTATTTATAAGTCTTCTCTTTCTGTATGGTATTCTGATCTCTTTCCAACTAGGATTCCAATCACCTTTCCATCCACTTTTGATTTCAACTTCTGAGTAATATATATTATCGTTCTTTTTACTCTCTATGTCAAACCAATAATTTTCTTTCATGTTAATTATTTCGTGACCATTTTTAATTAGATAGTCTGATATAGTTTTCTTAGCTATACCATCTGCTAAATTATATGTAGTTAAATTAAACTTAGCCTTGACTGCTCCTTTAATAGGTTGCAGTTTTTCCATTACCAATCTCCCATAACATCTACTTGTTCATTGTCTTTAGTTTCAAAAGGATTGTCTATCTCTGACAACCTACCTGTATCAGTATCGTATAGTAAGTAACCTGCTACACCTGTTTCACCTGCATATCTATTCTTTAAGACTCTTACTGTGGTGGTGTTAGCTTGTACTTTGTCTTCTGCTTGCTGATCTCTTTCTAATCCTATAACTGCATCTGATATTTGAGCAATAGAATGAGAACCTCTCAACATAGATAAAGATATTTCTTTACCTTGCTCTTGTCCTTTATCTCCACTAGCTCTTCGTAAGTGAGATACAAGTAACATAGCACACCTAGTTTCTTCTACTAAAGAACGTAGCTTTGTCATTAGCTGATCTATATTACGTCTTTCATCTTCACCTTCTAAACCTGATACCAATATAGACAAGTGATCTATAAGTATAAACTTACAGTCCAAAGCCTTAACCATATACCTAACTCTGTTGAGTATCTCGTCAGTAGTTATAGAACCAAAATGATCGAAAGCAAAAAACCTACGACTACCTATTGTCTGTCTTTCAAACTCTCTCAACTGTTGCTCTGTATATTTTTTCCTAACTTCATTGATATATATTCTATCACTAGCTGCCACAGACATAAGATGAAAGGCAGTCTGCTTTATGTTTTCTTCTAATGAGAATACACCTACATTATGTTTGGTATTCTTTAGTAAATGAAACATAAGTTCTCTCATCAAACTAGACTTACCTGCACCTGTACCTGCAGTAAAGGTAATTAACTCTCCTGTTCTTATACCAAACAGTTTCTTATTTAAACCTTCATAAGGATACAAACAAGTTTCTACTTCTTCTTCTTTGTAAAGTCTATCACTTATGTCAGCTAAGTTGTAGATACCTGCAGGTGTGTAAGGTTTAGCTTCCCACCATAGTCTAGTAAACTCTTCTCGTTTATTCTGACACAGATATTCATTGGCATCTTTTAGTTTTAAGTCTACTATCTTACATCTATTAGGCTCAAAGATTTGTGCTACTTGGTTGGCAGCTTTCTTTCCATGCTCGTCACTATCAAAACATATAACAATATTCTCAAATGAATTTAAGTATTCATAGCTAGACTTGATATCTTTTAATGCTGATTGACAACCACTCTTAATAGAAACTACTGACCACTTAGAACCTAACAGTTCATAAGCTGACATAGCATCTAACTCACCTTCACATATAGTAATATACTTTCCTCTTTGATTAAACTTATTCTGTCCAAACAAAGAACCTTTAGGAAAGTTTCCTTCTGTCATAAAAGATTTGTTCTCTATGTTACGTATCTTGTTTGCTACATGAGAACCAGTATTATCATAGTAAGGATAGATATGTTTGATAGACTTACCTTGACTATCTCTTACCAACTGTACGTTAAAGAAGTCACACGTTTCTTTCTTGATCTTACGATCCAACAAAGGTTCTATGTTTCCTTTTGTAAAGTGATTGTGAACCACACCTTGAATAGGTGCTTGTCTTGGTGCTTGATCCATGTTTTTATTCCCTTTAAAATTATTACATACAAAGCAATAGGTATTACCATCCTCATATAATACATTGCCATCTGAGGATTTGCAGTTATCACAGTATCCCCTACTGACTGCCTTCGACTTTTGTCCTTTTTCCATAATAGTATCCTCGTAAAGTTCCATCTCTTTCGTAAACATTTAATTTGTTATGTTCATTACTTGTCTTAAAACCTATAGCATTTATTAAACCTTCTCTCCATATTAACCAATTAGGTTGTTCAATATTCTTTTCGATCTTATGTTCAGTATTATTAACAACATCTATATAATGTAAATTATATTCTATCATCTATGATCTCCTTCTCCAGACAAAGTATTTCTTTTCTGTCTACCTTCTAACTTAGCTATATTAACAGAACAAATAGTTTCAAGATTAGTACCAATTTCTTTGGCTAACATAGAACAATACCACATAACATCTCCAATTTCAAATGCTATATCTAATTTAGTTTTTTCTAATCCTTCTTTATCTGCTCCATCTCTTATTAACTTCTTTACTTTACCTGCAACTTCTCCAGCTTCTGAAGTCATACCTAATGCTAAATACTCCATAGCTTTTTCATTAGGAAATATTGCAGTCTTGCTTGCTCTTTCTTGATAAGTTTTTAAGTCCATATCTATTACTCCATTCCTATTGTAGTTGGGTTGATTCCTTTGATCCAATCTTCTGCATATGATTCTGCTATCATCTCATGATTAAAAAACATTGTATCTTTTATTTTACCTTTAACACATTTAAGCAACTCATATTTATCTTTATCAATAAAAGATAGAGTAGCACTACGATCTGCCCAAGGTCCTTGTCCAAAAAATTCTGATAGTAATTCCTTGTTAGACATCTCTGTACTCCTCATTTATTATGTTCATAGCAAACGATTCACTCTCACCTGTTCTATCGTCTGCTTCTTCTTTTGCTATTTGCTTTGCTTCTCTTGATGTATAACCCTCCTCTATGTATTGGTTGTATAGTTCCTTAAAAATTTTCTTTCTGTCTTTCTCCCATAGGTTCTGCATAATTACTCTCCTTTTCTGTTTGATGCAGATAGATATTATATGAATATAAAAATTCATTTATATCTTCTATTGATACATTATATATTGGTTGTTTAGATACTGATTCTATAAAACCTTTATCAAAAGATTTTATTTCTTTATGATTATTATATTTATATATCATAATAATACACCATGAAAAAAGAAAAATATAATAATAATACAAGCTATGTAAGTTTCTATTCTATCAGACAAGTTTAATCTCCCTAGCTTTCTCAGTATATTTTTCTATTGATTTATTTATATGAGGACTTTCAATCTCATCTATCTTATCAATAGCTTCGTAGTGGTCAGTAGCTGATACTAAAAACGTCTGCTCAAACACTTCATATCCTATAACTTCATATAGTTTTTTCTTTCTTTTTTTGTAAGCCATCTGTCATTCCTTTTAAAATTTAAATTATATACTATATGTTATCATAAGTACAGTTCAAATGACATGATGCTAGGTTAAAATCATTTTTATCTTTTAATTGATGGTCTATATTATCTTGTAGTTCATCTGCCACCTTCTTAATAATTGAAGGTGTAGCTTCTACTCTAGGTGGTATGTAATCTTCAGGAAAGAATAAACTAAAAGCTACCTTATGTTTGTAAGCTAACTGTCTAAACTGATATTCAATATCTACTATAGATTTTTCCCATTCAGATTTATTATAACTCATTTAAATACTCCTCCTAATTCTTTTATTAAACTTGATATCCTAGTCTCTAACATACTTATTGTAGTATGTATGTGACCTGTATCCTCATCTTGTAGCATAGTTTTTAATATCTCTACCTCATCTATCAATGCTATTAGATGTATTGCTTTTGTATTTCTCATGTTGTTTCCTTTCTAATAATTGTTTTATCCTTCTGTCTTTTCTTTGAGTTGTCTGTTTTCTTTAGAGATTTTTCCCAAGACCTAGAGGTACTATGTATCTTACCTCTACCCTTTATTCCTTTAGACATTATACATTCTCCATTTCACTTAAAAATAATACACCACCATAGTTACCCTCTCCATCTGCACTAACTTCCACAAGTACGTCTGCATACTTAGGCTTGGTTAGTTTGAATTGTGGAAAGCCATCTTCATTCTCTCCTAAGTAACTCTTTATCTTGAATCCCTCAAGTTGTTTATAGTAATTGTCCATATCCATTATACTAACTCCTTTTTATATACTAAGTTCCAAGTTTCTTCCATCTCATCATCAAGATTTTCATCCTCAATAAATCCTAGTTGGTCTTGTACGTATTGAGTACGACATTTTTCAAGTGTCCAAGCATCTGTAGTTTCTTCATCAAAGAATAATTGAGGTTGAAGTTCTTTCTTACTCTGACCTAATGCTTGGTAATAGAAAATATTAACCAATGCTTTTTTATATCGTGTCTCGTTGCTTACGTTCAATGCTATTGTCATTACACTCTCTCCTTTGTTTGATACATTTCATGCCACGTTTCATCTAACTGTATGCCTTTGAGTATATGTGCAATCACATCAACTGTCCAACCATTACCAATCATCTTGTATCTTTGTGTCTTTGATACATGGTTGGTATAATTTTCTGGCATAGTTTGTAATCGTTCACACTCTAAAGGTGTCAGCTTTCTCCAACCATAATCATTTTGATTAACTACTACGTCATCTTTTTGTACAGTCGTAAGACAATTAGATATATTATCTTGTCTTGCTTCTAACTTAGTAGTGAAAGGTAAGTCTAGTTGGTTATCTTTTCGTATACCATTCTCATCTAGTCTACGATTAACTACTCTAGCTATGGCAACCTTTGGTTCTCTATGTCCACCTTGCATGGTAGTTAGAGTAGGTGCTTTACCTTCAGCAGAGTAAACTCTTTTGATGCTATCATGCCCTCTTATATCAGCACTACCCACCCTAATTAAACCTTCCTTAGATACAGTTGGATTAGGTTTCTTTACAAAGGTAGGTATCTGTCCTTTCCACATAGTAGCAGTAAGACAATTAGCTTTATCATCTTCAACTGATTTAACTCTATCTCCTCTTGGTTTACCTCCCCAATTATTAACTAAGTAATTAGGTACATCTCCAAAAGGTAAGTCATCTAATATATCTTTAAGCATGATACCTTTATCTTTAGGTTGTGATATATTCATAGGAACATATTCATCATTAACTAATTGAGCAAACCAATACAATCTATTTCTAGATTGAGCAGATAGTAAAGATGAATTAATAAGTATAGGTTCTACTCCCATATATTTTGATATGATATCTTGAGATTCCTTTTTCATTCTTACATTCTCAAGTAATACATACTTAGGTTTAACTACATCTCTTAACCTAATAAAATCAAAGAATAGTTTTGATCTAGGATCATCAAAGTTTAATTGCTTACCACTAAAGCTGAAGCCTTGACATGGACTACCACCTATCATTAAGTCTATATCCCAATATTTAATTTCATACTCATCAAGTTCAGTAATATCTCCTAACTGTCTTGTATTAGGAAAGTTTGCTTGAGTTACTTGGATAGCATACTTATCTATCTCACTTGCATAATAAGTATTTTCTTTACCATTAAAAGTAATACCTAATTTTTGTAATGCTAATTGACCACAACTAGCACCATCGAAACAACTTAGTACATTCATTATGTTATCTCCTCTCAGTTAATATATGGGTTGCTAAGGTATACATTACTTAGTATCTATATATACTCTTAAGCATTTAGATTTATCAATAGGTTGTCCTCTATCATATTTTCTCCAACCTTCTGACTGTTTAGTTTCTTCATCAAGATACTGACCTCTTACTCTCATCTTGTAGCTATCTTTATTTAAGTAAGCTTTCATATTGTCAACTAATGATTTACCAAAAGAATTATTAGGTATTTCACTAAACATTTTTTTATCTCCTTTAATTCCTAGAAGATCATTAGCTATTCTATATTGAGTTTTCCAATACTCTGCATTGTCTACTTCCTTTTGATGTTTTTCTTGCAACTTAAATATGTGTTTATCTTTTACATCACAGTTGTCAAACATGATTGCATACACCTCACGTAAGTTGTCATACTTCTGTTGAAGTTTTTCTCTCTCATCTAAATCATCTACAGAAGATACAAAGTTATCCTCTGCAAGTTTCTTATAATATTTAACCTTGTCCATCATTTTAATAAATGCTCTTATCAAATGTTGAAAGTCCATATGTGATATAGGTATATCTTTACCATCTGCTTCTGAATAATATGTCTTATAGTTTAAGTCATACATATCACTTGCTAGTTTGCCACTAGTTGTAGTTGCTCCTAGCATTTGTACTATTCTATGTATCTTCATATCTATACTCCTTCATTTAGATTAGCTTCTTTAAGAATGTAATCTCTAGCAAATGGTTTATATCCTTCTCCAAATTGGATACCTATTTCATTTACTATATCATTCATTCCCCAACCTCTAACTTTAGGATTACTTTTTCCCAAAGCTTGTAGCCTTTGTATCTCCTTCATCATATCGACTACGTTATCTTGATAGTCGATAGGTAAAGGTGCTATTGGTTTTACTGTTACATCATACAACCATTTTTGTTTCTCATCCATTAATGTTTTCCTTTCACAATAAATATTGTTAGTGTTGCACCTACTCCAAGTGATAGGTAATTTACAAGTAATGCAATTAAATCTATATCATATGATATCAATTCAAATGTTCTATAGAACATAAAAGAACATGCCAATAATAAAAATATTAAAGATGTTTTAGTTATCATAATTAAATCTCCATTCATCAGTTGCATCTATTAGTTTTGGTTTTACTTCCATAATATCTTTTATGTAAGCATCTCCATATTCCCAACTATCATATGTCATAGGTGATTTACAAGCAGTATACCATCTTGCATATGGATTTTTCTTTTCATTATCTTTAGTTTGATATGTCTTTAATATCTTCCATTCAAAATACATACCATTGTTAGGGTTATCAATTCTATAGGTAGCATAACTGCTACCTATTTCTTTAGTCTTTCCAAAAGAATTTTTAGCCATATTATTTTACTCCCTTTCTAGTAAATCTTCCACTTGATCTATCTCTATTAACTAAAAGATATCTAAAGTTATGTGATACTGATCCAATAGGTTTACCATATCTTTTAGTAGTTCTGTGAAAATATAATCCTTGAGTAGGAACAGTTGGTATTGTATTTAATTTCTGCATATCATTCTCCATTGGTGTAGCAGTTGAGTTGTCATTGTTATTATTTGTATGTATATAATTCATAATCGTTTTCCTTTTTAAGTTTAGTTTATATAATATATATGGGTTGCTAAGGTATACATCTAATAAAGATGTTGTTTAGTATCTTCATAATCTACATAATTTCCTTTCTCCTTTTGCCATTGTTGAAATACTTTATTTAAATCATCAGTTGAATTAACTGTTATGTAAGTTAGTTCATCTGATGAAACTAAATTATTATCATCATCGTATACGTCTAAATATAATGGGTTAGTCATTTTATTTTCTCCTTAATTTAAGTATGTTAGATGTCTTAAGCTTACGTCATTAGCTGAATGGTATTTCTTAGGATAAATTGTAGCTAAATATTCACACCAATTATTCCATAGGTATTCACAACCTCCAAGCTTATTACAAGTTGTAATATATAATTCAGCTTTATATCTTGCAGTTTCTATTAAGTTTCCATAGGTTTTAAAAGTTGAAGCTTTTAATCCAAACCTTTTAAGATTGTGTACATCTAAACATCCTATTTTACCAATACATAACTGCAATACAAAGCCACCTTTAACTAAATCTATACCATGTATTGATCTAATTAATAAAAGCTTATCTACTAAGCTTATTTCGTCATTAAATATGGTATCATATAATTCCTTTTTCATTTTGATTATTTGTTTATATGCTAGTCTTTTACTTCCATAAAGATATTTACTATCAATACCTTCAGCTTTTACATCAAGCATATGTTCACCAATTTGTGACCAATCCTTTTGTATTGAAAGTAAAACCATTAAGAAAACTTTGACCATATTATTAGGATTTTTTCTTGCAAAGTTTTCTATTAATTTTTGATGTGTACTAAACATTATTTCTCCTTTGTAAAATGTTAAGTTGGGTAAAGAACATTAGATGGTACATGGGTTCTTTTAATTCTTTAATGGTAAACCTAAACCATATTTATCCCATTCTAAATTATATTCTATTATTTCTTCATTAGTCATATTGTTATATTCATCATCAACAAAATTATAATCTTCATCAACAGTACCTTCATCTTTATGTTCTAATCTTAATTCATGTAGATAATCTTGTTTACATTGTTCTTGGTATTCATCATTCTTTTTAATTAGCATTTGTTACCTTCCCTTCATCTAGGATTGCTGTTTTAGTTTCTATTGCCTTTAAAAATATGTCTTCATTAAATCTTGGATTTTTAGAATAGCAATAAGCTTTTACTAATTCTATTTCTTGGAAAGAATAATTATTATTAACAATAATATTTACTATTTCCTCAAAATGTTTTCTTGTAGGATTACTTGCAATCTTGTATTTAAATACGTTATCTCTTATCCACATTTTTATTTCTCCTCATATGTTTTAAATTGTCTTGCCATTCTTTTAATCTTAACAAGTTTTAAGTTTAATTTATATAGTTCGTTTAAATAACTATCATTAATATTAATTCCTTCTCTTATTGTTAATTCTAATTTTTGTATATTATTTAAAACAATATCGTTTAATGTATCGATATCGTTAAAAGATAAATCTAAGTCTTGTAATTTTTCTAATGTATTTAAATCTATTGTCATTTTGTTATATCCTTTAAATAATTATATCTAGAATTAAAATCATAATCTAAATCTTCTTCATCATGTATTTTGCTCATAGATACAAACTGATTAAAATTATATATTGTATTACCATCTTCTAAAGCATACATATTGGTTTCATCAAAGTATATTTTTAATTCATTGTAAGCATCTTCTAAAGATGAAAAATATATCTTCTTGTCTTGATCATCTAACATATATTCATCTTGATATGTGTATAATAAATATTTCATTTTAATCTATCCTCTCAATAAGTATATAGGTTGTTAAGGTATACAATTATATAATTTCTAATAGTTTAGATTGTAATATAATTGTTTTAATTAAAGCTTTGTTAATTTCCATTTGTTGTTTAATTGTGTATTTATGTTTTCTTCGACTATGATTATTTAATTCAGTTAATAAATCAAAATATAAATAATCTATTTGTTTATCTATTATATTATCTAATTGTTTATTATCTTGTATATCTTTAATGTGTATAGTCATAAGCTAACCCTTTTTAATTAATAAGTTAATGTTTAAGTTTAAATAGATTAATCATTTTATCTTTTAAACTTTTCATAATCTATATGGGTTGTTAAGGTATACATCATTAAAAAAGCTAGTAATATCAATGGGTTAGTATGGTTAGGTTAAGGAGCATAAATAGGTTTAAAATAGGCATAATTAAGACAAGATAGGTTAATTATTCTAAAAATTTTAATCATGGAGATTTTTTAGTATAGTAAGGAATGCATATGACACACCCCTACCCACAGATTCTACACATACATATATATATAATATAGGGGTGAAACATATTTTCAAAAAAACTAGGGTCTTTAACCATTACTAGATTGGGGATAATTAGAATACAAAATCCCTTCTTGTATTCTAAGAATATAAGTTAGTTTGTTGTATAATTTATTGGGGATGGGTAGCTATTTACCCTCTGGAGTAATAAATATAAAATAACACATTTCTTATGTTTTGGCAATATGCTATAATAAAAAAAATAGGAGAATAAAATGTTTGAAGCTTTTGTATTATTATGTTCTATATATAATCCCTATAATTGTGTTACTATGCAAGATACAACAGGACCTCATAAAAATTATAATAGTTGCTATAATAGAATTACAGAAATGACAGAATTAGCTAACAATAATATAGAATACTTCTTTCCTAAAAAGTATGCATGTGCTAAAATAAACTCATCAGATAAAAAAAATAAATTAAAAATATAATGCTAAATACTATAGAAGAAATAGATTCATCTATAACACCTTATATATTATTAAAAGATAACCTAGAGAAGTATTCTAATTTAGAAGCTTCCACAGATTTCTTAACTTTTGTAAAGATATTTGCACCCACTCTTGTATCCGACTTTAAGATGGGTAAGCATATAGAATTACTATGTCAAAAGTTACAAGGTGTAGTAGAAGGAAATGTAAAACGATTAATGGTATTTTTACCACCTAGATCGTCTAAGTCTCTTATATGTAGTAAGCTATTCCCGGCTTGGTATATAGGTAACTTTTCTAATCACGAAATAATGTCAGTATCTCATAGTGACCAATTAGCAAGTGATTTTGGTAGAACAGTTAGAGACATAGTAAATACAACTAGATTTCAAAGAATATTTAAAGGAGTATCTTTAAGAAATGATGTAAAGGCTGCAGGTAAATGGAAGACCAATAAACATGGGTCTTACTATGCTGCTGGTGTAAGAAGTCAAGTAGCAGGTCGAGGTGCTAACGTAGCATTGCTAGATGATGTCATGTCTGAGGAAGATTCTTTTAGTGAAGCAGGAAGAAGATATATAAAAGAATGGTATCCAGCAGGACTACGTACTCGTCTAATGCCCAATGGATCAATCATAATTATTAACACAAGATACCACTATGATGATCTATGTGGTTGGCTATTAAAACAGGAACAAAATGCAGAAGCATACACATACCCTTGGGAAGTCATTAGCATACCGGCATGGCTTGACGAAACAGCAGCAGAACTCTTACAGCTACCTGAAGGAACTTCATACTTTCCAGAATGGAAAACAGACGAAATACTCAAGATTGATGAACAAGAAATACGAGCAAGTAATGGAGCTAGATATTGGAACTCCCTCTACATGCAAGACCCTTCCCCTGACGATGGAGGTATCATTAAAAAGAACTGGTTTCAATGGTGGGATTATGGTGATCCTCCTCCATGTGAGTTCATTATACAAACGTATGATACAGCCTTTAGTACTAGGAAGACAGCAGATTATAGTGTCATACAAACGTGGGGTATCTTTTCTGACTACATGGAAACGTCAGAGGGAGGAGAAGTATTGGTCAGCAATCTCATTCTCTTGGCTAGTTCCCGTGGAAGATTTGAATATCCTGAACTACGAAGAATTGCACAGGATTTATACAAGCAGTACAGACCTGACGTCTGCATCATTGAAAAAAAAGCATCAGGACAATCACTCATTCAAGACATGAGAAGAGCTGGGCTGCCAGTGCTAGACTACTTACCTGATAGAGATAAAGTATCTAGGGTGTATGCATCAACACCATTGATGGAATCTAAAAGAGTATGGATACCTAAAGATAAAGTATGGGCAGATGATTTATTTGCAGAGTGTATGTCCTTTCCCAATGGATCACACGATGACCAAGTAGACTGCATGACTATGGCAATACATTATATGAAAGACAGTTGGAACTTAATTCACCCTGAAGACCCTAATTGGGAAGATGATAATAATCATAGAAAACAAAAACGTATTGCATATTGGAGAACATAATAGTATAATGAAAAAACTAGGTAAAAAAATATATATAAAGATATTACAGTCAAGAAAAAAAGAAGCTTTAAGACAAATGAAATCTTTTTGTTGGAGGATAAAATAAGTGGCTATAGAAAAAAATCCTAATGATAGTATTCCTAAAGTAGACAATGTTATTAAATTAAATATGGAACAACCAACTGAAGGTGTTAATTTTGAATTAGACCCTAGCACAGGTGAAATGGATGTTGAGTTTAATTATGATAATGAAGTTGAAGAAGCAGTAGATGAAGAAACAAATTTCTATGATAACTTAGCTGAATCAATAGATGAAGAAAATTTAGATGATATAGCTAATCAAGTTATAGAAAAATTTCAAGCAGATAAAGAATCTCGTAGTGAATGGGAGTCTATGTTTGAAAGAGGATTTGATTTATTAGGATTAAAGTTAGAAGATACTTCAGAACCTTTTGAAGGTGCTTGTACAGCAGTTCATCCTTTATTAATTGAATCAGCAGTAAAGTTTCAAAGTAAAGCAAGTCAAGAATTATTTCCTTCTAAAGGACCAGTCAAAGTACAGGTGTTAGGAGAGATTACAGAATCAACTCAAAGACAAGCTAATAGAGTTGAAAGTTTTATGAACTATCAAGTAACAGAACAAATGCCTGAGTTCTTTGATGAGTTTGAAAGAATGTTATTTCATTTACCACTCATAGGTTCAGCATTTAAAAAGATTTATTATGATGCATCGTTAGAAAGACCTGTAAGTGAATTTGTACCTATAGATCAATTTTATGTATCTTATTATGCTAAAGACTTACGTACAGCAGATAGATACACTCATGTATTATATAGAAGTCCTTTAGATTTAAGTAGACAAATAGAAGCAGGAATGTATTTAGATATAGACCTTCCTTCTCCTACAAATCCTAATCAAACTTCTATGGCAGAAAAGATGGACAATGTAACAGGTCTGTCTCCAACATCTGACTCTGACCCACAGTATGTATTACTTGAGCAGCATTGTTATTTAGAATTAGAAGATTACCCTACAGCATGTCCTTATATTGTAACAATAGAAGAAGCTTCAGGTAAAGTTCTTTCTATTCGTAGAAACTGGGATGAAAAAGATAAGACAAAACAAAAGAAAATGTTCTTTACCCATTATAAGTTTGTACCGGGATTTGGTTTTTATGGTCTAGGACTAATACATTTCTTAGGTAATTTAACTATGTCAGCAACTGCAGCTATGAGAAGTCTTATTGATGCAGGTCAGTTTGCTAATTTACCGGGAGGATTTAAAGCTAAAGGTGTAAGAGTTGTAGGAGATAACGATCCTATAGCACCGGGAGAGTTTAAAGAAGTTGAAGCTACAGGTATGGACTTAAGTAAGTCAATTATACCTTTACCTTATAAAGAACCATCTCAAACATTAATGGCTATGTTAAGTTTTGTAGCAGGAGCTGGACAAAAGTTTGCTGATACGACTGAACAAGTTATAAGTGAAGGTTCTAATTCAGGACCTGTTGGAACAACTATGGCATTACTAGAAGCATCTAGTAAATTCTTTAGTGCTATACATAAAAGATTACATAAGTCACAAAGAGATGAATTTAAAATTCTTGCTCGTATAGATTCAGAAAGCTTACCTTCTAAATATCCTTATGATATGCCGGGATTATCAGAAAATATATTTAGATTAGATTTTGATAAACGTATTGATGTAATACCTGTTAGTGATCCTAACATTCCTTCATCAGCACATAGACTTATGATGACACAAATGGCTATGCAGTTAGCTCAAACAGCACCTCCGGGTATGTTTAACATGGAAGAACTAAATAGAACTCTTTTATCTGCAGCTAATATACCAAACTTAGATAGAATACTACCATCTAAGCCAGAGTCTATGCCACTTGATCCTGTTACAGATATTGAAGCAGCAACCAAAGGTCTACCAATAAAAGCATTTGTAGGACAAAACCATGATGCACATATTCAAATTAAGACTATGTTCTTACAAGACCCTATGAATGGTGGTAATCCTATCATGCAAAGAGTATCTCCTATATTACAAGCTAATATACAAGAGCATACAGTTATGAAATATCAAGAACAAGTTAATGGTGTTACAAAACAAATGATGTCTCAAGCTCCTCAAGGTGATCCTAATACTAATAATCCTGCAGTTATTGAACAAATTATGGTTCAAGCAGCTTCTCAAGTTATGCAAGCTAATCAAGCGGCAGCACAACAAGGAGGTTCTCCTGAAGAGCAAATGGTTAAGCTTGAAGCACAAAGACTTGACCTTGAAAAGCAAAAGATACAAGCACAAATTGCTAAAGAAGCAGCAGAGGGTGCATTAAAACAACGTGACCTAGATATCAAAGAAGAAAAGATAGCATTAGATGCATACAAAGCAGGTGCATCTAGTTTAATGGAAGCAGATGAAAAAGAAAGAGATAGGAATAGTAAGACTGCTATTGCTTCTGTGAAAGTTCTTGCTGATCTTATTAAACAAGAAGAAGGTCAAAAAGGTACTGAAAGCATTAAGGCTGCTGATATGATTACTAAATTATTATCAGATGCTAAAAAAGGAAAATAAATGTTACAAAATGAAATACAATCAATTCTTAAAAAAGAAATGGAAGGATTAAAAATTTCCCTTGCATCTGGAGCTTGTTCAGATTATCCTATGTATATGAATACTGTTGGTCGTATTGCAGGTTTGGAATGGGCATCAGTAGAAATTAAAAGAATAGTTAATACAATTATACATGAAGAGGATGATGATTAATGCAAGTAGTTACTATGGGAAATGGTTTAAAAAACGATGAGTGGATATCAGAAGAAGGAGTAGCTGATCCTGAAATATTACCTGAAATACCGGGATATCATATATTGGTTAGACCGGTATCAGTAAAAGAAAAAACTAAAGGTGGTATCTTTATACCTGACTCAACTAAAAACGATATAGCTTATCTTACAACAGTAGGAAAAGTTTTAAAGGTAGGTGATAGTGCTTATCTTGACCAAGCTAAGTTTCCAAAAGGAGCTTGGTGTAAAGAAGGAGATTATGTTTGTTATGGTAAACATACTGGACAAAAGTTTTCTTATAAAGGTTACAAATTAATTTTATTGTTTGATGACCAAATATCTATGATAGTAGGTGACCCTAAAGAGTTAGACCCTACATTTAATTTATCAAATTAATTATATACTTACTATTGTAACTTAATGTTATTTATATTACAATATAATTATTACGTAATTCGTTTGTTTCGTAAACTACGGGAAGGAGACATTTAATGTCTGAAGAAAAAACTGAGTGGACTTCAATAGACTCTTCTGCTAATAAAGAAGTTGAAGAAAAAATTGAAATCGAAATTGAAGGACAAGAAAAAGAAGTAGATGCTGCTGCTCCTATTAAAAGAGAAGAAGGCATAGCTTCAGAACTACCTGAGAAAAAAGAAAGTATTTCAGGTGCTGAAAAACGTATAAGACAATTAGTTCGTCAAAAAAAAGAACGTGATGAACAGATTGATTCTTTAGTAGCTAAACAAGTAGAACTAGAAGAAAAATTAAAAACAAAGCAAAAAGAAGCTGAGACTAGTTTTTCTAAAAGTTTTGAAGATACTGAACAACAATTAAAGAGTCGTATTGAAATGGCTCAGATGGTTTATAAACAGGCTCTTGAGTCTGGAGAAACTGATTTAATTGTTAAGGCACAAGAAAACTTATCTAATGCTCAAGGTGATGCTACAGCTTTAAAAGTAAATAAACAACAGTTTCAGTTGAATACTTCTAGAGTTGAAGAAGAACCTAAAGCAGTTAATAAGCCTACTACAAAACCATCGTTTGATAAACAAGCTGTGGAATGGGCAGGCAAAAATCCTTGGTTTGGTCAAGATCAGGTAATGACAACATTAGCTCTTGAACTTGATAACCAATTAAAAGGAGAAGGTTTTGATCCTTCAGAACCCGAATTTTATGAGGAGATAGATAGCAGATTAAGGAATCAATATCCTCAAAGATTTACTAATGAACGTCAGCAGGATACGTCAATCCCTGCTCAAGTAGTCGGAGGAACGTCACGTAATCCTTCATCCACATCTAAGAATAAAGTCAGACTATCTAAAGAAGATATAAGACTAGCTGAGAAATGGGGAATACCACTTGAACAATATGCTGCAGAAAAACTAAAAGTGGAACGATCCGATGGTGAGTACACTTCAGTCTATAATGCTAATTAACGTGGAGGAAAATTAAAATGGCACGTATAAATATAAAAGAATCACGTAATGTTGAAGCTCGTGAACTCAATACTAGGGAACAAGATATGGAATATAGAGAACCTAATTTACTAGATATTCCTGAAAATGTTAAAGATCGTTTTGCTAATGAGGGCATGGCTCTTCGTTGGATACGTATAAATCTTCGTGGCAAAGATGATTATCAAAATGTTGGCAGAAGACTACAAGAAGGCTGGCAGTTTGTAGAACTAGCTGAAGTTCCTGAAATGCAACATACATCTTTCGTGAGAGATGAAGGTCGATATAGTGGGTCAGTCTGTCGTGGAGACTTAGCACTAGCAAAAATGCCTATACAAAAGGCACAGAGTCGACAAAAGTATTATGAAGGTCAAAGTTCAGAAATGGTTGATGCAGTTAATCAACAGTTAATGAGCCAAAGTGACAGTCGTATGCCTATAAGAAATAATAGTAAAACTCAAGTTACTAAAGGAAGAACACCTTCATTTCAAAGTTAGGTTTGAATAGGGTCGGAACTTTTGGTAAGTGCAATTTTTTAATTAAGGAGAATGAATAATGACTACAACTAAAGCATTGTTTGGCTTCCGACCTTCTCGTAAAAAAGGCAATAACCCTAATAACGAGGGAGTCAGTGAATACCCTATAGCTTCAGGCTATGCAGCAAATATTTTTACTGGTGATCTAGTAAGAATAAATGCAGGATATTTACAAGCCATTACAACTGTAACTGAAATTGCTCAAGGCATATTTCAAGGAGTTAGATACACTGAAAATGGTGAACAGAAGTTCGGTAGATACTGGCCCTCTGGTACATCAGCCACTGATATCTATGCAATGGTAAATGACGATCCTTCTACAGTATTTGAAGTTCAAGCCGATGCTTCTGTTACTGCAGGAGATTTATATGGCTCTCAAAACTTTGGAGTTACATTAGGAGCTGGAAGTACTTTTACAGGTAACTCAGGTCATGGTATTGAAGCTGCTTTAAGAAGCAGTAGAATTTCTATGGTAAGAGCATTAGACCCTGTAATGGAACCGGGTAACGATGTTAACTCTGCAACTGAACGTGCATTTTTAAAATTAAATGTTCGTATAATTCAACATACAGATATGTTCATGGACTGTGCAGTTACTGCACCTGCCACTGTAACTGATCTTGTATTCACTTAAGATAGGGAGAATAAAATATGGCTATAAATAGAGGAAGTATTGCTAAAGAACTTCTCCCGGGTCTTAATGCTGTTTTCGGCATGGAGTATGGGGAAGTTGCTAATGAGCATGCACCTTTGTTCGACACTGAAAATTCAGATCGAGCATTTGAAGAAGAAGTATTATTTACAGGTTTCGGTACTGCACCAACTAAAAGTGAGGGTGCTGCTGTAACTTATGATAATGCTCAAGAAAGTTATGTAGCAAGATATACACATGAGACTGTGGCTCTTGCATTTGCTGTAACTGAAGAAGCAATGGAAGATAATCTATATGATACTTTTGCTAAATTAAGAGCAAGAGGATTAGCTAGAGCAATGGCTAATACAAAGCAAGTAAAAGCTGCTGATGTATTTAACCAAGGATTTTCTGCTACTGCCACAGGTGGTGATGGTCAACCTTTCTTTTCAGCTTCTCATCCAACTGTAGGTGATGGAACTCAATCAAATACTTTAGGAGCTACTGATTTATCTGAAGCTGCTTTAGAATCTGCATTGATTACTGTTTCAAAAGCTAAAGATGATAGAGGTATTTTAATTGGTTTACAAACTAAATCACTTCATATACCTTCTGATTTAGCCTTCACAGCAGATCAAATACTAAATAGTACATTATCAACTGCAATAGGAGTTAACCCTACTACTGCTGCTAATGGTGCTACTAATGTTAATAATATTAACTCAATCATGAACCAAGGTTTAGTACCGGGAGGTTTCTATGTAAATAGAAGATTTACCGATACTAATGGTTGGTACTTAAAAACTGATTGTCCTAATGGTACTAAAATGTTTGTACGTTCACCACTACAAACTAAAATGGAACCAGACTTTGATACTGGAAACTTAAGATTCAAATCCCGTGAAAGATATAGCTTTGGCTTTTCTGATTGGAGAGGTTTCTATGGTTCTTCAGGTTCATAATAATTTAGGTTTAAATTAATTAACTAATAATGGGAAGGGTCATTGCATCCTTCCTATTTTTTTTGTATAATAAGGTATACAAATTTATTTTTATAAAGGAAAAATAATATGTCAACTACAATGAGAACAGGATTTGTTACAGGAAGTGGAGCAGTTTTAGATGTTACCTCTGATGCAGCAATATCTGATACAAGAATTAGAGCTATAAATTATTCAGGTGTTGGTACATTTTTAATTACAGGTACGTCTACTGATGCAGAAGGAAATACTAATGGAAGTAATATTAAATTTGTAGGTACTACTGCTACCGACACAGGTTCAATTTATTTGCCTGACTTAGGTATAAGGATGCCCGGTTCAGTAAAGGTTTCAGCACCTACTTCAGCTAGTACTGTGACAATTTTTTATGGCTAATTATACTTATCTTGTAAATGATATTCTTGAAGCTGCTGAAAACGACAGCACAGAATTTTTAAACTATATTCCTAAGATGATTTATAGAACAGAAGAAAGATTAACACGTGATCTAGACGATTATGGTTTAGTTTCTTATACGTCTGTAGCTGTGTCTAGTGGTAATAATCAATTAACTTTACCATCAGGAACAAGAATACTTAAGAATATAAATATTGTAGCTAATACTACAAAGATAAATTTATTACAAAGAACTGATGAATATATAAATGACTATTGGAATGTAAGTGCAAGTACAGGTACACCACAATATTATGCAAGACGTAATAATGTAACAGTGTTAATAGCACCAACACCTGTATCAACTTTTAATGGGGAGGTGGTCCACATATCTAGACCTACTACATTGACATCTGCAACAAATACAAATTATTTTACTGATTATTGTTATGATGCTTTATTTAATGGTAGCATGGTTGAAGCTATGATCTTTAATAAAAACTATACTGCTGTTCCTTTGTTTGAAGGAAGGTATGTAGAAGCAATACAAAGTTTACGTAATCAATCAAGAAGAACAAGAAGAGATGACATGCAGAATCCTACAAGTCCTGCAGGTGCAGACAATCCAATTATAGGGGGAAATTAATATGCCCGGAAAAAAGAAAAGATTTGGTAAAACTAAAAAAGTTTTAAATACTCTTAAAAATTTTGGAGTAGGAATGTTAGGAACTGCTCCACTTGATTTAATGGAGTTAGGATCAGCAGGAGGAATGGGATTAAAAGCTGCTCTTGGTTTAAAGAGTGGTGGAAAAGTTTCTTCAAAAATTAAAAAACCAAGTCACAATAGATTATATTAGGAGATTAGTATGAGTGGTGGTATAACATCTATTCCAAAAGTTATAAGTGTAGGTAAAGATATTTTAGGTTTATTTACATCAGTAGGTAAGGGTGTTAAAAATAAAACAAAACAAACTAAAAATATAAATCGTAGAAACTCTATTCAGAATAAAACTACTGGTCAAATAAAAACTAATCAAGGCACAGGTACTAAGGTAGGTGTTACTCAAGCTCAAGATAAAGTAACAGGTCAAATAAAAACTATTAAAAAATCTAGACAAAATGTTATAGATAAAAAAGTTCAAAATGCTAAAGCATTAGCAGGTGGTAAAAATATAATTAAGACTGGTGCAGTAGCATCAGCAGTTATTGCTACAAATAAAGCAGTTGATAATAAAGCTATAGCTAAACCTATTCCTAAACGTAGACCTAAAGATTTAAAAACAAATACACAAAAGAAAAAGAAAGTTGTTATAGATAAAAAACAATTTATGTTTGAAGGTAGTGGTTTACCTTACAGTGATAAGAAACCTAAAAAATTATCTAGTGTGGAATTTAAATCAGAAGTTATTAAAAAA
>Ga0070754_10000268_pt1 | contig 52081 bp, 40 predicted proteins | sample VirMetDEL_Sep_01_FD_75181 | JGI IMG/M metagenome (GOLD analysis project Ga0070754, IMG submission 75181) | Aqueous microbial communities from the Delaware River and Bay under freshwater to marine salinity gradient to study organic matter... | ecosystem: Environmental > Aquatic > Marine >...
ATTTTCATATTCATTTTTTGTACAAAAAATGAATGTATAAGGAGATACATTGTCTTGAAAAAGATGTCAGTTTTACTAATCGGAGATCCTCACTTCAAAACAAATAACAAAGAAGAAACAGATCTTTTTTGCCAGGAAACATATAAATATCTTGAAAACAATGACAGTCCTGACAAAATCATAGTACTAGGAGATGTGTTAGATACCCATGAAAAAATTAACATCAGGCCGATGATAAGAGCAACCACTTTTTTGTTAAAACTGACCAAATACTGTAAAGACATTTTTGTACTTGTAGGGAATCATGATAGACCTGACAATTCTGTTTTCCTTGGTCCAGAACATTCACTTTTTACTCTTAAGTTTACAGGAATCAATATAGTTGACAATGTTGAAATTTTTGATGATCTTGTTTTTGTACCCTATGTTGAACCGGGTAGATTTTTAGAAGCATTAGCCACCAAGAATATATCTGAAAAAGATCTACAATCTGGGAAATACAAGGCTATTTTTGCTCATCAGGAATTTAAAGGGGCTCAAATGGGAGGGATAGTGTCTCTCATGGGAGATGAATGGAAAAAAGAATGGACCCCTGTATATTCAGGACATATCCATGATTTTCAGATTATGGACAATGTGACATACGTAGGAACTCCTTATCAGACAGGTTATTCTGACAATTCTGATAAAGGTTTGTATCTACTGGATACTGAAAAAAACAGTTTAGAAAAAATCAAGTTGAATATTATTCCAAAGTTGATCAGACACGTCAAGATTGAAGAAATACTAGAACTGAAATTTGATGAAAATATCAAAACAAAACTTGTCATCGAAGGAGATGCCAGAGAAATCAGAAGGATGATAGTAGAAAAAGAATACAAAAGGAAGCTAAAAGGTATACCCTATATCATCAAAGATATACCCAAATATGTTTTTCCAGAAGAAAAAGAAAAGGTCATCTATACAATACCCAAAATCGTAGAAATGATAAAAAAAGAATGTGATCCAGACGAGAAAAAAATACTTGAAAATATTTTTGGTCAGTAAGATTCCTCTAAATCATCATCTAGTTCGCTTTCTTCTGTTTCTTCATTGTCCCATACTCTATTATCTCTTACGGTGTGCATTTGATAGAAATGTAATCTAAAATCTTCCAGAGTATCAATTCTTCTTTCTAGTTCATCTGCTCTTATTTTAAGAAAACGATAATCCGAAACCACCTTATAGCATACAAGTATAAAAACTCCAGTTGAAAAACCTTTGATATAATCGGTATTCATTCCTTTTGATTAAAAAGGAATGAAAAATATTAAAAGGATATGAACGGTAGACATATTGGATTAGGGATATCTCATGTAAAATCTGAAAAACACCACCGTTATTTTGACAAAAACAAGCATCTCACATTTGGGAATGGAGATGAAATGAAACAACTTGAAGATACTGATATAGACCAGGATGATAATGATGAGGTATTCTCAGAATTTCTATCAATATTTATGACAATGATTTTTTTCACAGATCCATCGGAATCAAACAATGTGATAATAGTGAATAAAAACAAAGAAGAATACAAAGATGTACTAGAAGAACTTTTCTCGGATTATGTTTTTGAATATAATCTTGAGAAGAAAAAATCAAATAGTATTGTTTTTACTGACGATATTGAAAGACTACAACATATTGAGGACAACTATCTTAGTATGGGAGTTTTTGATATCTCCAGAAATACCGATTTTCAAGATGGTATACTACTGAGACCCATATATGGAAAAAAAATAAGACTTTTGGTAAAAGGAAACACGTTTAGGACTTGGAATGCAAAAAATATGAAAAAATTACTGTGTCATCATACATGCGATATGAGAAAAAAATATATATTTATGGATCCACTAACCGGTACAAAAGAAATGTCATATGATCGGGCAGCCTATCAGTATATATTATCTAAATATTTGGTCAAGATCAATATTACCGACGGTAATATTGATTTGGTAAAAGATAAAACAGATCAGATAGCGCATCTAAATGTTCCAGGAAGAGGTGTTTCTCCTTTTTGACAAATTTCAAAGTTGCCAATAACATCCTCGGTTAATGCTTCTTCATCATCTTTTAACTCATTATACAGATATCTTAACTTGTCAAGATATCCAAGCTGACAAGAGATTATAGAAAAAGCAATAAGAACATCAGAACCCCTCACTCTAAAACTTATATGTTCCGGTGGAGGATTGGGTACAAGACATGGTATTTTTGGCGTCAGGTAAAGTATCAGATATATCGCAGCGATGGTTATGGATGTATCTCCCAATATCTGAAAGAAAACTTCGGTATTTGATTTTTTTCTATTCAGTTGATCAAAAATTTCTTGATCAAAGGTGGCTGAGAAAACGATTCCCATTAAAAAAGTCAGCAAAGATACAAGCAATATATCTATCAGTAGAAAAAGTCTCTTTGTGTAAGAACATTTGGATAGATAATCTCCTGAAGAAACATGTGATCCGCTCTCTAGTTTTGGCATATTTTATATTTGAGAAATAAATTTGATTAGATCAGTTGTCTGATCAGGAGAACAAGACTTAAACCACCAAGGTTTTTGAATACAACCGTCTTCGTAGTTCCCATGATCAACCGCTCTGACAATACCATAGTCAGATAGAAAATATCCTTTTTCCCACATTTTCCTCAATCCGTTTCTGAAAATTTCTTTTTTTACATCTCCTCCCTCAAATGGAAATTCTTCAGATACGGTGAATTTTTCTTTTTCTGTAGAAATAATGACGAATACATGACTATCATCCAGTGAATGTATGTCTATTTTGATAGGCTCTTCTATATTCACCTTTTCATGAGGATTATAAGTCACTGTAGGTACTCTGATCCCATGTTTATAACTTCCAAAAACATGTACCATGTCAAAAGGAAGTACCTTTCCAGTATGTTTGTTGGAAAACTGGATATTGTCCTTATCCATATGGAGTGCATATCCTTCATCTATCACGATATCAAGTTTTTGAACAGGATCTAGATTTTCCACTTCTTCTATATTTTTACAACTTTCTCTGATGTTTTGATGTAAGTCTTCTTCCCCCATCATACTGATTTTTTTGTCTTTGTTTTCCATTATTATCTCAAATATATCTCCGTTTTTTGTCATAATGTAGGGAATATTGTTTGAGAGTAGAGTGTATATTATACCAACCGGTCTATCTGTCAGTATGGTGGTTGTGTTTTTGGAATATGTTCCTTCTAAGTCGTCCAAAAAATCTGTATATTTGGGAACACAGAAATTACCCTGGTTAATATTTTCAAGTATTTTCACTGGAGTATGAACAGGATGCTGTTTAGAAACAAGATTTTTGACCAATTTTATCCAGTTTCCTTTCTCAGATCTCATTTTAGGAAGATTCTTGTTTTCTATTTCCATTATATTTTGGATAGTCTGATGAGAAAGATCGTATAGTATACCGTCTTTTGGATCAAGACCAAGAATCAGTGATACCTGTTCTGGTTTTTCAGTGATATAGTCATTTTTTACCTCTCCTTTTGTATACCAGATTCCATCTAAATCTTTTGAGTCTTTGGTATTCTTTGCTTTTCCCTCACTGTCCCCAATAAAAGAACATCCTTTCTCAAATACAGAAATTTTTTCACGAATATTATCGTGGTCATCTTCAGAAACATAAAGAACACTATCTCCGACAAAAACACGATATTCTGTATAGCAACTTCCAAGTCTTTCTACTGTCAAAAAATCAATACCGACAGTATCTGTTATTTTTTCTATATATTTGACCATTAACAACCGTCTATCATCATCAATTTTATCATATGTTTTAAAAACCAAAGGGACATATCTATCTTTTTTTGGAATATCAACCCATTTGTTAGAATGTATACATACAAGATTTTCTATCACAGTATTTTTATCAGATTCTTCTTCAAGATGGTTTGTTTCTGGGAAGTAAAGTCCTATTTTTTCCTTGTTAACAATATATGTATGGAGCATTTTTAGTCTGCTTAAATTTGAAAATGATTTTTTTTGTTTTTTACTGCTTGGTTAAAGACAATGGGAGTTTTCGGTTTAGGGCCTTTTATCAGATCTCAAGAAATAGACTGTGAGTTTGTGATAGAACTTTCATCTTTCTCGGGGACATCTTGGGGTATTGATTCTCTAAATTGGATATTCAGAGATGTTCCTATAACGGTTAAAAATATCATCAACACAAAAGCTAATATTTTTGAACCGATAACCGACGACGAGATACGCAGAGGAGTTGAAAAAAAAATGTATTTTTTCAACAAAAAACTAGCTGACCACGGAATAACCCCGGTGTGGATATGGGACGGAGTTTCTCAAGGAAACAAAGTACTGACCCAAGAAGAAAGAAGAGAAAAAAGAAGAGAAAATCTTGAAAAAAGAAAAGCTCTTTTTGAAAAACTCTCCGAAAAAGATATCTTAGAGTTAACGGATGAAGAAATCAAAAAATGGAAAAATTCAGTGTGTTCATCTACTGGACTTTCCAGAGAAAGTGTCGGAAAACTCAAAACGCTCACTCGGGAATTTGGAATTCCAACTATAACATCGGACGATGAAGCTGAAAATCTTGCAGCTTCGCTGTCAGTAGAAAAAAAAATATCTCTTGTATGGTCAAATGACACAGACAATTACCCGCTAGGATCTACTAAAGTAGCCAGTGAATTTATATACAAGGAAGGAAAAGTTTATGTAAAAGGAATAGAGCCTCACAAGATAGTATCCCATCTGGGTATGGATTTTCGCACATTTAGAGATTTTTGTATACTTATGGGAACAGATTTTAACAAAAGAATCAAAGGTTTTGGTCCTACAAATAACCTAAAATTGTTAAAAAAATATGGATGCCTGGAAAAAATTGACAGTGATACTAAACATAATTTTTCATTCATTAACTATCCATATGTCAGAAAACAACTGACACCATACAGTACATACTATCAGAAAGAAATACATCTTTGTACCAAAAAATGCTATGATCCAGATAAACTTCAAGATCTTAAAGATAAATATCCAGAACTAAATGTTCAAAGTTTAATATCATCTCTTAATGATCTTTGTGAAGATGAAGAAAGTGATTCTGAAGAAAGTAATTCTGAAGAAAGTGATTCTGAAGAAACAAATCACAATTCCCAAAAAGAAACTCTACACTAAAAGATATGTCTCAGATGCAAAACGATATCAAACTTTCCGATGCTATTGCCAGACTACTTTCTCAGGATAACAAAGACAAATCTCTGGGAGAAATAGGAGAAGACCTATCAGAATATCTAGTACAGATCAAAGAATTGGTTGAAAGAAAAGAAATTACATATGGAGGTCTGATGGAAGAAATATATAAATACATCGACAAAGATGAAATTATCAAACCAAATAGCGTGTCTCAGTTACTTTTGGGTTGCGTCGAAGGAGATCAATGGTGTTTTTTTAACTCAAAAGATAGCGAGATTTCTTTTTTTTACGACACAGAAAAACAGTCTTTTGTATCTCTTTCTGGAAAAGATACTCCCGATGATAAAGATACATACGCCGTATTATTTTTATCTGGAGATCCAAGAAATATAGACATAGAATCTTTTAAAAATTTAGAAGAGAAAGGTTTTCAAAAAGTAAAGATTAGATTTAAATCTGTTTCTGATTCAGAGTATCGAGAAATATCCATTCAAGATCTTGTACAATATATAGAGAAAAATGAGAAGAAAAATGAACAACAAACTCCAAATAATAATTTTTTCATGACAATGTCATTTTTACTTGTTATTCTAGCCATTGTTTTCTATATTGGAAAACAACCTAGAGTAAAAGTAAAACGTGTAAAAAAGACCAAGAAAAACTAGATTTTAACTGTGTCATTTGCAAGATAGTTCTTTTTTTCCAAGGGTATGGATATAGGTTTCTCTATTGTTTCTTTTTGAGGATAATTTGTATATTGTATGACCAAGATTATGACCAGCCCAGTGACCGATATCAAAGCAACTATAAGAGACGTAACAGCTATTTCTGTGTACGGAACTGTTTTTTGATCTAATGTATCAGAAGAAAGTTTTTTCTGAGCATCAGAAAAATTTTTTCCAACAATATCTTTGTTCTGAAAAGATACACCTGAGTTGACGAATAGTATAAAAGAAAAAATACCAGACAAAACAGAAGTGACAATCACAAGACTGTTATAGTCAGGGTCATATTTTTTGTCTCCCTGACCTATTAAAAAAACAAGACCTGCAGCAAGGAAAAGAACAAATGTCAATATTGCAAAAGTCATGAAAACATAAGAACTATCTTCAAAACCATATTGTATGTTTACTATTTTTTCATCTTTTTCTGGATTGTAGTTTTTATGGGTAAAGTTGAAATAACTATCAAAAAACCATATGCATATAGCAAATATACCAACTGTACAGACAAGTAATGTTGTTCCCATTTTTGCATAATGTTTTACAAGTTTTTCAGCGTATATCTTTTCAGTATCCATGATATATATACTTTTTAATATGTCAAAGTATATTACATTTTTATTCGTAATCTAAAATGGTTTTTCTTGAAGAGTTAGTTTTGAGGTCAATGAGAAACATAGATGATAAAGATATAGAAAATGTGAACAGTGTAACATCATTTGTTTTTCTTGCTGTAAAAATCATAGAAAGAGCGCATAAGAAAAAGAAACTTAGCTATGAAGATTCTCAAAAACTGGTGGATGTTGTACTGGACATAATGATAAGGGTCACGGATAAAACAAATGTACCAGAACCTGTCAGAAACACACTGGATTATGTAAAAGATAATAGATATATAATTAGACTTTTGATCGCAGAGATGATTGGAGTATGGGATTTTCTTTCAAAAAATAGATGTCTTTTTTTCAGATGTACTAAGAAAAGGATCCGCAAATCTATTCCAGAGAGACATGTTGATGTTCAGGGTCATCAATACCAATATAGCGAGATATAAAATACTCCCCTTTTTGATTTTTCCAGTTTTCGATTGGGAGTATAATTTTTGATATCTGTGATATATTTGGCAATGTATATTTTTTACCCTTTGAATCTTCCCAATGTCCAGCATAATATTTCACGGTTTTATGTTTGTAGTGTTCTTTGATCAAGGGAAGTACCTCTATCCAACATTTTTTCAGATTATATATACTTTCACTTATCCCGAATATTTCTGAAAGTTCTTTGATCATATCAATAATCTTCTGATCATATTTGAAAAATTCCCTATCTCCGCCAAAATACAAAGATATATACGCCAGTAAATTCCAGGGCGTGACGTCTGGTTTGTCATCTATAAGATCAGTGCAACAAAAAACAGTCACCAACACAGTCACAAAAAATATATCAACTAAAGATTTTTTTTCCATACATTTAATCAAAAAAGTAGAATGTGATATAGGAATATCAAGATTCATACATATCTTTCCTAATTTAGTAACTTTCCAGTGTCCTTTTTCATCTCTGACCACAGTGTTAAAAATTTTCATTTCCATGGAAGGTTCTATAGAAAATTTTTTATCGATTAGATAAAGATCGTCTACATCACAATTTTGAATATATTTGGTGGTTTTCTCAAGATTCATAACAACTTTTCGAGGAAGAGATATAAAATATTTTTCTTGGCCATATGCTCTCATCCTTGTTTCCATTTCTCTCACGTTAACTATTTGGATCATTTTTCTGTTCATACTGGTTCTAGATCTAACAAGTCTAACTATCTCAGAACTATCATATACAATATCAATATCCGGGAAAAAATAAGGTATATCTGTATTATCGGTAATCACAAAAACAATAGAATTACTATGATCTATCTGATGTTCAAGAAATTTTGAAAATGGATACCTTTCTTTGATCACTGTTAATTTTTTTACTTTTTTCAACAGTTTGATCATAGTGTCTTGTCTTTTTTCATCAGGAACGATGACCATAGATCTTCGAAAAATATCTGAGTCAAAATCTTTTTTAATCTTTTCTGACAGTTCTTGATATTTTTCATCTGAACAGGCAGGAAAATAATTTTCCATATATTCTATGTCTACTTTTTTTCTATCATTTATGATAGCATTGTTTTTCTTCAGAGGTAGTGGAATCTCATTGTAGTATTCTGAAAAAGAAGAAAGTAGAAGATATGGAATATCTGATTTTTTGTTTGTATATCTTTCAAACCATTCTCTTATCATCTCTCTCGTATAATGATCCATTTTTTGAAAATTATGTATGTATATGGTAGAAAAATCAGAGAAAAATGTAGAAAAATCTTCTATCATATCTTCAGAAAAAATATATCTAACATTATCGTCCTGTATATCTATTTTTCTTTTGGTTACAACTGCAATCCCTTTTTCTCCAGAGATGCTTTTTAGTATTCTATCTATATCCTCGTTGGACTCTAACAATATACAGCCAAAATGATTTTTTATCAAAAATTGCTCTATATCCATCTCTTTTTAATCAAAAGAGATGTTCTTTTAGACTATAGAAAACTTGGGTCAGATACATCTAACAATGGGATAGGAATATGAAGATTGTTAAGGTTAAAATCTTTCCCTTTGAACATTATCTGATTTGGTTTTACAGATATGTTATTCATGACCATCTTCTCTATTATATATTTTTCAAAAATAATAGATTCTTTTTCTCCAAAATCTGGAATTTCTGTTCCTCTGAAATAAAGAGTAAGATCATCAAAAATACCGACTATATTCTCTTTTTTTCTTATCACAAAAACTGTTGACATTTTGGTGAACAAAACTTTTAAGAAATTTCAAAACAGAAATTGATTTCTATCATTTTTGAGAAGGTTAAAAAATGGCAGCCATACTCAGAAAGTTAAACAGGGGAGCTATTAAGAAAAAAGATACTCCTGAAAGAAAAAAGGATTCTCTTGCCAAACAAAAAAACTCAGTATACAGAAATGTAACAAGGTCCGAAAAAAATGAGAAAAGTATACAAATCTTTAGAGAAGAAAGTTGTCTTCCAGAAGGATATATCAACGGTGTTGTTTTTTCTCTTTTTGACGAGTTAACCATTAAAAAACTTTCGGCATGTGAGGTAAAAAATGTCAACAAAAGCTATGATCTTTCTTTTTCTACAGATGACCCTAGATTGGGAACGATTGAGAACAACAAACTATGTGCTACATGTGGAAAATCAAACCAAGACTGCGTTGGTCATATAGGTAGAATTGATCTTCCAGTTTCTATAATACATCCTTTTTACAGAGAATTTGTGATAATGGTTTTGAAAACCATTTGTTTTACCTGTAACAAGTTACTGATCACAGAAAAAACAGTCAACGATAAGGGTTTTAAATATCTAAGAGGAAGAGCAAAACTAGAAGCAATAGTAAAAGTTTGCGAAGAATCTGGAGGTAGAAGATGCACAAATCCAAAATGTGGTCCCAGGCCGGTATTCTACACGAAATCCACTGAAAATGAGTCACGTTTTGTGATGTACAAGATCAAGATGGGAAAAAAAGAAGTAAAAGAATATATAACAGTCGAAACGATCAAGATGAAACTTGATGCTATATCTGATTCTGATGCAAAACTACTTGGTTTTAAAAACAATCATCCTCGTAACTTCGTGGTTAACTTTGTTCCGGTTATTCCCCTATGCGCAAGGCCATATATAGTAAGAGAAGGAGAGAGAATGGATGACTATCTCACCAATACATATTGTAATATTCTCAATAAAAAGATAGAAAGCGTTCAACAAGTCGAGGATGATCAAAAAGAACCTGTGTATCAAGATATCATTGATCACTATAGAATCATGATAGAAGGAATGAAATCCAGTGAACAAACTTACTCAAAAGGTTCGAAGAAAGAGACAACCAAGTCTATTTTTGATCGTATCTCTGGAAAACAAGGGATAATCAGAAAACATCTATTGGGAAAAAGAATAGACTATAGCGGAAGAACTGTAATAGGACCTAACGGAACTCTCCAATTTAATGAGGTAGCTCTTCCCATGTTGATGAGACAAGTTACTATTCCTGAATTTGTAACGATATATAATATTGATAGACTGAGAGAACTTGGAAGGAAGGGAGAAGTTTCATATTTTTGTCCAAAAAAAGGAAAAAATGCAGGTATCAAGATAAATTTTAACATCAACAGACATCAGTTAAACTTAGGAGACAAAGTGGGGAGATACACCCAAGAAGGCGATATAGTCCTTGCAAACAGACAACCAACACTTCATTCACAGTCGATGATTGGTCAGTCGGTCAAGTTTCAAGAAAAAGGATCTATCGGTCTTCATCTTTCTAGTTGTCCCGGTTTGAATGCTGATTTTGATGGAGATGAAGGAAATATTCATTTCTTACAGACACCGGCTTCTCAAGTAGAAGCAAGAGTTTTGATGTCTGCATCCAACAATATTGTCTCTAACTCCAACTCAAAACCCTTGTCTGAGTTGGTATATAATAGTGTATCCGGGGCATACCTTCTCACAAGAGACGATACTCTTTTTAATATGGATGAATTCAGGGAAGGTGTCAACAGTATGAGATTCATAACATCTAATTATATCAAGAATAATCTTAGTACTCTATTTTCTAGAGCAAATATTAACCCTAACAGTCAAGATATTATTCCAGGAAAAATACTCTGTTCGGTTCTTTTTCCTGAAGACTTTTGGTATAGAAACAAAGACGTTTACATTGTCAATGGTATACTAAAAAAAGGAAAACTTTCAAAGAAACAAGTAGGTGGTTCCCATGGATCTATCATTCAATGTTTTGTAAAATGGTATGGAAATGAGATTGCTGCAGACTTTATCTCAGCTGCTAGTTTTTTGTTTAACTGGTATGTAGAAAGAAGCGGTCTTTCTATTGGAATATCTGACTGTACCCCTAAAGGTCTTTCAGAATTCAGAGAAATGAAAGAAGAAGTTGTAAGAGATCTTAACAATAAATTTATATCTTTACGTGGTCAGACAAAGATAAATGAGTTTTCGAAAGAAGAAGAGATAGATAAGAAAACAGAAATGATAAACAATGCGACAAATATAATACAAAAAAAACTATTAGATATTATTCCCAAGAACAACAATCTTTTTCTGATGAAAGACTCGGGCGCAAAAGGAAAAGATGACTATACCATGCATATGATAGGATTCAAAGGTCAGGTTATAGTTGGAGATTCTTTACCTGTCAAAAAACTTTCTGGAGGAAAAAGATGGTTGACAACTTTTAGTATTGAAGATAATACTGTATACTCTACTGGATTTAGCACTCGTTCTTTTCTTGAAGGTCTTGAGCCAGATGCATTTTTTGCAATGGCTCAAGAAGGAAGACTCAATGTGATAGACAGACAGTTGAAAACAGCAGATACCGGTTATATGCAGAGAAAAGTTATCAAAGCTCAGGAAGATCTCACAGTCGGTTATGACGGTTCTGTGTATAGCCAGACCGGAGACATTGTACAGTTTACATATGGATCTGGTTTTGCTGTGAATAAAATGGTTCAGGATATTAATGATCAAGGGGAAAAATTCTACTCTTTTATCAATACCAATGAACTCTGTGGAAGAGTTAACAGTAAAAGCGGAGTTCAGAGATACAGTATAGGAGAAGAGATCATCTCTATTTTCAACGATGTCTTCAAAGAAAATGGTTATGATAATGTCATTGATGTTAATCTAGACGACATATCTTATGAAGATCTTACGGTTGAAGATTACGACAAAGATCTTACGGTTGAAGATGAGTTTGACGAAGAAGATTATATGTATGAAGATGATGGAGAAGATTTTGAATAATTCTATATGATATCATATAGAAAAAAATTAAGAAAGCATGGTACTGGTCAAAACAGAAACACCCAAAAGATTCATAGCCGGATCTTCATGAGTTATAGCTTCTTCTAGAATATCTATATCTATCAACTCATCAGTTTCTAAAGAATCTTTTATTTTTTTAAGACATATGTTGTTTTTGTTTTCTGGAAGAGAAGAAAGGAGTAAAGAGAAAAAGAAACATTCTTCTCTCTCCCTATATCCATCTCCGAAAAAAAGTTGTATTGTTTTTTCAAGTTCCGCTCTTTCTTTTTCAGAAAAATCTATATAGTCTTTGGATTTTTCCTTATGAAAAATAAAAATCTTACTATCTGGCTGGATAAGAGGAATTGAGAATTTCCCTAGACCCTCGATCTGTTTCCCGGTCTCTTTCATCTCAGAAAGAGACTGGATCTTTTTCTTTGTGTTTTCATAGTTTTCTCTTTCTTTGAATCGTTCAAACCATCTAAAGAAAAGATCAGAATTCATGATGATTTTGACACAAGTTTTCTTTTTATAAAATGGAAGTTATACCAGACTCAATTTTAGTACAAATATTTTGCTCTCAAAGATTTTTTGTTCTTTTTATGCTGAGTATCTGTGATAAAATAAGCAGGATAGATGATATAGATTAACTTTTTCCTTTTTCATAAAATGGGTCAAAAAAAGGATCAACTACAAAAAGGAAGAGGGAAAGTAAAAAAAGAACATCTTTATAGTTTTGTATTTGTTCCTAATGGAAAATACACTTTTACCAACACAAAATATATAGACTCGACTGACAACGATCCAGTATTCTATATGATTCACGATAAGATCAATGGTAAGAATCAGGCAGTTATCTCAAATCACACTGATCGTTTGAACACTTCAAGCTGGGAAGGGAACTATGGAATGTTATGGTTTACAAGGGTAGATGATTTTACATTCAAAGCCCACTCAAATGGTTCGGAAAAAGTGGATTTGACCATAAAATTAGAGCATCCATATATGGATCAAGTTTTTATCGGAAAAGATGGATACTATGTGTCAGGAGAACCGGATGTCAGTATCCAAATCAGAGATACTTCAAAAACTTCAAATGTTTCTTTTGCCCCGAGTATAGTAGATGATGATAAAAGTGTTCTGAGACCAATTACAGTTTCTCTTGAAACAACTACGGATACTATCAGTTCTTCAGATGACTATATAGATATCTCAGGTTATACTACAAGCGACAGTAAGTCAAGAATACCAAACCATGGTTTTGCTACCATCCATAATGGAAGTGTAACAGAATATGTACTCATTACTTTTTATGACCCTGTTTCTGAAAAAATAAAAGTAAAGAGAGGTCAGTGTGGAACAACAGCCAGAAACTGGAGCGGAAACTACTATATTGATATAGAAAATAAAAATCACCCCGATAACTATGAAAAACCTTTTTCGGTCAGTAACCTTATGAATGGTCTGGATGTGTATGTTGTTCCTCATCCAAGAGATGCTTACTTTACAAGTTATTTTAATCTTGACCTTGCATATGACTACTCAGAATTTTTGAGAGCAAAAACAGTGTATACATATGAGACAGGAAAAACAACATTTAAGTATCCCTGGGGTGTCAATCACTATCTTTTTCTGAAAAAAGAATATCCTGCAAAACTTACAACGTCCACTCATTCAAAAAATAGCAAAACTGTTATCAAAGGGGGAAAAGAGATAACTGACAACTATTTTACCGATCCATATGAAGCAGACCAAGGGTTTTTATATGATTACTGTGAGTCAAGTCAAAATTGTGGTCCTTGTATGGGTAATGTAAGAGATGAGGTAAATACATGTCTTGTAAAAGCAGATGCATGGAATGTTGATGAGGAAAATGACAAAAAAATTACAGAAGACAACAACTATGATAGCAAAAACAAAAACTGGAACAAGAAAAATAAGACAGATAATCAAACCATATCTTTTTTCGGTGGATTAGCCGTATTGGGTACCTCTGCTATACTACTATTTGCATATATCGGGGTAGCTGCTCAGTTTACATCCAACAGTAAAAACGGTTACTATGTTGATTATGATTTTACACAAGAAATGAGAGAATATAGATTTACCATAATCTTATTAGGAATATTAACGGCTATAATTTTTCTAGGAACAGCGTCTTGGACAGGGTATTCTATGCTGCACAAACCTGGTTCTGATAAAGACAGATTTTTTCCAATTATCAACTACAACAGAGGTGTTTACAATCCTCCTCCGGGATATACTTTTCAAGGAGCTCCCAGTCAATCTTGATCGATTCAGGTTTTATTTTTCAATCTAAAATAGATGTATGAATGTAAGATATGTTTGGAACACAAAGATATTAAAGAAAAAGTTACCCTGAGATGTATGCATGATCTATGTGAAAATTGTAGAGAAAACTGGGAAAAAGTTTCAGAGTCATGTCCTTTCTGTAGGACTCCTATGGTTGCTCCCGAGAAAGAAATAGAAGAATGGATTTTTCTTGATCCAGACGACTGGATTGTTTACTCCAAAACTGACATGAGATATGGAGAAGAAAAAATATATGTCTACAACAGAAGTGATATTCAACCTAGCTGGAGAAATGACAATATGGTGATTAGGTTAAAAAGGAATGGTAACAGGAAAAGAAAAATAAGAAATAAAAAGAGATCATAAAAAAATATTTAGCTAAAAATACAATGGACGATGTAAAAAATATCTATTTTAATATTGGAGAAAACTATCCAGTGGAAAAAGTCAGAGAAAAGATACTTTTTGGTTATGAAAATTATTCCAAGGTAAGAATGATTTTTGACTTGGATGGAGTGAGTATAACAAATATGAGTTCTATGAAAAAAGTAAAAAAGATTTTTGAAGAACTAGGTGTTGAAAAATTATTAGAGACATGTATTGTATCAAAAGAAGGGGTAAAGACATGGATAGTTAAAAAATTCTTGAGTATGCAGAAAACAGAACGTCCTGTTAGATTTTTGGGATAATACTGTCAAAATTGAAAATTTGTTTGATTTTCATTAAAGAAAATCAAACAACAAAACCTTAGCCTGTTCGTCATGGGAGAACCAAAAAGACTAATCTTTTCACAAGATGTTTTTAACCCCGAGGATCAATACCCTGGGAAAAAAACATGCGGGGTTCAAGGGAAAATGTTCTATTGTTCTAAAAACGAAGATGGTACCTTGCAGTTTTACACACAATCTCGAGAGGATGTGCCGGAGAAAATGTATGTCAGAGGACATAGAGTTCCGACAGAACTTCTTGAGCTTATACACAAGATTTCGGAACTTCTTGATACCGACAAGGTATTTTGTTTCATGATATGCGATGAACATTTGTTGATAACACATCGACAAATATCTGGTCCCCAGATATTTTTTCTGGGATGTCTTGAAGATGAGGTGTTTACTCCCACTGCTTTTCTCTACGAAGAATATCCAGTTGTTAAAGAAAAATTGGACAGCGAAGGAATCAAAGGGAAAATTGGTTACGGAGAACCAGGAAAAATGTATTTCCCTGAAAAAATCGTTGATCCTGAAACCCTTGAAAAGGTCATCGAGGAATATGGTGGTTTCATACATACTGGAGAAGAAGGAGTCCCTGTGACAATCCTTCACAAAAATGCAATGAAAATATTTCATATGTGTTATGGGTCCCAGAACAACACCCAGTTGTATGTAAAAATCTTTTTTCACCACCCTTTTGAAGACGGATCATTTGTTTTAAAACCAGAAGATCTCGAGGAGAGAAATGAATACTGCAAAGATATTCTTCCAAACCAAAAAAATGTTCATTTTTTGGAGTGTACAGAGAAATTTAAGATTATTCTCAGATTTTTCTGTGGAAGAAAGGGGGCATTTGCTCTTAAAAATCATAAAGCTTTTTCGATAGACACTGGAGACGGGATTGGAGAAAATCATAAAAAGAAGTTTGAAGACTGTCAAGAAAGTTTGAAGACCTTCATAAATATACTAAAAACAAACCTAAAGTCAAACCGTCTCAAAAGAGAAAAACGAAAGCCTCTTCAAGAGCAGATAGAAAAGGCGGTGTTCGATTTTTTTAAATACGAACCCAATGTCAATAACTGCTGTAGACTTTTGAAGATCGCCTCAGACATCATCATCATCTAAATCAAAAATATATCTGTCGTATGACGGATAGATATATAAATTTATGGACTAGGAAGAACATCCGCTTTTTCAAGATTGATATCCCAACCGATATCTTTTAATGCATTCAGTGTAAGACCAGAGGTTGGAAGTTCTACACCTTTTGACTCGCTGTAGGGAGTCATAAGTTCTGTGTCAAAAACAGATTCTGACCAGTGATATCCGCTAGAACCAAGTGGAATACCCTCATTGTTAGGAGAATCAGTCCATTTAGAGTAAAAACTATAGGCATTTGGAAAAATGGTTTTGTCTAGTACCTCGGCATTACTAGCCATTTCCCATTTTTTAGATGTTCCAATTCCAAGAACATGACCAATTTCATGTTCGATGATATTTTTCATACTTGTTTCTGCTCCGTTGTATGTGTTAATATAGACAACTCCTCCTGCATAGATATCCTCTTCATCATTCATAAAAGCAAAAGCCAGAGTATCGTCGTGTGAACTATAAGAGTAGAAAGAGATATCTATCTCGACATCGTCATTGATGATCTCATTCCACGATTCTAATGCAAGTTTGATATCTTTTTGGTGATTATCGCTAACACCAGGACCCTTTTCATACATAAATTTACCAACTAAAGCTGTCTTTGTAAAAGCTGTTGACCCATTGTCATCTCCGTCGGAATTATTTTTAGTCAGAGTAAGAGCAAGTACTATGGCTATTACTACTACCAGAAAGAAAAAGAACATTGCTACCTTAATCTTTGTTGAGAATACAGAAGACATTTTTTGAGAAAAAAATAAAAAAAATCATTGTTTCTAAAAATATGGCACCCAGAGCAAAATCCCCTCGTTCCACAAAGAGCCCAGGAAGACCCAGAAAAACTAATGTCTCAAGTATTGAAAAAACCCTTGAGCGACCTTCAGAATCTGTCATTATGGGTTTTGAAGGTGTTGCATTCCTTTTCCTTCTTGGAGGTGTAGCAGCTGCTGTCGCCTGGATGGTCTATGTTGCAAAATTCAACCTTGATTTATACAGAAAAATTGATACCTCGCTCACAGATGCTACCGTCGACGGTCAAATCGTCGAACGTAAATTTTCTCTTAAGAACCTTCTTACAATTGAACAATTCACCATCTGCTTCCAAGGCGTTGTTGCTTCTCTTCTTCTCTACTTTGCATTCAAACACCACTTTTCTCACGAAATGTAAATTTTTTCTGAAAAAAAATAAAAATGATCTTTTTCTCTTTCTAAAAAAGAGAAAAATGCTTTTCACTGATACTCCCTCAAGAACTTCGATCGCCACGGTTAGATACCTTTCCTATGTTTTCCTTCTTGGAGCAGTAGCCTCTGCAGTTGCATGGATGGTATATGTCGCCAAATGGAATATTGGGGTTTACAATCCTGCTAGCAAGGGAGACAAGACATATCCGCTCGATGCTCAAGATGAACTTTCTTCTGAAAGATACACCATCTGCTTCCAAGGCGTTGTTGCTTCGGTTCTTCTGTATGCCGCTCTTAGACATATGAATCACCATACGGGTGCTTAAAAATATAATTTTTTTTGAATACATAAATAGTATTGTGTATTCCTTTATATACGCAAGAGAGGCTAGACGAATCTGGCCTCGCTTTTGTTTTCCAGGAAAAAGGTCGGGGCTAGCCCATCCTCAGTCAAAAACACAAACTATTAGCGCGATCCAGTGCAGAATAGTATGGAGAAAATCTCTGAGAGACGACTCGTTATTCTGCGTGCCCAATGGGCGCTGGTATGGCGGGGAGGGGGCCTTCCATAAGCCCCCTCCCGGAAGAATAGTTCTGAGTTTGGAGCTTCCCCCGCACTCTTCAACATCCTTCCAGTCGACGGAGAGCCTGGAACGCTCCTAGTCGGTCGAGACAAAAGGGTGTCTCCCTGGTGATTGACTTACACCAACCCACTGGGAATTTTTGTGCCAAAATACGGTTTGGCACACTGAAGGTAGTTCGCCCACAGGGAGTATATCACAGAATACCCCGGTACTGTCCGAAGAGAAGAAGAAGATCCCTCTCATATGGAGTGACTCGGTCAAAGAAGCACCCGAAAGTGTCTCTCTGGCACCAGGTTTCTTCCTGATCGTCGATCATCGACAAGATCCTGACTCAAAAAAGAGGATGAACTGTTTCTGACACCTCCCGCGAAGGGAGGAGATACCAAAAAGATGACACTGGCGCGCCAACCTAGCTGGTTTCTTGTCAAGAAACAAAATTCTCAGGTTCTGAAGATTTTCGACGCCCAAGCGTCTTTCCTTGCTGCCCCCATATACGTCAGGGCAGAAGTCGGTTGCTCGTGTAGAACGCGGGTTCTACTTGCGGCCATGCGGTCGGAGGGAGGTTGCCCTCCCCTCGGTCCGGGAACCTACCTGGAGTGAGCTAACCCCGCGACTACTGTTCGCGGTCCATTGGACCACGACAAAAGAGAGAACTAGCCTAGCTTGTTCTGTGTGCATTACCTCGACTCCCACGCGGGACCTCGGTCTCTGACACACAGAACTTACATGGCATGTCTGCCTCTCTCTTTCCCATTTACCCCAAGGGGGGTATCCGAGAAACTGAGTCGATATAGATGAGATTTTTTTTTGAAATTCAATTTTGACCATATTCTTTAATATGTTAAAGAATATAACCTCCGGCGGGGCTCGAACCCGCAACCTTGAGATGTCTTTGACAACTTAGAAGTCTCACGCGCTATCCATTGCGCCACGGAGGCAGTGACAGTTTTTAGTCTTGACGGACTTGTTTGTTAAAGTTGTAACTTTAACAAAATAGCCCCATGCGGGAGTCGAACCCGCGACCCTCAGATTAAAAGTCTGATGCTCTAAAACCAACTGAGCTAATGGGGCTTTTCCAGTTTTAGGTCTTGGGGGACCATAATACATCTTTAAAACTAATTTTAAAGATACTCCCTGGAGGGTTCGAACCTCCAACCGATGCTTGATAAGAGCAACGCTCTACCAGTTGAGCTAAGGGAGCATATTTATAAAACTATAAATATGCATGGAGCAGGGTTAGAACCTGCGTGCTCCGAAGAGCACGGGGTCTTGAGGCCCACTCCTTAGATCGCTCGGACATCCATGCATTCTTATCAAGAACTGTTCTTTAAACAGTTCTTCTAGGTTTTGAGATTCATATTTATAAAACTATAAATATGCATGGAGCAGGGTTCGAACCTGCGCGCTCCACAGAGCATGGGGTCTTAAATCCCACTCCTTAGACCAACTCGGACATCCATGCTTTATTGTTAATGACAGCCTTTTAAACAAAAGATCTATCATATAAAGGAGAAAATTTTTTGGTAAAAAAATATGAGAAAAACAGTGATCGAGTGGTTAAAAAAATTAGAATGTTTTAGAGAAGGAGATTTTGTGTTAAAATCTGGAAAAAAATCTGGTTATTATATGGATTTAAAGAAAGCAACTTCGGATCCAGAAACTGTAAAAAGCATAATAGATATGATATATGAAAAACTTCTACATGTCAAAAACTACAAAATCATAGGAGTTCCATATGGAGGAATTCCATATGCCTACTGTCTTTCATATAGATATGATATTCCTTGTCTGATGATGAGAAAAGAGCAAAAAAAATATGGAACCAAAAATTTAATCGAAGGAAATTATAGTAAAAATGACAGTATAGTTATCATAGAAGATGTTTTGACCACAGGAAAAAGTTTGACAGAGTCCCTGGAACATCTCAAAGACTTCAAAATAGAAAAAATTATAGTGATAGTTGACAGAGAAGAGGGAGGAAAAGAAAAACTAGAGTCGCTTGGATATAGTATCGAAAGTATTTTTTCGATAAAAGATTTCAAAAATTGAACCGAAAAATGTATCTTAAAGAGAAAATCACGATGGCCAAACCAGTAGAATTCAATGGTTTTACCCTTACCCCAGAAGAGATGAGAAAACTTTCTACTCCGGAAGAATTTTCGGATACAATAAAAAGAACCTGGAATCTGGGTAACAAGTGTTCCAGTGCTAGAATAATGGAAGGTGAGATGTTCAATGTTCAAAAAGACTGGAACATATGTTTTCCAGGAATAGAGAATAAAACTGAAGGTCAACCTACTTGCAAAGTTCGGTTGTACTACGCTAAAGAAGCTTTTTTCCATGGATATCATTATCCTGGTCTTGGAATAGACTTTGCAAAGTCCGAAATGGCCATGGGCAGAGTTAGTTTCTAAAGATGTTCTACATATTTCTATACATATATTATATAGAAATATATCTTAAAAATGAACATTGACTATGATAAAGAAACAGATTGTTATTTTTTTGACTGTATTCACTGTAAAGAAAAGATAGCTGTTGCAAAAAAAGATATTAGATGTACTATTTTTAGACATGGATCTTACAAAAAAGATTACTCATCTGTTCCGCCACATTCTACAAAAGAACAATGTGAAAAACTTTTAGAACTGGATATGATATATGGTTGTGGAAAACCTTTTAAATTTGATGGTAAAAAAGTTGAAAAATGTGATTACATATAATTAAAATATGTTTATAACTGATCCTAACAATCGTCTTTCCAATTTTGAAGATGCAATAACTGCTTTTAAAAAGTTTCCAGAGGGAGGTTTTTGGGTAAAAAAGATTATTCAGAGATTTGGTATGTACAAAGAATCTGTACTGGGACCTTATAAACTTTCAGATGCAGAAAAAGAATCAAACCGATGGAAAAAGATTTTTAAGTATGAAGATGAAGAAGTTGCAAAAGTTCTCAGTTTTAAAGAGCTTGTATGCGGAAAAAAAGAAGAAAATACGCTAGATGATGAAGTTAAATGGAATCCTCCCAAAGGAGCAAGACTTATATGTCTGATCAAAAAATATTTTCCATTAGTTGTCTATCCATACGATGTTATTGAGGGAAGAAAAGGGAATGACTTCATGAAGTTTTACTACTATGCAAAGGATGAAAATGTCAAAAATATCAAAGCAGGTAAATATCTTATTTTTTACAACTCAGATGACAAAGATGGTTACAAAAGAGCACATGTTTTGTCAAAATTCTTACAAGAAGACACTGCAAGATACAGAAAACCAGAATTGGATTGGCTGATGGATGAGATAAAAGGTTATGAAGAACATCGAGGAGAAAAACCAAGACTTATTCCAGGATATATAAGTAGGTTAAAACAAGAATGTTATCCAACTGAAATGAATTTTTTCAAACAAAAACCTACTTTTGCACAAGCTTTCTCAAAGTTAAAAAAGTGTATTCCCGAGAACTCCAAAAATTTTTACTTTCATGAAGATGTAAGATATGATGTTTTGGAAATAGATCTTCTTCTGAACGATGAAGATATCAACATCAAAAAACTGATCATGGAAAAAAGTGGAGATGAAAAATATAATATAGTTCTCACAAACTATGATCAAAGTTTTTCTATCGGACTATACAGTATACAAACAAAGATTAAAAAAGAAGAGAAAATAACAGGAGAGTTGATCATACATCTACCAGACGGGGACTATGAAGAACTAGAAGAAGACGAGGTTAGTTTTATATCCGAAAGAGTAAGGAAAAATATGTTTGTGACCAATATGGATATAGTAGGTTCTGTTCTTCTTTTTATATGTAAATGTCTTGGTGTTCAGACAGTTTATCTTGATGATATTAGAAAAGAAGAATGTCCTTGTTCATCAGAGGTGATATCTTTTATCAATCCTATATATCTTCTTGCAGATAGAGGTTCTCTCTACTCTAATCTTGGTTTTCAAAATATTGAACAGGAAAAACTAGAAGAAATAATGGAAGAATACAGAAAAACTGAGATACCTATTTTTGTTCCAGAAGTAAAAGATGATTTTTCTTCATCTTCATCTGACACAGACGAAGAAGAGCAAACCTCTCCAGAAGTACCTAAAATGAATTTAAAGGAGCTTTCTGAGTTCTATCTTGACAGAAACTGTACATATAAAAATATATGCGACATAATGATGACTATTTCCTATGATATATATGAAAATATTCCATCTAGGTATATTCTTGATCTTGAAAAACAAACTCTTCAGTATTATAGAGAGTTTTTTCCAGACTAATACTACTATCTTCGTATTTTAAACTGATTTTAAAATAAAAGGTTTTGGTTAAAAATCAACCATGGAAGAAAGAGAACTAACTCTCAAAGAAAAGAAGTACATTCTTTCTGGACTTGAAAAAGGTATTTCAGATGACATAGAAAGAGTACTCGAGATAATCAAAGTCCCAAAAAAAATAAACAAAAATGTACTTGATCAGATAAAAACAAAAATAGACGATCTTTTAAAAGAAGAACTACCCAGAAGACTTACAGAACAGGAGATAGAAGAGATAGTTTCTTCTATACCTCTTCTTCCGTGTACTATCAGAACCATATCAGAGTTCAACAACGAACAACTAAAACAAAATATGAGAAAACAACTATCTCAGCAAAAATATCTTGTGAAAGAAGGTACGATAGAAATGATCAAAAAGATGATATATATGATATATATGAAAGCAGTTGTTCCCGCAGGGAGTTCTGTTGGAAGTACTGGAGGTATGTCTGTTTCTCAGCAGATAACCCAGGCTGTGCTTGACGCTATCCACTCTTCTGGTACTAAAACTAACAGAGAAGCCAATTTCAGACTGATCAAAAAATTGATAGAGATGGGAAAAGAACCGGAATATCTTAAGTATACTGTCCATTTTACAGATAAAAATTTGGTAGCTGAAGAAATTTCGGTTATCGGAGATATGCTAAAAGGTATCAATGTCGATGATTTTTTGATATCAAAAAATATTTTGTCTGAAATACCCAAAAATGATATTCTTGACTACAAAAACTACGGAATAGCATATGGAAAAAATATTAATCCAGATAATCTGAGAAATCGTTTTATGAGACTTGTCATTGATATCAACAAATGCTTTCTCTACAACACGAGTATCGAAGAAATAATAGATGTCATTGAAAAAAATACCGAAGATGGTGATTTTGAGACAACAGTTATCTGCATAGGAAGTTCGCTAGAAAAAGGTTTTATAGACATTCACGCTAACCCTGACTATATTGAATATTCTGTTGCTAATTTTTTAATTTAGGAAAAAGAATAGGAGACTGTAGTGATATTAAAAAAGAAAAAGACGAAGATCTATTGGAAGAAGCAAAAGTAAAGGTTGGTGATATGGAACTAGACGAAATGACAGGTATCTTTCTCAAAGTTATTCTTGGAGATTGTCTTGGAGAAATGAAAGTAAAGGGTATCGCAGGTATCACCGATGTTATGGTTAGCGATACAGTGATGATGGATAAGACTTTTGTACAAAACAGAGTATATTCCGAGAGAGATATAGAAAGATTTTCAGAAAAACCATATAGTCTAGATCTGGAAGAAATCAAAAGACTGTGGAATATCAAGGTAAAAAAAGATGCTTTGTTTTTTGATGGAATATCCCATGAAAAAATAAGAAAAGCGTTTGAAGTTTGTGGCATGAAAATCATCGAAGATAGTCTTGAAAAAAGTCAATCTATGATAATTCTGATGCCAGAAAAAAGAACTGAAAAATACTATGATAAAGATGGAAAAGAAAAATATATATATCAGAAAAGAAATGGTATCTACTATGACATCAGAGGAGAGAAAGAGGAGAAAGAAGTCAACGATCAAGACTACAAACCTAAAATACTGATGACTAACAAGAGAAGTTTCGAAAAACAATCCCTCTCAAATCTGATAACAAAATATTCTGAGTCAGAGAAAGAAGATTTTTTATCTTCCCTTCCAGAATTTTCAGAAATTTACAGAGCTACTTCTTATAATTATGCAATTATTGAAGGAAAAGATATTGTCAGAGATCTTTTTTCAAATAAATTGATAGATCACCAATATCTTTTTCCTGAAAACGCAAGAGCAGTTAGAAGAATGTTTGGTATTGAATCTGCTAGATTCTATCTGATAAGAAAATATCTTAACATTGGTTTTTTGAAAGATATTAACCCATTGAATGTACTTCTCCTGATTGATTTTCAGACATCTTTTGGAACTCTTATACCTATCAGATCCACTGAAATATACAAGAAAGGGGACAGTGTATTGGCTGAAGTTTCTTTTGAAAAACAAAACACAATCTTGAAGAATGCTTCAGCTTTTGGAGAAGAAGACGATACAACAAGTGTTGGAAGTAGAGTTATCACCGGAAGACCCTGTCTTAATGGAACAGGAAGCGTAGATGTTTCTTATGATCCTTTCTATCTTAACAATCCTGAAAACAAGTATACTGAAGAAGAAACAGAAAATATAGAAGAGAAAATATACAATGATGATGTATTGGGTCCTTGTCTTAACTCTGGAGAATATGTTTTACCTTCAAATATTGATGCAGAAAAAGCAGATAATCCAATGTTACTAAGTGACAGAAATATGAAACCAGTTGTCTGTGAAAAACAAACACTTCCCTCGCCTCCTAGAATGAATGCTCCGAAAAGTATATCGTCAAGATCTACTAAAAGAACAACTATATTCAGAAGAGAAAAAATCAATGTTGAAGAACTACCAGATATCCCAGATGCACCGGAATTTGTGGAAGAGGAATTTTTCCCTGCGATCTAAAATGTCAAAAAAACCCCTTAACCTTCCAGAAGACTGTGAAAAATTATCCATAAGTGCATGCGAGTCTTTCAAAACAAAAGATCCAAAAACCGGGGCCAAGAAATGCAAAATACAATATGGAAAACTTGGTTTTGTCAATAAATGTAAAGCAAATGAAGATTATGAACTTGAAAAATTCATATTTAGCAAAGGTTTTGAAGAGTTCACAAGAATCGGAGAAGAAAATATGGAAAAAGAGCTAAGACTTAGAAACAAAATATGTCAGAATCTTGATCCTTCGAGTAGTTGTGAGAACAGTCTTGGGAAAAAACTCGGTTGTAAAGTCCAGAGAAAATTACTCTCGCCAAATAGTTGCAGGTTAGATCCAAAATTAGTCAGATTTTTGAAAAAAAGAGAGCTTTTGTGCGAAAAAGAGGACTGTGCAGAACTAAAAAAGAAAGGCGTGATCTGTAAAAAATGCACAGATGAACTTGATGAAATGTTAAGAGAACACGAATCTCTTTTTGATGAACTTGTCAGGAAAAAGAATCCTCCTCCTGATGATGTAAAAAGATTTTTTGACATCACAGATCAATTAAAAAACGAGTGGTATCCTTATTTTGTGACCGGACAGAAAAATGTACTTGATGTGATAGAAAAAAGAAAACTAAAAATAGAAGAAATTCATGGTGGAGTAAGATGTCAAGCCTACAATATAACCGGATGTTTTGGGAGCGGAGAAAACTCAAAACCGTGTAAATGTAAAGGTTTTAAAGACAGATTAGGAATTTTCTGTGGGACACATAGGAACTGTTACAAAGATAGAGTCCAAAAATTTAATGATTTTAGAGATAATTTTGATCGTTTATGTGAAGAAAAAGGTCTATGTGCTCCTCTGGTAAGAAAGATGAAAGAATTTCAGACTATGATAAGACATACAACATCTGGAGAAGCAAGTAGAAAGAAAATAGAAGTGGATAATATCATTGAATATGCCGAAGAATACATGAAATATACATAGATATATAATGATACAATATATATCAGAAAATAATCCTAGATCTTATAAGTGATTTTAGATCTGACAACGATTCTTTGTCTGTCTATATGACTTTCAATACTTTTCATTTCTACACCCATTGCCAAAAAATTAAGATATTTTTTGAGTTTGACGAATTTCTTTCTGGTTTTTTTCAAAAATCTTCCATTTTTTGCCTTGTTATACATTTCAATAGCGATATATACAGAAGAACATATAGCTGCCTGGAAATCATCTTTGTAAAGTTTCTGAGAAACAACGTAATATATAAAAAGATCATTTGTCAGAGTGTTAATATTCGTGTGATATGAAAAGACAAACTGTTTTGACAAAAATAGTAGTACATCATACATCCATTCCCAACATATCTCATAGTGTCTTTTGATCAAGAGATTGCATATATCTTGAGAAGTGCAGTAAAATTTATTTCCGTTTTTGTCAGAATATAGATTCACAAGATATTCATCTACTGTGTCATAACGTATGATATTTCTAAGATATGCACTTACTATGTATTTTTTTCCATCGCACGAAACCAGTTGATAGACGGGTGTGTATCTTTTTCTGTTACTGTCACTGACCCAACAATATATCCATCCTTTGGAGATATACGAAAGTGATAATTTTTCCCCTTTGAAAATTTTGTATTCTGAGAGATCTTCTTTGTGTTCTTCGGGTAGGCGCTGAAAATGTTCCAATGTTTCTTCAGTGAAGTATGTTCTACACACTGGACATCTTTTTTCTTTCTCAAGATATTTTTCTATACAATAAGAATGAAAAACATGTCCACAATATGTTTCTTTTCTATCTTCTTGGATAGTATCGAGGCATATAGCACAAGACATGATTATATGTATATCTTTTTGACAAACATAGATTGTTAGGTATTCAGTTTTGCTATACTGGATGTACAGTCGCCAAAGAAAATTTTTTTACCATTTGGTTTTATCTCAAAAACACGGGGATATGTTGCATCTTGTCCATACATATCTTTGAATTCTTTTTCCTGAAAATCAATATCTGAAAAAAGAACATCAAAATTATATTTATTTTCTTTGAGATACTTGACTATTCTTTCAGAATAAATACATTTTTTCTTTGCAAGGATCAAGAATTCTTTTTTTGCCATTTTAAATCTTTTTCTTTTTTACTTGTAGTAATCTTCCAAAAAAGTTCTCCATTTTTCTCCTATTTTCAGTATATTTTCTTTGTTTTGTATACAGAAAGTGTCTCCAGAAAAAGCATAAGAACTATATTTACTGTTTTTTACATATGTTTTCCTAGAAGACGATGTGAATTTTGGAAGATAACTTTTTTTGTCCATGAAAAATTTACTATTTTTTTCATCCCATTCAAGACCCCTTATACTCAATATTTTTCCATGTTCTATGATTATGGTACTGTTATTGAATATATCACAAGATATTCCAAACATAATCGTAGATTCTAGAGTTATCTTTTCTTTTTCTTTTAGCTCGTATTTTTTTGATACCTCTTCTATGAACTCTTGTATAAGATATGATTGATTTTTTCCAAAATCTTTCCATTCTTCTAATTTTATCTCTTCTCGATATACAAGAATAGATTTTTCTTTTTTCTCCAATGTCGAAAGAATACCTTTGTCTTCTAAAAAATATTTCATATCAGAAAAAGATTGTTCAGGGTTTTCCAGATCAATCAAAAACTCTTTTTTACTGTTCTTTTTCCTTGACTTGTAGAACAAAGTATTGTTATAATATCTAAAATTTCTAGGAAAAATATTTCTTGAAAATTTTGTCAAAATGTCGTTCCAGTAACTACTCGTGTTAAATTCTTTCATATCTTCAAATACATGATGAACGATGGATCTATTTTTGGTATGTTTTCTTGTCTTTTTTTGCTCTGTTACAACCCCTCCATTATCAGTGAACATCACATAGCCCCGATTACAAAAGATAACCATGCCGTCATTAATAGAATCTGTCATCTTTTTATTCTTATGTTTATCGATATTGATAATCGTTTTTGTTTTCTATCTTATTTTTCTTTATCATCTATGAAATTGTCTTGACATCTTCGTATGCTTTATAAGGATCTTCTCCATACTGTACTCTTCTATACCAATCTTTAAAATATGTCCAGGCAAGTAAACCGACATTTGCTATAAGTGTTCGAGTGCAAAAAACATCACTTAGTTTACATCTATCCTCGGCTGCTTCCATTTTCCATTCAAGATCATCCTCATCATTTTCGCTATATTCTGACTCACAGTATTCTTGTTCTGAATCTTCACTTTCTTCTTTATAGTATGTCCTTTTTTTCTTTGCTTTTTTCCGCCTAGATTTTCTTTTTGACATGGGAGACAACATACTTTTCTTGGTTTTGATTTTGACCCATTTTTTAGAACTACCCTTTTTTTCAACAACATACATTGAACCATCTAAACCTTTCATTCTTTTTCCCACTTTTTCAGCGCTAGCAGAGTAACCTTTTCCACGAGGTGTGTTTTCGTTTCCACTATATCTTTTTCCAGGATCATTGACACACTTGGGCATTTTAAAAATAATTTTTTCTTGTTCTTGTTAAGAACAAGAAAATAATTTTGGCTTAAAAAGAAACTTCTGAAGGATTATTGAAAACCACTTCGCTTTTTGCTTTTGGATCAAATCTTCTATAGTTTCCGATAACATCTCTTTCATAAAAATTACTTTTCTGGGACATATTGATATCTTCCATCCAAGGAAGCCTGATATCCTTGTTGTTATAGATGGTAGGAATGTCTACCAACATACATATCTCATCGGCCAGTTTTTCTATGTAAAGATGTAGATTTTCCAGAGTAAGTCCACTGTCTTCATCAGCTTGTTTTCCTAGAATGGGTTCCTGAAGCAGATATTCTGCGTGAGTTTTTTCTATCTCAACAGCTTCTTTGATTATCTGTGTTGCTTGTGGAATTTCAGATTTGATATTTCTATATCCAAGACTTTTTGCCATTCCTTGAGTAATGTACCAAGGAATTTTATCAACAGTATCCTCTCTGATCAAAAGTCTTTTTGCTTCATCAGCTGCTTCATCTCGATGAGTTGTCTCGTCTTTGGATATTTGTTCATTACTCTCTATAAAATTATCAAAAAGTCCAAGTTTTCTCATGTAGAAAATTATTGCAAAAAGTGAAACAAAGAAAATTCCCTCAGACGCTGCGCATCCAACATTTTCAAGGGCTTCAGAACCATTATAATCAATATGTTTTCTTATCCAGTTTCCTTTTTCTCTGATACACTTAAGATCTTTGCACATACTAAAAAGTTTTAGATGTTTTTCCTGGGGAATAATGGTTAGTGCAGCCTTGCTATATGTTTCGGCATGAGTATTCTCTATTTTTAACTTCATGCTCAAGTAGAAAAACTTTGGCCAGTTCTTCTTTTCAATGGCTCTCTTGAGCAAAGTACCTATCTCTTCTGCGATTAGTCCGTCTCCAATAAGAAAAAATGCAATAATACCATCCATGAGACGTTGAATATTAGGCGGGGCATCTTTGTATTCTTGTGCTTCTTTGACAAACTCAAATTCTTCAGCTGACCAGTCACTTGCCTCTTGTCTTTTGTAGTAGCTCCAAGACTGACCATCTCTTTCTGTGAACAATATATAGTCTTTAAGATCAAAAGTTTTCTCTTCTTTTTGCTGATCTTTTAACGCGCTTAGAACAGTATTCATAAGAATGTTCATGAAACCGTTACGATTTTTTACCATTTTTTACAGAAATATTTTTTTGTAAAAAATATTTAAACTTTTTCAATTACAGATAATGGTTTTATGTCAATGACAAATCTATTATTCACAGAAAATTTTTCCTCAAAAAGACAATATTCTTTTGGACATGATATTCCAGGGTTTTTGTTCCTTAGTTTTTTCAAAAAAATTGTTCTGGTTTTTTTACTGGTACCTTCAAAAAGTTTTTTATTATTTTGAATTATATGAGTGTTATCTATATATGTTTTTCTTGGAAAAAATACTGGTCTATCTTTGGGTTTATATCTTGTCATACTAACTATGTGTCTTTTTTCACATTCCTTTTTACTGAGATACTCTTTCATCATTGTTCCAAAAGCCCATATATCTGATTCAAAAAATACTTTTTTGTGAAAAACTTCTGGAGGTCTGTATTTTCCAGAATATATAATCCTTCCGATTTTCTCTGGATTTTGAGACATCAAAATAGAAAAACTAAAATCTGTTATCTTGTATTTTTCCCCGCAAAAAATAATATTAGCAGGTTTAATATCCCCGTGCAGTATGCAATTTTTATGGAGATAAGTTATTCCGTTCTTAACATGTTCAAAAAAATATGTTTTATCCTTTATCTCAATTTTTTGAATATCTATACCCTTTTCCATTAATATCTTTAAAAGATAGTTAGGGTTGACATAAATATCAAAAGCTTTCATCACACAATTGTGAGAAAGATTAAGAAGTATATAGGGTTCAATATAATCATTCAACCCGTCAGGTGATGGTTGTATATATTTAACCACCCTATCGTCATCAAACTCATATACTTTTCCAAAACTTCCTTTCCCAATTATTTTTCCGAGACCGCTTGACATTAGAGTTTTATTTTTTGAGTTAAAAGATGAAAAATTCTGAGAAAACAGTCATAGGTTTGTTTTTGTTCTTTGAAATATTGGTTCTTGTGATGATAGCAGTAAGCACTTTTTTGCCCTCTGTTAGAAATTCTGTGACAGGAAAAGAGGTGAGCAGTAGAGAAGATGCAAAAAGAAAAGGATATGGTTACTATAGTGATCCAGAATATACGCCATGTGTCACAGAGTCAGGCGACTGTGAGACTCCCGGAACAAGGTATTCTATATCAAGATGTGTTCCTAATTTTACTAATAACGACTACGGTGTTGGTTGTATGGGGAAAGATGGTTTGATAACTTACGATATGATCATAGAAGAAGAACCTTGTAAAAAACAATGTTTTTCAACATCTGTGGCTTTGAGAGACAATGTAAGATCAAAAACTGCCGATAATGGTTCGAACATAGTCACAAGCGTGGGTACTCACCAGTTACTTGAAAAAGACACTGGTATTATCATGAGTGATGTTTTTATCGGAGATTTTGACATTTCCGAAATGACATACAAATTAAAAACATGTATACCCGATCCTGACAACTATATTGGATTCAAAGAGAGAACATACACTTGTGAATCTGGTACAGCCGGGGGGATAGATGGATGTGTTTATATGTGCGGATCAGATTCAACCATAGATTTTAGTACCGGCGTCTCTAAGAGTGATGCAAATATCTTTGCTACAATACACTATCCTTTTTTTGAAACTTCCGATGGAAAAAAAGTGTTTCAATGTAATGATCTACAGGATAACAATCAAGTAGAAATACTGAATCATGGAAAAATAGTCCCTGACAACACCGTTCTTCCTGACAAATGTTACAGTCATGTGAATTTTCTTGAACCACCAGAAGAACTATTCAGTTTTAAACAAAATTTTAAATATACAAGCGATTCTAGATACATTGTCAAGAGAAGTTCAGAAGTAACACTGGCAAAATATATGAACACTGATTATATTTTACTAAGCAAAGAGTATTCATATGTAAAGATGATTGTAAAGTCAGAACTCATGTTGTTGAGTAGAATCTACTCAAGAGATAACTATATAAACTATACTGGCTATGAACCCTCTGAAAATATCAATATTGTCTGCTATATACCTCTCCCTGAAAGTGTTTTTTCAGAAGATGATATACAAAATAATTCACAGATAACAATGATAAGGGATGCTTCTGATAGTACTTCCTTTCAGAATATACCGTATACAAAGTCCATACAGGTAAATGGAAATCAACAGTCAACTATTATTCAAGAGAAAGGTTTCTTTTTTGTACCCTTTGATCTTAGAAGTATCATTGGCGAGGGAGAAGAAAAACCTGATGAGATATTCATAGGAAAAGGTACATACATATATGATAGTCAAAGCGATACCATCAACATAAAACAGACAAGAATCAAAAATAATGATTTTTACATCTATATCAGTTTTGACGGAAATCCTTATCTTGCTAGTTTTCAAAAAGTAACCGTAGATGGAGATGGATTTTTTTCACTTATATATAACTCAGGAAATGAATCTTTCAAAAGAAAAGAGACAGGATCATATGTTTTTTACTCAGCATACTACGATCCCTACAAGGTGACCATCGATGGAGTTGCTGGCAAAGAAACCACCATATATCTTACCCAGCTAGCAATAACTTCTGGTCTCTATGTTGATAGTTTTAGCGTTACAGACACAGAACAAAAATTCATAGATACGCCTTTTTCTAGTTTTTCTGATAAAGGTTTTTATATATATGGTACTCCGTTAAAAGGATATCCTGGCAATGAAATATTAGGAATATACTATCCTCTATATCTTTCAAAACAGTATTCTTCTGTTCAGTACATAGTTTTTCAGTTTAGTGAATATGCCGGAACAGATTTCTATATGCCAAGCGGACACAAGAATACTGCTCAAGATTTTGTGACAGATGACTGGGATAACTATGAATTTTTAACAGGAATAGGACAGGTTCAACTGAATAGAAACGAACTGTCTTTTGATGACAGCCAAGGGAATACATTAGTGATAAGTTTTTGGGCCAATCCCCAGATGATAACCGGTGGAAAAAACTATCAACAAGGAGGTTCTTTTATAAGAAATACCAAAACAGTCCTGGTCAACTACCAAGTTAGCAGTGATGAAAATTCCGTTATACTTGAAGTAGCCAGAAATGGTGATACTCTTTTTTCGGGTATACCACTAACAGAGATGCTCAAAGGTCAGTTGAGGGAAAGTCAAGATATTCAAGACTTTGATCAATTTGGAATAAACTATGATTTTGATTTTTACCCTCAGAAAATACTACAGACAGTCAGAGATTTTTCTAATTTTAAAGGCGCATATATCTCAGGAGAAAATGGGGAAAAATATTTTATCTGTACCAATGAACAGGGAGATCCTTTACCAGACGGAACAAAAGTTAAATTTGACATCGGAGAAACGATAACAGCTCTTGTGGGAGATAGCAATTTTAACACAGACGTGAGTACTGTATGTGGAGATATACTCCTTAGTGGCCAGAGAAAATGTACTGTCGAAAGAGATGAAAAAGTATATCAGCTTAGTTCTGGTTGTATCTCTGTTAATCCCGAGAATCAATACGAGGCAGTGGAAGGTTTTCTTGAAAACGGTTATCTTATCCAGGATGATAATAAACTCGGATGTTATGTCGACGGGAAACAGGTAAGTGATACAAGATGCACAAAACCTTTTGTAACAGACTACTATGAAAACACAAAATACTATGATAGCAATGAAGAGCTTATAGTCAATAATGGAGATACAAAATTATATGTTTCCCTTGAGAACAACAACGGTTCTGTACCTGGTTCTTCTGGATGGTCAACCACTGCTACAGAAAAAGAATCTTATTTTAACACTGGTCAGTACATAGGATCTGATAATATATATCTTACAAGCTCTCCTGGAAATATATTCATGAATCCTGATCTTCTTCAGTCTCCGATCACAAATATTAGTTATTCCACACTTGAAGACTATACCGAAACTGCATCTTCTTATATAGACGGTGTCAATCTTGATCAATTCAAAACAGTTTTTAACTCTCTGACCCCTTATCTTTCAAAAGATATAAATGAAGAAGTAATATTCACAATGAAAAATTCTGACTTAACAAATCCACTGATAGAAATAGAATTTGATTTTTTGAAAAATATCGAGGGAAAAGTTTTCCTAGAGGAAAACTATCTGAATGCTCTTGTATGGTATCTTTCAAGTTATAATTTTTTGGATAAAACAGTTGGTCAGAGTGATAATATGTTTTCTGATCTTGAAAATATAAATTTTGCAAAACTAGGAGGAAACAATACCCTTGAAATTTTTAACAGTGTTACCGATACAACTCTTTCTCTAGACGGAGTCAGCGGGAAACATGTTGACCTGACCGGATACCACTGTTATTTTATACCCATGGTAGCTGTTGATAGTGCAACTGATAAAACTCAACTAAACGCTCTTTTTCCTATCCAATGGCTTTCATATATCTACAGTCTATACACCGAAAATATCAACAATACTCCATGCAAATTCGAAGTTGTCTATGTGACAGATCTCAATGGCGATGAAATACAGTTTGACCGAAATGTAACTGGTATACCAGAAAGTCAGCTGTTCAGGTTCATTGATCTTCCTACCCTCAATGTTAATGCTTCAGGAGTGTTTGGACTTTTCTTTCCTTTTTCAAAATCAGGACCTTTTCAGAGGATTAACAGTATAACAGATTCTTCTTTTCAACTGTCGTTCAACATACCAGAACAGTATCAGACTTTGATAGATCATATATCTATTGGAAAACTTGATGTCTATGGAGAAGAAATACTTAACAAATCAAAAACATTTTTTAACTATGGATATACCGGTTTTACAATGTCAGATGATATGACAACGCCTAGTTATTCCGATGGAACAAGAAATATTGTCCAGTATAGTCCATCTGAAGAAAGAATATCTTCCATGGAATATGTAAAACTGATCAAGGTCACAAATGATAATAAAGTATACATAAATCAGGTATCTGTCAGTGGGAAAAAGATATATAGTCAAGGAGATACGATAACATTTTTGAGTTATATTTTTAATGTAGTCGGCACAAGTCCCGTAATATATGTTAACGGAGGAAAAACAGAATATCAAGTTTTTGACTATCAGATAGAACCCCAGAACCAGACTTTTTTCTCAGACTATAACTCTGGTAAATTTTTCTCAGACTACATAAGATACAATGATACATATGTGATACCTTCTATATATACCAACCCGTCTAACAGTCTTTTTTATGTATTGTCTGAAACATACAGTTTTGATAATACTGACAACGTAGAAGTGGTTCTTTCGCTTACATCAACGCCCACTGTTCCTATTCCAGCAAGTACAGTTTCTCGTACAAGTGTTACATTTCTTGAAAATCCATCTGAATATAACGCAGATATACCCGGTATAAGAAATGTGGATCAGTTTTTTAGAAAACTCAATCAAGGAAAACTAGTACTCAGTCAACTCCATAGCATACTGATAAGCGAGGGAACAAGACTGACGGTTCAAAATATAGTAGGAAAAGCTGATGGCGTGATATCATATGGTATCATAGACAATAACTATGAAACTGCTGTCACTGGTTCAAACTATATTGATAAATTTTCGGTGGATAGTATGAACGGTATTCAAAATGACTCAGTATACAGGGTCGATGGATATAGATTTTCTATCTTCAATGATAAACTCAGCGTTTTTTCTCTTGAACTCAAAAATTATAAAAAGGACATATCTTTTTACAGGGATGTTCAGGGGATATTTCCAATAGGTTCAGTTGTGTATTTCAAAGACTACAGAGACAAAATTATCTATAGAAATAAAACAGATAATCCTATCCAGTTTGATATTAACCATATATCTGGTCAGTATTGGGATGATAATGGAAAAATAAATCAAACCGTAGACTACAAACTTTACCATGACGATGAAATATTTTCAAAAGGAGATATTGTTCTCTACAGCGGAAGGTTATGGAAAGCCCAAAAAGATATAGGAATACCTCCAAAAAATAGTCCTACAAGATCTCCTCCTTCGGAAGATGCATCTAGCTGGATTTTAGATGTTCCATCTGGAACTCTTTTTTCTCCACTAGGGTATTTTGAAGCAGCTCTTGGAGATTTAAGTGATAGTTCCAGTTCTTTGAAAAACATAAAAATTGAGAAATCAGGGACAAAACACCTTTTTCCTCAGAAGACTTTCTATTATAACAGAAGATATTGTCTTGATCTGACCGGTACTCCAGATCTTTATCTAGCTTCAGATTCTGGCATACTGGAAAATAAATATAATTTTGTAGACGACTATGTTTTTCAGATAGAATACTATATAGAAAATATACAAGTGAACAGAACAGAATTTTTTCAAAACAATACCGGAGACAAAAAATATAAGATTATTATGACAATGAGAAGATCAACAGAATCTCTTCTAAAAGTATCCAAGATATCCGAGACAACAGAGATTAAGTATGGTTCTGATCAGGGAACAACAGAAGGAAAAATACTTTTTGTGAATAATTCAGAAGAAATATGTTCTGAAGTAGTATCTCTCAACAAAAAGGATGACAGAAATATTCCTATCAGAATAGGTGACTATGGAACTCTTGGATACTGCTATAAATCATGTATCAAAAATATATCTTCAGGGGTTTACACAACAGATCCTTTCTCTTTTATAGATCTCATATCAGAAAATTTAGTTTCTGGGTTTTTCAACAATAGACTAAGAAGTTTTTCAAAAGGAACATACTCTTCCGGTACCCAAAGTTTTATATCTTTAGCAGAAGAACCTTGTTCTGAAGAAGCTAACATATCTGAAAGATATCTTTCTCCGTGTGTAAAAAAAATTGGAGATTCAGGGTCCAGCTTTGAAGAATATTCTCAATATTTGTACCAGATTCCCACCTTGGAACCAGAAGATTATGGACTGCCTTTTTGTACTTCAAACGATGATTTTTTGTATTCCAATTCTGTATTTTTCTATTTTGTTCCGATGGATATAGACTCACAAAATTTTTTGAAATATAGTATAGAATTTTCAAATAGAATAAGGATAAAAAACTTTTTCCACTACCATAGATCAGGTTCCAACTATACAATTTCTACAGATTCTGGAATAGTAAAAAAGGCAGATTGTTCATACCAAGATCTGCCTTTAAATATTCAGATAGATACTGGAGACAATCAAACCTTTTTCACATTAGCGGTTTTTGACAAACCAATACTCATATCGGGAAATATTAACCTTCAGAATGGGTCAAATAATATTATACTCACACCAGAAATATATGATATGAAATTTGAGTTTTCTATTCCAGATCAAGATCAGAGTAAGATATCTAATTTTTCTAGGTGGTGGGCTACAGATCAGAATAGAAATGTTATCAGTTATGGGTTTATTTTTGGAACAGGGGAAACATATACACAAGAAAACATTGTAAAACTTTCATATATAGATGATATCCAGAACTACAATCCTGTTTCAACAGAGATTAATATAGTGGCTAACGACGGAACTATACTGAACTATTCACTTAAACTAGAAAAATATACCATTGAAGAATTTTCTATATCCAAATTTAACAGTTTTTCTTGCACAGGCATTCAGGTTTTTCAGGGTGTTTCTCAGAATGTCACATTGTCGGTATATTTTGACGGAGATGGGTATATGTATCAACCAGGGGAATATGAATTTTCTGGAGGGTCAGTTTCTGTATCTGATACGTTATACTATAAATATGATGGAGATAAATGTATATGTAGATGCTATGCGACATATGCAAACTACAATGCATCTCTTGTATATCCTACTGATACTACTATAAAAGATATTTCTGCAAACGATCTTGTCCCTCTCGTCTTCAACAGACAAAAATATGGACTTCTACAGTTAGATGGAAACGGTATCCCTCTACAGGCAGGAAATAATATAATAGAGTTAGAAAACTACGAAGATACATTTGTTATAGAAAATGGAAAACTAACTCCTAACACCGTAGGAAAACCTTTTAATAAGGACATATACGGAAACTATATACCGTCTGTAAGAAACAAAAAACTATCTGTTATTTCAAGTAATACATCGAGCAATCTTATTGCTTCTGTGTTGGAAGATTTTTCTATCGACGACGAAGGTGATGCAGTAACATATTTTGATGGTATAGATGGTCAAAATCCTAGTCAGATTTATGATAACAGTCAACTTGAACAAATATTTTTTCGTCAGAATAAGGTTAGGAAAAGCTATCCAGATAGTAAATATCAGTGTAATATCATGCTTAACACTTCTGAATTTTCTTATACACAAGATATATATACCATCATAATGGGAGTGACAGGAGAGATACTTTTACAATCCGGAGAAACATCTATAGATATGAAAACTAACAACTCGGTTGAGTTTTACCAAAACGAAAAAGATTCTATTCCTGTAGAATTCTTGGTAGAACAGAATGTGATAACAGAAAGCATCACATCCTATCCAAATGATCAGTTTTTAGAGATACAGTACATACTTGATACCTTTGAGGTAGAAAGAGAAGACTATATGAATACAAGTAAGTTTAACAAAGCAACTGACAGAAGAATAATTATTACATACCAAACCTTGTTCGAAGGGATCACAACTCCCTCAATAGAAAAGATATCAACAAGGAACAGTGTTAACCAAAACGGAGGTTTTTCGATAATCATATCGACAGCCTAAAATGAATACTTATATTGTATATATACAATATAAAATGCCTCTTCGAGTAGCAAATCGCCTCAGTAGAGTAGACCACTCTGAAACATACTGTTTCGAATGTGAAAAAAAATTCCCAGGAGAAAAATCAAAAGAAAACCATGACCTAGAAGTTCATGGAAAAAAATCTGAAAAACAAAAAAGATATACATGCATCATGTGTGAAAAAATATTTAAAGATTATCGAATAATAGCAAAACATCACGAAAGATGTCATCTAGATCTTTTAGAAAATGAAAGATTGACAAATGGTTTGAGAAAGTATCTTGTTCCTGTAGAATCAAAAGGTAGCATAAAACAAATCATGTACAAGATTGAAAAAGAAAAACATTGTAGTGTATGCTCTGTCCAGTTTGAAGATAAAAAAAGTGCAAATACTCATTTTAAAAATGTACATGGAAAAAAGTGTTATGTATGTCATCAAGAACTGAGAAATCACGCCCAGCATAACGAACATCTAGAAAAACATTCTTGTCTTACTATCTTTGGTTGCAAATTTTGCAACCAATCTTTTCTTTCACATGCATCGGCCCATTGTCATATCAAAAAAAATCATTTTAGCAATCTTATATCCAGAGAACTGGATCATGAAATATCTACTATGTTGTCATAGTAACCTTCTACGGTTTCATGACAAACATTGATAATCACTCTATCTTTTCCATTTCTCTTTATAATATCAAGGCATTTTTGCCTTAGTCCTTCATCAAGAGAAGACATACATTCATCTAAAAAGATGAATTTAGAATTACAAAGTTTTGAAAATACCAAAGTGAATGCAAGAGAAAGGCGATCTTTTTCTCCTCCAGACAAGGTACTAAAACTATCAAAAACCTCAGACTTATATGTTATCTCTATATTGACCGTCGGTTTGGTTTTTTTGGTCATCTTCCCTGTCTTGAATAATGTCAATTTTATTGACATATCTTCAAAAAGTTCAAAAAGTATATCATTAATCATATTGTTAAAATCTGTCAAAAACATCTCAAGATTCTGATTAACCAAAGTTTCTATCTTTTCTGATAAAATTTGCGCCTTCAGTATAAGTTCATTATTTTTTCCTATCAAAAGACGTCTATCTTTAACATCTTTCCAGATCAAAACTTCTTTGACCCTATCCAACTTTTTGATTTCTTTTTCTATAACTTTACCTTTTTGTTTCTTGTTTTCATATTGTTGTTCATCTATGATAGAAAATTTGCCCAAAAATTCTGAAGAATTATCATAATCTTTTTTTGCTTTGATAAAATCTTGTATATATTTTTTTGGTTCCCCAGGATATTCTAGTTTTTCATAGATAGGATGAAAAATATCTTCCATCTGTCTAGAGATATTTCTTTTTTCTAAGAAGTTAAGACATTCTTCTATTTCTTTTTCTTTTACCTCACGGTATTGTGAAAGAAGTTTACATTGTTCTTGAAGTAGATCAATATCAAAATCTATTTTTTCTCTATTGTCTTCTACATCTTTATACTCTAAAAGTTTTTTCTCAAGTTGTTCTTTTTCTCTGTTTTTCTCACTCAGATTATCAATATGTTTCTTGATTTTTTGTATATTTTTGATATGGGCCCTGGAATTATCAATATCAATACTCTGATCAATCTCTTTAAGTTCATTGTGGTGATCCAGGAGCAATTCTTTTCCACAACTTGGACATTTTCTTGTCTTTCCATCAGATATTTCCTGATATCTTTGTTTGAGGACCATGTATTTCTGTTCACAGAAAAAATCATCTTCTGAAACAGATTGATATATCTGTTTTTTCTTGTCCTTTTCTACTTTTTTGGATAATTTTTCATGTTCTTGCACAACATCATATAAAAGTTTTTCTGTATTTTTTTTCTTCTCGATCTTTTCAAAAATTAACTGTTCTGATCTGCTATTTTTTATCATTTCCATCTTTTCATCCAAAATATTTTTGACAGAAGAAGGATCATCTATACCTAATTTTTCAAGTATAGAATGATTATTCTTGGTTATCTCTTTTTCTAGTAACAGCTCTTCTCTTGAAAGATTTGTTTCTTTACATTTTTCAATACTATCTAGTTTTTCTTTGAGTTTTACATATATACTCCAGTTATCGAATACTTCTTGACTCATATTTTTTGGATAACTGTCAAGAACTGTCTTAGATTTTTTCATAATATGCTCTAACTCTCTAAATTTTTCATATTCTTGTATTTTTCTGGTATTAGTATCATATTTCTTTGAAATTTTATCATACAGATCAAGATCAGATTTTCTTTTTTCTGCTTTTGAGATTTCTTTTTTATCTGGTTCTTGTTCTGGATCAAGATTTCTTTTGAGAATTTCTATTTCTCCAAACTTACTCTGATTTGTATTTTTAAGTTTTAGTTTATATTTTTCAAACTTATCTTTATACCATTCACTGTCTTCACTACTCATGTCAAAAAGAAGTTCTTTTATTATTTCTGTTTTCTCTCTCTGACTTGTCTGAAGAAGAAAATTTCTTTCCCCTTGAGAAAGATAAGAACATGTTTCCCAGAGAGATCTTGTTCCAAAAATTATTTTTATCCTGTCCTTTGCATCAGTTCCTTCAAATTTTTTTCCTTCTATCAAAACTATAACTTTTTCAGGCTGATTGGTGCGGATAATTTTTGTAGTTAGAAAATATATTTCTACTTTGGTTCTTAACTTTATCCCGGGAGAGCGAGGGAAGATATTTTTCATATTTCCAAACAAACACCATTTGACTGCTTCAAAAATAGTTGTTTTTCCACAGCCACTTGGACCCTTCAAAAGATTAGTACCTTTTTTAAAAGAGAAAACGGCATTCTTGACGCTTCTAAAATTCATTATTGAGACATCCATGTTGATTTAAAAAAAATGTTTAGTTTAAGTAAATCGATTTTTTCAAAATGGACTACAATAATATCTTTATTTCTCAAAAAATAGAGTTAGATATCGACAAGATAAAGCAGCTGGCAGACTGTATATCCAGTGATAATTTTACCATCAATAATAAAAAAGTATGGATGAAAAACATTCCAGAGTATCTGTCTAAACTAGATGAACAGATAAAAATTAACAATGATATATCTTCAGATGTGAAACCAGTCATCAGTATATATCTTGAAAAAGGAGAATTATGGTCTGTCAATATATCTTCTAAAAGGAAAAAGTTTTTCAAGACAGTGATGATTTCTACAAATGATATCATGGAAACAAGAAAAAAACTAAACCTTGAATCTTCTTGTTCAAGATGTATAATACCATTCAATGAGATTTTAGAATATTATGTGTCAGGTAATCTGATTATCTTTGATTATCCAGGAAAAGAAAAAAATAGTTTTCTGACCGAATATAGTGAAAAATAAAATGGATTCAGAAACAGAAAAAATCGTCAGAATGGAAAATCGGGGTCAAAAATGGGGAAATTTCTTCCTTGGGTTTGGCCTTGCAGTTCTTCTTTTCATATTTATATTGATGTCTATGATATTCTCTGCATATTATCAACCCGACGGTTTTGGGAACAGCTATAGGGAAATTTTCTGTAGCAACCTAAAATGAACACAAAAGAAAAACCAACACCTGCTCTAACAGAAAAAAAAATTTTTTTTGACCTTACTGTGAGCACAGGTTTTGTCTCCGGAATACTTTTTTGTCTTATATTTTTGATTCTTTTTTGGTATATCTCCACTGTGAGCAAAGACTCTTCCAAGATATATCAAAAAATGTTATGTGACTATATTGTTTTTTAGTAAATATATGATAGATCATATATTTAATCTTCCTCATCTTCTTCGAGGTAGTCATCGAAAAGCTTCTGGAAAATATTTGGTGGTTTATTTTGATCCCTGGAATCTGTTACCAGAGTTTCAAGAACAATTTCTCTGTCATCTCTGAAAACGCCAATCAACTGATATATTGTATTGTTCATTTTTTCAATTCCTTTTGAAGGATATATTTTTACTATATCTCCGTATTCTTCTCTTGCTTTCATCAGAGCTTCTTCTACGCCAGACAGATCTTTGTTATTTTTCTGAACTTTTAGATTTTCCAACCATTCATCTGTCAGACCAAGAGACTGAAGTTTTTCCATAGCTTTTACTCGCGCATTGGTTTTTGCTTGACCCAAGGTTGCTGCTCTCACTTCTGATAAAAATTTATCCTTTATCTTTTCAACCGGAAAACCTTTTTCTTTTAAAACTTTGTAACCAATATCATCAAGATAGACCCTATATACTGCGCTCTTGTCATCTTTGTTGATATCTTCTTCATATCTAACTCCCTTCGGAACCTTCCCTGCATTTTCAGTGATATCCATGATTACTCCATGATCTTTCAAAACTTTATGAAAATCTTTTGTGATATCCTTCCACATTTTTCTGTCAATACTCTGAGGTTTTTTAACGACCATTTTCTCTTCTGATTTTGATCTGTATATTTGGGAAAGCCATTGTTCAACTTTAGTTTCTAACGGAGCCATCTTTTTTCTTATGGGAAAATCATAGTCTTTGAAAAGTTGATCATACATGTACAAAACTATGGTAGTAGAATAACCTCTACTAGGAGCAACTTTGTTGAGTATTACTTCTATACCTCCAATAAATGCTTCTTGCATATCTTCTTTGATCCTCAGATTAGAGGAAAGTTCTTCTGGAATTAGTAACCAGTCAGTCAGGCCCATTTTTCCTCCCAGTTTTCCCTGCCATGATGTGGATAAAAAATCTGTTTTCAACTGGTTAAGTTGACTTGGAGAGATGGTAGGAAATCTTTCATAAAGATAGATATAAAAAACATACTTGACAACGGCATCTCCTACAGACTCATAGGTTTCATAATTTTCTCCTGGGTTAGGATTGGAAAACATACTGGTGAAAACATCCAACCATACATTTTTGATGGTATTTTTGTTCACAATAAAGTCAGTTAGTTTTTCTTTTCCAGGAGGTACTATACGAGAAACCAAATCTTTCAGATAAAGATAAAACTCTTTTACCCAAGTCTTTGAACCCGGATCTGGTCTCATAGAAGGAACAGGAAGCCCCTCAAAAATAGACCAGTTTTCTTCTTTTTGATCGCCGGGTTTTCTGACAGAAACAGTAGATATATTCTTTGAACTCTTTTTTTCCTGTCTTACTGGAAAAATTTCTTTGACAAGTTTATCTCCCCTGTCATTGACAACGACGTCGGTTGTCATGATCGGATTGATATCATTTTTTTTAAAAATAGTTTCAAAATCAACTATATATGTCTCAAAATTTTTTCTGGATCTACTAACGAAAATAGTAATTCCTGTTTTTGTCGTGTATTCCTTCCATCCGGTCCTGGGTTTTGTGTAATAGTCTTGATCTTCGCTTGGAGATATGAAAATAACCGGATAGTATTTTTTGTAATTTTCCATCAAGTCTTCAAAATCTGATTCTTCTAGATCCACATTATCATGAATGACAAAACTTCCTTTTGTTTTTTCTATATACTGTTGAGAATTATCCGACCATACTCCACGGTTAACATAAAATTCGTCTTCTTTCATCTTTCTAGGTTTTTTTTGCTCTATCAGCAAGGTATTTTTTCCAAATACACCTTGTATCTTTTTCCGATAGCTTTCCAGGTCTTCCTGATCTAGATCAAAAAGTATGAAAGAAGCTTTTCTTCCATTCTTCAGAACATTTGGCAAAAACTTCGATATAGATTCCATTGCCATCTGATATAGAGTATTTTTTAGTACATTCCTTTAAAAAAAATTTCGTTTTTCAACCAAAGTAAAATGAGAAATGTCTCATTTTTTTACTCCACGGTCTAGGTGGAAGTCCCATGACGGTTTATCCAATAGAAAGATATCTCAGAAGAAAGGGTTATCAAAAACTTTTTCTATAAGTTACAATCCTTCCAGAGAAGATATAGAACAGATTATTGTAGAAGTCGATAAAAAAATGATGGAATACGAAAAAAAAGAAAAAGAAATAGTATTGATAGGTCAGTCTATGGGGGAGGGGGTTGGTAGCAAACAGACTTCATGGTCATGGTTGGAAAATCAAAAATGCCATATATATATATATATAGGTTCTCCTTTACATGGAGCAAGAATGATAATAAAGATAAAATATCTACTTCCGAGTTTTTTGTATAAAAAACTAAAATCTCCAGCATGGGATTATCTTTCAGACAAACATCCTGAAAAAATTCCTTCTCATCCATCCCATAATGTTAGTATGGGATGGTTTAATAGTGATTTTGATGGAAGAGTGTATGTAGATGAAACAATGTTGAAGAGTCTAAACATTGTTTCATCTTGAACGGGAAGATCATATCTTTGTATTTCTAAAACCAATACTACGGAGACTACTTTTATCTATGATGAACTCATCATAGGAATTTTTTCTGTTTTTTCATTGGAACATTATCATTGTTGAAATAAGAAGCTGAGAAAAATAAAAATAAAAGTATAACGACTGTAAAGAAAGTTATATATATGGTTCTCATATTTTTATCATAAAAGATAAAAATGTTATCGGTGATCAATATTCAAAATGGAATACGTATTTCAATATTTTTTTCATTGGTGTCAATATCATATAAACTAGAAGACATAAATATTATCCTACGTGACATATCCTATAATATGATAGAAAATCAAGGTAGAAATTGTCTTTCTATAATGGATATCACTGAACAACTTAGGAAGTATAATGAGAAAAAGTGAACTACTGGCACATAATACATTCTTCCTCAGTACAAATATATTTCTTTTTTCTCATATTCTTATGATATCTTTGAATATCTATAGAAGTGGTAAACTTCCCAGTCTGAGAAGCAGGATTTGCTCTCAGGTAGTACATCCCTGTTTTCAGTCGGAGTGCATTAGTAAAAAGATGGTAGGCGCTCATTATTCCTTTGTTTGGTTCAGGGAAGTGAGCATTTAGTGACTGAGACTGACAAACATATATACCTCTTTGCCTTGCCATTCTAGCAGAAACTTTTTGGGATATCTCATACATTCCTCTGTGTATTTTTCTGAGTTCCATTATCTCTATCAGTTTCTCTTTCTTTATCTTTAGTTGACCATCTACTTCTCCAAAAAATTCTTTTGGGAAATAGTCTGGATTCTCAGAAACAAAAAAGTGAATTTTTTCAATGCTTCCGTTACACAGATTGATAAAATCAATCATTTTTTTGTTCCAAATACCCGCTCTTATCATGTCTTCAACAAAAGGTTCAGAAAAAGTAATATAATTCCCATGAATCAGTTTTCTGGAATACATTAAAGTTTGATGAGCTTCTGTTGTTTCTGTATTCCTGAGAAGTTGCGCGGAACTTGCGGTGGGCATCAGGGCTATCAACATAGAATTTCTTACTCCATGTTTTTTGACCAACTCCCTAAGTTCGCCCCAAGACTTAACATCAAGATGATTGTCCCAGTCTTTTGGATCGACAGGTTCGTCGTCTTTTCTGAGATATATTTCTTCTTCAAGTTCACCTATACTTTCCAAATAATCCGCTTCCATTTTCCAAAGATCAAATTGAAAATATCCATTACTGAGAGGAGATCCTTTGATATTTTTGTATTCTCCGTCGATGAAAAGCTTTGACTCTCCTGTTCTGAATGTTTCATAACTTCCTTTTTCTTTTGCAAGTTGCATTGATCTGTACATAGCATTGAAATACATACATGCAAAAATCTTTTTGTTGAGATTTTCTGCTTCAAGAGAATCATAAGGAAATTTCAAAAGAGAAAAAACATCTCCTAAACCACTGACTCCTATTCCCAACGGTCTGTTCTGAATATTGGGAGTATGAATTTTTCCTTTTTCCAAAACTTTCCCCTCTTTATCTCTTACATCCAAAGGATAATAGTTAAACTGTATTACTTTGTCAATGTTGTCTACAAGAGAACGAGTTGCTTTTCCAAGATGATTAAAATCATAACTATAGCTCCCGTCTGCTTCTTTTTTAGCAAATTTTTTCAGGTTAACATGTCCTAGATTGCAAGATGCCACGGAGTTAGGAGTGGCAGGTAGTGTGATCTCAAGGCAAAGATTACTTGACTGTGTTTTTCCGATATTCATAGTATTGTTTTTTCCATTCACGGTGTCAGTATACACCATATATGGAAAAGTTCCTTTCACGTTCATATCACATATAGTTTCATAGAATTCTCTTGCGCTGACAATCTTGTAGTCTATAAGATTCTTTCTTGCACTGACTCTCTTTCTTGTCAAAAGATGAAGATTTTTAAGATCTTGACCAGTGCATTCATCAGAATTTACCTTCTTTTCCAATTCTTGAACTTTTTGATCCATTTCCTTGAAAGTTTTCTCCCGAACAAAAATTTCTTTTTCCAGTTTTTCATAGAGTTTTTCAAAATCTTGACCGTTTTTGTCGACAAGTCTTTCTCCTCCCAGATGAGCTTTTGCTGGACAGAAAAGAGTCCAGTTTTCTCCTTTTTTCACCCTTTTCATAAAAAGACTAGATACGAAAAGTGCTACATTTGCCTGCTTTAGTCTGATTCCGTCATGAGTATAGTTATCCCTGCTTCTGATAAAATCAATAGCGTCAATATGCCAGTCATTAAGAGAAACAGTCATAGCTCCATGACGTTTTCCTCCCTGATCAACACATCTGATATTAGAATCGTAGGTTCTGGCAAAAGGCAAAACCCCCGATGACTTTCCAGTATTGGATATAGAAGAATGTCTGATTTCATTCATACTAAGTCCAATGCCTCCTTGATGTTTTGATATCATTCCAACATCTCCGATTCCTGTATAGAGAAGATCTTCAAGATTGTCCCCCAGATGGAGAAGAAAACAAGAACTCATCTGATTTTTCTTTGTCCCCGCATTGAACATCGTCGGAGATGCATGAACATACTCTTGTTTGATAAGTTCATGATAACAATTTACCACTTTTTCTATACTTTCATCGTGATAAAACTGAACAGCTTGTCTTAGCATTAGCTGGCACGGAGTTTCCACCGGGGGATCATGTTGAGATATTTTAAGCAAATAGTTAGTACATGAAGACGCAGAAAGTATGTTATGAAACTTAAAATTGTAAAAGTATGTACTATCTAACAGTTCGTTCAAAATTTTCTCATTTTTTTTGTAAAAATCTTTAATTTCAGATCTCAGAATACCGTCTAGGATTTCAATATAATCTTTCACGTTCTTAGGAGAGGTGAGAGTTTTAAGATAAATATAGATTCTTCCGGCAAGCATATATGTGTCTGGATATTCAAGATCTGGAAGAGAAAGTGCAAAAATCTGTAGTTCCTGGTTATTCCTTGGTTTATCCAGCGAGTCCACAACTTTTTGTGGAAGTCTGAGATCAACTGTAAATTTTTTGAAAAGCTCGATCATCTTTTCAAGAAGATTAGATAAATTTTGTTTTCGTTTTCTTCTTAAGATTGTCCTTAAGAAGATTTTTAGTTTTTCTTTATCACTTCCCATTCTTCATCATTGGAATAGAAAAAAGATTTTTTAGAAGAAGGCTGTTTATCAACTATGTCAATGGGTACAAAAAGATCAATTTCTTCATCGCTTGATGATGGAAAATGTTCTTCTACTGCCGGATAAGCATACTTAAAAAAATGATGATAGAAAAATCTGACACAGTCGTATATCATCAGCGACATTTTTCAACAACTTTTCTTCTTTAACTTTTTGAATCATATTCATAAAATGGATAATGACAAGAAGTTAAGAATTTTGAAAAAGAACAACAGTTTTATCATTATTGCTAATTCTGTGATTCTTATCTCAGTTTTTTTTATGATCATAGTGTTATGGTTATGGTGGGCTTTGATCAATGAAAGAGAACAAGCTCCGTTGGTCATAGAAAGCGATGGTACACAAGAAGCAGAAACTTATACTGATGATCAACAAAATACAACTTTCTCAACAACAGGATACGAATTTTCAGGACTTAATATGCCATGTGTACAACAAGATCCAAAAGGAGCTCTTCCAAATCTTCCAGGGGGATACAAGATATCCAACTGTGATGAACTAGACAGAAAAATATGTGTTGAAAACCTGGTACAAGGAGGAGGTATATGTCTTTCATCTTTAGGGGGTAGCTGTCAAAGTTTGTATGACTGCGCCCCTGGCCAAGGAGCTACAGCATGTCTAAACAATGTCTGTGTTAACACAAAAGAATTAGATACTATAAATCAACCATGCGTGAATGATTTTGACTGTCAAACTTCTGGACAGAATCATATTTGTGATCCTTCTCAGAAAATATGCAAGGTCAACTATTTTCCATATGAAACAGGTTGTATAGTAGACGAAGACTGTCTTTCAGACACCGATTTCAATAAAAATGCATGCATTAATATAGACTCTACGGGTCTTGATATTAAAGTATTTTATCAAAATCCTTACCTTGTGGTAGATGACGAAACTCAGAAAAACCTTGTCTTTTTTAGAAAAAATATCACAATATCTGTTCTTCAGGAGGATAATTCTTTTTCTGTCTATCGTCTGACCACCAATCTTGAAAGTTTTGCAGGGATTTCAGGAAAAGCTTTTAATTCTGTATATATATCAGGTAAAATACTACAAAACGGAAATATTTCTATTGCAACTGGATCAACAGGTGGTAGAAAAACGGGTATATGTGTCAGTAAGATACCTCGAGGAGGAAAAATAATTGACATAGCTGGGGTTTCTATACCATGTGAAGACGGGTTAATCAACGTTTCTGGTTTCTGTGTGAAAAACATGTTTTACTCTGAAAAGGGAATTATATGTGACAAAAGAGGTAACATGTCATCTCTTGAGTGTGATCCTATATCAAAACTTGACGTTGGCACAGAAGAAGTATCACTTACTTGTCTTGGAACAAATCAAATATCCGAAGATTTTTCACAGAATTTTAACTATACTTATCCTTCCCTAACCGGGGGCGAATCTTCAGAATTCAGAGATGAAATTAAACATCTAGGTTACTGCGGTTTTCCAACTACGGATGAATTTAATAGATGTGACCCAGATAATCTTACCTGTAAACCTCCATATATTTGTATTACTGCCACTGACAAATCGGAAAACCCGTTTTCTTTTTGTTCCACTGATTTTAACAGACAAGAATGCGTGGTTAACAGTGACTGTCCAACCGGATATGACTGTAAAGACAGTATATGTCTTTCAGAAAAAGATAATATATGTATTTTGGATGGAGATTGTGAAAATGGAGACTGTGGAGACACAAAATATCTGTATCAATATGATATCTCTCAGAACAAGTATGTCAGATTATTTGAAATTCCTTCGGGGCACGGGGAGGATATCAAAATAAGAAATGGAAAAGACATAGTAACAGACAGGAATCAATATCAGTTCTTGCCTCAAAAATTCATGGTATGGTCTGTTCTTCAAGACACTGTGATCAACAGACCTGATGATTATCGGGATATGAACGGTTATCAAAATATTTCTGATTCTACATACAGTTCAGAACGAGCAGTTGTCTCGATATATACATATGGAAACGGAACATATACAAACAATACGATTACTGTCAATATGTATCCTGTTCCGGTACTCCTACCGACAGGAGGAAAACTTACCTTTGTAGATTTCTTACTGAATGGTTCTGGAGAAATATATGGAATATACTCAAAACAATCCAAAAATGACAGAAAAAGGTCCGTCAAAATAACATCTTTTATCGGAAATGGAAGATTTAGACTTGGTATCAATAGTGGATTTAATGACGGAGATGAAGTGATTTATAAGAACGGAATATCATATCCACAAACCCAAAACTATTATATAAGAAGAGAAAATTCTGGAACAGTGTCAGACAACTTTACGGTTGAAAACTTCTATCTTTCCCTGACAAAAACAGGTTCTGTTATTATTCCAGATAGCACAGCTGGAAATTTAGGAGAGATAGAATCTACGAGTAATGTATACTATACCCAGATGCCTCAACAAACAGATAACGTTCTTAAATCATCTCTGATAGGGGCTAGTTTTGAAAATGGTGACATGATATTGACCGAAAAAGACAAATCTATCAAGGTAAAATATCAAAATTCTGGAGAGTATGACTATACCGGGAATAATTCTATATATTTGAGCAAGACAAGCGATTTATCAGACTATCCTATCGATACTTCTTACAATACAAGATCTGATCTATTTTTCTATCATCTCACCGATAGTTACCAAGAAAGTCAAGGCTCTGTTCCATTTGTGAATGGTCAGAAAACAGTTTTTCAAGAAATTTATTATGAAGATGGTTTTACAAATCTTTATCTCAATCCAGAATCTCACAGTTATTCTATCTTCCTTCTCAGTCAAAACCAAAGATCTCAATATGTTGTAGAAAATGAAAACTATGTTCAAGGAAATCTTAACGGAATTAACTCTTCGCTAAGCTATAATTTTGATAACACATTTCATACTGAAAATGAGATAGACTTTTCCATTTTTACCAGAGGAAGTTTAGAAAAAATACTGATCAGTAAGAAAATAGAATATCAAGATATTTCTACCAATAATTCCCAGGAGATGACGGTTGTTCAGAGAGCTGGAGTCCAGAAATCATCAACATACACCATTGGAGATCTTGAAACAAAAATGTACTACGGAGGACAACAGGTAACCACATATTTTTCTATAGACTATGAATCCACATCATTTCCTCCGATCCCAAAAGGTTTATATTTTGACAGTACTAGGGAAAAAGGTCAGAACAAAGTCGAAACAGTTAAACATTCTCAAATACAACTCGATATTGAGGATACCGTCAGTTTGTTATCTGGTTATGCTAACACCCAACCTCTTCCTTCTAATAATTCTCCTACCACTATAGTTGTGTCAGAATCCCAAAATATTAGTATCGTAGACTCTCAAAGCTCAGGAGAACCTCCTCAAATAGAATACGATTCTTCTGGCATAAAAACAGACTATATTTCTATAGAAATGATTGACATACAAAACTACGATGGAAAAAGTAGGAAAAATACATATCAACAAAACAGTAATATCTTGGAATTTAGAAATGGAGATGTGATCGATATAATACTGAGTTATGGATGGTCTGAGATAGTTTTTTCCAAAATTGTTAATATAGAATCTCCAACTATCCCAGGAACATATGGAGATAATATTCTTTCTCTTGGACAAATTTCTCTTGTGGTTGTCGGTATTGAAAGTTATGACGTTACTCCAGATTCGGAAATTCTAACACTCAAAGTAAATGTTCCTCTTGTGTATGACTATTCAAGTCGAAAACAAATTATGACCAAACCAGATATACTTCAGACTGATCCTGATATGTGGAGGATGTATGTTAACAATATATATCCTCTGGTTTCTGATAACATAACGCTCAGAAATACATCTGGTCAAACCTATAATACAAGTTTGTATACATTTTTTGACTCTAGCGCGCTATATACTTCCACGAAAAATGCAGATTTTTTCAGCGACAACGATGATTATTCTCCGACGTCCTACAACAAAATATTCACAACTCTGGTAGATACTACTTCTGACATAACGATGATATATGTGAACGATGGTTATGGATCCGGAGGGAGTCATAACTATGATCAAGATGAGATATCTGATGGAAGTAATGTAATATATCTTCCTAATATGATACCATATCAAGGTTCGACCAGCATATCTCTTCCAACAATTGCATCGGGTTATCCAGATGAAAGCCTAAGAACAAACGGAACTATTTTCTGTTATTTTTATCCAGTATCATGGAATATCCTTGCAAAAGAGATAGATTCTACTTCCCAACAGACGGTATTTTCAGGAAAATCATATATATCAGAAATAGGAGATTATAAACCACTAGATTCTATAACATATGACCAGGTAAGTTTCATCAGACCACTGAATAGCGGCGTTGTATGGTTTTCTATACCTTCAGGGGCACCTACCGGACAGATGTATGCCACTAACAATCTGTATCTTTCTACGATACCAAAATCAATAACAAACAGACCATATTTTAACACCAGAATTGTGCAAGAATATTTTTCTCTCATGACAAAGGGAAAAAATAAAGGTTCTTTAACCACAGGTATCAATTCTATTCCATATTTTCCGAGAATAGGAAACATAACATATACAACTCTGGGTCAGTGTTATAGGAAAATAGCTTCTTGGCCAGAATGGATAGA
>Ga0070754_10000271_pt1 | contig 51746 bp, 45 predicted proteins | sample VirMetDEL_Sep_01_FD_75181 | JGI IMG/M metagenome (GOLD analysis project Ga0070754, IMG submission 75181) | Aqueous microbial communities from the Delaware River and Bay under freshwater to marine salinity gradient to study organic matter... | ecosystem: Environmental > Aquatic > Marine >...
CAGCGAAGATGTTCGGGTCGAAGATGATGTCTTCCGGCGGGAAGCCCACTTCGTTGACCAGAATGTCGTAGCTGCGCTGGCAGATTTCCTTCTTGCGCGCGGCGGTGTCGGCCTGGCCGGCCTCGTCGAAGGCCATCACCACCACGGCGGCGCCATAGCGCTTGCACAGCTTGGCGTGATGCTTGAACTGCTCGACGCCTTCCTTCATGGAAATCGAGTTTACGATGCCTTTGCCCTGGATGCACTTGAGGCCGGCCTCGATCACTTCCCACTTGGAGGAGTCGATCATGATCGGTACGCGGGAGATGTCCGGCTCGCCGGCGATCAGGTTGAGGAACCTGACCATGGCGGCCTTGGAGTCGAGCATCCCTTCGTCCATGTTGATGTCGATCACCTGGGCGCCGGCTTCGACCTGCTGCAGGGCGACTTCCAGCGCTTCGGTGTAGTTCTCCTCGCGGATCAGGCGGGCGAACTTGGCCGAACCGGTGATGTTGGTGCGCTCGCCGACGTTGACGAACAACGAGTTGCGGTCGATGGTGAAGGGCTCAAGGCCCGACAGGCGACAGGCTTTCGGAATGTCCGGAATCGGGCGCGGTTGGTACTTGGCGACCGCCTCGGCGATTGCCTGAATGTGCCCCGGCGTGGTGCCGCAGCAACCGCCGATGATGTTCAAGAAGCCACTGGCGGCGAACTCCTCGACAACGGCGGCCATTTCCGCTGGGGTCTCGTCGTATTCACCGAAGGCGTTGGGCAAGCCAGCGTTGGGGTGCGCGGAAACGTGGGTGCCGGCCTTGTTCGACAGCTCCTCCAGATACGGGCGCAGGTCCTTGGCGCCGAGGGCGCAGTTCAGGCCCACGGAGATCGGCTTGGCGTGCGCCACCGAGTTCCAGAACGCTTCGGTGGTCTGCCCGGACAGGGTGCGACCGGAGGCGTCAGTGATGGTGCCGGAGATCATGATCGGCAGCTCGACGCCGTCTTCCTCGAACACCTGCTGTACGGCGAAGATTGCCGCCTTGGCGTTGAGGGTGTCGAAGATGGTCTCGATCAGGATCAGGTCGGCGCCGCCCTCGATCAGGCCACGGGTCGCTTCGGTGTAGTTCTCCACCAGCGCGTCGAAGGTGACGTTGCGGTAGCCGGGGTCGTTGACGTCCGGGGAGATCGAGCAGGTGCGGCTGGTCGGGCCGAGCACGCCGGCAACGAAGCGCGGGCGATCCGGGGTTTCCAGGGTCTTGGCGTCGCAGACTTCGCGGGCGACGCGGGCGCCGGCCACGTTCAGCTCGTAGACCAGTTCCTCCATGTCGTAGTCGGCCTGCGACACGCGCGTGGCGTTGAAGGTGTTGGTTTCCAGGATGTCGGCGCCGGCATCCAGGTAGGCCTTCTCGATCTCGGCGATGATCTTCGGCTGGGTCAGCAGCAGCAGGTCGTTGTTGCCCTTGACGTCACTTGGCCAGTCGGCGAAGCGCTCGCCGCGGTAGTCGGCTTCTTCGAACTTGTAGCTCTGGATCATGGTGCCCATGCCGCCGTCGAGGATCAGGATGCGCTCCTTCAGGGCTTGCTGGAGGGCGTGGAGGCGGGCGCTGCGATCGGACATGAGAACTACCTGAGCAAAGCGGAAACAAAGGTGCGCGATGATAGCAAAGCTGCAGGGTTCTGGAGCGATGACGACCTTTTCATGAATTTCATTCATGTTGTTGCTGGCGCCGTCTCGTTAGAATTGCCCGCATCGCAATCAAGGATGTGGCCATGCTCAAGCCTGCTGCTCTTTTTCTACTTTCTTTCGCAGCCGGCCTGGCCCGTGCGCAAGAGATTTCCTATATCGACGACGTGCAACCCATCCTCACCCACAAGTGCATAGCCTGCCATACCTGCTATGACGCCCCGTGCCAGCTGAACCTCGGCAGTGGCGAGGGCATCCTCCGGGGCGCCAGCAAGCAACCGGTGTATGACGGCACGCGTACCCAGGCACAAGCGACCACTCGCCTGTATCTGGACGCCCAGGGCGAGGCGGCCTGGCGTAAACGCGATTTTCATTCGGTGCTCGATGGCGAGAACGGCCAGGCCGCGCTGATCAAGCGCATGCTCGAGCTGGGCCGCAGTCAGCCCCTCGAACCCAATGCCAAGTTGCCCGACAACCTGGACATCGCCATTACCCGTAGCAACAGCTGCCCATTGCCGGGAGAGTTCGCTGCCTATGCGCAGAAGAATCCTCACGGTGGCATGCCGTTCGCGGTGACCGGCCTGACCGATGACGAGTACGCCACGCTGGAGCAATGGCTGGCGCAGGGTGCGCCGGTCGCCGAGCAGGCGCTCAAGCCCAGCGCGGTCGAGTTGCGCCAGGTGGCGCAGTGGGAAGACTTCATGAACGCGCCAGGTGCGCGGCAGGATCTGGTTTCGCGCTGGTTGTACGAGCACCTGTTTCTCGCCCACCTGTACGTCGAGGGCGGTGAGCCTGGCCACTTCTTCCAGATGGTGCGCTCGCGCACCCCCAGCGGCGAGCCGATCGACCCGATCGCCACCCGCCGTCCGAACGATGATCCGGGCACCGAGTTCTATTACCGCCTGTGGCCGATCCAGGGCGTGATCGTGCACAAGACGCACATCACTTATCCGCTGGGCGAAGACAAGCTGGCACGGATCAAGGCACTGTTCTTCGGCGAAGACTGGACGCTGGACGCCGTGCCGGGCTACGGCGCGCAACGCCGCGCCAACCCCTTCGAAACCTTCGCGGCGATTCCGGCGCGGGCCCGCTACCAGTTCATGCTGGATAACGCCGAGTACTTCGTGCGCACCTTCATCCGTGGCCCGGTGTGCCGTGGACAGATCGCCACCGACGTGATTCGCGACAACTTCTGGGCGCTGTTCCAGGCGCCAGAGCACGATCTCTACATCACCGACGCCGACTACCGGCGCGAGGCTACGCCGTTGCTGGCCATGCCTGGCCAGTTCGACGACATCGGCGATCTGCTGGGGCTGTGGCGCAACTACCGCGACAAGCGCAACGACTACGAGAACCTGCGCAAGGACGCCTATGCCGATGCACCACCGGCGGATTGGACGCATATCTGGAGCGGCAGCGACAACGCGCTGCTGTCGATCTTCCGTCAGCACGACAGCGCCTCGGTGCGCAAAGGCCTGCTCGGCGAGATCCCGCAGACCCTCTGGTGGATGGACTATCCGCTGCTGGAGCGCACCTATTACCAGCTGGTGGTCAATTTCGACGTGTTCGGCAACGTCTCGCACCAGGCGCAGACGCGCCTGTACTTCGACCTGATTCGCAACGGTGCCGAGGTTAACTTCCTGCGTCTGTTGCCGGCTCGTTCGCGTGAGGCCTATCTGGATGACTGGTATCAGAACAGCGGCAAGTTGAAGATGCTGCTGGACTACACCTCGGTCGATCATCGCTCGCCCAGCGCCATTGGCCTGAGCGGCAATGACCCGAAGAAACAGTTCGCCGAACAACTGCTGCAGCGCTATGCCACGCTCAATGCGCGCCCGGACCCGATCAACCGCTGCACGGGCGCACGCTGCTACCGTGAAGACGTGCCCAAGGAGCTGCAGCACGCTGAACAGGCGCTGGCGCGCTTGGCCAGTCGCCCAGCCGGCGGTTTGCCGGTGATTGATCAACTGCCGGAGGCGACGATGCTGCGCGTGGAGCTGGGTGACGGCCAGCGCGAGATCTACAGCATGCTGCGCAACCGCGCGCACAGCAACGTGGCGTTCATGCTGGGCGAGGAGCTGCGCTATCAGCCGCGGCTGGACACTCTGACCATCTACCCGGAAGTGTTGAGCAGCTACCCGAACTTCCTGTTCAACGTCAAAGTCGGTGAGGTGGATGCCTTCGTCAAGCAAATGGAAGCTGTCCGCGACGGCAAATCCTTCGAGCGTATCGTCGAGCGCTGGGGCGTGCGCCGCAGTCATCCGGAGTTCTGGCGCTACTTCCATGACCTGGGCGAGCGTATCCGTGAGACCCAGCCGATCGAGGCGGGAGTGCTGGATATGAATCGCTACGAGAATCTCTAGCAGGCCTGAAGCCCCTGGCGCGGCAGACACCGGTAGCTCTGCCGCGCAGGTTACAGCCCGTCGCTGCGCCTTGGGTGTTACCGATCTTTCTCGAGTCGCCGCGGTCGGACCTTGTGGTTGCCTGTTTGCGGGCACCCGGGTTTCGATTTCGGTATCAGGGGGATGGCGGTTCAATGCTGGTTTCAGTGCAGGCTTTACGGGCGTTGGCAGCCTGGGTTGTGGTCTTTCATCACGTCATGCAGGTGTTCTTCAATTTTCAGGCCGACAGCTTTATCGGCCGTCTTTTTGCTGAGCGGGGTGCGGTTGGCGTCGACATCTTCTTCGTCATCAGCGGCCTGGTGATCTATCTCTCCACGCAGGGCAAATGCATCACGCCCTGGCGCTTCATGCTCAATCGCGTGCTACGCATCGCCCCGGTCTATTGGCTCTATTCGCTGATCGCGGCGCTGATCATCGCCTTCGCCAATCCGGTGATGCCCGTGCAGGAGTTCGACCTGCATCATCTGTTGCTCTCGTTGTTCTTCATCCCGGCCGAGAATCCAGGAGGCTTCGGCCTCTATCCGACGCTCAATGTCGGCTGGACGCTGAACTACGAGATGTTCTTCTATCTGCTGTTCGCGTTGGCCTTCGTCGTGACCGAACGGTTGCGTCTGCTGTTCATCGTCGTTGCCCTGGCCGCGTTCAGCCTGCTGGCAACCCAGCCGTGGATGAGCGACTTCTACCGCAACAGCATCGTCTACGAGTTCATCTTCGGCATGCTGCTGGGCGTGCTTTACAAGCGGGGCTGGATTCGCCATGGCCTGTGGCTGCCGCTGCTGGTCATCGCTGCCTCGCTGCTGACCATCTTCCATTTCGACAACTCCATGCGACTGCTGCACTGGGGCGTGCCCAGCGCGTTGATCGTCGCCGCCTGCATTGCCATGGAGCCCTGGTTCAAGGGCAATCGTGTGCTCGCTCATATGGGCGACTGCTCGTATTCGGTCTATCTGCTGCACGTGATCGTGCTATCGCTGGGCTGGTACCTGCAGGCCAGCCTCGACCTCGCACCGGCACCCGTCATCGCCGCCTGCATAGCGGTGATCGCGCTGGCAGGCTGGGCCAGTTACGAGCTGCTCGAAAAGCGCCTCGTCGTTCGTGCCAAAGTATGGGTCGGGGAGCGAGCAGAGCGGAGAGGGTTGCAGTCGTTATCCTGAGTAAATTAGTAGGACTATATTCAGGTCCTCAGTTGGCGTACAATCCGCCGCATGACCGTGAGGAGTTGCCATGAGTGCCATCACCATTACCCAAGCTGCCGAAGACTACCTGGCCGAGCTGCTGAGCAAGCAGGACACCCCGGGGATCGGTATCCGAGTTTTCATCACCCAGCCAGGTACGTCCTATGCTGAAACCTGCATTGCCTACTGCAAGCCGGGTGAGCAGAAGCCTGAAGACACCGCGGTTGGCTTGGCCAGCTTCACTGCCTGGATCGACGGTATCAGTGAGCCTTTCCTGGAAGACGCAGTCGTCGACTACGCGACTGACCGCATGGGCGGCCAGCTGACCATCAAGGCGCCGAATGCCAAGGTACCGATGGTCAATGAAGACAGCCCGCTGAACGAGCGTATCAACTACTACCTGCAGACCGAAATCAACCCCGGTCTGGCCAGCCATGGCGGCCAGGTCACCCTGGTCGACGTGGTCGATGAAGGCATTGCCGTGCTGCAGTTCGGCGGTGGTTGCCAGGGCTGTGGTCAGGCTGACTACACCCTCAAGGAAGGCATCGAGAAAACCCTGCTCGAGCGCATCCCTGAACTCAAGGGCGTGCGCGACGTGACCGATCACAGCAACCGCGAGAACGCCTACTACTGATAGGCGACTTGAATATGAAAAAGGGGCGACGGAAGTCGCCCCTTTTTCATTTCAGGCCTTGAGGATGCGCTTGCTGGAGGCGGGGAAGCGTTCGAGCTTTTCGGCTGGACGAATAGGCCGTCTTACCAGTTCGCCGCCACAGTTCGGGCAGCGCAGCGCCAGCACGGATTCCGCGCAGGAGCGGCAGAAGGTGCACTCGAAGGAGCAGATCAGCGCATCGCTGCTGGCTGCAGGCAGGTCGCAGTCGCAGTTCTCGCAGTTGGGGCGCAGCTCAAGCATGGCGCTAACTCGGCACAGGGGTTGATCGCAGCAGTCTGCCGCTTCCGCAGGGCCAGGCGCAACGGGGTAAATCAGGGGGCGCACAAGGCGCCCCGAAAAACACTTACTCCGGCATGCTCCACGGCGCCAGGTCGAAGCCCTGGCTGCGCAGCTCATCGCGGGAGTGCTGCAGCGCATTTTCCAGCTGTTGCGGGTCGGTGTAGGTCGCGCTGGACAGTTGGCGACCAAGCAAGCGGGTGTTGGTGCGGTCGATGACGCTGATGCTGACAAGGCCGGTGCCGTCCTGCGGAGCCCAGGCCACGCACTGGAACGGGCGGAAGGCGCGATCGGCAATCAGCAAGGCTTCGTTGAAACGCAGCGGAGTGTTCATGGGTTCGGTTTCTCCGAGTTGATCCCAGCAATTAGTTGCGGCCAACAAGTTATCGATGCTGGCCTTACATTGCAGTTGATGAACTCAGCGAACCCATAAGTCACACAATGCCGAAAAAAGTTTTTATTGCTGCCGTAAAGTGTCTTGGCAGGAACTTTATGCGTCGTGCGGGTTACAACTTTTTACTGCGAAAGTTCCACCTCCGCGTCTTCTTCGATCGGCTGCGGGGCAACGACCACGGGGGCTGGGGCGTTGCGCTCATGGCGGTAAGCGCTGACCGCTTCATATACCGATTTGCGTAAACGGTTTATGCCGCCGATAGGACGGTGTTCCGGCAGTGCATGCCAAGGGTTGAAGGACAAATTGTCGCAGAACAGGTTTTGCTCGCGGCTATCGAAGTCCTGAGGTTGCACGGTAATACGGGCAACGCTTTCGAAAGGCGATATCTTTTCGCTCCACTCGACACTCGGGTCTTCGATGGGCATGTAGTACTGCGCGTTCTGCTTTTGCACCTGCAATTCGAAGCAGGCCGGGGCACGATCGAGTGACAGTTGCTGGTAGAGCGCATTGCGCAGGAAGTTGGGCAGGGCGGTGTTCTGCTCCGGCAGCTCATAAGGCGCGCAGTTCTGTGGTGCAGGTATCACGCGATACTTGATGTTCAGGTCGCCGAGCTTGAACGGGGCAATGGAGTTGTAGGTAGTGGCCACAGGGCTTTCTGGCGCTGGAGCCAGGGTTTTGAGGGCGATGACCAAGTGGCGCACCTCCCAGGTGCGTGGGTCCCAGCTGGGAAAGAAGGCCTGTACCTTCTTTCCGTCGGCCTGCGCGGCGAAATTGCTGCGGTATTCGGCCACGTCGCGGACGAAGAAGGCGGGGTGGTTGAACATCACGAAGTCTTGTTCGCCGGCGTGTGCCGGGCTCTTCATGAGTTTCTCGCCGGGTACGTCGAGCAGTTTGATGGCCATGCCACGCGCATCACGGGCGCGGTCGAACTGCGGATAGGCATTGCCGTTGGACAGGCGCATCCAGGCTTGCCAGACGTGCCCAGGCTCGCTGAACACTCCGTGGCGCAGTGATTCGTCCAGCGCATCGAGCACCTGTACTTCGGCTTTCACACAACCGTGGGCCTTGGCGTGGGCGTCCCGCAGCACGCGGGTGTTATCGCGGTGCTGTTCGACGATACGCACCGCGTCCTCGATGATCAGCCGGGTCAGCAGCGCTTCATCGGGGGCAATCTGCTCTTGCGTGGAGACCGGGCCGGAAAATTTCCAGGCGTAATAGGCTTCGCCCAAGCCCCAACCCACCAGACCGACCAGGGCGACGGTGAGCAGCAGTTTGCCGAGCAGGCGACCGAGCCAGAGCCAGAAGCGTTTCAACATCGTTGTAATCCTTGTTCTAGGTATCGGTTGAAATCAGCCTTCGCAGCTCGGGCCGGGTGTCCAGGGGCGCACCGGCACTTCACTGAGCTGGACCTCCAGGTCGGCGTTACCAAGCACTTTCAGGTATTCGATCAGGGCCAGGCGCTCGTCCGGCGCCAGTGCCCGGCCGATGACGCCTTCCTGGCGACAGCCATCGCGGAACTCATGACCACCATTGACGTTAACGGTGATGCGGGTATCGAGCAGGAAACCGCCTGGGAACTTGTCGCTGCGATAGCCAACGCGCACCGGGTCGAACTCGAAGTCGCCAACCCAGAACTGGGCCTGCCGCTCGTATACCGGCGACAGCAGCTCGAACAGGTTGGGCACCGAACCGTTGTGCAGGAAGGGCGGGGTAGCCCAGATGCCGTCGAGGGGGCGAGCCTTGTAGCCGCGTTTTTCCTGAACGCCGATGGGCAGGCCATAACCGTCCATTTCCTCGCGCTGGCGCGGTCCGATGCCGGCGTCCTGATAGGCGCGGTTCTCCACGTAGGCGGTGATGTAGGCCAGGCCCTTGGCACTGGAAATGCTCTTGAAATCGACCTCTTCGAGGCTGGCGCCGAATAGTTTCACGTCCAGGCGGGACAGTTCAGCCTTGGTCCAGCCCAGGCGGCTGATATCGAAACGATGATCGGCGATGTTGTCGGCGGTGGTGGGGTCGGTGCCGACGATGCTGATCGGTACGACACGCATCTTCCATTCGGGATCGCGCGAAGGCGCCAGGCGCTGGTCGCGAGGCTTGGGATCAGGGGCGTGGCAATAGGCGCAGTTCTCGGTGTAGAGCGCTTTGCCACGGCTGGCCAGTGGCAAATCCACCTTGCCGAAGATGGCCTCCGGCCACTTGGGTGGCTGCAGACGCTTCAGGGTTTCCTCGAGGGTGTAGAGGTCATGCAGGCGTACGCTGGAGGCGTAGCGATCCGCTTCGGCGACGCCTTTGCCGTGATCATCGAGCAGATGCAGGCTGGCGCCGACGCCGAGGGCCTCGCCGACGTTACGAGCCATGGGCTGCATGGCCGAGCCATTCCATTGCACCCAGTCGAATTTCCAGATGTCCCAGAGTTGCGGATAGCTGACCGGAGCATTGGCGACGCGGTAGTTGGCCTCGTCGAGTACATCGCCGAACACGGTGTTGGCGATACGACCGAAGGCATCGGTGCGGCCGAAACCCTCCTCGGTGGGGTAAAGACCGCGGTGCCAATCGTTGTATGCAGTGGCGAGCAGTCTGTCGAGAACTTGCTTGAAGTCTTCACGCAGTTGATCGCGGCCTTGTGGGTACTGGTCGCCCAGTACCGCCTGGGCGAATCGGCGGAATTTCAGCGGGTTGTAATAGGTGAAGGCCATGCTCATGCCCAGCGCCTGACCGAAGCCTCCGCCGCGCAAGGTAGGGACGGTGGAGGCGAGGGAGTGCAGGGCGGCACCACCGTCAATGCGCACGGCCTGGCCTTTGTAGCGCAATTCGCCGGTGTGACAGGCCGCGCAACTGATATCGAGGAAGTGTTCGCCGCTCTCGCCGTCCTGGTGGCGGGTAAAACCGACCGGAAGATTGCCGGGGTTCAGATCGCTGGGCTGTTGCTTGGGATCGGTGAGAAAACCAAAACGGGCGAGGTAGTCGAGGCGGGCGAACTTTTCTGTGCCGAACGGCATTTCCAATGCGTTGAACCAGTCATAGCGCAGGCCTTTAACCGTGGTTCCCTGAGGCGTGTAGTAGTAAGTCTGGCGCTGCTCATCGGTCCACTGCTGCAAATAATGCAACTGGTTCGGCTGCTGATAAGCCGGGAGATTGGGATTGGCCACGTAATACAGCGCTAACGCCACACCGAGCAGTGCCAGCACAAGGATGAGCTTCAGGGTACGACGGAGCAGACGCATCAGTTACATCCTTGTGGCGTTCTTATGAAGTTGCCTGTTATGCCAATACTGCACGGCGTTGGCAAGGTGCCATCGCGGCAATCGGGAGCATTGCGCAATAACCAACAGGAACAACGGATATAGAGAAATGATCCATGGGGCGTCAAAGTTCTTGCTAGCGTTACATCTGTGCGCGCCAAAGTGTTGTTTTTATTGGAATTACAAAATAATGGCGCCAAGGATGGAATATGTTCGAGGCTGTTTCCGTCGCATCCCTCCAAGTATTGGTGCTCGAGCCATTCGATGTATTAGACACGCTCCTCCAGCCACTTCAGGCCGCGGGCTGGGGCTTGAAGCCTTGCCCCCCTGAAAGGTTGGTCAGTGAAGCGGGAGATGTGCTTCTGCTGTCTCTCGAACGGCCTCCCAGCCTTGCCTTGCTCAAGCTGGTGCAGCGTTCAGGGCTGAGTTGCGTCGCCGTGACGCAAAACCAGCGTTTGAGGCAGTTCTGCAGCGAACAACTGGTGGGGGAGTGGCTGTTCGCGGCGCTACCCTGTCCGCTGGACATACCTGTTTTGCTGGAAACCTTGCAACAGGCTCAGGTGGCATCTCGATTACTGCAATTGAAAGGCGCACGGCAGGCCGCGCAATTTCTCGGTAATAGCGGCCCAGCGCGCAGCGTGCGCAAGTCGCTCGATAGCCTGGCGCGTTGTGATGGCCCGCTGCTGCTTTGCGGAGAGCGGGGCAGCGGCAAGCATCTGCTGGCGCACCTGCTGCACCAGCGGTCACCCCGTGCACGGCAAGACCTGCACTGTATCGATTGCGCCGTGGGGTTCGATATCAGCCTGCTCAGCGCCGCGCAGGCAGGCACTGTGCTGCTGGAAAACGTCGAGCAACTGTCCGAGGTCGATCAGCAACGCCTGCTCGAACACCTGCAACGCAATCCTCATGCAGCGCTGTTGACCCTGGACCAAGGCGAGTTGATGCAGGCAGTGCAGCGCAGGCGCTTCACGCCGGAGCTGTTTCAATCACTGGCGCCGCGGCAGCTGCACACGCCGAATCTACGAGAGCATCCTGGCGACCTGTTGCTGCTGGCCGAGCACTTTGCCCAGCAGCATGGCACCACGATCGCCCGACATCACCGCCGTTTCAGTGATGAGGCACTGGAAGCCATGACCGGCCACCCCTGGCCAGGCAATGTGCGTGAGTTGCGCAATCGCATGGTGCGTGCACTGGTACTGGCGCAGGGGCGACAGATTGTTGCCGTTGACCTCGGCTTGCAGCCGGTACAGCCCGGCGTCGATGCTCCGGTGACCTTGGAGGACTACATCCTGCGCGCCGAGCGTCAGGCGCTGAACGACGTACTCGGTCGCTATACCCACAACATGAGCCAGGCGGCGCGTACGCTGGGGATCTCGCGGCCGACCTTCTACCGCCTGCTGCACAAGCATCGCATGCGCTGACCCCTTGCTGTAACGCGCGATAAACACTGCTAAGGTGCTCGGCAAACTGCCGTCAAGGAGATCGCCATGCACCCGTTCGACGCCGAGAAACCGCCGAAACTGGCTATTTTGCTGGGGTATGCAGGGCTGGTTCCATTCGTCGGGGGCGCGCTGGGTATCTGGGTAATTCCCATGGGCTGGCGTCCTTTCGTACTGGAGGCGTTGCTCGATTATGCCGCCGTGATTCTGGCTTTCATGGGCGCCATTCACTGGGGCCTGGCCATCCGCGGTGAAGTGGCAGACGAAAAGGCCAAACTGCAGCTGGGACTTTCAGTGATACCGCCGTTGCTGGGCTGGGCTGCACTGGCTGGCGGACTGCCCACGGGCTTGTCCCTGCCGATCTTTCTGTTTTCCTTCGTTGGCCTGTATCTGGCCGACATGCATGCCGTGCGAGCGGGCCTGGCGCCACGCTGGTATCCGGCGTTGCGCACGCCTCTGACGCTGGTGGTGTGCCTGAGCCTGTTAGTGGCCTGGACCAGTGTGCTGATCAGATGAGCCGAGCAGCGCCTCGACATGCTCCAGTGCGGCCTGTCGACGCTGACCCCAGTCGCCGGACAGTTCGCTGAAGCGCTGCCCGTTGGCCAGGAGCCAGTCTCGGCAGGCCTGATGAAAGGCCTGGCGCTCGGCCAGCTGTGGCTGGCAGCGCTGGCCGTCCTCGACCCAGGGTACTCCGGCGGGATCGAGCAACAGATGCTGGTCGTAATGGCGCGCCAACAGCTCACCCGACAACCACGGCGGACAATCACCGAACAGGCATTGGCTCCACAGCATGTTGTTCAGCAGGTGCGTGTCGAGAATCAGCAGCGCAGGTTTGGCCGCCCGCGCGGCATCCTCCCAGGCCAGTTGGCCGCGTGCGATCTCGTCGATGTCGGCGTAGCAGGTATCGCGCTGCTGTTCGTCAATGAAGTGACGCACGTACTCGCCCACGACCATTGCGCCGAATTGCGCCTGAATTTCTGCCGCCAGCCAGCTCTTGCCGCTGGACTCCGGGCCCGTCAGAACCAGGACTTTCATCGCTGGTACTGCAATGCCGGGTCGCGGCGCCAGCTCAGCCAGCCGCTGACAGCCAGGGCCGTAAAGGCGGCATAGAGACCGGCGGTGAGGAACAACTCGCTGTACAGGAAGAAGGCGACGTAGCAGAGGTCCACCACCACCCAGAGCGCCCAGCATTGCAGGCGTTTCTGCGCCATCCACAGCTGCGCCACCAGGCTGAATGCAGTCAGCGCCGAATCCAGCCAGGGTGAGCTGGCGTCGGTGTAATTGGCCATGAGATAGCCCAGTAACCAGGCACCGCCGGCGCCGATCAGCAATCCGCTCAGGACCGCAGCCAGGCCCAGGCGGCTGACCTTGCGCCCATCGTGGCGTTCGCCGCCACGGGTCCACTGCCACCAGCCATAGAGCTGCAGCGCAGCGAACAGCAGCTGCAGAAGCAGGTTGGAGTACAGCCGCCAGTCATAGAACAGCCAGGCATACAGCAACACCATCACCAGCCCGATGGGCCAGCACCAGGGGTTCTGTTTGACTGTCAGCCATACCGCGACGATGCCGAGCCCGGCAGCAATGAGTTCGAGCCAGGACATCCGGCGGCCTCAAATGTGGAAAGGGTGGCGATTGTACTGGTGTCGCCGGCTCAGCACACCAGGCTGTCGGCTTGTCGATAGAGCATCAGCAGTTTGCGCGTGATGGTTTGCTGGATGTCGTCGCGCTCGAAGCTGGAGAGTCGATCGAGGCGTGCCAGTTGCAGGCGATGCAGGTGGATGTAGGGCATCTGCTGGTCGAATTCGCGCAAATCTCCCTTCATCAGCACCGGCAGGAACAGGTCACCGATTTTCTTCTGGTTGCTGATGATCTGCGCCAGTGCAGGCTTGAACGGCATGGTCTTGGGGGCCGGTCCGGCGTCCTTGATCTGCGTGCTGAGCAGCAAACCCGGTTTGCCCAGCACTCGGCCTGGCAATACGCACAGCCCGGTCTTGCGAATGGCCTGGCTGTCGATGCCATGCAGCGTGTCGTGAAAGGCGTAAGGGTTGGGCAGTACCACCATCTTGCGCCCGAGATCGGTGGGGAAGTGCAGGCTGTAGTTGGTGTACAGCTGCCCCACCGATTCGGAATAGACGCACAGTCGGTTCTCGAACAGCTTGATGAAACGCTCGGCCAGCTCACGGCGGGCCATGCTGTCCAGGTCCCAGACCAGGTCCTGATTCTGTGGTCGACTGAAATCGACCTCCTGATGCTGCATGCTGCTCATGTTCGTCTCACACACGGAACTGCCCGAGTAAACGTTTGAACAGGTCGGCAAACTGCGTCAAGTTCTGCTCGATGCCGCCGGTCTTTCCCAGCTTGCCGGTGTAAAGGTCGGTGTGAATCTCGCGCAACATATCAGCGCCCTGCAAGACCTGCGTCCAGCATGGCCAACGCGAAAATCAGCCACTGACGCTCGCTGATTGGCAGGCTACGCAAGCTGGTCATGAGGCAATTCCTGATTGTTGTAATTCTCGGATTCGGGGCTGCCGCGAAGGGCACGGGGCAATACTGTCACATCGAAGCATTATTCACTCTAGTTGTCTGATAGCATTTCCGCCGCTCGGGGTAGACCCCGAACAGGCACCGCGTTAGAGCGCTGCAAGGAACCTCCGCAACGGGCTTGTGTCCCAGGGGCGGGGCCATGCTCCACGTTCGAAGTTTCATGCGCAGGTAGTTGCCGCGCTTTTGGGGGATTTGATGGATATCTGGATGGCCTTTCAGGCCCTGATTCTGGGCATTGTGGAAGGCCTGACCGAGTTCTTGCCGATTTCCAGCACTGGGCACCTGATCGTGGTCGGGGACTTGCTGGGCTTCAACGGCGAAACGGCGACGGCGTTCAAGATCATCATCCAGCTCGGCGCCATTCTCGCAGTCATCTGGGAGTTTCGAGCGAAGGTGCTCGGTGTGGTCGTGGGGTTGCCCAATGACCCGAAGGCCCAGCGTTTCACCTTCAACCTGTTGCTGGCGTTCGTTCCGGCTGTGGTTTTCGGTCTGGCCTTTGCCGATCTGATCGAACACTGGCTGTTCAACCCCATCACCGTGGCCATGGCGCTGATCATTGGCGGCATCGTCATGCTCTGGGCAGAGAAACGCAATCACCCGATCAAGGCGGAAACGGTCGACGACATGAACTGGAAGCTGGCGCTCAAGGTCGGTTTCGCTCAATGCCTGGCGCTGATCCCGGGAACGTCGCGCTCGGGCGCCACCATCATCGGCGGCCTGGTGTTCGGTCTTTCGCGCAAGGCGGCCACCGAGTTTTCCTTCTTCCTGGCCATGCCAACCATGGTTGCAGCCACGGTCTATTCGCTGATCAAGTACCGCCATATCCTGCAGATGAGCGACTTGCCGATCTTCGCCATCGGCTTCGTCAGCACCTTTATCGTGGCGATGATCACCGTGCGCGCCTTGCTCAAGTTCATCACCAGTCACAGCTATGCGGTGTTCGCCTGGTACCGAATCGCCTTCGGCCTGGTGATTCTCGCTACGTGGCAGCTGCATCTGATCGACTGGAGTACCGCGCAAGCGTGATCGGCAACGAGCGCAAGGGGCGCCTGAAAAACTGGGATGATGCCAAGGGCTTTGGTTTCATCCAGCCGCAAGGCGGAGGCGCAGAAGTCTTCGCGCACATCTCGGTAATGCGCGGTGACCGTCGCCCGCAACCCGGCGACGAGGTGCTGTTCATCGAAGGGCGTGATCAACGAGGGCGGCCGCGTGCCGAGCATTTGCGCCTGGCTGCGGAGCTGAGCCTTGATCGGGAGGCGATCCGGCGTAAACCGAAAACCTCCAGCAAGGCGGCTCCCGCAGCGCGAAAGTCTGCCACCAGGTCCACGCACAGGGCAGCGAGGCAGGGCTCCATCCAGAACTTCGCCGGCAAGAGCGTGATTCTCGCCTTGCTATGCCTGTTGCCAGTAGTCGGCGCCTTGCAGCTGCTCGGTAAAGGCTTGTGGTGGGTATTACCGCTCTATCTGCTGGCCAGTCTGCTGAGTTTTCTGCAGTACTGGCTGGATAAACGCAGTGCCCAGAGCGGTGGCCGGCGAACGGCGGAAAATACTCTGCACCTGATCGAGCTGGCTGGTGGTTGGCCGGGAGCGCTGGTCGCTCAGCAGACCTTTCGGCACAAGACCCGCAAGCTGTCTTATCAAGCGGTTTTCTGGTTGATCGTCGCCGCACATCAGCTGTTCTGGATCGACCTGCTATTGCTCGATGGTGCCTACATTGCCCGCCATATCTCCTCACTCGTCCAGTAGCAGGCCAGCTGGCAGGCACGCTGGCATTGGACCGCGCTAAGCGGCTATGTTGGCGTCCGGAGCCCGCCTGTCTGGCGGGAGCAACCAGGTCATGAAAACAATAATGAGAACCTTCGGCGTAGGCAGTGTCCGGCAACGTCTTGCGGCCTGTTTTCGGGCGCTGGGCCTGTGCCTGCTGGGCTACTTCTCTGGCCCCGCCCAAGCCTCGGCCGTGGTGCCATTGACCCTGGGCGGTACGCCCGAGTCGGTAGCCTATTGCCGGCAGGTGCTTGAGCAGGCGCTGGCCTTGGGGGGACACCCGGTCGTGGTGCGGGAGCTTGGCAGTCTGCCGATGACGCGCCTCGAGCTCATGCTCCAGCGTGGGGAGATCAGCGCACTGATCCTCGGGCCGACGGCCGAGCGTGAGCGCAGGTTCCTGCCAGTGCGGGTGGACATGACCGACAACCTGGTCAACCAGCGCATCCTGTTCATTCGCAAGGGTAGCCAGGCGCTGTATGACCCGGTGCACGGTCTGGAGGATTTTCGTCGTCTGCAGCAGGTAGCTGGCATGGGGGCAGCCTGGGCGGATCGGGCAATCTGGGAGGCCAATGACCTGCCGGTGGCGACCATCGATGGCGACTGGAAACGGCTCTACCGTATGGTGGCTTCGCCGACACGGCCGATCGACTACCTGCCCCGCGGTGCCCACGAAATCGCGCATGAATGGATGCAGCACACTGAACTGGAGGTGGAACGCAACCTGGTGTTCCGCTACGCACAGGATCACATCCTCTACGTCTCGCCGAAACGCCCGGAGTTGCAGCGCTTACTGCAGGAACTGTTGCCAGAGGCGCAACGCAGCGGCTTGATACGCCGCCTGGCCCGGGAGCACTTCCATCAGGTATTCGAGCCGCCGGTCAACCTGCAGCAGCGACGGAGCATCCACCTTGAGATGGCCACGCCGCTATAGCAGCAATCCCGGCTGCAGGCGTTTGGGCAATCTGCGCACCACCAGTTGATGTGAGCGCGTCAGTAACTGGCGCAACTCGTCGTCGCTCAGCGGCAAGCGCTGGGCGCTCATGCTGATCCAGTGAGCGCGGGCCAGATAAGGCGCAGGGCGGATGCCAGGACGGTCGACATAACCGAGAAACAGGTCGCTATCGACCTTGAATGCCAGATTCTCGCCAATGAAATGAAGGATGGCGAACATCTTGTTGCCCGCCACGGAAAACACCCGGTTGCTACCCCATTTGAGGTCTTCGCGGGCTCCGGGCAGGGCGAGGCAGAAGGCGGCGATCTGATCGGTTGTCATGGGCATGTCCCTGGCGGCTCAGCAGGCAGTCTATCTGCCGGTACAGACCGTGCGTAGCCCTTCGATCCACCGCCAGCGGCAACCCGCGTAACGTTTCAGGCGCTCAGCCCACGCTTGCCGAGGTTCTCATGCTGTGCTCGTAGGCCTGGGTCATGACCTGCCAGGTGTGCGGGTCAGCCGGGATCAGGTGTTCGATACGCAGCGAGGCCACCGTGATGTCCAGTGGCATGCCAAAGGTGGTGAAGGTGGAGAGAAAGCTCAATTCGCCCTCGGGTGAGTCGATGCGGGTCATCACCAGCGGAGGCGATTGGTTGCCCAGCACTGCCGGGCCCGACGGTTTCGGCAAGCCTGCCAACAAGGCGGCCAACTCGGGATTTTCCAGCGCTTCACGGGAGGCGCGCTGCCAGGCGAGCGCACGAATTTCGTTGGCGTTGAGCAGATGGTCGCCCAGGCCACCGGGCTGTAGCAGGGTCACCAACAGGTTGAGGTCATCGGCGGCATCGACTGGCAAGCCCAGTAGAGCGAACAGAGCAGCCGTGCTGGCGTTGGCGGCCATGACCTGCCACTGGCTGCCGAGGACGATCGCCGGTGCGGGGTTGTTGGCCTGCAGCACATGGCCGATGGCGCCGCGAATGGCCTCCAAAGATGGCGAAGTGAGCGGCAAGGCGCCATAGCGCGGCGCATAGCCAGCGGCCAGGAACAGGTTGTTGCACTGCTCCAGCGGGGCGTCCAGCGCCATCAACAGGGCATGCAGTGTGGCGGGGCTGGGTCTGGCTCGCCCGGTTTCGATGCAACTGAGGTGGCGTTGGGAGATGCCGGTGATCAGCGCCAGGTCGAGCTGGCTGAGGCCTGCCTGGCGGCGTAACTGACGCAATTGTTGGCCGACGGGTGTGGCGGTGTGCGTGTGACGCGGCAGATGAGCATTCATGCACAGACTCTGGCAGTTCGGCTGAGGCGATGTCTATGACCTGACAGGTCATTGAACCAAGCGCGAGCCTATCACTAGGCTCTGTAGGCAAAGTCGTCGAGCGCAGGTCAGGCAAGGCAAGAACGGGTGAGGGTGCGCAGTTCACGCGCTGCAAATGAGCATTCCGAATCCGTTCTAACCAGCGCAGGCACTTTCGTACAGAACCTACCGTGCTCGCCTCACCGATCAGGAACTGCCGATGAACAGACCTTATCTCGCACTCGTCGCCTTGTTGGCGTTTTCACTCTATACCGCCTGGTGCATGGCAGTAGCCGAACAGTCCCTGCTGGCCTTCGGCCTGGAGCTGCTGTCACGGCCCGACACCGCGCAGCTGGTCATCGACCTCTACCTGTTGGCCGCCATGGCGGCGCTCTGGATGTACCGGGATGCAAGGAGCAAAGGCCGTTCGCTGCTGTCGATTCTGCCGTACCTGGCGCTCACCGCAGTGTTCGCCTCCATCGGACCGCTGGCCTACATGGTGGTAGAGGGATTTTGGCGCCAGCGCCCGATGGCGCAGCGGGTGTGAGCGGCCTCCTGCAGCTGTATAGCCTGTGCGTGCTGGTGCTGTTTCTGAAGATGTTGGCGATATCCTGCTACCAAGGTTACTTGCGCATCAGGTATCGAGCCTTCGCCAATACCGAGGATGCGGCGTTCGTTGGGCGTGCTGCGCGCGCGCAGGACCTGCCTCAGGTGCGGCGCGCTGGCCAAGCCTGGGCCAACGACCTGGAAAATATCCCGCTGTTCTTCGTGCTTGGCGCGCTGGCTGTGGTGCTGCGAACACCGGACGAACTGACGGGGTTGCTGTTCTGCATATTCACCGCCGCCCGCGCCGCGCATACGCTGGCGTATCTGGGCGGCTGGCAACCATGGCGGACCCTGGCCTACGGGGCAGGGCTGGCTTGCCTGCTGGGGCTGGCGGCAATGATTGGCCAGGCGCTGCTCTGATCCTTCATGGCACTTTGGCTGCATCAGACTTGTCTGTAGACTCGGCTTCCTGTGATCACCCGCGAGCAGGCGTCACTCGGACCCCAGTCGATACCCCGCATGAACACTCATCAGCGCTTTCGGCTCATCCTCTGGCTACTGCTCGGCCTGTCGATATTCGCTTCGTCGACCTGGGCAGGTGTTCGCCAGCTCGATGCTGCGGTGCTGGACAAGGACCCGTTGGCGCTGACGACCCATGTCGGTTTGCTGGAGGATCCTTCGCGAACACTGACGCTGGCGGATGTCAGGTCTGTCGAGGTCGCGCAGCGATTTCGCACCGAGCAAGTCGACAGTGCGTCGTTCGCCCTGGGCTTCACCCGCTCGGCCTACTGGTTTCGCCTGGATATCGGCAATTCCAGCGAGCAGGCGCTGACCCGTTTGCTGGTGGTGGAAAACCCGCGCATCTCCCAGGTCGATGCCTACCTGCCGGACGGGCAGGGTGGCTACCGCATCTGGCGCACCGGGGCGGATCGCCCGCAAACCAGCAAGGCCTACGACAACCGCAACTTCGTCTTCCCCCTGCATCTGGCGGCGCATTCGCAGCAGATGGTCTATCTGCGAGTCGAATCGAGCATCGGCCTGCTGGTGCCGCTGCAGCTCTGGTCGGTCGAAGGCTTTCAGGCATACGAGCGCGAGGATTACATGGCGCGCGCCGGTTACGTGGGCATTGCCGTCGCGATGATCCTGTTCAACCTGATGCTGTTCATCGCCCTGCGTGAACGCATCTACCTGCTCTACGTGACCTTCGTGCTGTGCGCGGTGTGCGCCTTGACGATCAAGAACGGCATGGCACCGGACTGGACGTTGTTCGGCATACCGCTCAACTCCAACGTGGCTTATTACTCGGGAGCATCACTGGCGCTGAGCGGCATGCTGCTGTTCATGCGCAGCATGTTGCAGACCGCCTCTCTACTGCCACGGATCGACCGCGGCTTGCTGGTGCTGGTAGCGCTGTACCTGGTGTCCCCGCTGATCTATGCCGCCGCGTTGCCACAGGTGTCACGCGTGGCCATCGTGATCAATCTGCTGACGGCCTTCGTCATGCTGGGGGTGGCTTTGGCCTGCGCCCTCAAGCGGCAACGCAGTGCCTACTTCTTTCTCGCAGCCTTCGGTCTGCTGATTCTCGGTGGGGCGACCACGAGCCTGCGCGCCATGGGCATCTTGCCGACCAATGCCTTTACCGTGGACGGTCTGCAGATCGGTTCGTCGCTGGAGATGCTGTTGCTGGCCTTCGCCCTGGCCGACCGCATCAACGTCATGCGCCAGGAAAAGCTCCAGGCGCAGACCAGGTTGTTGCAGACGCAGGAGCAGCTGGTGCAAAGCCTGCAGCGCTCCGAGCGCGAGCTGGAGGAACGGGTAGCCGAGCGCACCCAGGAGTTGCAGGTGCTCAACAGTCGACTGGAAACCCTGAGCCTGACCGATGCGCTCACCGGCATCGCCAACCGTCGTCATTTCGACGAGGTACTGGCCAAGGAGTGGAAGCGCGCCCAGCGAGCAGGCGAGTCGCTGGCTCTGGCGGTGGTGGATGTCGACTGGTTCAAGGCTTACAACGACCATTACGGGCATCTGGCAGGTGACAGCTGCCTGCAACAGGTCGCGCACACGCTGGCCAAGACCATCAGCCGCTCCAGCGATCTGGTGGCGCGCTATGGCGGCGAGGAGTTCGTTTTCCTGGCGCCCGCCACCAGCCTGGCCAGTGCACAGGACATGGCGCAGACGCTGGTTCGGTCAGTGGCAGCGCTGGCGTTGCCGCATATACGCTCACCCCTTGGCCACATAAGTGTCAGCGTCGGTGTAACGGCCATGCAGGCCGATGCAGAGCTTCCTTTGCAGACGCTGGTACAGCGTGCCGATACCGCGCTCTATCGCGCCAAGGCGCAGGGGCGTAATCGCGTTGAGAGCGGCTAGCCAGGCGCCTCGCTTGCCTGCGAAGGGGGGCGACAATGCCAGGCTTCAATGGATGCAGTCGGCCCGTGCAGGGCGCCGCATCGTCTCGATCTGCCTCAGATGCTTAACACTCTCACCCTTTGCGCAGAAACCCTCTTGCTTGAGCGCTCGCGACGCGTTTATCAGGTGTTCTGTGCCGCCGGAACTGTCTCAGTGGCTTAACAAAACAGGTTCGCGCCGTTTAAGTCTCTCGGTTAAGTGATTGTTATAAAAGAATAAGTTTATTTTGGCCCAAGCCATGCTTTGCCGTTGAAGCGGTGCGCTCGTTGAGCGCCCCCCTTCAGAGGATGCCGAGCATGAAGCTGGATTGCCGCATATGGATCTTGATGACCGTGCTGACGGGTGTAGCCCAGGCCGGCGAGGGCGACGTGGTCATCAGCCGCGATGTGCAGCCGCGCGTGGCCACGGTCAATCCTATGGTTGCTGATCCACATCCGCGGGTGGTCAATCCCGGCGCGATTGCCAGCGGGGTTACCGGCGAACTCGGTGACAGCGATTTCGCCGGCGTTTCCAGCGGCCTGGCACTGCCTCAGCGGTTGCTCCAGGGCAGCCTTGGCACATCGATTCCCGCAGCTTCGCATCAGGGCATTCCCGTTCTCGGCGCAGGCCATTCAGGAGGCGCCCGCAGCAACGGCATCGCCGATCAGGTCAATCGCAGCGTGCAACAAGGTTTGCGCCCATTGCAGAGCATAGGAGGGCGCTGAGATGCACAAGCCTTTGCTGTTTTCCATGGCGCTGCTGCTCAGCCTGTCGGCCGAGGCCGACAGCATGAACGCCAACATCGACGCCAGTGGCCAGGCCTACCAGGGCAATCTGACGGTCAACCAGGCGGCGGGCCATCTGCAGCAGCAGGCAAACAGTCGCGCCCTCGCTGTGGGGGGCGCTGGCGTGGCGACGAACACCGTCGTGCAACGGCAGGAAAACCTGCTGCAGCGCTCCTCACCACTCGATGCCCAAGCCTCCATCACGGGTGATTCCTTCAGCAATGGCAGCGGCATTGTCGGCATCAACCAGGCCGCTGGCATCGCCAACCAGCAGGTCAATTCTGCAAGCGTGGCGCTGATCGCCGCGCCGCAGAGCCTGGATGACAGCGTTCTCGCCCAGAGCGTAACGCGCCCCAACGATTCAGCTTCAACCGTACCCACCCTGGATGGCGAGCGTCGTGTTGACATGAGCAACGAGGCCTTTGCCGGTAGCCGTGGCGTGGTGCAGTTGAACCAGAGTGCTGGGATTGGCAACCGTTCTGCCAATCACCTCAGCATCAGGGTGGTGGATTGAGCCCTGCCGCAACAAAGGTCAACTCCCAAAACCGCAAGGAGAACACCATGAAACACTCAGTACGGCTAAGCCCTCTGGCATTTGCCCTGGCCGCGATGTTGGCAACCGCTGTTCAGGCCGATGGCTTCGGAGGTGGTTACGGTAATCCCAATGGCGCCAGCGCGAGCGTCGACGACACGCAGATCAACCACAATAACGACGTGATCAACAACGAGACCAAGAACACGGCCGGTATTGATGGGTCGCTGGAAGGCGCAGCGGGTAACGTCGGTGTCAACGTCGCCGCCGGTGACAACAACCAGCAGGCCAATGCCGCAGCCATTGCGACCGCCGATGCCGCGTTCGTTTTCGGTGGCCTCGCCTCCAGCAGCGCCAGCGCCAGCATTGGTGTGGACCAGCAGGCTTACGACAACACCCTGACCAACTACGGCAACCCCAACAATGCCAGCGTGCTGGACAGCGCCAATGATGCGACCGGCAACGTCGCGATCAACGTCGCGGCCGGCAACTACAACCAACAGAAGAACGACATGTCGATCGCGGCGTCGGAAAACGCCCTGGTCGCCACTGCGGCGTCGACCATTACGCAGACCTCCAGCGGCAACGAGACGGAGAACAAGCTTGGCGACGTGTTCGAGGTCGATTCAGCCCTGCCCACCGTCGCCAGTGGATTCGGATTCGGCGGTGGTGGCGGTTATAACCCGCATACCCCACAGACACCGGTGGTCAATAACGCCAGCCTGAGCGGCTCGCTGGCCAATGTCTCGGGCAACGTGGGCGTCAACATCGCCGCCGGTGGCGGCAATCAGCAGAGCAACAGCCTGGCGATTGCCGCCGGGTGCAATGCCTGTGTAGCTCAGTAAGGCAAATGGCGGCGCTGCCGTTTTCTCTCGATAGCGCCGCCTCCTTTTGCTGGAGGCACCATGTTCGGCTCCAGATCGCGACGGTTCATCTGCTGCCTGTGTTGCGCTTTCTGTTCGCTGGCCGGCGCAGCAGAGCTACGCCTTGCCGTGCTGCCCAATGGTGGTTTGGCCCATATACAGGTGGAGAGCATCCGTGAGCGGCGGTTTTCCAATCTGGTCGAACAGCAAACCGATTTCAGCTGCGGTGCAGCGGCCATGGCGACGATCCTCAACCAGGCCTACGGCTTGGCGCTGCGCGAAGAGGACGTGATCCGGGGCATGCTGGCCAGTGCGGACGCCGACCTGGTACGCACTCAAGGGTTTTCCATGCTCGACATGAAGAACTACGCCGCCACGCTGGGGCTGAGGGCGCGTGGCTACCGCGTTGCCGCCGAGCAGTTGGACAGCATCAAGATTCCCGCCATCGTCTTGCTCGATGTCCGCGGATACAAGCACTTCGTCGTGCTGCAGCGTACCTACCGGGGCTACGTCTACATCGGCGACCCGGTGCTAGGGCACAAGAAGATGGCACTCAGCGAGTTCGGCAAGGGCTGGAACGGTATCGTTTTTGCCCTGATCGGCCCCGGCTACGACCGCGAGAATGCGCTGCTGACGCCGCCGGAACCGCTGACGGCGAAGCATCGAATCGATCATTTCAGTCCCGTCAAGGACGCCGAGCTGATGGAGTTCGGCTTCATCCAGAGTGACTTCTTTTAACCAACTAGGGCCCTGCGCCCAGGAGGTTGGTCATGCACAGCAAACTATGGCTAGCGGCGAGCATCCTCGCCGCCAGCTTGCCGGTAGGAGCCAGCACCCTGTTCCAGCCCGCAGAGGTCAGCGATCAGGAACTGGCACAAATGCGCGGTCGTTATGTATTGCCGGACCGCATCATCAGCTTCGGTGTGGTGATGACTTCAACCTGGCAGAACGGTGCGGGCCAGGTCATTGGCGCGCAGGTCGCACTGAACGTTGCCAATGGTCAGATACAGCCGTCGCTCTACGTCAGGCAGATCAGCTCGTCCGGCGCTGGCAACGGCAGCGTCGTCACCGGCAGCGGCACCATCACTGGCGGCGCTGGCCTGGATAACGTGCAGGGCATCGTGCAAAGCGTGCGTACGGCCGGTGACCTCAATGCCGGGCTCAATGATCTGCGGCTACGGATCACGACGGGCGGTGGCGAAACGCCGGTCGACCCCGATGCGCAAGCCTGGAGCGGTAGTCAGGACTTCAGCAATGCCGCTGGACTGGTTCGCGTCAGCGCTCGCGCTGGCGGTATCAGCATCGCCCTGAATGCCAGCCAGGGGCAGGGTTCCAGTAGTCAGCAGATCGGTGGAGGTGTGGCCCAGCACGCCAATATCACCGGCACCCTGAACGATGTGCGGAATCTAGCGGCCCTGAACGTCGCGCTGCGTGACAACCCGCGCAACCTCAACCTCGAGAACTGCATCGAACAAATTCGGGCCTTGCGCCCTCACGGCTACTGAGTACAGGTGCCCATGCGGCACAAGGATCCGGTATATGCGCCGAGCATATGGCGTCATCGTCACGTTCAGCATGAGCTTGTGTTCCAGTCTGCCGGCCGTCGCGGCCGACGACGCCCAGGTCGAGGCTCTGCAGAAGGAACTGCAAACGCTGCGAGCCAATTATCAGACGCAGCAGAATGCGCTGATGGTTCTTGAACAGCGCCTGCGTCAGATCGAGGGCAGGGCGGCTGCGGCAGGTGGCGGAGCGGCGCCGCTGTCACGCAACCCTCAGGTGGCCAGCGCCGGAACCTCCGCCGGCTATGGAACCGCCTTGAAAGACAACGCCGAGCCGCCCGCGAGCGTGGAGAACCTGTACCAGGAAGCCAGTGGCTTCTTCGGCGGCGGCACCTTCAGCATCGAGCCGGGAATTACCTACAGCCACTACGATTCACGCCAGCTGTTTCTCAACGGCTTTCTGGCGCTGGATGCGATCTTCCTGGGCAATATCGGTGTTGATCAGATCAATGCCGACACCTTCACGTTCGACCTGACCGGCCGCTACAACTGGGCGCAGCGTTGGCAACTGGACATCAATACGCCGTGGATCTATCGGGAAAGTACCTATCAGTCGGCCGGTGCCGGCGGCTCCAGCACCTCGGTCAGCGAGGCGACCGTAACGGGCGATGCAAGGCTCGGAGACATCAACGTGGGCATCGCTTACAAACTGCTGGATGAAGGGGAAGGTACGCCGGATGTCGTCTTGAGTTTGAGGGCCAAGGCGCCGACCGGCGTTGAACCCTATGGGATAAAACTCGATCGCGTGGCAGGGAACGACAACCTGAGCATCCCGGAGGACCTGCCGACGGGTAATGGTGTGTGGTCCATCACCCCCGGTATCACGCTGGTCAAGACCCTCGACCCCACCGTGGTGTTCGGCAATTTCTCCTACACCTACAACTTTGAAGAAAGCTTTGACGACATCAGCCCGCAGCGTGGGGTCAAGGTGCCGGGCAAGGTGGATCTGGGCAATTGGTTTCAGTTTGGCCTGGGCGTGGCGTTCGCCCTCAATGAGCGGGCGAGCATGTCGATGTCGTTCAGTGAGCTGATCAGCCAGCGAAGCAAGATCAAACCTGAAGGGCAGGGCTGGCAGACCATCACCGGTAGCGATGCCAACGCCGCCTACTTCAACATAGGCATGACCTTTGCCGCGAGTGACAAGCTGACCATCGTGCCCAACCTGTCGATCGGACTGACACCCGACGCGCCGGATTTCTCGTTCAGCATCAAGTTCCCTTACTACTTCTGATCCGCAGTGTCAGCGTAGTTGGTGCTTATGCAGCAGTCGGTAGAAGGTCGGCCGCGACACCCCCAGGGAGCGCGCGGCGTTGCTCATGTTGGTCGAGTAGTGCATCAGCGCATCTTCGAGCGCCTGGCGTTCGGCGCTTAGCAGGTAGTCGTCCAGCGGTCGGCAGGGAGCGGAGGGGGTGGCAACCAGACCGATATCCGCTGTTTCGATCTGGCGCCCCTCGGCCAGAACCTGGGCACGCCTGACGCGATTGGCCAGCTCCCGCACGTTTCCAGGCCAGCTGTGGCTCATCAGCGCAGTCATGGCGCCGCCACTGAACTTGCGTGGGCGCCGGCCTATCTCGCCAGCGTACTGGCGAGAAAAATATTCGACGAACAAGGCGATGTCTTCCTTGCGCAAGCGCAGGGGGGTCGTCTGTATCTGCAGTACATTGAGGCGGTAATAGAGATCCTCGCGAAACCGCCCCGCACTGATGGCCGCCTCGAGGTCGACATGGGTCGCGGCCAGTACCCGTACATCGGCTGCCATGCTTTTGCTGGAACCGACCCTCTCGTAGGTCATTTCCTGGAGGAAACGCAGCAGGTTTGCCTGCATCTCCAGCGGCAGGTCACCTATCTCGTCGAGAAACAAGGTACCGCCCTGCGCTGATTCGATGCGACCAATCTTGCGTTGACTGGCTCCGGTGAATGCGCCCTTCTCATGACCGAACAGCTCGGAGTGGATCAACTGCTCGGAAATGGCCCCACAGTTGATCGCCACGAAAGGGCCACTGGCCCGCCGAGACTGGTTGTGCAGACGGCGCGCCACCAGCTCCTTGCCCGTGCCGCTTTCACCGGTGATCAGAACCGAGGCATCACTTGGGGCAATCTTGTCGATCAGATGACGCAGCTCTCGTGTCGACTGGCTCTGCCCGATCAATAACTCTCCGGCCGTTACCGGCGGCGGGGTAGTGATACGGCGATAGAGACGGGCCATGCCCGAGGCGCGGCCCAATGTGCAATGCAGGCGGGATGAATCGAAAGGCAGCGTGTGAAAGTCGAAGAACCATTCATATATGAAGTTTGCCAGGTCCGTATTACGACGCAGGTCGTCACTCATTACCGCTATCCATTCGGTCTGACTGTCGCGAATCTGTTGCTTTATACGCTCCAGATAATCCAGGTGGTGCGTTTGCAGACAAATCACGCACACATCATAAACCGGTTCGACTTTGCTACTTAAGTCGGCATGGTCCACCAACCACTTGTTTCTTCGCAGCTCGGGAATGAGTTGTTCACAGTCGCTTACAGGTTCTACGATCAACAGACGTCTAGGGTGGTCAAGCGAACCCAGCATACGAACTCCTTTGCCCTTGACGGACAGGAACAGCGCTCGCAGGTTGTTTCTTGGCATGGTGAATGCTTTGCAGTTCACCTATCGAAGCACTTAATATTCACCGCTTAATTCGGTACGGTCGTGCACGAAAGTATGCACTTAAAATACCTGCGAGTCATAAGCGAAGTGTTTTAATAGTTATTGGCTATGTAAGTACTGGCGCGATGGGGAAGTTATAGTCGATGCCATCTGCAAGGCAAGTTAAATCCCCGCAATCCGATGTATGGCGGCTGTTGTGAAAGTTTGATTGCTTATCTCTCCATGCCGCAGTCTTGATGACTGCTGCCTGGCTGGTCAGGGCTGCCAGCCAGGCAGTGATTCGAACAACGTACATGCATACGTCCCCTTCGATTGGCAGCAGCTGCCAATCGAAGGGGAGGGCTCAAGCCTGCGGCTGCCAGCCACCGCCGAGCGCCTTGTAGATCGCCACGATGCCGCTGTAGAGCTCGACTTCCGCCGAGGCCTGGGCGTCTTCGGCGGCCAGGCGCTCACGCTCGGCATCGAGCAGCACGAGGAAATCCACCGTGCCTTCGCGGTAGCGGATTGCGGCCTGGTCAGCCGCTGCACGGCTGGCTTCGGCCTGGCGCACCAGCGCCACCAGGCGTTGCTGGCGTTTGGCGTAGTCGCTGAAGGCGTTTTCCGACTCCTCCAGCGCCAGCAGCACCTGCTGCTCGTACTGCGCCAGGGCGCCGTCAGCTTCGGCTTCGGCGCCGCGCAGACGAGCGCGAACGCTGCCCAGGTCGAAAGCCGCCCAGGTGATGCTCGGCGCTACGCCCCAGGCGCGAGCAGCCGATGCGCCCAGTTGCGAGCCGCGCCCAGCGGTGAAACCAAGGAACCCGGAGAGACTGACACGTGGAAACAGGTCCGCCGTGGCCACGCCCACTTGCGCCGTGGCCGCCGCCAGCTGGCGCTCGGCCGCCTGGATATCCGGGCGGCGGCGTAGCAGTTCGGCCGGGTTGCCAATCGGTAGCGCTTTGGCGATCACCGGCAGTGGCTTGGGCGCCAGATCCACCTGCAACTGCTCCGGCCGCTGGCCAAGCAGCGTGGCGATGCGATTCTGCGCGCGCACCTGCTGCGCCTGCAGTTGCGGCAGACTGGCTTCGGTGGCGGCGAGGCGTGCATCGGCGCGCAGCACATCCAGTTCGTTACCGACGCCGGCGTCACGCAATTGCTCGGTGATGGCGCGCGAGGCCTGCTGGTTCTTCAGGTTCTCGCGGGCGATGCTTTCGCGCAGTTGTGCGCCGCGCAGGGTGCCGTAGGCGTCGACCAGCTCGGCGATCAGGCTGACCTGCAGCTGGTAGTAGTCGGCCTCGGCCAGTTCGATGCGTGCTTCGCTGGCCTCCAGTTGACGCTGGATACGGCCGAACAGATCCACCTCCCAGGCCATGTCCAGGCCAAGGTCGTAGCGTTCCTGACGAACCCGCTCGTCCGTGGTCGGCGGCTGCTGCGCCTTGCCGAATTCGCCACTGGCACGGCTGGTGACAGTGGGGAAACGGTCGTTGGCCACGTCATCGCGAATCGAACGCGCCGCGCGCAGGCGGTTGAAAGCCACGCGCAGTTCACGGTTGTTCTGCAATGAGCGCTGCACCAACTGATTCAGCGTCGGGTCGTCGAACTGCTGCCACCAGGCGGCTTCGAAGCGACTGCGGTCGTAATTGGCCGCTTCCATCGCGGCAATGCGCGCAGGATCGGTCACGGGTGCTCGGTAATCCGGGCCGACGGCGCAGGCCGACAGTGCCAGGGTCAGGAGAGCGGGGGCAAAGGCTTTCATGCGTGCACCTCCTGCAGGCGGGCGGCTTTGCGGGCTTCGCGTTTCTCGACGAAGGCGCGGATCAGGACATAGAACACCGGCGTCAGCAGCAGGCCGAAGAAGGTCACGCCGATCATCCCGGAGAACACCGCCACGCCCATGGCATGGCGCATTTCAGCACCGGCACCGGAGCTCAGCACCAGCGGCACCACGCCCATGATGAAGGCGATCGAGGTCATCAGGATCGGACGCAGACGCAGGCGGCAGGCTTCCAGCACCGCAGCGACGCGGTCGAGGCCTTCTTCCTGTTTCTCCTTGGCGAACTCGACGATGAGGATGGCGTTCTTGCAAGCCAGGCCCACCAGTACGATCAGGCCGATCTGAGTGAAGATGTTGTTGTCGCTACCGGCCAGGATCACCCCGGTGATGGCCGAGAGCAGCACGGTCGGGACGATCAGGATCACCGCCAGCGGCAGACTCCAGCTCTCGTACTGGGCAGCCAGCACCAGGAAGGCCAACAGCACGCAAAGCGGGAAGATGAACACGGCGGTGTTGCCGGCGAGGATCTGCTGGTAGGTCAGGTCCGTCCACTCGTAGGTCATGCCGTTGGGCAGTTCCTGTTCCAGTAGTTTGGCGATGGCGGCTTCGGCCTGACCGGAGCTGTAGCCCGGCGCGGCGGCACCGTTGATTTCGGCGGTGAGGAAACCGTTGTAGTGCATCACCCGATCCGGGCCTGAGCTGTCCTCGACCTTGACGAAGGTCGACAGCGGCACCATCTCGCCACGGTTGTTGCGTACCTTGAGCTGGCCGATCTGCTCCGGCTCCAGACGGAACTGCTGGTCAGCCTGGACGTTGACCTGATAGGTGCGGCCAAAGCGGTTGAAGTCGTTGGCATACAGCGAGCCCAGGTACACCTGCAGGGTGTCGAAGATGTCGCTGATGGCCACGCCGTGGGTCTTGGCCTTCTCGCGGTCGATGGCAGCATCGACCTGCGGCACGTTGACCTGATAGCTGGTGAACACCGACATCGGGTTCAGCTCCGGCAACTGACGGGCCTTGCCCAAGATGTTCTGGGTCTGCAGATACAGCTCCTCATAGCCCAGGTTGCCGCGATCCTGAATCTGCAGACGGAAGCCGCCAATGGTACCCAGGCCCTGCACAGGCGGCGGCGGGAAGATGGCGATATAAGCGTCCTGGATCTCGCTGAACTGGCCGTTGAGTGCGGCCGCGATGGCGCCGGCCGACAGGCTTTTGTCCTTGCGCTGGTCGAAGTCCTTGAGGGTGACGAAGACGATGCCGCTGTTCGGGCTATTGGTGAAGCCGTTGATCGACAGGCCTGGGAAGGACACGGTGTTTTCAACGCCTGGGTATTTGGCGGCGATCTCGCTCATGCGCTTGATCACCGTCTCGGTACGGTCGAGCGTGGCGGCATCGGGCAACTGGGCGAAGGCCACGAGGTACTGCTTGTCCTGCTGCGGTACGAAACCGGCCGGGGTGCTGGAGAAGCCCAGGTAGCCGAGCACCAGCAGGCCGCCATAGACCAGCATGGCGATGCTGCTGCCACGCAGCACGCGGCGTACGGTGCCGACGTAGCCATGGCTGGCGCGGTCGAACACGCGGTTGAACGGGCCGAACAGCCAGCGGCCGAACAGTTTGTCGAGCAGCCGCGAGAAACCGTCCTTGGGCGCGTGGTGATCCTTGAGCAGCACGGCAGCCAGTGCCGGTGAAAGGGTCAGCGAGTTGATCGCCGAGATCACCGTGGAGATGGCGATGGTCAGCGCGAACTGCTGATAGAACTGCCCGGTGAGGCCGGAGATGAATGCCGTCGGCACGAACACCGCGCACAGCACCAGCGCGGTGGCGACGATGGGACCGGTCACTTCCTTCATGGCCTGGCGCGTGGCTTCGACCGGTGACTTGCCCAGAGCGATGTTGCGCTCGACGTTCTCCACCACGACGATGGCGTCGTCCACCACGATACCGATGGCCAGCACCAGGCCGAACAGCGACAGGGCGTTGAGTGAGAAGCCGAACAGGTGCATCACCGCGAAGGTGCCGATCAGCGACACCGGCACGGCGGCCAGCGGGATGATCGAGGCGCGCCAGGTCTGCAGGAACAGAATTACCACCAGCACCACCAGCACGATGGCTTCGAGCAGGGTGTGTACCACTGCCTCGATGGAGCCGCGGACGAAGATGGTCGGGTCGTAGACGATCTCGTAATCCATGCCTTGCGGGAAGCTCTGTTTCAACTCGGCCATGCGCGCCCGCACCTCGTTGGAGATGTCGATGGCGTTGGAGCCTGGGCGCTGGAATACCGGGATGGCCACGGCCGGCTGATTGTTCAGCAGCGAGCGCAGGGCATACTGGTTGGAGCCGAGTTCGATGCGGGCGATGTCACGCAGGTGAGTGATCTCGCCGTCTTCGCCGGCGCGGATGATGATGTTCTCGAACTCTTCCTCGGTGACCAGACGGCCCTGGGTGTTGATCGACAACTGGAAGCTGTTGCCGGCATCGGAAGGCGGCGCGCCGAGAGCCCCGGCGGCGACCTGACGGTTCTGCTCACGGATGGCGTTGACCACATCGGTGGCGGTCAGCCCACGCGAGGCCACCTTGTTCGGATCGAGCCAGACACGCAGCGAGTAGTTGCCCATGCCGAACAGCTGCACGTCGCCCACGCCCGGCAGACGCGCCAGCTCGTCCTTGACGTTGAGCGCGGCGTAGTTGGACAGGTAGAGCATGTCGTAGCGATTGTCCGGCGAGGTCAGGTGCACCACCATGGTCAGGTCAGGAGAGGCCTTGTCCACGGTCACGCCAAGACGTTGCACCTCGGTGGGCAGGGTCGGCATGGTGCGGGTCACGCGGTTCTGTACCTGCACCTGGGCGTTGTCCAGGTCGGTGCCCAGAGCGAAGGTCACGGTCAGGGTCAGCTTGCCGTCGTTGGTCGACTGTGACGACATGTAGAGCATGCCTTCCACGCCGACGATGGCCTGCTCCAGTGGCGAGGCCACGGTTTCACCGATCACCTTGGGGTTGGCGCCGGGGAAGTTGGCGCGTACCACCACGGTCGGCGGCACCACTTCCGGGTATTCGCTGATCGGCAGCTGGAACAGCGAGATGGCGCCGCTGATCAGGATCAGCAGCGATAGCACAGCGGCGAAGATCGGTCGCTGGATGAAGAATTGCGAGAAATTCATGGGTCTGTCCTCAAGGCGCAGGCTTGATCAGCCGCGCGGCGAGCGAGCGTCGATTTTTTCGGCGGCGATACGCGGAGTCTGGCTGCCATCAACGGCTTGGCGCATGCGAGCCAGGTGCTCAAGGGTGTTGTCATCGGCCATGGACACCGACTGCGGGTCGACGGTAGAGCCAGGGATGGCGCGCTGCAGGCCATTGACGACGATCTTCTCGCCCTTGCTCAGGCCGCTACGCACGATGCGCAGCCCCTCCTGCTTCGGCCCCAGCTCGATGGAGCGATAGGACACGGCGTTGTCATCGCCCAGTACCAGCACGTACTTCTTGCCGAGATCAGTGCCGACCGCTTCGTCCTTGATCAGGGTGGCTGCGTAGGACTTGCTGCCCACCAGCTTCAGGCGAGCGTAAAGACCCGGGGTGAAGCGGCCGTCCTGATTGTCGAACACCGCACGACCACGGATGGTGCCGGTGCGCGGGTTGACCTGATTGTCGAGAAAGTCGAGCTGGCCGAGGTGCGGGTGATCGGTCTCATCGGACAGGCCAAGGTAGACAGGGCTGGCGCCACGGGCGTCGGTGCCGGCTTCACGGGCCAGTTCGGTGTACTTGAGGAAGGCGCGCTCGTCGGCATCGAAATAGGCATAGACCTTGTCGGTGGACACCACCGAAGTCAGCAGGCTTTCACCCGCGCTGACCAGGTTGCCCCGAGTGATTTCGGCGCGGCTGACACGGCCGTCGATGGGAGAGGTGATGCGGGTGAATCCGAGGTTCAGACGAGCGTTTTCCAGTTCGGCGGCAATCGCTGCGACCTGAGCCTGAGCTTCGGTGGCGGCACTGGCGCGAGCATCGGCCAGTTCGGCGGAGATGGCGTTGCTCTGGCGCAGACGTTCGCCGCGGCGCGCTTCGCTGGCGGCACGGGCCTGGTTGGCGCGGGCCTGCTGCAACTGTGCTTCGAGACGTTTGACTTCGGCCTGGAAGGGGCGCGGATCGATCTGGAACAGCAGATCGCCTTTCTTCACCAGAGTGCCTTCGTCGAAGGCGACTTTGTCGATGTAACCGGAGACGCGCGGACGGATTTCGACGGACTGTGGGGCTTCCAGGCGGCCGGTGAATTCGTCCCACTCATTGATCGGCTGTTCGATCACTTCGGCGACGCTGACCTTGGGCGGCGGCATTTGCGCCTGGGTCTGCGCGGCCTGATCGCAACCGCTGAGTGCGAGGGCGCCGGCGAGGGCCAGAGGTAATATCCAGATGTTCTTGTGCTGCTGTTCCATGGGTGACTCCGCCAGTCGGATTTGTGGATGGGCGGAGTCTGCGGCGAGTCTCGTAGGGCTACGAATCGAACGCCATGAATTTGAATATCATCGGGAATGATAAAAGACAGAGTTGTATCAATTTAGAACTATGACAGTGCGCAAAGGTTCCTGGCGGCACTTCGCTGGTGCGTTTCCGGATGTTTTACAGGCTATCGGGGTCGCCACAGAACATCTGAATGCGCGAGCGTAACCAGCGCTCGGCCGGGTCGTTGTCCTGGGCGCCGCGCCAGGCCATGTGCAGCTCGAAGGTCTGGGCCTGGATAGGCAGGTCTTCGGCGCGCAGGCCGCCTGCGGCAGTCAGAGCGGCGGCAGTGTAGTCTGGCACGCTGGCGACGATATCGGTCTCTGCCAACAGGGTCGCCAGGCCGTTGAACTGCGGCACGGCGAGCACCACATGGCGCTCGCGGCCGAGCTTGGCCAGTTCATCATCGATAAAGCCCGTCAGGTCGCCAGCGAAGGACACCAGCGCATGGGGGCGGGCGCAGTAGTCATCGAGGCTCAGCGCACCGGGCACGGTATCGGCGCGCAGCAGCTTGGCCTTGCTGCGGCGCAGAACCTTGCGCTTGGCATTGGCCGGCAGTTCCTCGGTGTAGGCCACACCCACGGAAATTTCGCCGGAGGCCAGCAGGCCGGGCATCATCAGGTAGTTGGTACGACGAATCACCAGCACCACACCAGGGGCTTCGGCACGCAGACGGCGAAGCAGCGCAGGCAGCAGGGCGAACTCGACATCATCGGAGAGGCCGATGCGAAACACCGCCTTGCTGGTGGCAGGATCGAAATCGGCGGCGCGGCTGACGGCGGTGGAGATGGAGTCCAGCGCTGGTGAGAGCAGGGCATAGATTTCCTGCGCGCGCGGGGTCGGCTCCATGCTGCGGCCGGTGCGCACGAACAACGGATCGTCGAACAGGGTGCGCAGGCGGGCGAGGGCGGCACTGATGGCCGGCTGGCCGAGGAACAGCTTCTCTGCGGCCCGGGTGACGCTGCGCTCGTGCATCAAGGTCTCGAAAACGATCAGCAGGTTCAGGTCGAGGCGACGCAGGTCGTTGCGGTTCATCCGGGTACCATTCGAGGGATACGGGCCTTGTCAGCACGGCGCTGCAAATGAGAGCCTTTGCCTGGGCAATAGTACGGGCAGTGTGCAGCGGATTGAAAGCTGCCGAATCACTGACAGGCATGAAGACTATCGATAGAGTCTGATAGTGTCGCCGCCGAACAGCGGATAGAGTCCACAGTCATTGAAGTGTTAATCCGCGATCAAGCTCGAGGTAAGCGATGTCCCGCATGATCCGTTTTCATAAGTTCGGCGATGCCGAAGTGCTCCAGTACGAAGAGGTTCCGACGCCCGTGCCCGGCCCTGGTGAGGTGCTGGTGCGCGTTCAGGCCGTGGGCCTGGGCTGGAAAGACGTACTGTGGCGACAGAACCTGGCGCCCGAGCAGGCCAAGCTCCCGGCTGGTACCGGTTTCGAACTGGCCGGCACCGTGGCCGTATTGGGCGATGGTGTCAGCGACTTCGACGTAGGCACCGCCGTTGCCGGCTTCCCGGCCAGCACGCCGAACCGTTACCCGACCTGGGGCGATCTGGTGCTGATGCCCAGCCACGCCCTGACGCGTTACCCCGATGTGCTCAGCCCGGTCGAGGCCAGCGTCCATTACACCAGCCTGCTGTTCGGCTACCTGGCGCTGATCGAGCTGGCGCACCTCAAGCCCGGCCAGCACGTGCTGATCACCGAGGCCAGTCACTGCATGGCGCCGCAGACCGTGCAGCTGGCCAAGGCACTGGGCGCCAAGGTCATCGTCTCCACCAGCTCGGCGGAGGATCGCGAGTTCCTGCGTGGCCTGGGGGCCGACAAGGTGATTGCGACCGAAGAGCAGGACCTGGTCCTGGAGGTTGAGCGTTACACCGAAGGCAAGGGCGTCGAAGTGATTCTCGACCAGTGTGCCGGCCCGCAGATGAAACTGCTGGGCGATATCGCCGCGCCGCGCGGCAAGCTGATCCTGTACGGGATCAACGGTGGCAACGACACGGCCTTCCCTGCCTGTGCAGCGTTCAAGAAGCACCTGCAGTTCTTCCGCCACTGCGTGCTGGATTTCACCGGTTGCCCGGAGCTTGGCATCGAGCCGAACAACGAGGCCGTGCAGCGTGCCATCACGCACATCAATCAGATGACCGCTGACCGCTTGCTGACGCCGGTGATCGACAAGGTGTTCGACTTCGAAAACTTCATCGAAGCGCATCGTTACATGGAAACCTGCCCGAACCGTGGGCGAGTGGCCCTGAAACTGGCTGCGGATTAAAGTCCGCGGTCAGATGGTCGCTATACCCGGTAGGTTTACCGTTAGTTCAAGGACAGTTTCATGACTATGGTCATCGGTGACGCGCTATCGCTGTTGTTGTTTCGTTTGCATAGCGGCCGTCTGCTGGGCATCAACCTGCTCAAGGTCAACGAGATCATTCCCTGTCCTGCGTTGACCAAACTGCCCAGCCGCCACCCCAATGTGCGCGGCATCGCCAGCCTGCGCGGTGCTGCGGTGACGGTGATCGATCTGGCGCGCGCCATCGGCGAGCAAGGTGCGGCTGACGAGGATGACGGTTGTCTGATCGTCACCGAGGTGAGCCGCTCACGTCAGGGCCTGCATGTGAAGGGCGTCGAGCGCATCGTGCAGTGCTCAACCCGTGATGTGCGTCCACCGCCTGCCGGATCCGGCAGTCGTGCTTTCATCACCGGCGTGACTCAGATCGATGGTGCCATCGTGCAGATTCTCGATATCGAGAAGGTATTGCATGACATCGCTCCAGCACTCGAAGAGGCGCCAGTCGGGCAACTGCTCGACGGTCAGGATGGCCGCCTGCTGCAGGGGCGTCGCGTGCTGCTGGTCGATGATTCGCAAGTCGCGCTGCAACAGACCCTCAATGTCTTGCGCCAACTAGGGCTCGACTGCACGGCAGTGCGCAGTGCCCAGGCAGCGCTGGAACAGCTTCATGAGTATCAGCATGCCGGCATGCCGTTCGAGCTGCTGGTTTCGGATATCGAGATGCCGGAGATGGATGGCTACAGCCTGGTTCAGGAAATCCGCCGCAGCTCCGATATCGCCGCTACCTACGTGCTGCTGCATACCTCGCTGGACAGCACCATGAATACCGAGAAGGCGCGTGCAGTCGGCGCCAACGCGGTACTGACCAAGTTCTCCTCGGTCGATCTCAGCCAGGCACTGCTCGACGCCTTTCGGCAAATGAGCGGACAAGACTGAAGCGCTCCCTGCAAGCCCTTGCCGGCAAACGGCAAGGGCTTGCCAGGCTTTCTCTCGCACCAAAATAAAATCCAATACTTTCAATGAATTAAGCGCGCTGTTTGAGCTGGCATGCGCTTTGTATCAGTGCGCCTGGCAATTGCAATTCAGTCAAGGAGCACGACATGAGCACCATTGGAGGCGTTGGCAGTTACGGCGGTCTATCGCTGAGCGGATTGCGCAACAAGCAGAGTGAAGAGCAAGGCGAGTTTGCCCAGCTGGCGCGCAACGTGGAGAAGACCACGCGCTCGGCAAACGCCGAGTCCGAACGCGAGTTTCGCGCCAGACAAGCCACGGATGAGGGCTTTGCCCGCTTGCGTGTGGAGTTGCAGAACGGGTCCGAAGGCAAGGTGGAAGCTGCCGTCAGTTCCGGGGCAGTGCAAGAGCCGCAGGGCGAGGACAGCGGTGACGCCGCATTGGCGGAGTTCATGGCTTACATGGCAATGACACCCGCGGAGAAGATTCGTCACGGCATCCTCAATGAGATGGGGCTGACCGAAGAGGACATCGAAGATATGTCGCCCGAGCAGCAGCAGGCTGTCGAGCAGGAGATCGCTCAGCGCATGAAGGACCGTGCGGATATGCAGGCTCAAGAGGACGGCAAAGGCCGCTCTTATGGGCTGATTTGAGCCGTGCTTGCCGGCGCTGATTGAGCCATTTCCCGGGGAAGAAGGGGCAACGGACTGAGAAACGAACCGTGGAGACTCTCCATCTTTGGTTAAGGCCGTTTGGAATTTTTATGGGCTGGATTGTCTATCAATCTACGACAGTGCAACCGTTGCGTTGCGACCTGTCGAGCAGTCATCCCCATAGAGAATCTTTATCCGGACGTTTCCAATATGGATGTTCTTTCCGAGTTCTTCGAGCGCACGAGCCTGCAGGGGCGACTGTTATTCGCCGGCCCGGTAGACGGTACGTTGGTGCTGGACAGACCCCCTGGCATGGCATTCATCCACGTGATCGAGCGCGGCGCACTGGATATGGTGCACGCCGACAAGCCGCGCATTGCGATCAGTGAACCCAGCGTGCTGTTCTGTCCAAGCACCTGTTGCTACAAGCTGCGCGCGCACCAGCCTGGCGGTGTGGATCTGATCTGCGCTTCCTTTCAGTTCGGTCGCTCGGGGCAGCAGCCCTTTCCCCTGGGGCTGCTGGAAACACTGGTATTCCCGTTGAGTGCCCTGGAGCAGCTGGGGCCTGTGATCGGCTCCCTGGTCAACGAATTTCGCACACCGGCACCAGGGCGCAGCAAGGCACTGAATCTGTTGTTCGAATATGTGTTCGTCCTGCTGGTGCGTCGCGCAGTGAGCGAAGAGCGCATCACCAGCGGTCTGCTCTATGCCTTGCAGGACAGCCAGCTTGGGCCAGCCTTGATCTGCATCCATCAGGAGCCTCAGCAGGCCTGGAGCGTCGAGCGTCTGGCCGAGCTGGCGAAGATGTCGCGCACCAAGTTCGCTGCGCTGTTTTCCGAAGTCATGAGCATGACGCCCATGGCCTATGTGACGGCCTGGCGCATGAAGGTCGCGCAGGACCTGCTGTGTGAGGGCATGCCGATCAAGGTGGTCGCCGATGCGGTGGGGTACGCATCGCAGGCGTCGTTCTCGCGCACCTTTGCTCAGCATGTCGGGCAACCGCCAGGTGAATGGCTGCGCGCAGAGGGCGAGGACCCACCTGCGAAGTTGCAGGTGCAGATCTACCAGGATTGACCCGCGCCCAGGGCAATAAGCCCTGGGGTGGGGTTCCCGCTCAGGCGACGACGGGGATCAGCGGGTCGGCAGCCGCCAGGGCGACGTCGCGCTTGGCTTGCGGCGGGTAGATCCACTGGGTGTTGATCTGCATCTTGAGTTCTTTGCCTGGCTTGCCGGTCAGCACCACCTTGCGTTCCCAGCCTTCGGTGAACACCGCGCCCCAGGCGCCCAGATCCAGACAGGTGACGTACTTGGGCTGGCTGTAGGGAATCGGCTCGACGCCCAGAAGATCGGCTGCCGCGTTGTTGCCGGAGGAGCGGCCGAGGGCAATGGCGTGCTGGCAGGTCATCAGTGCGTGGTTGCCCAGATCGTCCACTGCGGCATAAGCGGTATCACCGGTGGCGTAGATGGCGTCCTGGCCCAGCACCTTGAGATTGCGGTCGACGTGCAGGCGTCCGAAGGCATCGCGCTCACCGTCGATTTGCTGGGTCAGCGGCGAGGCTTTCACGCCCACGGTCCAGACCACGGTGCCGGCTTCGATGCGCTCGCCGTTATCCAGCCGCACGCCATGTTCGTCGACCATCGACACCGGGCTGCCGAGTTTCCAGGTTACCCCCAGGTCGTCGCTCGCTTCAGCGATTACCGAGGCGATCTGCTCACCCATGACGCTGCCGACCTGATCACCCATGTCGACGACGATCACCCGCACGTCGGCCTGGTCACCCAGGATGGCGCGCAACCGCGCCGGCATTTCCGTGGCCGTTTCGATACCGGTAAAACCACCGCCGACTACCACGACGGTGTTACGCGCCTGGCTGGCCGGCTTGTCGCGCAGGCCCTGTAGATGGGCTTCGAGTTGCTGCGCCGACTCCAGGCTGTCGACATCGAAGGCGAAGCGGTCGATACCGGCCAGAGGAGGCCTGGCAACCTGGCTGCCAGAGGCCAGAATCAGGCGATCGAAAAGCAGCTCGGCCTGTGCGCCGTTTGCGTCACGGTAGATGACCCGCTTGCCTGCGGCGTCGATGCGTGTCGCGCTGCCTTGCACGAATTGCACGCCGACTGCTTCGAACAGCGGGCCGAGTGGCGCAACGCAGGTGCTCAGGTCGCTTTCGTAGAAGCGCGGGCGTACGCGCAGTTCGGCTTGCGGGGCGAGCAGGGTGACCGTGACATCCAGGCGTTGGTGCTGGTCCAGCAGGCGAACGGCGCTCAGCGCACTCCACATACCGCCGAAACCGGCGCCGATGATCAGGATCTGCTGTTTCATAGGGTTGATTCCCGTAGTTGAAGATAAAGGTGTTGGCTGACTACGGGATCGATTGTGTGGTTGTTTTGGATCAAGGTATTGATCCAATATCTGCACAAATAAATGGTCCACTTTGGAGCATCCATGCCCGTCGAAAAAGTCCCGCCACACGTGGTCTTTCTACCGCTGGGAACACCGGAGGAGGGGGCTAGCCTGCAGGAGTGGCTGTATGACTCGTTGCGCAGCGCGATTCTGGGCGGACGCCTGCCGGCTGGCAGCAAATTGCCCAGCACCCGCGCCATGGCCGAGTACTACAGCCTGGCGCGCGGCACGGTGCAGGCGGCCTATCAGCAACTGCTTTCCGAGGGTTATCTGCAAGCGCGTACCGGCAGCGGTACACGTGTCAGCGAGGTATTGCCGGACCCGACGCTGAATGCAGGGTACGTCCGGCGCAAGGTGGTGGCGGCGATCGAGGACAAGCGCGCGGCGCCCGATACGCCATGGCTGAAACGCCTGGCGCAAATCGAGCCCATTTTCTCCCGGCACACATTGCCGAGTGGTCTGCGCGCGTTCTTTCCTCATCGTGGTGATATCAACGCCTTTCCCATCGATCTGTGGCGCAAGCTGCACACGCAGCAGCTGCGCAGCTCGCGCCTGAACATGCTGCTCGACGCCGATCCGGCGGGGTTGCCGGCGTTGCGCGAGGCCATTGCCGGTTATCTGGCCATCGCACGTGGCGTACAGGTTTCGCCCGAGCGCATCCTGGTGCTCGGCAGCGTGCAGCAGGGGCTGGATATCTGCCTGCGTCTGTTGGCCCCGGGTGATTCTCAGGTATGGATGGAAGACCCCGGCTACCCCGGCGCGCGGCAGTTGATGGATATCTCTGGCGTGACACGCGTGGACGTGCCAGTGGACCGCTCCGGCCTCGATGTGGACGAGGGCATACGTTTGGCGCCAGGTGCCCGGCTGGCCTACGTCACGCCGTCACGGCAGGCACCGTTGGGCGGCGAGTTGTCGCCAGCGCGCCGTCTCGCCTTGCTGAAGTGGGCAGCGGAGCAGGGCAGCTACATCTTCGAGGATGACTACGACAGCGAGTACCGTTTCATCGCCAAGCCGATTCCGGCCCTGCGCTCGATGCCTGGCGCCGAGCATTCGGTGATCATGGCAGGCACCTTCAGCAAGCTGCTGTTTCCCTCGATTCGCCTGGCCTACCTGGTCATGCCGCCGCAATTGGTCGAGAGCTTCACCCGCGTTTCGGCGCTGATGTCGCGCCATGCCAACAGCCTGGCACAGGCCGTACTCGCCGACTTCATTCATGAGGGCCACTTCGACCGTCACGTGCGGCGCATGCGCAAGCTCTACGCAGCGCGTGCCGATGCCTTCGCCGAGGCGGCGCACAGGCATTGGCGAGGGTTGATCGAGGTGCCGGAAATTCGCGCAGGGATGGATATCGCCTGCGGTTTGCAGGTGGAGAACGAGCAGGATGCTTTTGCCCGTTTGCAGGCGGCCGGTATCGATGCCATACCGCTGTCGCGCTACTGCGTCAGCCCTCGTGGTCCAGGCCTGGTGATGGGCTTTGCGCCCTACGAGGAAGGCGCCATCGAGGCGGCAGCCAAGGCCGTCGCGCAGGCGCTGCGCAGCTGAGAGCCGCCCCGACCGAAGCCGGGGCGGAGAGCATCAGAGGATGCTCAGCGGGTACTCGACGAAGGCGCGGATCTCGTTGAGATCCGGCCCGACGTCGGTGCTGGAGCGGTAGATGGAGTTGCGCAGGCGAACATGCAGATCCTTGGCCGCACCACTCTGGATGGTGTAGCCGATCTGGTTGAAGATCTCGCGTTCGGTGCCGTTGTTGTCGTTGCCGGTATCGATGTTGTCACCGCGTACATAGGCGAACTTGTAGCGCAGACCCGGCACGCCGTACTCGGCGAAGTCCAGCTCGTAGCTGGCCTGCCAGGAGCGCTCGTCCTTCAGGTTGAAGTCCGAGTAATAAGAGTTGGCCAGGTAGATGCTCGAGCCGCCGTCGCCATAGTCATAGGCAAAGCCGGCATCGCCGCTGTTGCGCTGATGCGCGACGATAAAGGCATGGGCGCCGATGCTGTACTTGGCCGCCAGGCTCCAGATGGTGTTGCGATCGCCCTGGCCATCACCGCCGAGATCCACGGCTGCCACCGAGCCGGTGTCGTACTTGGTGCGGTAGATGTTGACGTCGAAATTGAGCGCCTGCTCAGCCGCCAGCGCCAGGTTGTAGTTGACGTTGGCGTAGTAGCGTTTGTACATGTCCTCGAGGTCGGAGTGATACACCGCCAGGCTCAGATCATCGCTCACGGCGTAGCTGCCGCCGAGCACGTCGATGCTCTTGAGTCGGTTGGGGTCACGTGCCGAATCGCCCATCGGGCTGTCCGCGGTGAAGCGGCCGGCGTTCAGCTCGAGCCCTTCGATCTCGTTGCTGGTCACCAGCGTACCGGTGAAGGATTGCGGCAGTAGGCGGCTGTCGTCATGGGCCAGAACCGGCAGGGAAGGGAACTGATTGCCGTACTTGATCACGGTATTGGAAACACGCAGTTTCACCGCGCCGCCGGCCTGGGACAGATCGTCCACCGGACGGCCTTCGCTGTCGGTGTCGAAGAAGGCGCGATAGTTACGTCCGCGGCCGCTGTCGAGCTTGACCCCGAGCAGGCCGAAGGCATCGACGCCGAAACCGACGGTGCCCTGGGTGAAGCCGGACTCGAAAGTGGCGATGAAACCCTGACCCCAGGTCTTGGCGTCGTTGGTGTGGTCTTTGTAATCACGGTTGAAGTAGGCGTTGCGCAGCAACAGATTGAGGTTGGCGTCTTCGACGAAACCATTGGCTTCGGACTGGCTGCTGGCATGAGCCAACTGCCCACCCAGCGCGAGGCTGCAAGCCAGCGCGAGACAGTGCTTCTTGTGCATGGGGGCTCCCGGTGTTGGTGTGCTGTTCTAAACGCGCCTCACATCGAGGTAAGGCCCGGCCCAGAGGGCGCGCATAGAGTTATCACCCGGCATGTAGATGCACTATTCAAGCTGATCGATGATCACTATCGACGACTTCGATGCGCTGATCAGCGCGAAGGACGATAGGCTTTACCCCGATGAAGACTTCCGAGCGGCGGCCTTTGTATCACTCACGGAGGCCGACGCTCTGGCTCCACTTCATCTCCTTTGGTTAAGACGACTTGTGGCCGCCTGGTGATCCAGTGCGGCCTTTTTTTCGTCTTCACCATGGCATCGCGCAGGTGCTCAGATGCTCAGATGCTCAATGAAAATCGCGGCTGCGAATATCCAGACCGGTCAGCATGCTCGTCAGATCCGTCAGGCGCCCGGCTATCACGTGGCGCACACCTTCGACCGTTTCCAGATGACCATCGACGCGCAGCATCTGCGACTGCACCAGGGTCCGTCGTTGCCGCTCGGCCAGGTCGTGCCAGACAACCACATTGACCAGGCCGAATTCATCTTCGAGCGTGACGAATATGACGCCGCTGGCGGTTTGCGGCCTTTGCCGGCCAATCACCAGGCCGGCGATGCTGACCGGCCGGCCGTGCTCGACCGCCAGCAAATCATGGGAACTGCGGCAGCGCTCGGCGCGCAATGCCTCGCGCAGCATGGCCAGCGGATGCGGGCCGAGAGTGGTGCCAAGCGTCGCATAGTCGGTCAGCAGATCTTCCCCCTGCGAGGGTGCAGGCAGGCTCAGGCAGGCTTCACTCGGCGCAGACACGCCGGCGAACAGCGGCAACTGTTCCTCGACGCCGGCCACCGCCCAGCGCGCCTGGTAGCGGTGGCCAACCAGAGCCCCAAGTGCGCCGGCATCGGCCAGCCGCTCACGCGCCGAGGCGTCCAGGCGTGCGCGCCGACTGAGGTCTTCGACATCGTGAAATTCACCTGACGGGCGCGCCTGTTCTATACGACGTGCATCGGCCTCGCGCAGGCCGCGGATCATTCTCAGCCCCAGGCGGATGGCCGGCTCGCCCTGTTCATTGGGTTCCAGGCTGCAGTCCCAGTCGCTGTAGCGGACATCCACGGGACGTACCTCGACGTTATGCCGCCGCGCGTCCTGCAGCACCTGATCGGGGCTATAGAAACCCATCGGCCAGCTGTTGACCAGGGCGCAGGCGTAGGCCGCGGGCTCATGACACTTGAGCCAGCAGCTGGCGTAGGCGAGCAGGGCGAAGCTGGCGGCATGCGACTCGGGAAAACCGTAACTGCCGAAGCCTTCGATCTGACGGAAGATCCGCTCGGTGAATGCCTGCGTGTAGCCCTTTTCCAGCATGCGCGAGGTGAGGCGCTGCCGATGAGGCTCAAGGCCGCCATGGCGTTTCCAGGCGGCCATGCTGCGGCGCAGTTCATCCGCTTCGCCTGGGGTGTAGTCGGCGGCGACGATGGCCAGTTCCATCACCTGTTCCTGGAACAGCGGCACACCGAGGGTGCGCTCGAAGACCGGCTTGAGTTCATCGGAGGGGTAGTCGATGGCTTCTTCGCCGTTTCGCCGGCGCAGGTAGGGATGCACCATATCACCCTGGATCGGCCCCGGACGGACGATGGCCACCTGGATCACCAGATCGTAGAACTTATTTGGGCGCAGACGTGGCAGCATCGCCATCTGCGCGCGCGACTCGATCTGGAACGCGCCGATGGTGTCCGCGCGGCTGATCATGGCGTAGGTGTCCGGGTCTTCCTTCGGCAGAGTGGCCAGCGTCCACTGTTTGCCGCGATAGCGTTCGATCAAGGCGAAACAGCGGCGCAGCGCGCTGAGCATGCCCAGGGCCAGCACGTCGACCTTGAGCAGCCCGACCCTGTCCAGATCGTCCTTGTCCCACTGAATCACGGTGCGTTCGGCCATGCTCGCGTTCTCCACCGGCACCAGCGTGTCGAGCGCATGCTCGGAGATGACGAAGCCGCCGGGATGTTGTGACAGGTGCCGGGGAAAACCGATGAGCTCACCGGTCAGTATCAGCACGCGCCGGAGCAGTGGATTCTGCAGATCGAATCCCGCTTCCTGCAGACGCTCGGGCGAGGGCGGACCGCTGCTCCAGCGACCACAGCAATCAGCCAGCGCATTGACCTGATCCGGCGGCAGGCCGAGGGCCTTGGCGACGTCGCGTATCGCCCCGGCGCCGTGGTAGGTGTTGACCACCGCCGTGAGCGCTGCACGCGTTCGCCCGTAGCGGCGAAACACGTACTGGATGACTTCTTCTCGGCGCTCATGCTCGAAATCGACGTCGATATCCGGTGGCTCGTTGCGCTCGCGGGAGAGAAAACGCTCGAACAACAGCCGGCTGTGCGTAGGGTCCAGCTCGGTGATGCCGAGCGCGAAGCAGACGCTGGAGTTGGCCGCCGAACCCCGACCCTGGCAGAGAATATGCTGCTCGCGGGCGAAGCGGACGATGTCATGCACGGTCAGAAAGTAGCTTTCGTACTGCAGCTCGGCGATCAGCGCCAGTTCATGCTCGATCTGAGTGCGGGCGGCGGGCGGCACGCCCTTGGGCCAGCGTTCGCTGGCACCACGTTCCACCAGATGCCGCAGCCAGGACGTGGCGTCATGACCTGCCGGTACCAGCTCGTGCGGGTAGTGGTAGTCCAAGTGCGCGAAATCGAAGCTGCAGCGCTCGGCGATGCACAGTGTTTGCGCGAGCAGCTGCGGCGGATACAGCTCGGTCAATTCTTCGCGTCGGCGCAGATGGCGCTCGCCATTGGCGAACAGATAGGCACCGGCCTCGGCCACGGGCAGATGTTGGCCGATAGCGGTCATGCAATCCTGCAAGGCGCGGCGGCCACGGGCATGCATGTGCACATCGCCGCAGGCCACGGCCGGCAAACCGTGAGCGTCGGCCAGATCGAGCAGGCGCTGCAGGCACGCGGCATCGTTCGCGCCACGATGCAACTCCACGCCCAGCCACAGGCGCTCCGGCAATAACGAACGAAGCCAGGGCAGGGCGCTGCTATCGCCATGGCTGAGCCAGATGCCCAGCAGCCCCTCGAGCGGCGCAACGAAGTCTTCATGCAACAAGCGGTAGGCACCCTTTGCCGCTCGGCGTCGCGCCCGGGTGATCAGCCTGCATAGCGCCTGATAACCCTTCAGATTCTCGGCCAGCAGCACCAGCTTCGGGCCATTTTCGATCAGCACCTCACTGCCCACGATCAGCTTTACGCCGCTCTTCTTCGAGGCCTCCCAGGCGCGCACGATACCCGCAAGCGTGCATTCATCCGTGATCGCCAGGGCCCGATAACCCAGCAGGGCCGCCCGCTCGAACAACTCCTGGGCACTGGAAGCGCCACGCTGGAAACTGAAATTCGACAGGCAGTGGAGTTCGGCGTAATCGCTCACGCGAACCACCCGTGCAACAGCAACGGACCGTCACTGCCGACCGTTCGATAGGCCCAGCCGCGCTGGCCGGCACGGGTTTGCACCACGTAGTAGTCGCGGCGCACATCCCCGCCATCCCACCAACCAGACTCGATGCGCTCCGGACCGCAGAGGATGCGTAGCGAGCTTTCACGCAGTGGCTGGGGTTCGCTCAACAGCCAGCCGGGACGCGCACTGCAGGGTGGCAGCAAGGGGCTGATCGGTTCGTTCTGCCAGGCGTGTTCGGGGCGATGATCCGCTCTGGCTCCGAGGCCATGCAGGGCGCCATCACCCAGGCGAGCGCGCAACCGTTCGCGTAACTGCTCCCAGGGCTGGTTCTGCTGCGGGCGCTCATCGAACAGTTGCTGGTGTTGCGGCGCGAAGACTGGCAATTCACGCGCCACCAGGCGCACGGCCAGCACCGGCGCCGCTAGCTGCTGATGCTGCAGACGGCCGCGGGTCAGCTCGAACAGCATGCCTGGATCACGCTCGGCGCTGAGCAAACCCACCTGCACCTGGGTATCGCCCCCCGTGCGGTGTTCCAGATGCAAGGCAAAGCGCTGAACGCCACTGTCACGGCCGGCCAGGTAAGCCGCCAGATCGGCTGTCAGGCGGCGCAGCGGGAACAGCAGCGCCTGATGCGACTCCACCTCGAAATTCAGCTCGATACGGGCATCGAATACATCCGCAGGCGTATAGAAATCCAGCGCCAGTGGGCGCTGGCCAAGCAGGGTATCGAGGTGGCGCAGTACCTCGGCAGGAAAGCGCTTGGCCAGGCTGTCGCGCGGCAAAGCCAGCAGCTGGCGCAGTTGCCTGAGCCCCATGCGATTGAAGGCAGTGGTTACCGAGGCAGAAAGCCCGAGTCGGTCCACTGGCAAGGGATCGAGCATCTGCTTGAGCATCTGTTCATCGCTTGCCATCAGGCCATCGCCGATATTGACCAGCACCCGCGCAGCAGCCGGATTCGGCGCGACGGCAATGCGGTGCTGGAAAGCCAGTGCCGACAGCTCGCTGCGCAGACGCGCCTGAAAGCGCGGCCAGGGGCCGAACAGGCCCAAGCTTGATTGCACTTCCAGCAACAAGCAGCGCGGATAATGGAGACTGACCTGGGCACTGAAGCCGTAGGCCCAGGCGGCCAGAAATCGCTGCCAGTGTTCGATGGCCGCAAGGTCATACGGCGCTGTTGCGAACCCCTGCGTGAGCGCCTGCGCCGCCGTCAGTGACTGCCCGGGTTTCAGCCCCAGAGCTCGGGCTGGCGGGTTGACGGCCTGCAGTACGCGACGTTGCGGCGAGCCGCTCAGTAACACCAGTGGCTCATCAGGGTTGGCGCGCTGACGTTGCACACCGTCCATGGCCAACTGCGGCAACAGGATGCAAGCCCAGAGCATGGCCAGCTCAGTGCCAGGCAAACGCAAGCGGCTGCGCAGGCGGAAAACCACCTCTGCACTTGATCACCCGCAGTTGCGCAGGCTGACCTTCGAGCACCAGACGCAGAGCGGCCGGCGAGGGATTGGCGGCCTCCGTCTGTGGCCGATAGGCAAAAGCCAGGGTTTGCCCAGTGCCAGCGGCCACTTGCAGGCGTCTCAGCGAACGGTCATCAGCCTGACGCAACCAGCACAGCACCGCCCCGCAGCTCCCCGAGCGCAAACATTGCTCGGCAGCCCACAAGGCATCGCGGCCATTGGCCTGGATGATGCTCAGGTGGCGCAAGTCGACGCCGGCCTGAATCCAGGCCTGGGGATAGGGCAGGTGAGGAGGGGAGACGAGCACGACCCGCTCGCCCGCGCTACTGAGGCTTGCAAGGGTCGGCCACAGCAAGCTCAGCTCACCGATGCCTGGCGCACTCGTGAGAATTTCACTGAGCGCAGCCGTAGGCCAGCCGCCTCCAGGCAATGCGGCATCGAGAAAAGGGTGTCCAGTTGAGATATTGGCGCTGGATGGCGATGAAACGGCCTGGCCTCGCCACACACGGCGAGCGTCGATCAATCGGTCAAGCGCAACCACGGATGACATGGGGTAACGACCATATACTGTATATAGATACAGTATTGTGCGTGCGGGTGACCCTGGTCAAGTGGCTGGCAGCAAGCCTGCTGCGGTCCATGTTCGGACGCCATGCGATGCATGGACGCTACAGGCAAATAGAGGGCCGCACGGGTAACCCAGTGCGGCCCTCTATTTGATGGACATGACCCTTGGCCGTCAGGGATGCAAGACCGTAGCGGCCTCCGACTTGAATAGCCGCGTGCGAATGTCCTTGGCAAGCATCAGGAAGAGCAGGGCAAAGCCCACATAGCCGTTGATCACGTAGACGATATTGATCAGGCGATCGAAGGGGATCGTCAGGCCGACAAGGGTGCCTATTACCGCCAGCACTACCAGCAGGATGCGGTGACGCCGGCTGTTTTCGTCCGGAGCAAAGCGCTTTACCGGCGCCCACAGCAGTAGCGCTGCAGTGGTGAAGATGGCAACGAACACGATGAGCGCGAAACCCAACGCCAGTGTCGGGTGAAGCTTGGCGATCAACGCCAGCGTGGGAATCTGCGTACCGGCCACGTCATCGAGATGGGCCGCCAGGCCCAACATCATGGCCAGCACCGCCAGGCTGAACATTACCGCGCCCAGCGTCGCACCCCAGCGGGCTTCCTTTCTGCTGGAGGCCGATTTGCCCAGATTGGTCATGAACGCCGCCAGCCACATCATGCAAAAACCGACGTAGGACGCGCAGGCAATGAACCAGTTGCTGCTGGCCTGCAAGACGGTGCGATCAGTCACAAGTGGTTCCAGTTGCTCCGCATAGTTTTGCAGCCCGTCAGGCGCCATTGCATAGCTGACGATACCAATGACGATTGCCAGAACACTCAGCAGCGGGCCTATCAGACCGATGATGTCCACCAGCCGCTTGAAGCCCAGCAGCAGCGTCACCAGGGCAAGACTGCCCATTGCCACGCCACCGATCCAGTTCGGCCAGCCGAACTGCTGATGTAGCGCGGCGCCTGCGCCGGCGATCATTACCCAGAAGGACATGAACAGGAAAACGACCGAGAAATAGTCGAAAAAACTGCCGAGCAGTTTGCCGCAGTAATATTGATAAATACTTTTAGGCTCGCTGAACTGCTGCTCATAGCCGGCACTTACGAAGCTGAAATTGACATAGATGAACAGCAACAGCATTAGCGCAACGCTGGCGACGCCACGATAACCGTATGCCACGAAGTACTGCATGATCTCCTGACCCGTGGTGAAGCCGGAGCCCACCAGCAGGGCGATCAGTGCTCCACCTGTCAAAAGTACGCGCATCAGGCGCACGGGATTGTTGTTCCGAGTCATAAGTATTGCACCTTGAGTTCTTGGTTTTGTTGAGGTTGCAGTGGGGATTTGGCGGGTTCCTTGCGGCTGGAGATGCAGGAACAGTAAGCTCGGGACGTCGTTTTCAATGCATCCGCAAGCGACATTCAGTCATTCGGTTGCGACGCACCTTCAGGGCCATGGCGCTGAAAGAGTTGCGTTTTGCCGAACGCGCGACTATCGGGAAAAATCCAGATACAGCGAGGAGAGGGCGCTTACGCGATAACGCCATTGGCAAGTTTGGTGAACATGCCAACTCTGATAACAACGCAAACAAGGGCTGGCTCGGATGGACGCCTTGAAATTGTTACCCAAACGTAGTTTCAGCGAAGCCATGCAGGGGAAGAACCTGCGTTTCGTAGATGACAAGAAGCAGCCGGTCAAACAGGCCCGGGTAGGTTTTCTGTTGCTCGAGCATTTTTCCTTGCCGGCTTACACCCAGGCGCTCGACACCATGGTCACGGCCAACCTGATCAGCCCTGGCTGCTTCATTACCGAGTCATTCAGCCTGACGGGCGAATCGGTAACCAGCGACCTGGGCTTGGTGATCTGTCCTGGTGCACAAATTCAGTTGTCGCACATGGCGGACATGGATCTGCTGGTGATCTGCGGAGGTCTGCGTACGCCGCTGAAGGCCTCGCCAGCGCTGAGCGCCTTGCTGCATGGCGCGAACAAGCAGTTCGTAGAGCTGGCTGGGCTCTGGAACGGCGCCTGGTTTCTTGGGCAGGCGGGACTACTGGATGGCTATAAATGTGCGATCCATCCGGAGAATCGCGCCGTACTGGCGGAGGTCGCCAGAAACAGCCAGGTGACCAGCGAGAGCTACATGGTCGATGGCAACCGGTTGACGGCCGCCAGTCCCAGCGGTGCATTTCATATGGTGATGGAATGGATCCGCAAGCGGCATGGCCGGGAACTGGCCGATGGCATCGTCGATATCCTGGCTTTCGAAGAATCGCGCTACCGTCGAGCACGCCCGGCACTGCACGACAAGATGAGCGAGCCGCTGCGCAATGTGGTGCAGCTGATGTGCGCCAACATTGAAGAGCCCCTGAGCCTGACCCAGATCGCCCAGTATGTCGGGCGTTCCAGGCGGCAGATCGAGCGGCTGTTCCAGGATCAGATGACGACCACGCCGGTGCGCTATTACCTGGAGCTGCGTCTGACTGAAGGGCGCCGGCTGCTACAGCATTCCGATCTGCCGATCCTCGATGTGTCACTGGCTTGCGGGTTCGTCTCATCGAGTCATTTCAGCAAGTGCTACACAGAGTTCTATGGTTACTCGCCATCAAAGGAAATGCGCTTCGGCAACGTCCGTTCGTCAAAATGCGAAAAACCTGGACCGAGCACCTGACGGCAGTCTAGGTGATAGTTCGCATAATGTATATTATGTTAAATAGCGTATTGAGTCAGATGCCCCTTCTTGATCGGGTGTCAGCACCAACGGTCCAAGGCCAATCGTCTTTAGGGCGCTGCTTGAGAATCCAGATCGAGGCCCCGTTCTATCGGGGCCTGCGTGCCTGATGAGCGAACGCTAGCAATCACAGGTGGAAATCACCCGCTGCCTCCGGTTGGTAAAGCACTTTCCGGATTTCAATTCGGCGGGTCCGCTTGGAAATCCGCCAGTCGATGGCGTCTCCCTCCTGATAACCGAGGATGGCCGCGCCGATGTCGGAACACACCGAATACTTGCCGGCGCTGCTGTCAGCGTCTTCTGGATAGACCAAGGCCACCTCGATTTCTTCGTCGTCCAGCTGCAGCAAGGCTCTGGAGTTCATCGTGACGACATTGCACGCCACCTGATCCGGTTTGACGACAATGGCCCGCTCAAGCTCATGCTCGAGTTCAACAACGGCCGGACCTTCCTCGAGCGCGATCAGGCTCTCCAGCCTGGCCTTGTCGACTTCAGTGATGTAGATCCCACCTGAGTCGCCAATGGCATCTTCACGCAAGCACTGCAGATAGCGCCCCGACGTCATGGAAAATGTTTTCAAGGTCGGTGTTTCGCTCTCGAGCAGAAAGCCGCTGCGCAGAAACGCTTTCAGCGAGCGCTTGTTGTCCGGGTGGATCTTGGCGATGAGTTTCCCGGCCCGCATGTCGAGGAAGGCCAGCTTCATGCCTTCGCGGATCGTGCCTGCACCAAGGTTCCGCCCCCATTTGTCGCTGTCTCCGATGGCCAGGACTATCTCGCAATCTGAGCCGGTCTTGATCAGGCGAACAAAGCCCACAGGGGCGTCATACCGGTCATAGGCCATGAAAAAACGGCCGCCCCGGTTGAATAGATGGGTCAGGATCGGCAATTGCGTGCGATCGATGGCTTGCTCGATGGATCGGCAGACATCGCGCGAATCGCTCAGATAGCGAGTCACGCGCTCATCCTCCAACCAATCCATCAGTGTCAGTGCATGTGCCCGAGTAATTTCTGGGCACAGCGAAATGAAAGGCTTGTTCATCTTCACCGTACTTATCTGTAAGGATGAAAGCCCTTCATGGCTATGGCCATG
>Ga0070754_10000273_pt1 | contig 51539 bp, 53 predicted proteins | sample VirMetDEL_Sep_01_FD_75181 | JGI IMG/M metagenome (GOLD analysis project Ga0070754, IMG submission 75181) | Aqueous microbial communities from the Delaware River and Bay under freshwater to marine salinity gradient to study organic matter... | ecosystem: Environmental > Aquatic > Marine >...
ACCAAGCAAGTCTACCGCAATACTGCAAACAGTATAATCGAAACACTCAATAGTTTCTTGTGGCGTTGCCCCCATGTGAAGCAAGTCATAAACTTTATCTTCAAATTCAATTGAGTCGCCAAGCCTTAGTTTCTTGACATGAGTGCCGCCTTTTCTGATCAAACCATCAACAGCATTTTGTCTGTTTGACTCTGTAGAAAAAAAGATGTCCAGATCCTTTATCGGGGCCTGCGTCAAATGACTCAAAACTGCACCACCGGCAATCCAGCAGTAAGACTCAAACTGACTTCTTTCTAATTCAAACACAGTGTTTATTTGATACATTCATTTATCGCCAAATCCTGTAGCTATCTTCATCTCTGTGAAACGTGCTTGCTTCTATTATGTCAGATTCCTCAAGAGCTTCGATTTGATGAGGTTGAAGTCTCGGTAAATCCAAGCAGTCTCCAACGTTTAATATGCGCGTTAAAACGTCTCCATTTTTCGACGTTAAATCTAAAAGACTAACCTGAACCTTACCATTTAAAATGTAGAATGTTTCGGATTTAATATCATGAAAATGCATAGAAAACTTATGCGCTTTATAAATATGGAGAATCTTGCCGCAGTAATTATTTTCTTCTTTGTTTGCGAAAACCAGTTCGTAACCCCAATTTTTTTCAACTCTTTTAGGTTTTTTTAAAAAAATGTCAAACATATCAACTAAGAGCCAGAAGAACCAAAGCCACCCATTCCACGGTGAGTATTATCAAAGAATTCCAATACTTCTTTGAGTTCAAATGGATCAACTCGCTCAAAGATGATTTGAGCAATACGATCCCCTTTCTTGAATTCAAATGGATCTTCACCGGAATTCAATAAAACAACCCCAATTTCATTACGATATCCAGAATCAACTACGCCAGCAAGGATATCAATGCCATTCTTAACTGCAAGCCCAGAACGTGGGGCAATACGACCATAGTAACCGCGAGGAATTGCCATTGCGATTCCTGTTTTTACAATGGTTCGAAATCCAGAAAAGACCTTGCCATCTTCATTAGCATAAAGATCCCATCCAGCATCATCTTCATGTGCCTTCGTTGGTACGAGTGCGTCGTCAGACAATTTTTTTATAGATACAATATTTTTTTCAGTTATCGTCATGTTTATCTTGATCTATTATTCTGATGATATTTTGAACTTTATTGCAAATTTTTTCTAATTCCATCTTTGTTTCTTCTTTAGAAGAGGTTCCATTCATTAAGTTTGTTCCAATACAGAGAGAGACTGTAGAAATTTGGTCGCAGTAAAATTTAACTTCAAAACGGGAGGAATCGCCTGATTGAATCATTTTATATTTTTAAAAGGGATATTTTAAATTCTCTAGCCAAGTCGTAAGAAACATCAGGAGCATAATTTTCAAGAAGCTCCCTAAAAAAAACTTTAGAAACTTTTTTGATTGCAATTGTTTTTAGGCAGGAAGGACAGGGAATATGGGTACAGGCAAGAAACTCTACCTCTCCCGGTCGGCAATAATTCAATACATTTTCTTCTGCATGAACCACTTTTGCTCTTCTCTGATCACGATTTGACCAGTCTATTTCAATACCGGAAGGTGAACCATTGTAACCGACAATCAGACTGTTGTCGTATTTTTTAGCTACTGCACCTACTTGAACGTAGGGGTCTTCAGAACGATCTTCTGCAATTGAGTATGCTAAATTTAAAGCTGTTAAGGGCCAAATTTTTCTTTGCCTTGCGAACATTATTTACCGTTAAGAAAGAGGTTTTTGATGTCCCTAATCTTATCTAAGATGTAGCTTGCGTCAATGTCTTTTTTGCCAAATTCTAGCAAAGATTCCAACTCTTTTTCCAAACTTCTAATTTTAGAGTAAGTTTCTTTGGGCTTTTCTCTTTCGAAGTTGCTAATATTCATCTTTATCTATGATAACTTTTTTATCTTTTACGTTTATGATTATCTTCTCTTTTTCGTCAGCAGTTTTTAAAGTTTTTATAAATTCTATAAAACAAAAATTGCAAAAAATTCCATACTGTTCATTGTGAAAGAATCCTAATTTATCGGCAGCTTTTAATATTTTATATTCTCTGCTAGTGTATGACATGCCACAGCAAGAACAGGATATTTGTTCTTCAAGATTGTCGCTAGGATATAAGGCACTGCAAATCACAAACTATATTACACGATTAAGAGCGTAAAACTTTGTCAACATAATTTTGATGACATTGTTCTATGATTTGTGTAGCGGAATCTCTTCCTTCCCAGCCTATCACTTCTACTTTTCTTTTGGATAAGTTTTTGTAGTTTCTAAAAAAGTCTTCATAGACATCCAAATACTCTTGTTTGATTTGGGTGTGATCCTCATATCTCTTATTAAACTTAGGCACAATAAGTATTTTGTCATCAACTTCTCCATCGTCAAACATTTTTAAAACAGCAATAGGATCTCCTTCTACTACGGTTCCACTTTGCAAGGGAACATCAGTAAATACAATGCAATCCAAAGGGTCATTGTCTGGAGCTAGAGTTTTAGGAATGAATCCATAATTTGCAGGATAACTCATCGCGGTTATCAAGCATCTATTTAATTCAAAATATCCTTGCTCAATATTGTATTCGTATTTGGCGTTTGAGCCTTTGGGAATTTCAATTACTCCAACGACATTATTTCCAATAATTGGGGTTACGTCTGTCCAGTAATTCATCTAAGCTCCTTTACCAAAAGTCTCCATCTGTCACTGTCGATCTCAATTTTGCCAGAATCAATGTCTTTGACTTTTTCTACTATTTGTTCGACAGAGTCATAAAAATATTTGTGCGGCAACATTCCCCATAACCAATGTGGAGCTTTCTTTTTCCCGCCTTCAATTGCCAAGAAGATTGGCTTTTTCATTCTTGCAGCAATGGCAAGCTCTTCTGAACTTCCATAACTTGGAACTTCTGGAATGATTCTTGCAATTATGAAATCTGATCTATCCACCAAATTAAGATCATAATTTCTTATTTGACGCATTTTATCTTGTAGATAGTCGTAATTACCAAGCTCGGCTTGTTTGTCAAAGAAGTTTCTTGCGTCGTCGTCCTCTTGAAGATCCTTTACAAAGGGCTTGCTATAAGGATTGTAAGTTATAATTCCAAGAGGATTAAGTTCTGACTCTACGTAAGATCGCCAGTCTTCTCCGTTAGAATACTGCATATGACCCACAAGGTAAGTTCTTGTGCGATACAGTATATTGCTCATTTTTCAATAATTTTAAAAGCTTTTTTCTGGTTTCTCTCTATTCGCTCAAGATACTTTTGGGCTTTTGAGAGTCCTTCCTCTGTGTGTTCAAATGCGCCGTGACAAAAGTTTCTTTCTTTATCTACGATTATATATGACTTTTTAGTCTTCTTGGGCATCTTTATCTATATATTGTTTATATTTGTTATAGAAGTTGTCGCAAAATTCTAATTCTTTATTGGCTTTAGCCAGTAAAGCTTCTAGATTGCGAACACCTTGCTCAATCTTTTCTAAATTTTCTGGAGTTGGAGCTTTTGAATACTCTTGCTCCAAAGAACCTAGTTTTGTTATCGCCTCGCTTGCGACTTCAACGAGCCAGTTTGCTGAATCATCTAAGACTTTAAACTCGTCTTCAATTTGTTCTGAAATATTCATCTATTAACTTTTCTAAAAGTTCCAAATGAAAAACCATAAAGCTTTTTCCATCTTTAGAACGGTTATGTCTGTCGTCAAATATAGCTTTCTCCTTTATTTGCGTCAATAGATTTTTTATTTCTGACTCTTTATTCATCTCTAGTAATGTCTAAGATAATTTTTCCATCCTCATTGAAAACAGAAGCTTTTGGATTTTTGCGTCTGAATTGAGTCAAACAAATAGCTACACGCTGATCATTGTCTTTATACTCTTTTTTCATTGTGTCGTTACTCATGCAGCGGCTAACAAATGAATTTTTATCTTCGTCTTTGTTTGGAGTTGGAATGGGCATATCTTTTATTACACAGCGTATTTACTGGATATTGATTTGTATTGGCTTTTGTGATTCAAGCTTTGGCAGTGTCACTTTGGCAATTCCATTTTTCATAGAAGCGGTACATTTTGACACATCTGCGCCCTTGGGTAAAGACCATTTTTGATGGTATTTGTATTCGTCGCTTTCTCCTTCTACAGTGAGAACAGACTGCTGAATGGTAAATTTAGCGTCTTTTTTGTCAATTCCCGGCATTTCTAATGTTAATTTGTAGTTTCCGTTTTCGTCTTCTGACCAATTGGTTCCATATACTACTTCATAAGTGGGCCATTTGTCCATATTAAAAAGACTTTCTGCAAGTGAGTTAGAATCAATAGATAATGTGTTCATATAAAATTGTTTTAGCATTTTTCATGCCAACTTTCTAAAAAACATAATTTTTTGACTCAAGACTCTAACCAAGAATCATTCCAATTTATTTGCTCTGGATCAATTATTTCTATATCACCAGAAGCAGAACAATCTTCTTTTCTATTTTCAAAATAATCTTTCATACATAATACAGCCTCTTTGGGCGCAGTTTCTAAATTCCAAGTAATTACTCCATCCTCATTGTAAATAAGATCCCTGTCTGGATTTACCTCGATAACACAGGCTGATCTAGCCACATATTGCCTGTTTTCTCTAGTTCCGTGAAAAAGATGAGCTACATCTACCTGTAAAAGTCCAATATCTCCTCTAACGTATCTAGAAACTGGCTTACACCAATCTTTCCAAGACTTCTGAAAGTGACGGTTATATTGTCTCATCCAGTGTTCATTAGTTTCCATGTTTCCGAAAAAACCTCCCCAAGTGTGAATCATATCTCCACCGCCAGTGATCATTTTATCGTATAAGCCACCTAAATGAGTAAATATCTCCCTGTGTACCGCCCAGCCTCCCCCCGGTCTACCTTGATCATTTTTAAAAGCCATAGAATGTGTCTTACGACTAACCATTCCTTTCTCGTCAAGATCAAGTATGTTTCTCATGCATTGAAGCACCGGCTTTTCATCTAAAATGTAAGAAGCCTCCCAAGCCCAATCCGGCTCAGAGAACAAAAAGTCGCAGTCCATGAATATAATTTTCGTATATTGTTCAGGAACTATAGTTTCTGCAATATTTAAAAGGCTTTCTTTTATGAATAGTACAGAATCAGTTTTTACATGAACTACGTTACCGTAGCTTATTTGGGGATCTTGCCCGTCAAACACCGCTTCGCATGTATACAAAGGAACACGTTGATCTTTTAGTTGTCTAGCAAAACGATGATAATTTTTTATTAAAGCGGAAAAGTTACATGGATTAAAAAAGCATGTAATAACTGCTATATCACTTCTTGGCGCAAACCTTCTTATCGGCTTTGGTTTGACAATTGGTTTGGGTTGCTGTGTAGTTAAAATTTTAGTAGCTGGAGTGGAAGTAGGCTCTGGTGGAAGCTCTACTGAAATTTTTTCTCCATTCAGGTCCAAAGCCTCACAGAAGCGCTTTCTGTAAGAGTAACTTTTAGATTTTAAAAAAGACGAAAGCTCCTGCAATTTCCTTTCTGGTTTTATTTTTGTCGGTCTTTCAAAAAAAGAATCTAGCGTATCATTTGATATGGCTAGTTCTTTGAAAATCTCTTTTGCGTTTTTGACCCCTATCGCTATTGAAATATTATGCATTATTAAAAAAGTCTTCCATTTCTTGCCAAACTTCTAAAGGTGTCGTGCTTTTTAAAGCTTGAAATCTGTCTTCTATTAACTTTTCTTTCTGCTTTCTTTTACAATTACACCCCGTACTCAAAGTGACTTTAACAAAGTCCAAAAAAGGAGCTACAAAGTTATACTCAGTTTTAACTTCGGGCTTTTTATTTACCTTATTTAAAAAATCCTTGCTATTCATCAATGAACCTCCAACTAAAAATAAAACCACTGTAAATTAAAAAAAAGTATTCTAAATTTTCATTTATGGCGCAAGCAACTAAACATAGCCAAAAGGAAAGACAGTATGGACAAGAAAACAGTTTGCTTAAAAAAGACTGACTTTTAAAATTCCAACACTCTAAATAATTTGAGCAATTCAAAGCGTTTCGTTCTTTTTCATAGTCTGAAACGTCAACTCCAAAAAGCTTCATGTAAGAGGACAAAGCTTCTGTCTTGTAAACTAGAAATAAAATAGAAAAAACGCTACTCCAAATTAATAATAAATCAAATGACAGTTCAAGAGGCTTCACACGTTTTAATTGAATGGTTTAAAGATAATGATTATTTCGATTTAGAATCCAACTATACTAACGTCGTAAGAGGGAAAAATCTACACAAAGACGCAAAATTAGTCAGATCTTCACTTTTAGCTGCTCTAGAAAATATCGAAGAAGCTAGAATTGTCAAGTCTACCGTTCCAGCTACCAATTATCAAAAAATTTGGGTTCTGCAAAGAAAACTTTGCAACCTTGACCAGACGGTTGAACTTTCTGGCAATACTTGTCGTGGAATCTACGATTTTTTAAATGAATGTGCAAAAAATTTAGGCATGGAATGCACTACAGACCCCTTGAATATTTCACAAGCAGATATTGAGTCTCTGTTGTGGGCATTGAACATTCTGAAAAAATCTCAAAAAAATGATTGACAAAGCTAAAATCCAATCATAAAAACAAAAAGCTACCTGAGAAATCAGGCGTGACGAGCTACGGAGACCTGAAAAAATGGCCCGACTCCTTGGCTGGAGTGCATGAATTTAGCTCTACAAATAAAAAATCGTATGGTAGTGGGCAAACTGTAACTCGGACCATACGGCCAATCTGAGAGTAATTTCAGAAAGGTGTCCCAGATAAGCGTGAGAATGTTTTTCTACTAAGGGAAGGAAATTGATCCTTCTTAGCGAACGGGACAGAGACTTGGGTTCCTGAACGATATTCAGGATGAGGTAGGCGAATGTTTTAGGCGCATACCAAAAATACCTCGTAGCGAAAGCTAGGTGTCAAACTCACAGGATAGAGTTAAAAATACACTTTCTTCTAGTGCCATAATTAGTTTTTTTAAACGTTATGAGCATTAGGAGAGGTGTATCCTCAAGGATAAAGTCAAGGTTAAAGGGATTTAGGGTTTACTTTATGAAATTTTAGGATATACTAAGCTTATGAAATTTATAGGTATCTGTGGTTATGCTAACTCAGGTAAAGATTTTCTTTGTAGCGTTTTAGAAGATTATTACAATGGTGTAAGAGTTTCTTTGGGAGATTTCTTAAAACAACAGTGCAAATCTGAGTGTATTAAAAAATTTGGAATTGATCCTACTGCCTGTTCAAGAGAAGATAAGAATAAAATAAGAGACTTTCTTGTTTCTTATGCAAACTCTTTGAGGACAATAAGTTCTGGCACTTACTTCACAGGTATGGCAGACAACCTTATCCAAACCTTGAGTAAATCTTACGATACATTTATCATTCCAGATATTAGATTCGATTACTACCCTAAAGATGAAACTAATTGGCTTTTATCAAAACCTAAATCTATTTTAATTCATATTGAAAGAAATGGAGTTTTTGCGCCCAACTACAGCGAAAGAATAAACACACCTAAAGTTGTTCGGAAAGCTCATTTGAATGTAATGCCTCCTAATTTCGTTGATGAAGAAAACAAAAATAAAAATTTTTTAGATTTTTTAATTTCTTCTGGTACCATAGATACCATCAATGAAAGACTTAGAATTAACACAGCAAGTAAAAAATTATGACGATCAGGTGGCCCTTCAGGAACTGATTGAAAAGCACCAAGGAATTTTTTACACAATCGTCCACAAGTATTCTACAGTTTTCAAGCAGTCGGGAGTTTATAAAAATGATGTTCTTGACGATAGAGATTACATTATTTATAAAACCGCCAAATCTTTTCAACCTGATAAAAACGCTAAATTTTCAACTTGGTTAGGCAACTGCACAAGGTACGAATGCTTGAATAGAATTTCAGAGAAAGCAAAATATATTTACTCTGAAGAACTTGATAACCAAAAAACTTGTCCCACAATACAAAGTCCCGACTCCTGCAATGAAGAAAAAATCCAGCTCTGCTTTGATGAAGTAAAAAAGCTCAATGACAAAAGGGCATTAAAAATTTTTAAATTAAGATATCTCAATGGAACAAGAAAAGTTATGCCTTGGAACCAAATAGGTAAAAAATTAAAAATCTCTACACAAACCGCACTAAACATTCACAACAAAGCAATCAAAAGAATAAAAAGTAAAATTTTTGTTTGACAAATTCCAAAAACAAAAGTATCATAGTCGAATGAGTGAAACTACTCAAAAAGAAAAAATGGTAGAAATCGCTGCTTTCTGGCGGCGAACTTCTAAGAACGGCAAGAAGTATCTTGCAGGAACAATGAAGACCGAAGATATTCCTGAAACTTTTGGAGAAAAAGTCAAGGTAGTTATGTTCGATAACAAGTCTAAGGAAAAAGAAAACCAGCCAGACTTTTATCTTTATTTGTCCAACAACAACCAACCCAGCCCAGCAAAACCCGCTGGTCCTTCCCGCACCGAGGAAGAAAGTCAGGACACAGAAGAAGACATTCTATGAGTCTTACCTTTAATGTTCCTGTTAACAGTGTCTCATTTGGGCAGCTATCAACTGCCCTCTTGAGGCATTGTTATTCTAACAACATCGACGTTAATCTTTTTCCTATCGGAAAAGTTGATGTTTCTACTCAAGAGACAGATGAACAATTTAATCAATTCTTGAAGAACAGTATTGAGTCTGCTCATGAAACTCACGATAGGCAATATCCAGCTTTCAAGCTTTGGCACTTGAATGGCTCTTACGAATCTGTTTCTGAAAAACAAGTTCTTTTGTCTTTTTATGAACTTGACCAGCCGACAAAATTTGAGCTTAATGTAGCATCAAATAATCATACTCTTTTTTCTTGTGAAGAAACTTGCGAGCTTTTTAATTCCAAAGGCGTAGGCACAGATTATCTTCCCTTGTTTTTTGATTCTCATAATTTTAAAAAGACAGACAAGCAATATTTTACTGATGGCAGAATTGTTTTCAACTTGGCTGGCAAGTTTGAGAAAAGAAAGCATCACGAAAAAGTCATTCGTGCTTGGGTCAAGAAGTTTGGAAATGACCGTAGATACGTATTGCAAACCAGTGCGTTCAATCCGTTTCTTTCTCATGAACAAAATGAAGCTGTTCTCAAGAATGCTCTAGACAACAAACCTTACTTTAATTTAAATGTTATGGGCTATATGCATAAAAATAGCATTTATAATGATTATTTAAATTCTGCTTCTATTATAATTGGTATGAGCGGTGGTGAAGGATGGGGTTTGCCAGAGTTCCAAAGCGTTTGCATAGGCAAGCATTCGGTTGTTCTAAATGCTTCTGCCTACAAGCAGTGGGCTAATGCAGAAAATAGTGTTTTGGTTGAGCCTAACGGAAAAATTCCAGCTTATGATGGCCACTTCTTTAAAGAAGGAGCAAATCAAAATCAAGGATCTATTTATGACTTTGATGAAGATGCGTTTATTGCTGGATGTGAAGAAGCTATCAAAAGAGTTGAATCAAATCCAATCAATGAATCAGGAATGAAGCTTCAACAGGAATTTACTGTTGAAAAAACATTCAATAAGATTCAAGAGTATTTGAAAAATGCCTGAGTATCTTTTTAGGAATCCAGAAACTGATGAATATATTAGCGTTATCCAAAGCGTTAATGAGAATCATTCTTATTCTGAAAATGGAGTAGAGTTTGAAAGGGTTTTTACCGTACCAAATGCTTCTATTGGCTCAAAACAAGATGGAAGCTACGAAGCATTTAAAAAGGCTACTACAAATAAAAAAATTACTTTAGGAGATGCTTGGGATATATCCAGAGAATCTTCAGAGAAAAGACAGCAAGCTCAAGGCAGGGACGAAGTTAAAAAGTCTTTCTTTGAAGACTACTCTAAAAAGAGGCAAAATAAAAAGCATATTCAAGACAAGTAGTTACACAACTTAAACAAAGTTTCTACAAAAACATAGGATTGTCAAAAATACTTGACAGTCCTATTCTTTTACCGTAATATATAAGAACATGAGCGAAATTATTTCCAACGAATTTGTTGAAGGTTATCAGGGCAAGCATCCTAATTGGGGTTTCAACGGCTTGGGCTATATTGTATATAAAAGAACTTACTCCAGATTAAAAGAGAACGGCGAAACTGAAGAATGGCCCGAAACAATTCAAAGATGCATTAACGGCGCACAGAAAATTGGAGCCAATTATACAAAGGAAGAAGCTGAAAAGCTTTTTGATTTGATTTTTAATCTCAAGTGCAATTTTGCTGGAAGAATGCTTTGGCAGCTTGGTACGCCTACCGTCGAACGTTTCGGAGCAAATTCATTACTCAATTGTTGGTTCACTCAAATGAATGAGCCAAAGTCGTTTACTTTCTTGTTTGAAAATCTTATGCTCGGTGGAGGCGTTGGATTTAGCGTTCGCCGCGAGGATGTTCATGAACTTCCAAGAGTTAAAACTGGCGTTAAGATTTGGCACGATGAAAACCCAGAAGGAGTAGCAACAAAAGATGCAGATTTTATTGTGCCTGATTCCCGTGAAGGATGGGTACAATTACTCGGCAAAGTTTTAAAAGCTTTTTTCTCTACAGGTAAAAGTTTTTCTTACTCTACCGTTCTTATTCGTGGTGCTGGCGAATTGATTAGAGGATTTGGAGGCTCTGCTTCTGGCCCTTCTATTTTGATCAATGGAATCACTAAAATTTGCGAAGTGTTTAAATCGCGTGAAGGTAAAAAGCTTCGTTCAATTGACGTTCTTGATATCAATAATATCATTGGAAGCATTGTAGTTGCTGGCAACGTTCGTCGTTCTGCCGAAATTGCTATTGGAGACCCTGACGATTTCCTTTTTCTAAGAGCCAAGCGGTGGGATCTTGGAGGCATTCCAAACTATCGCGCAATGTCCAACAACACTATTTACTGTGATAGCTATGAACACACCTCAGATGCCCTCTGGGAAGGTTACAATGGCAATGGAGAGCCTTATGGTCTATTCAACTTGCCTTTGTCTGAGAAGTACGGTAGGAAGCGAGACGGCCTAATGAAGAAAAGCGACCTTTATCCAGAAAACAAGGATAACGTCGTTGGAACAAACCCATGCGGTGAAATCAGTCTCGGAAACTACGAATGCTGCAATCTTAGCGAATTGTATTTAAACAATATTGAGTCTAAAGAGGAAATGTTTGAATGTGCCAAACTTCTTTACAAGACTCAAAAGGCTATTTGCGCTCTTCCATTCATTCATGAAGAGACAAATAAAATTGTTCACAAAAATATGCGAATCGGCCTTGGAGTGACCGGAATTTGCCAAAGCAAGGACAAGTTAGATTGGCTGGATTATACCTACACAAACCTTCGTGCATTTGATAAAAATTACTCAAAGGAAAACGGACACAGTCAGTCCATCAAGCTAACCACTGTAAAACCAAGCGGAACATTGAGTATTCTTGCTGGATCTACTCCCGGTGTGCATCCAGCTTTTTCTCGTTACTTTGTTCGTCGTATCCGCATGGCGGCTAATGACTCTCTTGTAGCCACTTGCAGAGATCTTGGATATCACACAGAATTTGCCAAGAACTTTGATGGAACTGAAAATCATGACACTTTCGTTGTTGAATTTCCATGTGAGTTTGACGAAAAGGCCATTGTAGCAAAGAACATGAGTGCCATTGATCAACTTGAGCTTATTAAAACCCTTCAATCAGATTGGGCTGACAATGCTGTATCATGCACCGTCTACTATAAAAAGGAAGAGCTTTCAGAGATTCAAGACTGGCTTTCTAAAAATTACAAGAACAATATCAAGAGCGTTTCTTTTCTTCTTCATTCTGATCATGGATTCGTTCAAGCCCCTTACGAAGAAATCGATCAAGATCAATACGAAAAGATGGTAAAGAAGGTCAAGCCAATTACATCTATTCAAACTTCAAACGAAATGATTGAAGGAATTGAGTGTGAAGGTGGAGCTTGCCCAATTAGATAAGAATAATGCACGAAAAAACAGAAAAACTTAAATCTTTAGTAAAAAAATGCTCTTCTTACGAAGAGTTTCTTGATGGTTCGCGTGACTTTTATAAGGGCGAAGACTGTTATGTGTTTTGTACTGGTCCCTCTTTTAATGATTACGACTTAAAATATTTAAATTCTAAAGTTAAAAACAAGCTAGTTTTTTCAATAAAGAAATCCTACTTATACCTTGCTGAAGAGACTGATTTTCATTTTTTTAACTGCTGTAATATGCCTGTAGACTATGAAAATATACCCTACAGGTACACAGAAACTGAAAACAGGCCAATAGTAATAGCTAGTAGTAATTATCCACTAGGATACAGATGGTCAAAAAAACAACCATTAGACCTTTTTCTTAAAGTTCCATTGATAGAAGAGGTTGGCAAACACAACTGCCTTTGTTTCAGTAAAAATTACGAAAATTACATACTACAAAACTCTAATGAAAGACCCGTTGGTCCCGGTATTTTATACGAAACCGTACTTTATCTAGCAGTACACTTGGGAGTTTCTAGCATTAACACTTTAGGATTTGACCTAAGAGACCCATTTAAGCATTTTTATCCTTCTCCTGAAGAAAATGCTGGAGTTAAAGTGGATTGGGAAGCCAAAGCAATAAACGACTCACTTCCTAGTCTTAAATCTTGGCTTGAAAAAAAGGGTGCAAGCATTAAAACTTTCTCTAAAAGTTCAGCTATAAACGATTGTGTCGAAAGATTTTTATTATAATTAAAATGCTGCGACCAAATACCTTGAAGACGTGAATTATGATAAAATTTTTGTAGTTGGTCCATCTTTTGATCTTCAGCTTCTTGACTTGGAAACGCTTCAAGCAAAAAGAGATAGCGGCTATAAAATATTTTCGTACGGAGACTCAATAAAAAGATTCTTCGAACTCAATTTCGAGCCAGATTACTGGACTTTCGTAGATCCAAACACTGTACTCCACTTCCCAGACGAAATAAGGTCTGGCAAATTTAATAATATAGAATTAATTGTCCCAGATCTCTACAGTGAGAACTGTAAAAATTTTTATGATTGTGGTTATAGGTCTGGAAATTTAGAAAGAAATAAAAATCTGTTTTTTGACCTAGAGCAAGGTTTCGATCAAGCTTTTAAAAAATATACCAAGTTAGATTTTGAGCCAATAAAAGGTATTGGAGATAAAATTAATTACCAACAGAAACTGTATGTTCACCTAAGAAAAGATATTATAGACTTTTTGAATCCTTGTAAATTTTCGTATAATTTACTTCCTTTGATCTTCTTCGTATTTAAAGATTATAAAAAGTTTGAATTTTTAGCTTTTGGCCAGTACAATCTTCCAAGGTATTTCAATAAATCTTCTGGCGATTATATTTTTTACGTAAAATGCTATGAACAAATCAAACCCAACTTTATCAAGTATATTAAAGATAACCAATTAAACTTGACATTTATGGGTAACGAAAGTCATTTTAAAGAATTAGAGACATGACATCATTACATTTCTTAAAGAAGAAAGTTTTAATTACAGGTGGCACAGGTTCACTTGGTAAAAGTTTGGTAAACAGATTGAAACATTATGGAGCTTCTCCGATAGTTTATAGTAGAGACGAAGGCAAGCAAGCGTTGTCTTTCGGTCAAGACGAAACTGTAAAAACCGTTATTGGAGATGTTCGTGATTTTGAAAAGCTAAACGTTACCCTCAAAAGACACAAGCCAGATTATATTATTCACGCAGCAGCACTCAAGAGAATTGATGACATGGAGTTTTATCCAGACGAGTGTATTAAAACTAATATCAATGGATCTGAAAATGTAGCTAGGGCAGCACTTCAAAATGACGTTGAAAAATGTATACTGGTATCGACAGACAAAGCCTGTCAGCCAGTAAATGTATATGGATCTTCAAAGTTCATAGCTGAAAGAACTTTTACCAACTATGATTACAATTCAGATTCAACAATTTTTTCTTCTGTAAGGTACGGTAACGTTATTGCTTCAAGAGGGTCTTTTATACCATTGTTTCTAGAAAAGATTGAAAAAGGTGAGACAATTAAAATCACCTCAAATGAAATGACTCGCTTTTTGTTTACTCTAGAAGATGCTGTAGATTCCGTTTTAAGAGCTTTGGAACACTCGACTGGTGGAGAAGTATTTGTTCCACAAATAAACTCATATACTCTTCCTTGTTGCGTTTCTGCTATATCAAAATGGTCTCAGTTAAATGCAAAAACTGAAGAAGTCGGATTAAGACCGGGAGAAAAACTGCACGAAGATATGCTTGCAGAAACTGAACTTCCATTTACCTACAAAGTAGATGATATAAACTTACTTCAGGTAAGACCTCAGTATACGAATAAATCCTATCAAGACTTTAAAAAATATGATGGGCCACATTTTAATTCAAAGCTTTGGGTCAAAGATGATGTCGATCATTTAATGAATCTAATTCAAAGAGGAATAAAAGATACTTATGATTTTTCAAAACAAGTTTTTTAATAAAGAGCTAATAGATATAGTTCAGGTATTTGATACTTGTGAGCTTGGTTTTGGAAAAAATGTTTCTTTATTGGAGAGTAGGTTTGAATCATTTTCAAATAAAAAATATAACGTAGCCACAAATTCTGCAAGTGCCGCAGCTTTTGTTCTTTTTTCATACTTGAAAGAAGCCTATGGAGAATGTGATGTATATGTGCCGTCTCTAACGTTTAGTTCTCCAGTTTGGGCTGCTCAACATCACGGTCATAATATAATTTTTGTAGACGTTCAAGATGATGCCAATTTTTCTTTTCAAGACTATCTTTCGGTAAGACGGGGTAACGGCTCGCTGTGCAAACCTGTTGTAATGCCGACACTTTATAGTGGAGTTTCTACTATACAAAATATCGACTTGGTTGGAGATGAAATTTTAGTAGTTGACTCTGCACATTGCATTACTCCGACAATAAAATGCGATTTTACCTTTTTTTCTTTCCACCCTCAAAAGCCCATTTGCTCCTCTGATGGTGGTATGTTGTCATGCGATAATGAGTCTGCCTACCACTATTTTAATAGTTATAGAAATTTTGGAAGACAAAATTTGTCTTCTGGCTACGACATAAATCAAAATGGCTTCAAGTTTTATATGAATAACTTGAACGCTACTATAGCTTTATCACAATTAAACAAACAAGCTTCTAAAATTCAAGAAAGGAAAGCTAGATATGAGAAGCTAAAAATTGATTTCGGAGAACAGTTAAGTGTTCATGACGATAAGTCTTCTTATTATTTCGCAACTTTAATTTCTGAAAAGTCTAAGGAGATTAACGAAATCAATAAACTACAAAAGCTTTACCCGCCCTTACATAATACTTCCTTTTATAAGAAGTTTAAGACTAGAGATTTGCCAAATACGGAAAGAATTTACGAAAATCTTTGTAATATTCCTTTGTCTCATTCGTTATGAAAACATTTGTTATAGCAGAGGCTGGAGCTAACCACGACAGAGACTTTGATCAAGCTATTAAATTAATTAATGTAGCTAAAGAGGCTGGATCAACTGCCGTCAAGTTTCAGACTTATTCTTCCGAAACTCTTTATTGTAAAAATACTTCGGACTTCGCTGGCTACAAAAACATAAACAAATTAATTAAAGACATTGAGCTTCCCAGAGAGTGGCAAAAAGATTTAAAAAATTATTGCGACGATCAAAATATAGAGTTTATGTCTACTCCTTTTGACGAAAGGGCTGTAGAAGAGCTTGTAGATATTGGAGTTAAAAGACTTAAAATAGCTGGATTTGAATCGACAGATTTTAGGTTTGTTGAAATGGTAGCTTCAGCAAGGCTACCTTTAATTGTTTCAGTTGGAATAGGCTTCAGAGACGAGTATCTTAATAAACTTTTAGATATTTGCACAAAATATACTGAAGACATTACTTTACTGCATTGTAATAATGCTTACCCAACTCCAATCGACCAATCAAACATCAATAATATTCCTCGACTAAGAGAGTTTTCTGCTCACAAAGGAGCTAAAGTAGGCTTTTCTGATCATACTTTATCAACGTTAACCCCAGCTTTTGCCGTAGTAAAAGGGGCAACAACGATTGAGAAACACTTTACCTTAGACAAGTCATTAAAAGGCCCAGATCACCCATTTGCACTTGAACCCGAAGAGCTTCGACAAATGGTTTCAAATATTTTAGAAGCAGAAAAATCTCTTATCAATTTACCCGCAAATAAACTTTCCAAATCTGAAGAGTCTTTTCAATTTGCAAGAAGATCTGTAGTTGCTAAAACCAAGATAAAAAAAGGAGAACTCTTAACAGAGGATAATATTACTACAAAAAGACCTTATGATCCTGTTTTGTCTATTGCAGCGTCAGAGTTTGAAAATGTTTTAGGTAGAACTTCTGCAAGAGATTATGATCAAGATGAAATGATATGAAAATTTTACTTCTTACTTCTGGAAAGAGCAACATCTTGGAATTTTTAAAACAGTACGGAGAAGTAACTGTTTACAGAGAAAAGTTAGACTTAATAGATTCAATTTCATATTTTGACTGGATTATAAGTTATGGATACAGGCACATTATTAAAGCTTCAGAGATAAAACAGGCTAGAAATCCAATAATAAATCTTCATATATCGTATTTGCCGTATAACAGAGGCGCAGATCCTAATTTTTGGAGTTGGTTTGATGATACTCCCAAAGGTGTTTCAATTCACCAAATAGACGAAGGTATCGACACTGGCCCTATCTACGCAAGAAGAACTGTAGAATTTACCGAGGAAGAAACTTTAGCTTCTTCATATGAAATTTTAAAAAGTTCTATAGAGAATTTATTCTACTATTATTTTGAAGATATAATAAGTGGTAAATGTCTTCCATTTCGTCCTATTGAAAAAAATGGATCTTTTCATCTCTCTAAAGATTTAGATAAATATAAACATTTACTCTATAATGGTTGGAACACGCCAGTAAAAGATTTAAAAAAAATGACAGATCTTGAAATTATAAATGAGATTGAAAGCGTCAGAAGTAAGAATAATGTAAATTGGATGGATATTCTTAGATTAGCGTTTAAACACGCCCCTGATGAAACTAGAGAAATTATTGGAAGAATAAACTCTGACGACAATAAAATTTCCTCTCTTCTTGAAAAGTTATCTAACAATAAGTGAAAGACGTAAAAGACATCCTTTTTATTTGTCAGGCTAGATTAGCCTCTCAAAGAGTTCCACAGAAAATGATAAAGCCATTTTGTGGAACAAATCTTTTGCAGATACTTATAGATAAAGTAAAATCTTCTAAAGTTATTCCAATTGAAAATTTTTATCTTTCACTGTATGACAGTGAATTGATAGACTTAGCTTTGCGGAATAATGTCAATTTCTTTAAAAGAAGCGAAAAATCCGCACTAGAAGAAAATGAAACTAAGATTATATGGGAATGGCATAACAAATTACCTTTTAAATATGTAATAATGCTTTCTGCATGTAATCCTCTTCTTAAAATTGAGACTATAGACAGTTTTACGAAATCTTTTTTGTCTTCTGAAAAGCAAGGGTCATTCGGCGTCATAGCTAAAAAGCAGTATTTCTGGGATCAAAATAAAAAAATGATTTCAGATTGGCCTTCCCATCAAAAGGTAATGAACACAAAAACTATGAACGTTACCTACGAAGCAGCCCACTGTTTATATGCTTCAAGAATGGACATCATAAAAGATGGCTACTGGATGGATACTAAAACGCCACCAGAGCCAGATCTTTTTGTAATGAACGAATTAGAAGCTTTTGATATTGATTATCAATGGCAGTTTGATACAGCAGAAGTCCTTTACAAAAATAAAGTAGCATGAAAAAAATTATTATCACAGGAATTTTAGGTCAAGATGGAGCAAACATGGCAGAGTATCTTCTGTCTTTGTATGATGAATTCGGTTTTGAAGAACATGATTATGAGATTTACGGCATGATGCGTAGATCTGCAAATCCAAATCTTAAAAACATTGAAAAAATTAAAAATCATCCAAGATTCAATTTACAGTTTCTTGATCTCGGTGATAGCGCAAGTATTGATACAGCAGTAAAAGAAATTGAGCCAGATTATTTTATTAATTTTGCCGCAAATAGTTTTGTTGGCATAAGCTGGAAGATGCCAGAGCAAGTTATGAATGTAAATGCTCTTGGTGTTTTGCGTTGCCTTGAAGCTATTCGTAAATTCAAGCCAGACTGTCGATTTTATAGCGCAGGATCAAGCGAAGAGTGGGGCAATGTTGATTATAGTCCTCAAGATATTAATCATCCAATCAAGCCTCGTAGCCCATACGGAGCCTCAAAAGCGGCAGCAAGACATCTTGTAAAGGTATACAGGGAATCTTATAACATGTACGCTGTTCATGGTATTCTTTTTAATCACGAAGGAACAAAGCGTGGAGAAGAATTTGTAACAAGAAAAATTTCAAAAGGTGTAGCTAGAATCAAAGACGCCCTTGAATCTATGATTTTTAAAGAAGAAGCTCCAGATCCTATTGAACTTGGAAACCTTGATGCCAAAAGAGACTGGTCAGATTCCAGAGATTTTGTAGAAGGAGTTTGGTTGATGCTTAATCAAGATTCTCCAAAAGATTACATTCTTTCCAGTGGAGAAGCTCATAGCATCAGAGAGTTTATTGAAAAAGCTTTTGCTGTCGCAGGAATTAAAGGGTCTTGGCGTGGAGAAGGTCTTGAAGAGATTTTTGTAGATGGAGATCAGGTCTTGGTAAAAATAAATCCAGAGTTTTACAGACCAGCAGAAGTCGATCTCCTTTTAGGAGATTCTACTCCAATTCGCAAAGAGCTTGGCTGGGAGCCGAAAATTTCATTTGACAAATTGGTAGAGTCTATGGTACAATATGACCTAGATGAAACCAGACGCAACTAAATGTCAACTTTTAGTTGAATCAATGTTAGAGGGTCAAAATATTATTTGGCCCGTTCAAATCCCTGTAGCGCAAAAGCTTATTAGTTTTTGCGACGATCTATCTTTTTGGCTCAAAGTCAAAAACGATCTAGATGTTCAGATATACTCTCTTAAGTTTTTTCTTTCTGCCCCAATGAAGAAGAAGCTCACGGAGGAGAAAAAAAAGTTTTTTCTTGACAAAAAGCCAAAGAAGGAGTATACTCTACAACAAGACAAAATAGGCGAAGACACGGAGAAGAGCAAAAAGAAAATCAAAACTTTAAAGGACTTTTTAAAAAATGGGTAGAAAGAAGAAAGAAACTCAGGAAGGTGGGCTTACTACGATGGATCAACTCCAAGCTTACCTTAAAGAAACTAAGGGTGATCATTATAACTATTCCGAAAATTTTAACTACAAGGTTAAAAGCGGAAGTTTGATTTTTGACGTAGCAACAGGTGGAGGAATTGGCCCCGGCTTGGTTAGAGCGACAGGGGTAAGCGGTGGTGGTAAAACTAGCTGTGGTCTTGCTGTTGCTAGAAATTTTCAGCAAACTGTAGAAAATTCTATGATTATCTACATCAAAGCTGAAGGTCGCCTATCTGATGACATGATTGCTAGGTCAGGAGTTGACACAAGTCCAGAAAAGTGGTTTGTATACAAGTCAAACATCTTTGAACCTGTTATGCACTTGATCAGTATGCTCATCAAGAACAATCCAGAAAATAAAAAGTATTTTTTTGTTATTGATTCTATGGACGGACTTATTCGTAAAAGAGAAATGGATAAGTCTTATGATGAATCTCAGCAAGTTGGTGGAGGAGCAACAATTACTTCAACCTTCTTGAAAAAGATGAACTTGGCGATTACGGAAGGTGGACACATTTGCTGGATGATCTCTCAGGTGAGAGCAACTATCAAAGCTGATCCAAGGCAAAAGCTGGACCATAGACTAACTAATGCTTCAGGAGGCAATGCGGCTACTCACTTTGCTAACTGGATTTTTGAGTTTCAGCCGACTTACAAGGATGATAAAATCACAAGAAAAATAAAGGGAGAAGATAAAATTGTTGGGCATTGGGCGAAGATTGCCTTTCAAAAAACAGAAAATGAAACGGCTGGAGAAGTTATTAGATATCCAATCTGTCATGGCAGAACCAATGGTGAAAGCGTATGGATTGAATACGAGGTCTTTGATTTGCTTTTAGCTTGGGATATGATAAAAAAGGCTGGAGCTTGGTTTTCTCCTACTCAGCCTTTGACAGAGTTAATGCAGGAGCATAAGCTAGAGTTCCCAGAAACACTTCAAGGAGAAGCGGCAGTTCTTTCTTATCTGCAAGAAAATAAAAATGTAACAAGTATTCTGACAGAACACTTTAAAGAAATTCTTTTGCCGTGAGATTAAAAAATATATATGGTCGCTATGTAAATAAAAATGTTGAAAAATACAGAATAGATTGGGAAGAAAAATCAAGAAGTAAAGCCCAATTTAGGACCAAGGAATTCCTCAAGCAGTATTGGCAGAATGATATTGTTTATGAGGAATTTCCAGTTTATGGCACTAGAATGAAGGTCGATATTGTTAATATGACCAAAAAGATCGCCATTGAGGTCCAAGGTAATCAACATTACAGTTTTAATAAACATTTTCACAAAAATTCCCGATTAAAATACTTGGCCTCCCTCAAAAGAGATGTTAAAAAGCTTGAGTGGTTGGAACTAAATGATTTCACAGTGGTTGAAATTACGGAAGACGAAACCAAAAACCTCTCGCGCAAACTCTTTGAAGAAAGCTTCGGCATAAGCCTTTATTAAGATGATTTATTCTTTAGAAATAGAAAGACATGTTTTGGGTGGCATTTTAAAGCACCCAGACATCTTTCCAGAAATTGAAAGATTTGTAACTCAAAACGATTTTTATAATGAAGTAAATTCTATCATTTTTTCTGTTCTGCGCGACCTTATTCTTTCTGACAAGCATATTGATAAGGTTATCGTAGCTCAAGCTATCAAGAACCTCGGAATTCACGTTAATGAAGATATTAACATCTTCGATTACATAGAGTCGATATCCTTCACTCAAATCAACAGAAAAGGAGCCATAGAAGCTTCTAAAGAGTTGGTTAAATTTAGAATCAGAAGAGAAATTTACGGAGTAGCAAAAGAAGTAGGGCAATATGTAAAAAAGACTGACGAAAAAGACGTTGATAAAATTATTTCTCATACTGACGCAGTTTATAATTCAAAAATACGCTCTTATGATTTTGAAGACGAGCCAGTAGATGCCTTTGAAGGTCTTTATGAAATGGTCGAAGAAAGAGGGGACAACCCTCAAGAAGACACGGGAATTGAAACTCCATTCCGATATTTTAATGAGATGTTCGGGGGCTTGAGATCAAAGAATATTTACGCAGTAGTAGCAAGACCGGGACAAGGTAAAAGTACATTTCTTTCTTACATGGGTTATGGAGTAGCAAGAAAGAATAAAGTTAAATGCCTGTATCTTGATACAGAAATGTCAACTGAAGAGCAGCAATTCAGATTGGCAGCTAGTGTTACTGGTGTTCCGCTTTGGTATATTGAAACGGGTAACTGGAGAAGAAATCCAGAATTTGTAGAAAAAATAAGAAACGGACTTTCTTCTATCAAAGAGTCTGGATTTTACCACATTCATGTTGGAAATAAAAACATTGACCAGCTTTGTTCATTGGTTCGCCGCTGGTACTATAAAAACGTAAAGCGTGGAAATAAATGTTGCATTTTTTACGACTACGTAAAGCTAACTGGAGAAAATGTAGGACAAAATTGGGCAGAGCATCAGGCTATCGGTGAAAAAATTGATAAATTAAAAAAACTCTCTGAAGAATTGGATTGTCCAATCTTCACAGCTATGCAAATGAACAGATCTGGAGAGAACCAAAACAGGAACTCAAATCAATTCTCAGACGACTCTTCAGCAATTGCGTTGTCTGACCGCTTGCAGTGGTTTGCTAGCTTTGTAGCTATCTTCAGACGTAAAACTCTAGACGAAATGGAGGAAGACGGTGAATTCGGCACACACAAGCTCGTTCCTATTAAAACAAGATGGCAAGGCAGAGAAGCTGCTGGTCATCATGATCGAATCAGAAGAACTTTTCAAGATGGAACTCAGCGGTGGGTAAGTAATTATCTCAATTATGACGTAAACAATTTTTCTGTTGATGAAAGGGGTAGTCTACAGGAAATTATCGAGGCTCAACAAGAGCATCACGAAGTAAATGATGAAAATTTTAACGATGGAGACATTCTGTAATGGATTTGAAAGAAGTTTTAATTGAATTAGGTTATTCTAATATTACCGATAATGGTAAAGAATATAGAATGCGCCCGATTTATAGAGACAGTAATAATAATACTAGTCTTTGTGTAAAAAAAGATACAGGTAGGTTCTTTGATTTTAGTGCCGGTATAACTGGCAAATTTGAAGAACTAGTTAAAATAAGTTTAAATTTGTCAAGCATTCAAGATGCCGAAAAGCACCTGCAAGAAAAAGACTTTTCAACCAAAGATTTAGTTCATAAACCAAAAATCAAGCAGCCTAAAAAGCTAGATCAGTCTATTCTCTCCGAGATTGAGCCTGATCATACATATTGGATAAATAGGGGAATTTCGCAACAAACTTTAAAAGTATTTAAAGGCGGTGTAATTAAAAGTGGAAGAATGAAAAATAGGTACGTGTTTCCTATTTTCAATTACAAAAATCAACTTATTGGATTAAGTGGAAGATCTCTTGATGAAAATCCTAAAATTAAATGGAAGCATTGGGGAACCAAAGATGAATGGAAATATCCTGCTTATTTTAATATCCAATATTTAAAAAATGCAGAATCATGCTATTTAGTAGAAAGTATAGGAGATATGTTAAAGCTTTGGGAAGCTGGATACAAAACCTCAATAGTTTTGTTTGGCCTCAATCTATCTACTTCGGTATTGAACCTCCTAATCAAGTGCAATCCAAAAAAGATTCTAATTTGCACCAACAATGATTCTCACAAAAATGTGAATTCAGGCTCAGAGTCTGCTTCTAAAATTCAAAACAAGCTTTTAAAATTTTTCGATAGAAAAAGAGTAGAAATCAAACTTCCTCCAAAAAACGACTTTGGAGAAATGACGGTTTCTGATATAAAATCATTTTTATAATGCCAGATAAAAAATATCTATCAGCCTCTAGAATTAAAACTCTAGAAGGCTGTTCTTGGCTTTATTGGTGCAATTACCATTTAAAGGTTCATCAAGATTCAAACTCTGGAGCGCAACGTGGAACTATTGTCCATCTTGTGCTTGAAGTGCTTTTAAATTCAAGAAGGAAAAAGTATGTTACAAAATTAAAGAAAAAAAATACTATTGAATCTATTCCTAGTATAGAAAGACTTGTCAGAAAGCACATTGATAAAGAGGGACTGACAGAAGAAGATTATGTGATGTGCGACGAAATGATACTTGTTGGTTTGAATAACGAGTATTTCGGCAAAAGAGGCGCAAAACAAATAGATCCAGAGCTTGAATTCAATATTGAAAATAAATCCCCACGTTACAACATTCGTGGTTTCATTGACAAGTTTATTGAGTATAAGAACAAGCTTGAGATTCACGACTACAAAAGCAGCAAACAAAAATTCAAAGGAGAAGAGCTTGATTCAAATATTCAAGCTATGATGTACTCTCTTGTAGCTAAAAAAATGAAGCCAGAGCTAGATGCTTTGGTTAAGTTCATTTTTCTTAGATTTCCAAATCAGCCAATTCAAGAAGTTGAATTTGATGAAGAAACTTTGGAAGGATTTGAATATTATCTAGAGCATATAAACAATGTGATTGATAATTTTTCTGAAGACGATGCAAGTTCAGATTTCGCAGCAGATAAAAACATGCCCAAAAAAGGTTTTAGCGGCCCATTGCTATGCGGATTTGCTAAAGAGCCGGGACAATTAAAAAAGGATGGAACGTTAATGTGGCACTGTCCTTATAAGTTTGCTTTTGATTACTATGAAAAATTAGATGATGAAGGTAATGTAATAGGCACTTCTAAAAACAGACCCAAAGGTAAATTTAATAAAAAATCTTATTCTGGATGTCCAAGACACACACAAACAAAAGGCGAAGACCCTTTTGATTTGTCTTGTGGAAAAGATAAAGACCCTTTTGATTTATGAACGCTCTTTTAATGCCACATGTTTACAGTGATCATGTTAAAAAAGCTGAAGTAGGAAAAAATTGGCAAAATAGATTTCAGTATCTTGTAGATGGACTGTTAGCGAACGGCATAAATACCTACAAGCACCCTTTATTTAAATGTGATTTAAATAATGCTTTAGATTTTTGCGAAGATGTTAAATATGACATAACTATTTATAATCATGCAGACAATTCTTATAATTACGCAGAAAAAGGAAAATACAATTGGTACTTTAAACCAACAATACCTACAGAAGATTATGTGACTTTAGATCCAATGGGATACGGAAGCTACACGACCGCAACCTACTACAAGCCTCCATTTTTAAAATATAAATTAAAAGATGCCCAGAACTTTATAAACACTAAAGTTAAAAGCTGGATTGATTCTGGAGATTCAAAGTGGGGGAAAGTCTTGTCTCCAATTGATACAGAAGAAAAAGATTACGTCTTAGTCATGGCTCAGTGCGAGGCTGACTACTCAGTAAAAAGGCATGATTTTGGGGATTACACTACTCGTATAAACGGAATTGTAGATGAAATACTTTCCTGTTCAAACAAAAACATAATCGTTAAAGGTCATCCATATTGTAGAGTGTCAATTTTTAACGACAATCCAAGAGTCAAAGTGATTCGCGGAAAATACTCTTCACATGAATTAATTAAAAACAGTTACTGTGTTGTTCTTGCCAATAGCGGTGCTGGTTTTGAAGCCCTTTTTCACGACAAACCAGTAATCTGCTGGAGTTATCCAGAATACCATTGGGTAAGCTACGACCTTCGACACTTGTGCGACATGAAAAGAGCTTTAAAATTAGATTGGTACAACTCAAACTCCGTAAAGCTTTTTCTTTATTGGTACTTTGAACATTATTGCTTTTTTGACTCTGAATCAGCGGCAAAAAGAGTAAAAAAATTACTTGACAAAAGCTAACATTAGAAGTAAAGTTTACCTATGGTTCCGCTTTTTAAAAGCCATTACAGCGTAGGCAAAAGCATTCTAACGCTTAAATCTTCTACTCCTCTGTCTAGTAGAGATGATAGTCAGCCAGACTCTATAGTAGATATTGCTTTAGATCACGGTCTTAAAGAGGTTTTTTTGGTGGAAGATAATATGTCTGGACTTCTTGAGGCATACACTAATCTTTCTGAACATGGTATCAATCTCAACTTTGGTCTTAGACTAACGGTATGTGAAGATATTAACGGCAAATCTCCAGAAAGCATTTTAACTGAGCATAAAATTATAATCTTTGCCCCAAATGAGAAGTGCTATCGACAACTCATCAAGATCAATGACGTTGCTACAAAGCAAGGATTTTATCATGTTCCAAGAATCGACCTGAAGCACTTGAGGGAAGCTTATGAAAATTGTCGAGAATTGATTTTCTGCATTCCATTTTATGACTCATTTATTCATGCTAACGTTCTTCAAAATAAAAAATGTGTTCCAGAGTTTGGAAATATAAACCCGATCTTTATGCTTGAAGATAACGACCTTCCGTTTGATGACATTATTGCGGAGAAGGTTATAGAGTATAATTTAAACGATACGCCAAAAGACTTAATCAGAGTTAAAACTTGTTACTACAAGAATCGCAAAGACTTTGATGCTTACATGACCTTCAGAGCCATCAATAAAAGAACTTCTTTAGAGAAGCCTAATCTTGAACATATGTGCAGCAGCGACTTTTGCTTCGAAAGCTGGAAGGAGGCATCAAATGTCTAATTTGCTAAGATACGATGAATCTAAAATTCTTACTTTTATCGACTGCGAGACCTTCAATCTAAACCTTAGCTTCACTTGCAATCGTCCTTGGCAGATTTCAATGATCAAGACTGTCGGCGGCAAGATGATTGATCAGCGAGATATTTTTATCAAATGGACGGACACTGATCTTAAAATTGGAGAAGGTGCTGCAAGAATAACCAATTTCAATCAAAAAGCTTTTGACAAAAAAGCTATTACAGCAGAAAAAAGCTTTCCAATGGTAGATGAATGGCTGCAAGAATCAGACTATATTGTTGGTCACAATGTATTTGGTTTCGATCTTTATCTGCTTCGTGGATATTATAAATTTTTTAATAAAGACTGGAAATGGATAACAAGAAAGGTTCTCGACACAAATACAATTGCTAGAGGAATTAAAATGGATATTCCGTTCCAACAAGAAGATGATATTACAGAATATCAGTATAGAATCTACCACACGAAAAACGCTAAAATTAAATCAAGACTAGCCCTTCTTGGCAAAGAATTTGGGATTGACTTTGATGAAAAAAGACTGCATGATGCATTGGAAGATTTGAAGCTTAATGTGGCAGTTTGGAACAAGCTAAAGTGGCAGATTGAACTATGATCAACGATTTTACAGAACAGTTTAAAAAGAAGTTTAAAGGCATCAAGCTTGACCTTCATGGCGTAAGACTTCCAGATATTGAAGTAAAAGATGAAGATCTAAAGAGGCTAGATCTTCTTGAATACAAAGGCGACAATTATCAAATTCTTCGCCAGCTTTGTAAGATTGGTTATAATAATCTTGGATTACACAAGAGTGAAGATAAAAATAAATATGATCAAAGAATAAAATACGAACTTGAGACATTGAAGGAATTAGGTTTTATTGACTATATTCTCTTGGTGTGGCAAGTCATCAACTTTTGCAAGAAAAATGAAATACCTACAGGACTTGGTCGTGGTTCCGCTGCTGGTAGCGTTGTGCTTTATCTTACGGGTTGCACTGGCATTGATCCTGTTAAGTATGATTTATATTTCGAACGTTTTGTTTCTAAGATTAGAGCCAAGAAGAAGGAGGTAGATGGAATCACCTATCTTGACGGCTCATTGATGTGCGACGTTGATATTGATGTTTGTTATTACAATCGACAAAAAGTTTTAAAATACTTGGACGAAGAGTATTTCGGCAAAACCTCTAAAATTCTCACATTCAATACTCTTTCTGGCAAGCTGCTAATGAAAGAAGTTGGCAAGGTTGCTGGCGAAAAACAAGAGTCCGAAATGAATCATGTTAGCCATGATTCCAAAGGTTTTTGGAAAAGTGTCTGATATTCAAGATGCCCGAGGTGAATCTTCAGAGTTTGATCAGTGGTGCGGAGAAAACGAAAGAATATTCAATATCTCTCTGAAGCTTAGAAACCTAATCAAAAATAAAGGTGTTCACCCTTCTGCAATTGCTATCAGTCATGGATCACTAGATGAAAGCTGCCCAACAGAGCTTTCTAGCGACAAAAATACGGTTTCCAGCTTTGATATGAACTGGATTTCTGTATTTAATGTCAAACTGGATGTTCTTGGATTGAGAGGAGTGTCTGTTGTAGATAAAGCTTGTGAGCTTATCGGAATCAAGCCCTCTGACATTGATATCAATGATCCAGAGATTTATCAAAATCTACAAGACATTAAATCTTTTCATGGACTTTTTCAAATCGAAGCGGACATGGCTTCCAAGGTATGCTCTAAAGTAAAGCCTAAGAATTTGGAAGAGCTTAGTGCTGTTCTTGCTTTGGCAAGACCGGGAGCTATGGACTTTACTGACCAGTATTCTAAGTTTTCAAATCATGGAGATTATGAACCTATTCACCCTTTCTTCGATGATATTCTAAGCAAGACTGGTGGTGTAGCTTTGTATCAAGAGCAGTTGATGCAAATGGCTCATAAGATTGGATTTACTCTCGATGAAGCAGAAATCCTAAGAAGAATTGTAGGTAAGAAGAAGCTTGATCAAGCTAAGGAATGGGAGGAAAAAATTCATCAGAAAATTCGTGAAAACAATCTTGATGAAGAAATCGGCCACATCTTGTGGAAAATTCTAGAAGACTCTGCAAACTACTCTTTTAATAAATCTCATTCAATAGCTTACGCCGCTCTTTGCGCTTGTACGATTTATCTAAAATTCAAGCATCCAAAACAATTCTTTTTGGCCTTGCTAAGAATGAGCCGACATGAGCCAGATCCAATTCTTGAAATTTCTAAAATACATAAAGAATTGTGGAGATTCAACATCGAACTTCTCGGCCCACATTTGAACAAGTCCGAAATGGATTTTTCAATTGAAGGTGATAATATCCGATTTGGATTGCTTTCAATCAAAGGTGTTTCAGAAAAGACAATGGAAAAGCTGGCAAATTTTAAAAACGAACACGCCAATAAATTTGAAGCTTTTGAATCAGCCAAAGAAGCTGGACTAACAATTGGAACCGTTGCTGCTCTCATCCAAGCTGGAGCCTTGGAAGGGTTCAAACAGTCTAGAGCTAAAATTGTTTATGAAGCCCAACTTTGGAATCGGCTAACAAAAAAAGAAAAGTCTCTTTGCATGAACGTTTGCGAAAGTGTTGATTACGACCTAGTCTCAACAATAAGAGCCTTGAATGAAAAAGTTAATGAAAAAGGCCAGAAACTGATCAAAGACAGTCGTATGGAAACAATCAAAAAGCGTTGCGAACCATACAAAGCCATCTATCAACAAAATAAAAAGTCTGAGTCTTTTGCAAACTGGTTTTATGAAAATCATTTGCTTGGATATACTTACAATAAAAGTTTAAAAAATATTTTTGATCAGAAAACAAGTGATTTGGTTTACTCTTCTGAAGCTTTGGCTTATCCAAAAGGGCAGCGAGTTAAATTTATAGGACACGTTCAAGAAAAACCTAGAGAATCAGTTAGCGCAAATGGAAATAGGTATTTGAAATTTCAGTTGAGCGACGAATTTGGGTTTGTTAATGTCATGATCTTTAATAACTCGCTAGATTCAAGCAAGGAAGCGAATGGAGATAAAAAGCCAAAAGAAGGTGACATCGTAATCATTAAAGGAACGAAGCAGGAAGATAATATGGTATTTGCAGATATGTTTGCAATTCAAAGCAACAAAGTCTACACAAAACTTTCTGACTTAAAAAATTGACAAATACAAAATAGAAAGGTATAGTATCAGCATATGAAGAATCTACAATATTACAAGCCTAACAAGAAAAATACCGGACACGCATGTTCCTTCTGGGTAAACGAAGATGGAACGGTTCAAACCTCGATGCTAAAGCAAAGCGGTTGGAACGAAAAGACCCGCAATGGGACTTTCTCTGCCAACAAGGACAACCCAATGGCAAGGGTCATTTCTAAGCTTTCTCATATTGAATGTGCTTCTATTATTTCGGCAGTTCGCAGAAAGACTGAGTTTTCTGCTTATCACAGATCTCCAAAGCAGATTCTAAAGATTTCGTTTAAATCTGTTTTTGATAAGGAAAATGTTAAAAAGCATATTGGATACAGCTTTTCAATCAATAAAGAAGATTCTGAAGATAGTACTCAAAGTGCTTCTTTTTACGTGATGTTTGATCATGGCGAAGCTGAGATGCTTGCGATTTATTTGGATAAAGCTATTAATGAATCTTTTAATGGATCTAACTCTTTTGGTAATAATAAAAATTATACAAAAAAAGTGGAAAAACAGGCTCCAAAATCTACTATAAAGGAAGCTCCACAGCAGGAAGCTGATGTTACAGAAGATTTTGATGAAGACGACTGGTAAAAAGTTAAAAGTTTTATTTCAAACTGATAGTCCTTTAGCGAAGACGGGCTTTGGCAGAAATGCCAAAGCTCTTCTTTCTTATTTATACAGGACTGGCAAGTATGATATTTCTCAATATTGCTGCTCAACAGCTTGGTCTGACCCAAATCTAAAGAGAGTTCCTTGGGAAGCCTTCGGAGTTTTACCAGACGACAAAGCAGAACTTAATCAAATTTCCCAAAACCCTCAAATCAATAGAACTCTTGGCTACGGAGAATATAATATTGATAAAGCCGTAAAGAGGGTAAAACCAGATGTTATAATTTCTGTTCAAGACATTTGGGGAATTGATTTTACTTTAAACAAGCCTTGGTTTGATAAGACTCACAACGTTTATTGGACTACTTTAGATTCTCTTCCAATTATTCCTTCCGCAGAAAACGCCGCCAAGAAAATAAAAAATTTTTGGGTTTGGAGTAATTTTGCCGAGAAGGATATGAACAAGCGCGGTTTTAATAATGTAAAAACCATGCATGGATGTATTGAAGCTAAAGATTTTAAAAAGCTTCCATTAAATAAAAGACAAGAACTTCGTCATATCAATGAAATTCCTCAAGATGCTTTTATTGTAGGGTTTGTATTTCGCAACCAGTTAAGAAAATCTGTTCCCAATTTAATTGAAGGATTTGCAGAGTTTCAAAAGCAAAATCCTAAATCTAATTCAAAACTTCTTTTACACACCTCTTGGCAGGAAGGTTGGAATATTCATAGACTTGCTGACCAATATGGAGTAAATAAAAGCGACATTCTTACTACTCATGTTTGTAATAAATGCACTTCATACGAGGTAAGAGAGTATAAAGGGGAAAAAGCTCCATGTAAATTTTGTGGAGGTAAAGATACAATGGTTACAACTGGAGTTGGACTTGGTGTATCTGAAGAGCAGCTTTGTGAAGTTTACAACTTGATGGATGTATATTGCCACCCATTTACCAGTGGTGGGCAAGAAATCCCTATTCAAGAAGCTAAACTTTGCGAACTAGTCACTCTTGTTACAAACTATTCCTGTGGAGAAGAAATGTGTGAGGAAGATGCCGCAAGCTTGTCACTAGATTGGGACAAATATACAGAGCATATAACAGAATTCATAAAAGCTTCCACAAAGCCGTTTTCCATCGCCAAGAATCTATCTAAGGTCTTCAAAATGAAGCCTGAGAGCCGTTCTAAGATGGGTCAACAGGCTAGACAATGGGTGTTAAACCATTTCTCTACAGAAGCCGTAGGAAAGCAATTTGAAGAGTTTTTGGATGCTCTAGAGCCTATTGAATATGATTTTGATGCCCCGCCAGTTAAGCAAGACCCAGACTTCGTTGTTCCTAATATCGAGGACAACAGAGAATGGTTGTTGTGCATGTATGAAAATATCTTAAAAAGAACACAAGAAGATATTGAAGGTGTGAAATACTGGCTAAATCAACTAAGTCAAGGAACTACTAGAGAAGATATTGAAAAATATTTTAAACAAGTAGCCGCAAAAGAAAATGCAGAAAATTTTCCTACACAACTAAAAGACTCGCTTGATGAAGATGATGCTGGAAACAGGTTACTTTTTGTAATGCCAAAGAGCATTGGTGACGTATACTGGGCAACATCCCTGCTTCCGTCTATAAAAAATCAATATCCAGAATATAATTTATATTTCGCTACAGAAAAAATGTATTTTGACATGCTTGGAGGAAATGAGTTCATTCACAAGGTCATTCCTTATCATCCCAGCATGGAAAATTTGTTAGCCTTGGAAGGTGCAGGAGACAATCAAGGATTGTTTGAAGTAGTATTCTTACCGCACTTGGGAGTGCAAAAAATCTTTGACTATCAGCACAACGGGAAATCTAATATTCAATTTGACCTATGCACATTCTAGAAAGATACGCTCTATCTTGCGGCGTAAAAATTGACAAGCCTCAAATTTATACCAAGTTCTACCCCAATAACTTCGGTAAGTACATCACTCTTCAGGCTTCCAGCGGCATGGAGTCCAAAAACTATGATTTTTACCAAGAAGTTGTTGAAATTTTGTCCCCGCATTTAAAGCAATTAGGAATTGAAGTACTTCAAATCGGAAGCGCAAAAGATAAAAGGCTAAATAACGTACCTTGTGTTTTTGATGCCTCGATTCCTCAAATGGCTTATCTTATTCAAAATTCCGTTTTGCATTTGGGTAATGACAGTTGCGGTATCCACTTTGCTTCTGGCTTTGACAAGAAGATAGTATTTTTAAACTCTATCTGTTACGAACAAAATATAAAACCTTATTGGAGCGACAAATCGAAATATAGAATTATCGAACCAGAGAGAAAAGGTAAACCCTCATTTAATCCAAATGAAAAACCTAAACAAATTAATAAGATTAAGCCAGAGCAAGTAGCTCAAGCTGTACTTGATTTACTTGGAATAAACGAATCAGTTAATCTGAATACTTTTACAATAGGTTCAGATTACCTTAATAAAAACGTAAGCGTTATTCCAAATTGCGTGTTCAATACAAATTTGCCTTTTGTTATTTCGAGACTAGATAAAGAATACAATCAAGAAGTTTTAGTAGAACAATTAAAAGTCTCAAAAGTTCACATTATCACAAACAGGCCAATTCATCCTGACATTTTAAATCAGTTCAAGCAAGACATTCTTTCTGTTACATACATGCTTGAAAAAGAAAATCAGCCAAACTTTATTCAATTCTTAAAAAGAACTGGAATAGCTTACAATCTAATTTCCGAATTAGAAGGTCAAGACTTTGAAGATCTTAAATTGGATTACATTGATTATGGAGTCATTTCCCAAATCAACAAACCCAAGAAAGAAGACTTTGATTTTTCTTCTACAGAAAATTTAAAATATGTCTCTTCAAAGAATTTCGTTTCCAACAATAAAATTTATCCATCTCTTGCAGCAGTAAAAGCTGACAAGCCCATTGAAAAGATTTTTGACTCTACTCCACAAGATGTAATTGACGACCCAGAGTTTTGGAGACAAGCAGAAAGCTTTTATTTCTTGACAAATGACTAATATAGAGATATCATTCTCTATATGAACAAAAAATTTGCAAGAAACGAAGATGGACTTTTGGATAACCCTTCTGTCGAATACGCTTTTAATGAAGACGGTTCGGTAGATTGGCGCAAAATGGTGCGTAAGGAGTTTCTAGTTCCCAATCGTTCTCGCACCCAAGAAACGGACGTAGACGCTTTGGAAGATAAAGATCTTTTGATTCTGCTTGGCGGCATCAAAGAATTGGCTCAACTAAGAGGCTTTACTGATGTAAAATACAACGTAGTTACTGCTAATTTAGAGTATGTTTGCGTGTCTTGCGAAATTACTTGGGTTCCCAATTATGAAACAGAAGGCAAGGAGATAAAGTTTCAGTCTATCGCTGACGCCCATTCTGGAAACACAAACAACTTTGCCGTAAACTTCTTGGCGGCTATTGCTGAAAATCGAGCATTTACTCGTTGTGTCCGCAACTTTCTTAAAATCAATATTGTTGGTCAAGATGAAATCGGCGGCAAATTTCCAGCCAATCAAGCTCAAGAAGAGGTTTCCACTTCTCCAGTTTCTTTGTTAAAGGCTGCAATTAAAAATAGAAAAATTTCTTTCGAAGACTTTGTAAAGAAGCTTGAGGAAGAAGGAAAAGAGTATGCTGGAGATCTTAATTCAGAACAAGACTTAGCTAATATTCCTAAGTTTGAGGTTATGAAATTAATCAAAAGATTAAAGAAAGGTTAAAGGCTTCTTCTTTTCTTTTCTTGCCCTTCGTCTAACAGACCATTTTCAATGTGCCAATTGTATTGAGCGTCCCTTTCTTCGGTTGGAACTGGACTGTAAGTGTCAATATCATATGTTTCGTATGGCATTCTAGTATAGTAATTTGATGAGCTTATCTTCAAAGCTGGATCAATAGATCCAAAAGGATTTTGATTACTATTTGCGTAGCTAGATAAAATAGAATCATAGCTTACTACTGAATAGTTCGCTGCAACAAGATTAGCTATTAGATCTGGTATGGCTGGTCTTCGGTTTTTATATCTTCTTCTTACTGATATTTCAATTGACAAATCGCCGTCGTCACTATACTTGTAATAAGTTTCGTCATATTCCCTATTAAAAGACCCGCCAAAGCTCTCATCGATAGTATCAATATATAACTCACTAGTCGAAATATCTGTCTTATCTTCTGGTGACCCACCATATGCTTTTTTAAATCCATCAAACTCTAGCCTATAATTTATATTTGAAGCTTCGTTGTAGATATTACCATCAGCCTGTGATAAATCAATTAGCTTACCATCTTGATAAAAAGGACTAATCTGATTGTTATAACTAATATCTGGGTGAGAATTTATTTTACCCACATTTAAATGTTTCACACTGTGCGGAGTTCCATATACTCTTGGCAAATTATTTAAGTTTAAAATTCTTTGTTTATGTTCAGCTTTAAAGTTAAAATATGGAGTGCCACGATTCGCTATGTCTTTTACGTTTTGAGACCCGAAATTTGCTGAGTTGTTATAATTTGTTAAACTCACGTCTTCTTGAAATCTGCCATCCTGAACTCCCCACCTTAAAACTGGATCAATATCAATAGGTTTGACCACTACCTGATATGGATCTAGCTCCCAATCTGAATTAGTTTCTTGATAAAACCCAGTATATTCTCCACTATCAAGATAATTTTGATTGCTTGAATTGTTTTGATTTACGATTTCTGAATTAAACTGAGTCGCACCAAAAACATTTAAAGTCGGCACTTCAAAATCGCTTGTACCTAAACTCAAAGTCACTTCCTCATAATCTAGCGGATAAGCCGAATGTTTGTGTCCAGCGTATAAAATAGGATCGTTTTTAAAAAGTAAAGACCCATCGTAACTGTTAGGACATTCTTTTTGTAATTGCCAATTTATTTTCTTTTTTGCTCTGTCGCCCTCTCTCGCACCAACCATAAAATATCTAAGACCACTTTCTTCAAAGTATCTTATGTGTCTAGGTAAGCGAGAATAATGATTTGGATCAAATTCTACAGAAATTTGATGGGCAAAAGCAGGAGAAAGATAACCGTTAAAAGAGACAGAAGGACTGGAAGACTGTATTACTAAAAAATCTCCCCCTTTTGGCAAGGAAAAATACGTTCTAGGAGTATTTGTCGTAGAAATTCTACCATCAAATTCGAAAACGTCTTCTGACGTAAAAACTCCTGTGTCAAGATTCTTGACTTTAAAAGTGCCAGTTTTAAAATTGAGAGTACTTATATGATAAAGAGTGTCAACCGCAGAAGGATAATTATTTTCTGACTCATTTGACCTGTAATGTTCTGAATAGTTGTGGCTGCTGGCTGCGCTGGCTCCAGTTATATATTGATTTTTTAATTGCGGCCCAGTATAATCTGATTTATCATTCCAAGGTAGAATTTGTTTGTTAAAATTTAAAGGCTCTAAATTATAAAAATCACTGACTGACAACGCTGAATAAGAAGAATCAGAAAAAGAAAAGCTTTCTCCAAATTTAGAAGAATGATTCATTGGGTATGTAAAACCTATCCCACTTTCATATTTGAATACATGTCTTGTTCCAGATTCGGCTGATTGGCTAAAGTATCTAAAATTGTCGTATGTGTTATACCAAGTTCCATTCTCTGTAGTTTTTCCTATAGAATTTTCTGGATAAATTAAAGATATAGAAGTTTGCTGGGTAAAAGGGTCACCAGTTCCAGTTTGGGTTTTTAACTGCTTAGAGTTGTCATAATCCTGTTTAGTTGTTGAAGCTGCTCCGGTGTAACCATCAGGATAATATGTAGCAGATTCTCCATTAGAACCTACCAATATTTGTTGAGGCATTCCTTGACCATTTACATCTGTCACTAAGTCAAGAGAGGGGGATTCTGGAAAGCTGTGTCCATATTCTTTTGTTGCTTCGGAATTTATTCTATTGCTTGATTTTGGATAAGCAATGTGGTCTGGATATTTATCTTCAAAAGATGCTATTCCGTCAAAGGTGCTTGGATAATGATTGACTTTAGTTATTGATCCAGACCCTTTTGGATGCTGAGTAATCCAAAGATCGTTTATTGGCACTCTTTTACCTTCAAGATACCTACACAAACAATTTACTCTGGACCCTTGTAGTTCTTGAGGATTCTCAATTTCTACAAAAACAAAAGAACCACCATCATTTATAAAATTACTTTCATCAAAATCTCTATAAGCAATTATTGTCGCATTATCTCTATAAATCCTACTAACAATAAAAGAACTTGTGCTATAGTTAGGTTTTTTTGTGAGGTACCAATGAAATCCCGAAGAAGATAAATCAAGTCCGCTAAAAATGGAATTAATAGCAAACTCATTTTGTTCTTCAGCAGTAGCAAAACTATACCAAGAATCTCTAAATCCTGTTGTTTGCAATCCAAGCCTAGCAGTTTCGGACGTTAAATGCCAAGTATATTTTCTTCCTTCTTTTAACTTTAGTTTATTATTTGCTTTTAAAATTGATCCATAATCTTTATTATATCTAAAGTGGTCGTAAAATAAGAATGTATTGTTGTCGGCTTGGTTTTCAAACACCATAGCCTGAGTACCCCACGGTCCCGGCTGCGCGACTGAAGCGCCGACATTAGGGTCATAAAAGCCCCAGTCTATAGTATTAGGGCCATTAACTGATTCGTATTCAGAATAACCTAAAGGAAAATTAGTATAAAAAGCTAAAGGCTCGTAAGTTGTAAAAGTCGGAGCTTCTTCTGCATAATATTTTGCGAATGGATTATCCCAACTTGTTGGATCGGCAGATTTTGTATTTATATTTGTAGGGGCAAAACCTATCTTAATATTGTCCATATTAGCTACAAAATCTAAAACCTCTTTAATTTGATCTTTGGTTAAAGAATTATTAAATCCTTCTCTTGCTATTAAATAGGTTTCATAATATGGACTAACAAAGGCGTTTTTCCAACTTTGAATATTGTTTGTTATTTCAAGATTATTTATTCCATAATAATGATCAGTTTGGCCAGAAAAAAGCTCATACATATTGGCAGCATTTTTAAATGCTGCGTCTAATTGGCCAGTGTTGTATCTTTGGGCGTAATTCATTATTCAGCTAACGGATGAACTTCAAGATCAGCTAATTTTACCCAAAGAGTTCCGTCTCCAGTGTTTTCGCCGGGAGGGTAAGCAGACTTAGATATGTATCCAACGCATAGCCATAAACCAGATCTTGAACCTCTTCTTACTGTAACGCAAGTTTGAGGAGGATAAGACTGGTTCTGTGTCCAATCTCCTCTATAATACATTCCCGGTCGAGTAAAATATACTCTAGCGTTCTCGTCATTTATTCTTATTTTTTTTCCTCTTTGCATTTTAAGAAAAAAGATTTATAACTTCTGACTCTACATCAAACGAGGCGATTTTTGTCCACTTATTGTTTAGGCTTGGACATCTTTCGTGTGCATTAATATAATTGTTTGCAATGTAAAGGCCAGCCGTTAACCCGTTTTTAACGGTCACACAATTTTGATAACCATAATCAGAGTAAGGATTCCAATCACCTCTAAAAGTCATAACAGGTCCAGCATTCAAACATACTGGAAGAGACTCTGAATCACCTATGTCTTTATCTTGTATCATCTTATAATCCTGAAAGTGATCCTGTTATTTTGGTCGTCTCGCCTACTATTTCATAGTATATATTTGGAGTAACATCAGCAAGACGTATATGATCTATTTGCATTAAAAATTTATTCTCATTTGCGTTCAGAGTGGTAGAAGTCAACGGAAAACCACCTAACCCTTCGCTGAGTAAGGTTTTAACAGATGTAAACTCTGAAGTTCCTGTGAAGAAATCAAAGTTTGTGTCAATGTCAGCACCATAATCATGATTGGTTACATACCATCTGACACTTAAAGTTTTTGATACGTCAGTTTTTGCAGACCCAGAATATCTATTGTAAGAAACATTAAAGTCTATATTTTTAACTTGAGCCGACTGAGTTGTGAAATCGCCTTCTTGCTCATACAAAGAAGTCAAAGTTAAAATCTCTTCTACGTTATTAACTATATTTGTTACTGTTCCAACCCCTGATCTAGTTTCAAGAGGAGAGATATCAGGATTTTTTTTATTTAAACTCGTTGTTACTGTTACATCTCCGGTTGCAGTTGTAAAAGTTAAATCAACTTTATAATTATCTAAATCATATGCAATATTGTTTAATACAAACTCTCCTGAATTGTGATGAGTATTAAATGGAAAGCTGCTTGCAAATTCAAAATATGAATCAGCAGAAACAGACCCAGTGAATACTTTATTTATTGCCTCTAAATTGCCGGGGAACCGATTTCTAAAAAGCCCAGTTACGCTGCCAGATGGAAAAAATGTAGTATCAGAAATCAGTAAAGATAAACTGTCTGTTGAGTTAGCGTCTGTTTTTATATAAAAATTGTCTGCGTCCAAGTTTAAACCATCTGAGACTTCATAATAAAACTTGTTTATTAAAAAATTATTTTTAGACCCGTTGGTACAAATTGGCAATCCGTTTATGTAGTAGCTATAACTGCCAGTTTCAATAGTCCCCGACAAGTTAAAACTATTTAATTCGTTATAAGTATATACAAGTTTATTTTCTGAATCATAAATCTTACCACTTTCAAACTTAAAATCTACAGAATCGCTGTCTCCAGAAAAACCAAAATAATGAGTGCCAGACGTTGTTGAAAAATTTAAGTCTTTTGAAAAACTTAATTTTCTGGTTTGCAATATTGTTCTGAATGTATTTTCAGTGATTCTCATTTAAACTGTTAGTTTGAGAGTGCTTGGCGTAAGATTGTAGAGTCTCGGAGAAATAGTCTTTGAAACCGCATCTGGATTTGGAAGTTGAAGCGGTCTATTTGAAAATTCCAAATCTACGTTCATCGCTCCTTCGCTGAAGTTTATGTTAAAACTTGTTAACCCAGATTTTGGATTAATAAAGTTTGCGTAACTAGAATCTAGCCCAGCGAAACTTACGTTTATAGTGTGTTGAGGTTCTCCAATTCCAGTTGATAAATTCAACACTCTTTGATCATGGTATTCCTGAGTAGTCTTTGGTACTACAGACGCTGTTCCCGGTACAAGTACATTTGTTACTATCTCGTCTTGGCTACCATTATAATAGCTTTCTATTTTGTTTGTTATGTCTTCGGCAACTACTTCAATAGAGGCTAAACCCTGACCGTCAGAAATAGAGCCTTTTATCTCAGTAACTTTGGGCATTGTAGACTTTCTTTCAAAATCTAACTTGTAATAAATTTGATAGTCAGACTGGCTTGGCAAAACGACTGATCTTGTTAGACTTGCTATTGGAACCTCATTAGAAGCTAGAGATTTAAAAGAGGCTGTCCTGTGGGATGCGTTATAATACTGATTCGCCGTACTATCGCTTAGAAGGGTCGTAACGTCAAAAGCTAAAGCGTTTCTATTCAAAAGTCCCTCGTATGGAGGAATAAGCTCTTGTCCTTCGTAAGACATTGGATTACCAAATTGGTCAACAAGGCATCTACACAACTCCTCTAAAAATGAAAACTCACAAACTGTTTTACATTCAGGAGAGTCTTCAGACTCATTAGTAGAACTCCAAGCCTCTTGAGTATTTTGCGTAGTATACAGATCTGAAATTTTAATGATATAGTTTAAAATGTCTTTTTTGATTGATCTTAATGCTTTTGAACTTTTTCCTTCTTCTGCTAATTTTTTTGCAATAAAGTCATTGTATCGTTCTAACTCTTTTATAACTGCATCACTAATGTCTAAGCTTTCGATATCAAAAGTAGAAATTACATCATGCGGCACATGAGAATCGGAAGTTCCTATAGATGTTAAATTTTCATTAAAGTTTAAAATCTCATCTAACCTTTCTGAACTTAAACCGTAAGTTGCGTCTCTTTGAAAAACCCTATTATTAGAACCAATGACATTCGAAGAAGTAGACTCTCTAACTAACTCTGAAAACGGACCATTTCTTTGACTGTTGCTATATGGGTTATAAATTTCAGAGGAAGGAACTGTAGAAACGTCAAGCTTATATGACTCTTCATACGAGCAATAGTCAAATGGTTCCCAATAACTTGGTACTTTATAATATTTTCCTATAAAGTCTGCGACTTGACTTTCGTAATCTTTTAAATCTCTATGATAATCTTCATTATAAAAACCTAAGTAATAGTCATTTACATTTTGCGCATCTGAAAATGAAAACGCTCCAGTAACATAAGGAAAGTTTACTTTATTTTTATCGTTTAACCCTTTTGCGAATACATTATTAGAATTAAAAAGTTCTTGTTGTTTGGCTTGACTAAGGGTTCCAAAATAGGCGCCGTAAATTCTTTCATAACCTAAAACTTTTGGATTTATAGTAGAGCTAGTTATCCGAGAAAAGCCATCCGCTGTTGCGGCTCTAGTTACAATTGAGTCTCTATACAACTGCATGTTATATATATCTCTAAGATTCTCATTATACCTAGACAGTACGCAGGAAATTATAAACTGATTGTAAGTTCTGCCGAGCAAGATGTCACCATTTGGAGCCAAGTCTTGCAATGTAACTGCTGTAGCAGTGTAAGCTTTATACAGTGTCCAAGGTCTAGTCTCCAAACTGCTTTCTCTTTTAAACGAGGACAAATGGTATACTTTTTTGGTATTCTCCAAAGAGTACTTTTCGCCTAAAGAAGTAATAACAGTTTCGTTGTTGCTATTTGCGTCAATTGCTTCTAGACTATTTTTAGTGTTTGTCAAAGAAATTGGGAATGACAAGTCTAACCCAATGATGTCGGCATCTGTAGAGGTAGCCGTATTTAAATTTTTTAAACTGTTCCAGTAGAAACTGTAGCCAAAATCAGAACACCAATTATTAAGTACTTCCCTTAAAGTTCCAACATAAGTTTGAGAATAGTCTGGATTTACGTCCGTTAAATTTTCTAATTTAATATCGTTTACTTCTAGCAAGTTTTTAAGCTGAGTAAAATTGTAACTTACATTTGGAATTTTACATGTATTAGGTTCGTAATTTTCGTCACCCAAAATCAAATAACCACCTTTCCATTTGTTGATGGTTTTTTGATCGTTTTTAGCCTCTCTTGACTTTGATATGATTGCAGAATATCTAAGTCCATCTTTTAAAAGACCATTTTCATCTGCTGTTACAGTTCTTCTTTCCGTTGAAGGGCCGGGGCATGGATGACATTTAAATTCCGCTTCTAAATACTTTTCTTGCTCGTCTTCCTGCTCAAAGCCGTGTTGATAATTTAAACCTACGAAAATCTTGTCTAATAAAATCGAACCATCTACATAAGTTAATTGTAGAATTCTTGAATCTCCTCTTTTCTCAATCGAATACTCATACAGGAAAGCTGGATCAATAACAATATTCTCGCCAAACTGAATAACTTGAGGATCGGACGTATCTAGGTCTTGCGTCGGAACAAGGTAGTTACCATTTTCAGAAACTACAGAAATACTGATGGTAGTTTTTGTATTAGAAAATCCAAAGCTAACACTACCATTAAAAATGTATCCACCATAAATTTGGTTAGATCCATTAATAGTAACCTGATCTTTGTTTCCAGTTATCTCTCTTAAGGCCATGATTAAATATCAAAAAAGTTTCCGTAATTATTATAAATTAAAACATTATAATCTTCAAAAGTATTTTCATTTAACAATAGTGAGTCAGATCTTAGCGTTGAATAGTCAAAGTTTTTAGCTTGTCTTATTCCATTTAGCCAAAGCTGAAAATTAACAAAGCCATTAGGTACATTTAAGGTTCTTGCTGCTACTCCAGTTTGTCTTATGGCATTTGTATATCTAGGGTAAACATAAATTATCCCCGTGCCATGACCACTAAAACCAGTTGTCAATATCGCATCTGGTCCCCATATATCTAAATGTTCGTAATCCAATCCAGAAATTAGTTTTTGTCCATTTAAAAATACATCGTGTGTACCAGAAAAGTCAAAACCACTAATTTCAAATATATTTTGTCCAGTATAAGCTCCAGTTCTTGATGAACCACTTATTTTGTCATAAATTACAGCATTAAAGCTTGTGAAAAACGAGTCTGAGTCAACATTGCTTCCATCTAATCCGTAGTCATTAACGGCAGATCCCCCAACTCTTTCTCCTGAATTTTGCAACAAGCCATTATAATAAAAATTAATATCCTGACCAATATAATCCAAGTCTAGTTTAAAAGAGTCTTGAGAAGGAACATATACAGGAACATTGTTTTTCTTGGCATCATATTCACTATAGTAATAAGCCTCATAAACATCATTGCTATCAAAATCAAAAGCAGAATTCAAAAGAACGTCATAAAATTTAAAGCCATATAGATATCCGGTATCATAATTTACCGTTACAGTATTTAACGTTGAAGAGGTTATTGATATAGTATCTGCACTTTCAACCAATGACAAAACATAACCAGATAACTCTCCGGTAACTCCAGACAAATCACAAATATCAACAGGTGAACCGCATCTCAAATTTACGTTTTTGGTTCCTACTTGGGTATATCCTGTAACACCAGTTCCAGTAACTTGATTTACAAAATCAGCAGAAGTTATTGTGGTAAAATTTTCACTTGAAAAAGTGAATTGATTGAACGTAACGCCTGTCGCCACAAAAGACTTTGCTATTTCGTTTCTTTTGGCTGCTGGCAGATACTTGCTCAATACAACTATATTATCTATATATCCTGATATACCAGTTGTTTGAGAGTTGCTAAAGCTTGTATTACCTATAGTAAGAGTGTTTGAGTTTACATAAGATCTTGGAGTAAAAGTCAAAACGCTGTTCTCTCTATTGATTACGTCGTGATAAATCAAATCAAAAGATGAGCTTGTTTTATTTTTGCCAAAAGATACTATATTTTTGTATCCTAGCTCCTTGTTTAAAGTAACAGAGAATGGATTGCCAGTTTTATAATACTCCAAACTCAATCTATTAGAGTCATTTATATAAGCATAAAAGCCGGACCCAGAGAAGCCGCTACCTATTGTAGAAACTAAAACGTTTGGAGTTCCAGTACTGTGCTTGTCGTAAGTGAAATTAACAAAAATTGTAAACTCAGACAAATCAATTTGATCACCTATTCTCAGGGTAGAAAGTCCATCAAAATAACCTGAACCACTTGAAGAGAAAAAAGAACCAGTGTCTATACATGAAACAAATGCTGGATATTTTGAGGCGTCAACACAAGACTCGGCCAACATTCCAGAATGCAAAGCATTTTCCAAGTATTGACCTGAATAATTTTCAAAATCATAATAAGCCAAAGTATTTCCAGTAGAAACACTTTGATAATCTAAAAACTCATTGTAAACACTTAAATTCATTATGATAAATATGGTCCAAGGTTAAGCTTGTAACCAGTGGTTGTATGTTTGCTGCTTACCGCTTTTGATATAGAAAAACTTCCAGCATTTTGATTTATTGAAAAATTTTCAGAATCAATATTGTCTTTTTCTCCGGTCATCTGGCTCATTTGTAATTCTATAAATTCTGAAGCTTGACTTCTTACTCCAGAACCAAGGTCAGAAGAAGAAAGTCTTCCAGATAAAGTCAAACTTCCATCCAGTGACGCCGTAAACTGCTGCCTTGTATAAAGGTCAGAATATTGATTGAGAATCATGTGGTCGTTTGTCAAAGCACTTTTTGTTGCCTGAACGACTCTTTGAGGTACTGTGCAAGAATAATTATAATTTGCGTTTTGTAAAAGTCCGCTTGTAAAAATTTCTTTATTAGTCGAAGAGCTATCCACTCTTATAGATCCATTGTTTTGATCATCATTTTTATTGAAAGAAATAACTTTAATTTTGTTGTAGCCAGTGCCATAAAAGCCAGAAACTATTTCAACAGCCTTGCCGCTAACAAACTGCTCTAAACCACCAGAAATCAAGCCAGTATAATAATCGTAAGACCTTTTCATCAAGTCGTTAGCGTTAGAAACGTAATCATAACTAACTGAAGATGTATTTCTTTGCAATGCTAACCCAAAAGGTTTAATAGTAAAAGAGTAGTTTATATTACTAATATCAGAAATTTCGTTTTTGCTTACAGAAGCGGTTTCTGTAAAATAAACTCCATAATCAGAAATAAAATAAGGACTATTTGAAATCTGCAAGTCTATATTTATTGTGGCTTCTTGTTCGTTTTCAGAAATGGAGTAAAAAACATTTCCATCCAAGCCAAAGTTATTTACAGCCTCTTGTACAATTGAGTCTTCTATATCCGCGACTCCATTTGCAGTTTTGAGCTTGTTTACATATTTTGCCACAGTCTTTCTTAGAAAAGTAAAATCGCCAGTATTCCTATTGGTTCTCCAAGCAATATTAAATGAAGATTCTTCCAAAGGAGACTCTTGGCTGCTTGGAGAATAATTAAAAGTAGCAGTTTTATAGATAGGAGAGGCGAGATTTGAATAAAAATCAGAGTCTGCTCCAGAAAGCTCTTGATAGATATAGTTTTCATTTACAGAATAAGAGCCAGCAAATCTGTCTATATTTTCAGACTGCGATGTCAATACTAGATTGCTTCCATCCCCAGATCCAGAAATGAAAGAAAGTAAAGAGTAGTTGGATATGCTCGAAAGGCCAGTTCTACTTCTTACAAAAGTTATTGCTCTGGACAGGGCATCAGAAGACGAATCGTTAGTATTAAAGCCAACCGCTGAAACGGTTCTATCTATACTAATTTGTCCATTTTCGTCTCTAGATATTGAAACTGTATCTTCTGGATCTAAAATTCCAATTGTGTTTTTGAAAAGCCCGGTTTCGTAAGCTTCAAGCTGAATAGAATAATTTACTAATCTAGCGAATGTATCTTCTTGAAAATCTATCGAATTTACCTTGACTGGGTTTTCGAAGATGGTTTGTGTTCCGTCGCTAGTATCTACAATTTTTAAATTTTTAAAATTTTTAGAGAAGCCACTCAGTAGATTCAATGACTTTTGATAAAGTCCATCTGTACCAGAAAAGTTGTGTCCAGTAATAACTCCATCTAAAGTAATATCACTCGTTTGACCAAACTTATTGCCAAAATTAATTACAGAGTTTGACCTTGTAACAAAAGGAGTAGGACATGCGACGTTATCAAAAACATCGACATTATCATAATAAATTATAACTGCTCTACTCATTTTACTTTTGCGTTAAAAATGAAACATCCATTGTATAAGACAAAACATACTCATTATCGAATGTATAATTTACATTTGTTATAAATACGTCTTTTGTGTTTACATTGGTGTGAGTTGATATGAATTTAATCGCCTCTTTGATTGCTTGTAATTCTATTTTTTCCAAGTAAGACTTTTTTAAATAGGTTTTGTGTAGACTTGAGTATAAATCAACTGTATGATCTCTTTTCAAATTTACTGTTACGCTCAATTGTCTAGTTGAAAGATCTTGAGTATTTAGCTTTTGAAGAATCAAGCTGTTAGTAGGATTGCTCAAAGTGTAAACACTGTTTTTAGATTGACCTAGCTGATCACTATTAGCAAAGTCTATGTTTATAAAATTTGAGTCAATAGCTGAAGCTCTAGCATATGATCTGTTGTAAGATTTAGAAGTTTCGTATGAGAAACTTAATCTATTGTCTGCGCTTATGTTCAAGCTTGATTGAGTTGTAACAGGAGCAGGAAATGCAGTTACGCTTTTTTCTCTGATATAGTTTTCTCCAAGACCATCGAGCGTAGAATTTCTAGACCCAGTTAATTGCTGATATTTATTTTTTACAATGGCTATCCCAGAAGAAAGCCCAGTGGCAAAATTGAAATCATAAGTTGTAGATTCCGAAATGGTCAAATCGGAATTTTCAGATTCGTTTATGGAATAATTTGTTTTTGCCGATCCAGAAACATCATAAAATTGATCGTTGGTAAAACTAACAGAGTAATTTACCGTTTTTGAGTTTATGTCTACATCAAACGTTTTGCCAATTGGAGTAGAGTTTAAACCACTTAAAGAGTTGTAGTTTGGATATGAGTTAGAAAACAAATACTTATTGTCGTCAGTATCTAAATATCCACTATAAACTGCGCCAACTCTACCAAAAGAACTGTTGTTTATTTCGTAAAGTGCGCCAGTGATTGCGTTGCCGACTGTGCCATTCAAAGCTTTGATGCTTCCGTTTTCTTGAATGGTAACTTTGCCGTCGTCGCTGATTCGGACATTGTGGCTTGTAGATAAATTATATTTTGCGCCACTATTTTGATATACATTTGGACTTAGTAAATTGTAACTTTTGGTAAAATCAAAACTAAAATTTATTAAATCATAACTTTCGCTGAAGTTTTTTTCTCCACTGTTTTTTAAACTGTAATAATAGCCACTATACTCATTATCCAAAATACCAAAAGAAGGCTCTTTATTGAAAATCCCACTTACAATTCTTTTTGCTCCAGCAACAGCGTCTCCGGTATAATCTGCTAAAAATGTAAGAGATACATTGTGGTCAAACGAGTATCCTCCATTTTCTCCATAATTGAAAGAAAACGATTCGGTAAGTCCGTCTACATACGAAAGATCTCCAGTAAAAGGCCCATCGCTGTCTTTTAATCCAGTGTAATAAGGTGAAGAATTATCTAAATTATGAAGATCGCCGCTTTCATAAATTTCTAGTTCTACATTGTAAGAAGTTCTTCTTGGCGTGTCTTCGCTTCCTTGATCAAAAGATATACTTGTTACTCTTCCAGAACCTACGCTTATATCATTTAACAGTATTTCTTGATAGGTATTTCCATCGTCTCCACTTTCGGAACCACTAGCAATGATTCCGCTCATTTTTAAGAAGTTGCTAACAACGCCAGAAGTGTTGTCAAAATCCAAGATGTTTCCTTGGACCGTTAAGTTCTTAACGTTGGCATAATTAAAAAGCTCTCCAAGATACTTTGAGTTCTTGGAGTAGCTGATTACGCTTGCATTTGGAAAATTAAAAGACATTATGCGTATTGACTTCTAACTGACTGACCAATGATTGGATTGTCTTTCAAAACTGCCATTAGCTTTCTTTCCATTTCCGCTACTGCCGCTTGGAAGTTTGCTAAAATTTGATTTGCATCAACTTCTATATTAATATCACCGATATTATTGGTGAAATCTAAAGTATTTTGTACCGTTTGCGCTGCCGCTTGATCTAGTTGGCCATTTTCTTTTAGCAAGGAAACAAGCTCTTGTATTTGAACTGTTAGATCTTCCATTGCCTTTGGTGTATCTGCGGCAAAGTTTGGAGTGGTTCCATGCTGTGCAGAGTAACTGTTTCTGATCGCCTGACTTAATCCTTCTGGGTGATCCCTACGAATAAGAGCATTTAAATTTGAAGGTTGACCAGCAGACCTATAGTAAGTGCCAATTCTAGGATCAAATGAACGTATTGCGCTACCAGCCAAGCTTCTTTCAGTTTTTCTTGCCAAAGCTTCGCTGCCAGCAAGATTTGGAATAAAGCCAAGTGCAGCATTTCTTTCTTGTATTGATTTTTTTCTTAAAGACTGCTTGTAAGCTTCTCCTAAAGCTAATATATCTTGTGGAGGTAATTTGCCATTATTAGCTTTTAAAGATTCTGTTATATATTTTTGATTATTGGAAATTATAGCTCTAGCTAACTGAGTAGTTTGAGTTGCATCTAAGTCAATTGTCTTTTTGCCTAACGTTTTTTGATATTCTATAGCTCTTGCGATCCAATCCCGTACAGAAGGAGAACTAAAAATGTCTTCCCGTCCTTGCTGTGAGGTAGACCCTTCAGTAACAGAAGGAACAGGAGGAACAGGAGGAACAGGAGGAATCTGTGAGGTAGACCCTTCAGCAACAGAAGGAACAGGAGGAATCTGTGAGATAGACCCTTCAGCAACAGAAGGAGCAGGAGGAATAATAGGGTTGAGTCTTTGGTTTTCTTCTAATACCGCCCTTTTTAGTTCACTTAAATTGCCATAGCCTTTTGGAAGAATTCCAGATTCGTTAGCGATAGCTAACTGCTTTTGAAGAGTAGTTTTCGCTTTACTTATTCTTTCTTTTGTTTGCGCTCTTAAATTTGCACTAGCTTCAGCTTCAGCTTCAGATTGCTTTAATCCAACAATTCTAGATGATATTGCATCCACTGCTTCACCAGCAAGTCCAGCACCAAGGCCAATTCCCGGTATAGCATACAATGCGCCTTTCGCTGCCGTTTTAATACCTCCCGAAATGTCCCCTTCTTTAAATTGTTTTCCGGCAGAATACAATGCGGTCAAAGTAGCTATCGGCCCAAGTGCTTTTAAACCAAGTTTAGTTGCACCTTTAAGTCCCTTAACTTTTCCCAAAGAACTAAAAATCTTACTTATACCTTCTTTAAATGCGTTATTATTTGCAGCTTTTGCTAGTGACCCTTTAGCGTCATTAATTTTATTTATAAGTCTTAACAATGCATCGCCACCAACTCCAGCTTTTCTGGCATTCCTGTATGATTTTGTTAAGTCTTTGTAATTTTCTAGAGCTTTAAAATACTTTTGCGCCCTTGAATCTATATTTTTAAAAACAGCAAAAGGATTTTTCACTTCCGCCCCATACTTACGATTATATTTTGAAAATAAGTTTCCAAATTTATTCTTTGCTTTACGAGCAAAACCTTTTATTTCCTCAAAAAAACCGGGAACTTGTTGTCGAGGCTTAAATCCACTAGGAAGTCCTTGTGACCCCCCTCTTGTAAGATTACTTGAAGGAATTCCCGATCTAGCGACATTTCTGAAAGCTCCAGTTTCTTCAGCATAACTCAACAATTTTTGTCTAACTTTTGAATTGCCTTTTATAAATGCATTTTTAAAACTTGGATCGAATTTAGTAAATAAAACTTGTAAATCTTTTGGGCTTAAATATCTACTAGCATATTGAATTCCTTTTACTACAGAAAAGTTCGGCACAAACCCTTGTGCTGCATAAGGATTGAATCCGTGTTTTGCAGAAAATGCTTTGGCATAATTTTTTCCAGCCTTGGAAAACGATGGAGGCATGATCGCTGGTTGGCTCATGCCGGGAAACTGCTTGATAGTTTCTGCTGAATTTGCAGTTACATTTCCAATGCCGGGAATATTAACTTTTGTTATAGCTCCAGCATTATAACCTCCCATTTTAGCTTGCGCTCTTTCGGAAGCAGCAGCAGAAAAATTAGGAACAAAACCAAGCGCATTTGGAGAGCCAACGACAGGTTCACCAAGAGAAACTTGCCGTATCTCGGCTACCGCTTCCGCTATTGTTATCGAGCCACCTTTAAAGCTTTTGAAAAGATCCTGCGAGCTAAGTACAAGATTATCTGTCGCTGTTTTGAGAGCTTCATTGGCGGGGGCAAGTCCAGCCAAATCTTCTCTCTGTTGCTCAAACGCTTTTTTAGCTTCTCCATCTTCAATTCCAAGGGTTTGTTCCAACAAAGCTCTTCCAGCTTGTCTTCCGGTTCCAAGAAGTCCACTCCCGCCTTCAAATGCTCGTGCGAATCCTCTTCTTGAAGCTGCTAAATTTTGCCCCAGTCTTTCAAATGAGCCGCCAGCAAATCTTGTGATAAAATCCTTACTCAATTGACCTCTTCCAGTTTCTCTGGCCAATTGACTTGCTTTTGCAACCGCTTCTACCCTACCTTTATCTGATCTAATTCTGCCGCGAGCCAAGTCTACAAGAATTTTGTTTAATTCTTTTGACTTTTTCTCAAGGCCACCCAAATCGGTTAAATTTCCAGCTATAGCTTTTAAGTCAACAGAAGATTTTTTAAGTTCTGCGTTGATTTCTGCTACTCTATCTTTGTAAGGTTTAAGAAGAGCGTTTTGCTCTTTTTGTAGTGATATAATTAGTTTTGTTTGTTCGTTTCTTTTTATTTCGGCTTGTGCGGCAGCTTCAATTTGAGAGGCTAGTTGTTCAAAAGGAGTTTTTTCTAGAGACTTTGCAAATTTGTCCGCTTCCGATCCTGTATATCCTAAAGCATTTGCCAACTTGTTTATGTTGCCGCTGTCAAGAGCTTTTGTAAGCTCTTCGGAGACCTTAAATCCAAACTCGCCAGACTCGACAACAACATTGGCATCTTTAATCAAGCTGCTACCCAAACTTTCGGCAAATTTTCCGTCACCCTCTAAGATATTTTTTATCGTGCCGGGAATCGTGCCTTTAGCTTCTTTTGCTATTTCTGTTAGTAGGTTTGTTCTACCAATCGATTTTTGTTGTTCTTGTTGAGCTTTTGCAAAAGCTTCTTTTATAGACTCTGTATCTGATCCAGCAAGCACAAGAGCCTTGATGCTGCTTGGAAGATCTTTGATTGCGTCGGCAGATCTTCTATAAAGTTTAGCTAAAGTTTTTGCGTCAGCAGTTCCACTAGCAAGTGCAGAATTTAGAGCTTCGTTTGTGGTTAGATACTTTGAGGTAGACTCATTTAATTTATTTAGCCCTTCTTGTTGTTTTTCAAGACTTTTTTCTAAATCTCCAATAATAGCAGAAACTCCATAAAATTTTTCTCTCAAAGTTCCACCCGCGAACACAGCACCAGTAAGAGCGGCGAGCGCTGGAGTAAGTTTTTTTATTACTTTGCCAAATTTTCTACCGAACAGACCTGAAACAGTATCAAGTGCAAAAGCGGCAGTTGTAGTAGACTCGACAAAAGACCCGACACTTTGAACGGCTGTATTTGTTTCCCCAGCAAAATTTTCAAGTTGTGCTACAATCTGTGGTGCAATTAAGCTTGCGGCTAAAAGTTTTCCTCCACCTACAAAATTAGGAACATATCCTCTTGCAAACAAGTCAGAAGGACCATTTGGTTCGTCTTTTGTATTTGTTACAACAAAGCCTTGCGGATTTTCTTTGTTTCGGAAAGCTGGAACCTGACTTACTCTTACAGAGTTTAGTGGGCGGCGAGAAGATTCTCTTCCGACTGCTTCTTGAAGAGCTTTTTGATTTTTGTTCTCTGCGAAGTTAGGAATAAAGCCTTTGGCTTTGCCTTTAAAACTGCTACTTAATCTTGAGTCTTCTAAAGCAATTAAATTTAATTTTCCTAAACTTGCGTTTTGCAGTTCTTCATCAGCTAAAACAGGTGCGAGTGTGCGGTTTTTTACAACTTTATATCTAGCAGCCTTAGAGATTAAATTCGATCCACTTATAGATTCTCCAGATTTAACTTCAAAAAGCTGTCCGGAGGCTGTTAAATCAATAGGAAAAGTTTTATCTTGCTTTATTTCATTGAAATTTCGAACATTTTTAAATCCAGCTTTTCTTAAATCTCTAGCGGCTAATTTTTCTAAAGCGTCACCTTGCGATATGCGATTATCTTTAGCATACTTCTTAAGCTCTTCTCTAGTTATTGACATTATGAGAGCTTTTACAGATAAAGAAAGCTCATCTTCGGGGTCTGCAAACCCTTCTTGTTCACCTGCCAATCCCCTTACTGTTCCTCCTGTAACAATATTTTTAAAGCCTTTGTTAGACTGACCTATCTGCTCGGCTGTTTTGCTTATTTTGTAGGTTTTTGACTGTATTTTTCTTAAACCTTCAACCTTGGTCCCTGACTTGGTTCCTGACTTGGTCCCAGACTTGGTTACAGAAAAGTTCGGCACATAACCGCTAGCCCTCATTAAGCCAGCTTTTCTTAAGCTTCTAGCTTGCTGAACTCCAGCATTACCAAAAACAATTGCGGTTCTAACGTCTGCATCATTTATACCAAGAGATTGAATATAATTTTTGTAAGGTTGAGTTTTTCTCAACGCCGCAATTGTTGCTCCCTTCTTTTCAATCTGACTTAACTTGGCGTCATTGTAC